>Ga0335080_10002966_pt1 | contig 17095 bp, 13 predicted proteins | sample Lox_Sample_34_FD_206720 | JGI IMG/M metagenome (GOLD analysis project Ga0335080, IMG submission 206720) | Soil microbial communities from Loxahatchee National Wildlife Refuge, Florida, United States - Lox_Sample_3.4 | ecosystem: Environmental > Terrestrial > Soil > Wetlands | place: USA...
CCGTGAGCGTGCCGCTGCCGGCAGCCGCGGACAGATCGATGAGCAGGGTATTGCGCTTCCAGTACTGCGGCGCCCGCTCCAGGCCTGCGCCGGCGAGGTCGACTTCGTGCACCGGCACCGGGGGCGGCGGCGGACTCTTGTGCCAGGGCCAGTGCAGGTGCGAGCAGGCCGTAAGCAGGACCCCCGCCAGCGCCAGGACCAGGGCGCGCCGCGCGCGACCCACGCTCGACCGTGACTGCATCCGCACCCTCCCCGACCGCTCCAGCGCGGCTGCGCGTACCATACGCGAACCGCACGGAGGACACATGGAATCCCTGCACGCTTTCAACTTCCGGCAATGGATCGATGCCAACCGCGCGCTGCTGAAGCCGCCGGTGGGCAACAAGCGCGTGTTCCGCGACGGCGACTTCATCATCATGGTGGTCGGCGGCCCCAACGCGCGCAAGGACTACCACGTCGACCCGGGCCAGGAGTTCTTCTACCAGCTCGAGGGCGACATGGTGCTCAAGACGATCCAGGACGGGCGCCAGGTGGACCTGCCGATCCGCGCCGGCGAGGTGCTGCTGATCCCGCCCGGGCTGCCGCATTCGCCGCAGCGGCCCGCCAGCACCGTGGGGCTGGTGATCGAGCGCGCGCGCCGTGCCGGGGAGCTGGACGGCTTCCAGTGGTACTGCGAGCGCTGCGGGCACCGCCTGTACGAGGAATTCTTCCCGCTCACCGACATCGAGAAGCAGTTCCCGCCGGTGTTCGAGCGCTTCTTCAGCAACCTGCAGAAGCGCACCTGTGCGCGCTGCGGTACCGTCATGGAGCGCGCCTAGGGTGCACGCGCGCATCGTGCTCGGCGGGCGCGAGGTGCGCATCGACCTCGCGCACGGGGTGGACCTGGCGCTGCCGCTGGACTTCCACGGCGCGCAGCCGCGGCACTTCGGCGCCCCGCCCGCCTCGGCCCAGCCGCTGCGGCTCGGGGACTTCGAGGGCGCGGTCGCGCTCGGCGCCAGCTGCAACTGCGAGGTGATCACCCTCACGCCGCACTGCAACGGCACGCACACCGAGTGCGTCGGGCACCTGACGCGCGAGCGCGTCGACGCCTTCCGCGTCGCGCCCCCGGGGCTGGTGCCCGGGCTGCTGGTGACGGTCGCGGCACAGGCGGCGAGCCGCTGCCGCGAGGGGAGCGATCCGGCCCCGCGCGCCGCGGACGCTCTGATCACCCGCCATGCCCTGGAGCAGGCCTGGCAGCGCACCCCCTACGAGCCGCGCGCGCTCATCGTGCGCACCCTGCCCAACGATGCCGGCAAGCGCGGCCATGATTACAGCGACGAGACCCCGCCGTACCTGTCGCGCGAGGCCGCGCAGCTGCTGGTGGAGCGCGGCATCCTGCACCTGATCATCGACCTGCCCTCCATCGATCGCGCCCACGACGCGGGCCGCCTCACCGCGCACCGCGTGTTCTTCGGCCTGCCGCCCGGCTCGCACGAGCTGGCCGGCGCGGCGCGCCCGGATGCCACGATCACCGAGCTCGCCTTCATCCCCGATGAGCTCGCCGACGGCGCCTACCTGCTGGCGCTGCAGGTGCCGGCGCTCGCCGGCGATGCCGTGCCGAGCCGGCCGCTGCTGTACGCGCTCGGCAGCGGCGCATGAGCGGCGCACTCGCCGCGCGCGCCCGGGAGCTCGATGGCGCCGATGCGCTCGCGCCGCTGCGCCAGCGCTTCGCGCTGCCGCAGGGGGCCGACGGCGTGGCGCGCACCTACCTGTGCGGCCACTCGCTCGGCCTGCAGCCCCTTGGAGCGCGCACGCTCATCGGCGAGGAGCTCGACTCGTGGGCGCGCCTGGCGGTCGAGGGCCACGAGCACGGGCGCCGTCCGTGGGTGCCCTACCATGAGAATCTCGCGCCCGGGCTGGCGGCGCTCGCGGGCGCCGGCGTGGATGAGGTGGTAGCGATGAACTCGCTCACCGTCAACCTGCACCTGATGCTCGCCAGCTTCTACCGCCCGCAGGGAGCGCGGCGGCGCATCCTCATCGAGGCCGGCGCGTTCTCCTCCGATCGCCACGCGGTCGCCTCGCAGATCGCCTGGCACGGCCTGGACCCGGAGGCGACGCTGCTCGAGCTCGCCCCTGCCGGCGGCGACGAGCTGCTGTCCGAGGAGCACATCGAGGAGTGCCTGCGGCGGCACGGCGAGGAGATCGCCCTGGTGCTGTGGCCGGGCGTGCAGTTCCGCACCGGCCAGGCGTTCGACCTGGCGCGCATCGCGCGCGCGGCGCACGCGCACGGTTGCGTGGCGGGCTTCGACCTGGCGCACTCGATCGGCAACCTGCCGCTCGCGCTGCACGAGGCGCAGGCCGACTTCGCGGTCTGGTGCAGCTACAAGTACCTCAACGCCGGGCCCGGGGCGATCGGCGGCTGCTTCGTGCACGAGCGGCACTGGCGCGCGCAGCCGCGCACCCGGCACACCGGCGCCCTGCCCGGTACGCGCCTCGCCGGCTGGTGGGGCCACGAGGAGGCGACGCGCTTCCTCATGGAGCCGCAGTTCGCCGCGGCGCGCGGCGCGGCCGCCTGGGCGGTGAGCAATCCGCCGGTGCTCGCCGCCGCCCCGCTGCTCGCCTCGCTCGCCCTGTTCGGCGAGGCCGGCCTGCCTGCGCTGCGGGCCAAGTCGCTCGAGCTCACCGGCTTCCTCGCGGAGGCGCTGGCAGCGCTTGCGCCCACGGTGCGCATCATCACCCCGCCCGAGCCGGCGCGGCGTGGCTGCCAGCTGTCGCTGCGCATCGCCGGCGGTGCCGCGCGCGGGCGCGCCGTGTTCGAGGCCCTGATGGCGCGCGGCAGCGTGGTCGACTGGCGCGCCCCGGACATCATCCGCGTCGCCCCCGTGCCGCTCTACAACCGCTTCGAGGATGCCTGGCAGTTCGCCGACACGCTCGCCGCGGCGCTGCGTGCGTGAGCGCGGGCGCCCAACCGCTCAACATTGTGGGCGCCGGCCTCTCCGGCGCCCTGCTCGCGCTGCTGCTCACCCGGCGTGGCCTGGCGGTGACGCTGCACGAGCGGCGCGCCGATCCGCGCCAGAGCCGCCCCGAGCGCGGCCGCTCGATCAACCTGGCGCTCGCCGCGCGCGGCTTGCAGGCGCTGGAGCAGGCCGGGGTGCTCGAGGCGGTGCAGCCGCTGCTGATCCCGATGCGGGGGCGCATGGTGCACGAGCTCGACGGGGCGAGCGCACTGCAGCCCTATGGCCAGCGCGCGCACGAGGTCATCTACTCGGTCAGCCGCGCGGAGCTGAACCGCGTGCTGATCGAGACGGCCGCCGCGCACGCCGACGTGCGCGTGCACTTCAACCGCGTGTGCCTCGGCGCCGAGCTGGCCCAGGACCGGCTGCGGGTGCGCGACGCCGCGCGCGGCGGCGAGCTCACGCTGCCGCTGACGCCAACGATCGCCACCGACGGCGCCGGGTCCGCGGTGCGCGCCAGCCTCGCCGCCGCCGGCGCGCTGCAGGTGCGCGAGGAGTGGCTCGACCACGACTACAAGGAACTCACCATCCCGGCGCGGCCCGGCGGCGGGCACGCACTCGAGCGGCACGCGCTGCACATCTGGCCGCGCGGCGGCTTCATGCTGATCGCGCTGCCGAACACCGATGGCAGCTTCACCGCCACGCTGTTCCTGCCGCGCACGGGGGCGGTGAGCTTCGCCGCGCTGGCGGCTCCGGAGGCGGTGGAGCGTTTCTTCCGCAGCCAGTTCCCGGATGCCCACGCGCTCATGCCGCAGCTGCTGGCCGAGTTCGCGCAGCACCCGCAGGGACAGCTCGGCACCGTGCACACGCTGCCCTGGCACGTCGGCGGGCAGGTGCTGCTGCTCGGGGATGCAGCGCACGCCATCGTGCCCTTCCACGGCCAGGGGATGAACGCCGCGTTCGAGGACTGCACGCACCTTGCCGGCCTGCTGCCGCCGCGGCCGCAGTGGGCAAGCCTGTTCGCGCGCTGCGAGGCGGAGCGGCGCCCCAACACCGAGGCCATCGCGCAGATGGCGCTCGAGAACTACACCGAGATGCGCGACAGCGTGCGCGACGCCACCTTCGTGCGGCGCAAGGCGCTGGCCATGACGCTCGAGCGGCACTTCCCGGAGCGCTTCATCCCGCGCTACGCGATGGTCATGTTCCACCCGGAGATCCCGTACGCCGAGGCGTTGCGCCGCGGCGCCATCCAGGAGCGCATCCTGGCGGAGCTCGACGCGGGCACGGCGGCGGCCCCGGACCTGGCGCGCGCCGCCGAGCTGATCCGCGCACGCCTTGGCTGAGGGCGCGGCGCCTCAGTGCGCGCTGGCGCGGCGCTCGAGTGTCCTGAAGGTGAGCGGATGGGCGTGGCGTTCGTCGGCGGCGCGCTCCTCGTGCGCCACCTCCACCCATTGCGCCGGGTCAAGGTCCGCGAAGTAGGTGTCGCCGGCGAGCGCGGCGTGCACCTGCGTCAGGTAGATGCGCTGCGCCAGCGGCATGAACGCCTGGTAGACCTGCGCGCCTCCGATCACGACGAGCTCGGCGGCGCCGGGCGCCGCCGCGAGTGCCTCGGCCACCGAATGCACCACCAGCACCCCGGGAGCGCTCCAGTGCGGCGCGCGCGTCAGCACCAGGTTGGCGCGCCCGGGCAGCGCGTGGCCGATGGACTCGAAGGTCCTGCGCCCCATGAGAATGGGCTTGCCGAGCGTGGTGGCCTTGAAACGCCGCAGGTCCTCCGGCAGCCGCCACGGCAGCGCATTGTCGCGCCCGATCACGCCGTTGTCGGCGAGCGCGACGATCAGCGACACCAGCGGCGTGGGCACGGGGAGCTCAGATCTCCACGGCGGTGTTGAGGATCACCACGTCGCGGAACGGCATGCGGAAGAACTCCGCCGCCTGCGTGCTGTACTGCTGCATGCGCGCGAACAGCCGCCGCTGCAGGCCGCGCAGTCCCGGCAGCGGCCGGGCGCGCACCACGTGCCGGCCGACGAAGAAGGAGCTGTCCTCGGTGAACACGCGCAGGCCACGGGCGCGGCACGCCTTGAGCGCCTCGGCCACGTCCGGGGTCTCCATGAAGCCAAAGCGCGCCGTGATGAAATGCACGCTCGGCACCGGCTCCTCGATGCGCAGGCGGCGCACCGGGTCCTGGCGCGGCGTATCGCCGATCTCGACGTTGAGGATGATGACGCGCTGGTGCACGACGCAGTTGTGCTCGATGTTGCGGATCAGCGCCGAGGGCACGAGGTTGGCGTTGCTGGCGAGGAACACCCCGGTGCCCGGCACGCGGTGCACGCCGGCCACCAGGCGGCCGAGCTCGCTGCGCGGCACCGCGAGCTTCGCCAGCGCGGCGCGCAGCTCGAGCCGCCCGTTGCGCCAGGTCATGAACACCAGGCACAGCGCGGCGCCGAGCGTGAGCGGGATCCAGCCGCCGTTGGGCACCTTGGTGAGGTTGCCGGCGAGGAACGCACAGTCGACCACCAGCATCAGCCCGAACAGTGCGCCGACCTGCCACTTCGGCCAGCTCCACTGGGTCGCCGCCACGAACGCGCCGAGGATGGTGGTGACCAGCATCGTGCCCACCACGGCGGCGCCATAGGCGCCGCCGAGCGCGTCCGAGGAGCCGAACCCGAGCACGAACAGCACCACCGCGGGGAACACCAGCCAGTTGACGATCGGCACGTAGATCTGGCCCATCTCCTGCGCCGAGGTCTGCAGCACCCGCAGCCGCGGCAGCAGGTCGAGGTGCACCGCCTGGCGCGCCATGGAGAAGGCCCCGGAGATGGTCGCCTGCGAGGCGATCACCGCCGCGGCGGTGGCGAGCGCCACCATGGGCAGCAGCAGCGCCGGCGACACCAGGTGGTAGAGCGGGTGCGCCACCGGCTGCCCGAGCTCGAGCAGCAGCGCGCCCTGGCCGAAGTAGTTGAGCACCAGTGCCGGGGCCACCAGCGCGAACCAGGCGGCGCGCACCGGCCGCTTGCCGAAGTGGCCCATGTCCGCGTACAGCGCCTCCCCGCCGGTGATGGCGAGGAACACCGCGCCGATGATGGCGAGCGCCGCCTCCGGGCGGTGGAACAGCAGCACCAGCCCGGCGGCCGGATTGAGCGCGGCCAGCACGTGCGGGTGGCGCGCGAGCGGGATGGCCCCGAGCACCCCGATCACCACGAACCACAGGACCATGACCGGGCCGAACAGCCGCGCGACGCGCGCCGTGCCGCGCCGCTGCGCCGCGAACAGCACGATGATCACGCCGACGGTGACCGGGATGACGTAGCGCTTGAAGTCCGGACTGAGCACACCCAGCCCCTCGACCGCCCCCAGCACCGAGATCGCCGGCGTGATGAGCGCGTCGCAGAAGAAGAACGCCGTGCCGATCAGCGCCAGCGCGACCGCGACCTTGGTCCAGCGGCTGCCGATGATGAGGCGCCGCTGCGCCAGCGCGAACAGCGCGAGGATGCCGCCCTCGCCCTCGTTGTCGGCGCGCATCATGACGACCAGGTACTTGAGCGTCACCGAGATGGCGAGTGCCCAGAAGATCAGCGACAGCACCCCGAGCACCGCTTCGCGGTTGAAGCCGCCGGCGGCGCTGAGCGCGGCGTCGAGCGTGTAGAGCGGGCTCGTGCCGATGTCGCCGTAGACGATGCCCGTGGCCGCGACCACGGCGGAGCTGCTCAGGCGGCGAGCGGGCTGCATGCTGGCTCGGGAGGCAGCGCGCGCTCAGCGGCGCCGCGCCGGAGCGGAGCGTGCCGGCTGCGGCGGCGGCCACAGCATGCTGCCGCGGCATTTTTCTGCGCCGCAGCGGCAGGCGAAGATGGTGTCGATGTCGGGCGGGTCGCCCGGCTCGCGCTGGATCTGGTAGTCGTAGGTGAGCTCCTCGCCCGGGGCGATGGCGCGGATCGCCTCGATGAAGACGCGCCCGCCCTCGATCACCGACTCGCAGTTCGGATCACAGCCGTGGTTGACGAAGCGCGCCTCGTTGCCGTTGACCCCGGCGTCGATCACCGTGTCCTCGTCGACGATGAAGAGGAAGGTATGGTTGTCGTTCTGCTCCTTGTCGTCGTAGCGCCGGTCGGCCTCCTGGTGCGAGACGCGCTCGCCCAGGTACTCGAGGACGCGCGTGCCGCGGCGGATGGGAGCGAGCGCAAACACCCCGAGGCCGTGCAGCCCGGAGGGGCGCACCTCGAGCGCCGGCGCTGCGCGGCGCGCACGGCTCATACCGCCACCGCCGCGGCGATGGCCTCGTGATGACGATAGCCAACGAACTCGAAGTCCTCGAAGCGGTAGTCGAACATGCTCGGCGGGCGGCGCAGGATGCGCAGCTGCGGCGGCGGATAGGGCGTGCGGCTGAGCTGCAGGTCCGCCTGCGGCAGGTGATTGAGGTAGAGGTGGCAGTCGCCGCCGCTCCAGACGAACTCCCCGGGCTCCAGGTCGCACTGCTGCGCGAACATGTGGGTGAGCAGCGCGTAGCTGGCGAGGTTGAAGGGCACGCCGAGGAACACGTCGGCACTGCGCTGGTAGAGCTGGCAGGACAGCCGCCCGGCCGCGACATACAGCTGGAAGAACGCGTGGCAGGGCATCAGGCGCATGTGCTCGAGCTCGCCGACGTTCCAGGCACTCACCAGGATGCGCCGCGAGTCGGGGTTGTTCTTCAGCAGCGCCACGGCATTGGCGATCTGGTCGATGCTGCGCCCGTCGGCGCTGCGCCAGGCGCGCCACTGCCGCCCGTACACCGGGCCGAGCTCGCCCTGCGCATCGGCCCACTCGTCCCAGATGCTGACGCCGTGCTCGCGCAGCCAGGCGACGTTGGTGTCGCCGCGCAGGAACCACAACAGCTCGTAGATCACCGAGCGCAGGTGGATGCGCTTGGTGGTGACCAGCGGGAAGCCCTGCGCCAAGTCAAAGCGCAGCTGCGGCGCGAACACCGACAGCGTGCCGGTGCCGGTGCGATCGCTCTTGCGCACCCCGCTGGTACGGATCAGCCGCAGCAGCTCCAGGTACGACCTCACGGCGCGCTCGCGTAGTTGCCCGAGGGGATGCGCTCGCGATACGCCCAGGCGAGCAGCGCCGCGCCGCTGAGGATCATCGGCAGCGACAGCAGCTGCCCCTCGGTGAACCAGCCGCCGGCCAGGTAGCCGATGTGCTCATCCGGCACGCGCACGAACTCGACCAGCGAGCGCGCCAGGCCGTACAGCAGCAGGAACAGCCCCGAGGGCGCCAGCCGCGGCCGCGGCGTGGCGGTGAACCACCACATGACCACGAACAGCAGCAGCCCCTCGAGTCCCGCCTCGTACAGTTGCGAGGGATGGCGCACCTCGCCGTTCACCTTGAAGCCCCACGGCACGGTCGTGACCTTGCCCCACAGCTCGCTGTTGATGAAGTTGCCGATGCGGCCGAAGAACAGCCCGAGCGCCGGCAGCGGCGCGGTGAAGTCGTAGACGTCGCCGGCGGCGCGCCCGCGCCGCCAGGCGAACAGGGACAGCGCCACCACCACCCCGAGCAGGCCGCCGTGGAAGGACATGCCGCCCTCCCAGATCTTCAGCGGATACCACGCATCGGCGCCCCAGAACTTCAGACCATAGAAGAGTACATAGCCGATGCGTCCGCCCAGGATCACCCCGAGCATGGCAAAGAAGATGAGGTCATCGACGTCCTCGGTCTTCCAGGTGGAGCCGGGACGCGCCGCGCGCCGGCGCGCCAGCCACCAGGCGCCGGCAAAGCCCAACAGGTACATGATGCCGTACCAGTGGACCTTGACCGGACCGATCTCGAAGGCGATGGGATTGAAGCCGGGGTAGGTCAGCATGAGGCGCGCAGTTTAGCCGACCGCACGCGTCACGCGGCAGAAGAAGGCCTTCAGGTACCTCGTTTCGGGGATCGCCGGATGCAGGGGATGATCGGGTGACTGTCCGCCGGACTCGAGCACCTGCACGAGACGCCCGCTGTGGCGCGCCGCGCCCTGGATGGCACTCAGCAGTGCCTCGGGCGCGAGGTGATAGGAGCAGGAGCAGGACACCAGCACGCCCTCATCCGCCAACAGCGCGAGCGCGAGCTGATTGAGCTTGCGATAGGCCGCCTGCCCCTGGGCGATGTCCTTCTTGCGCTTGATGAAGGCCGGCGGATCGAGGATCACGAGGTCGAAGCGCGCGCCCTGCCCGGCGAGCTGGCGCAGCGCCTCGAAGGCATCGGCGCGCAGCGTCGCCAGCGTGAGTGCGTTGCGCTGTGCGTTGGCGAGCGCCGCCGCGAGCGCCGCCGCCGAGGAATCGACGGCGAGCGCACTGCCGGCCCCGCAGCGCAGCGCCGCGAGTGACCAGGCGCCGGCGTAGCAACACACATCGAGCACGCGCGCGCCGCCGGCAACATAACGCGGCAGGCGCGCGCGGTTGCCGGTCTGATCGAAGAACCAGCCGCTCTTCTGCGCGGCGGCGAGCGGCACGCGGTAGCTGAGCCCGAGCTCCTCCACGGTGAGCTCCGCGGGCATGTCGCCGAAGGCCATCTCGAGCGTGCGCGGCAGCTGCTCGAGCTCACGCGCCGCGGAGTCGTTCTTCCACAGCAGCCCGGCCGGATCGAGGACGCTGCGCACCGCGGCCGCCAGCGGCGCGCGCAGCGCCTCCATGCCGGCGGTGGCGATCTGGCCCACGATGAACTCCCCGTAGCGATCGAGCACCAGGCCGGGCAGCAGGTCCGCCTCGCCGAACACCCAGCGGTAGTAGTCACCCGGGCAGTGCCGCGTGCGCAGCGCCAGCGCCGCGCGCAGCCGCTGCTCAAGCAGCGCCTCGGTCACCGGCTGCGCCGCATCGCGCGACAGGATGCGCGCACAGATGAGCGCGTGCGGATTGACGCAGACGAAGCCGGCGAACGCGTCCTTGAAGGTGCGCAGCTGCGCCAGCGCGCCCGGCGTGAAGGCGCTGAGTGGCGTGCGCTCGGTGTCGATCTCGTTGCTGAACACCCACAGGTGTCCGCCGCCGAGGCGCCGCTCCTCGCCACGCCGCAGGCGCAGGACGGGCAATCCCGGGGCGGGCATGGCGGCAGCGGACACTGTCACGGCGGGGGATTTCCGGCGGATGAGGCGGCGGCGAAGTATACAATCGCCGCATGCACAGCGCGCACCGCAACAGCGACGGCACCCCCAAGTACAGCAACCGCCTGGCGCGCGAGACCAGTCCCTACCTGCGGCTGCACGCGCACAACCCGGTCGACTGGTACCCGTGGGGCGCGGAAGCGCTCGCACGCGCGCGCGCCGAGAACAAGCCGGTGTTCCTCAGCGTCGGCTATCACGCCTGTCACTGGTGCCACGTGCAGCTCGAGGAGAGCTTCGAGGACGAGGAGATCGCGCGCCTGCTCAACGAGCGCTTCATCAGCATCAAGGTCGACCGCGAGGAGCGCCCGGACATCGACCGCATCTACCAGATCGCGCAGCAGCTGCTCACGCAGCGCAGCGGCGGCTGGCCGCTGTCGATGTTCCTCACGCACGATGACCAGAAGCCCTTCTTCGGCGGCACGTACTTCCCCAGGGAGTCGCGCTACGGTCTGCCCGCCTTCCGCGACGTGCTGCTGCGCGTCTCGGAGTACTACGCCGCGCATGCCGGCGAGCTGCGCAAGCAGAACGAGGCGCTGATGCGCGCCCTCGAGGGCCTCGACCCGCCGGCCGCCCCGGGCGCGGTGCAGCTGGATGCGGCGCCGCTCGGTGCGTGCCGCGCGCAGCTCGCGCGCATGTTCGATGCGCAGCACGGCGGCTTCGGCGGCGCCCCCAAGTTCCCGCGCCCGCCGATGGTCACCTGGCTGCTGCGCCACTGGCACGCGAGCAGCGCAGCCCCGGAGCCGGACCTGCAGGCGCTCTACATGGCGACGCTCACGCTGCGCCGCATGGCCGACGGCGGCATCAACGACCAGCTCGGCGGCGGGTTCTGCCGCTACGCCGTGGACGAGTCGTGGATGATCCCGCACTTCGAGAAGATGCTGTACGACAACGGCGAGCTGCTCGGCGCCTATGCGCAGGCGGCGCTCGCCACCGGCGATGCCGAGTACGGCGCCGTGGCCGAGGCCATCGCCGCCTGGACGCTGCGCGAGATGCAGGCGGACGCGGGCGGCTACTACTCGAGCCTGGATGCGGACTCCGAGGGCCACGAGGGCAAGTTCTACGTGTGGCAGCGGGCCGAAGTCGAAGCGGTGCTCAGCGCCGCGGAGCTGGCGGTGTTCGCGCCGCGCTACGGCCTGGACCGGCCCGCCAACTTCGAGGGCCAGTGGCACCTGTACGTGGCGCGGCCGCTCGCGGAGGTGGCGGCAGCGGCGCAGCAGCCCGAGGCGACGGTGAGCGAGCTGCTCGCCAGCGCGCGCGCCAAGCTGCTGGCGGCGCGCGCGCACCGCACCCCGCCGCCGCGCGACGACAAGGTGCTCACCGGCTGGAACGCGCTCATGATCCGCGGCATGGCGATCGCCGCGCGCGCGCTGCAGCGTCCCGAGCTGGCCGAGTCCGCGACGCGCGCGCTCAATTTCCTGCGCGCCACGCACTGGCGCGACGGGCGCCTGCTCGCCACCTCACGCGACGGGCACGCGCACCTGGCGGCCTACCTCGATGATTACGCCTTCCTCGCCGATGCCATCCTCGAGCTGCAGCAGGTGCGCTTCCGCGCCGCGGAGCTCGAGTTCGCACGCGAGCTGCTCGAGGTGCTCCTCGGGCACTTCGCCGATCGCGAGCACGGCGGCTTCTACTTCACCGCCGACGACCACGAGAGCCTGATCCACCGCTCCAAGACCTTCGGAGATGACGCCACCCCCTCCGGCAACGGCATCGCCGCGCTCACGCTGCTGCGCTTCGGCTACCTCCTGGGGGAGGAGCGCTACCTGGCGGCCGCGGAGCGGACGCTGCGCGCGTTCTGGATGCCGCTGGCGCAGCACCCGCAGACACACATCAGCCTGCTGGTGGCGCTCGAGGAGCTGTTGCAGCCGACGCAGCTCGTCATCCTGCGCGGTCCGCCGCCGCAGCTGCAGCAGTGGCAGCGCCAGCTGGCGCAGCGATATGCCCCGCGGCGCCTGGTGCTGGCGATTGCGGCCGACGCGCAGGACCTGCCGCCGGCACTTGCGGCCAAGGGCGCCACCGACCAGGTGCTCGGCTACGTGTGCCGCGGCAGCGTATGCGCGTCACCCGTCGCCTCCCTGGCGCAGCTGCTGAGCGAGCTGGACCGCGCGCCGTGAGGGCGGCTTAGCCGCCGCCCTCCAGCATCTTCTTCAGATTATCGAGCCCACCCCGGTATACGCCCTGCACGAGCTTGGTCACGCCGGCATCGCTCTCCGCCTCAGGCGGGTTGTCGGTCGTGTTCTTGCGCTTGAAATGCCCGCTCCAGATCACCTTGGTCATGCCGCCACCCACGGAGCGCACCGTGACCTTGCTGGCATAGCCGGTGATCGGCAGCGGGGATTCGACGATCTTGTAGCGGTAGGAGTGCCCGGCCTCATCGTAGGCCAGCAGCTCTTCGGTGAACGAAGGGCCGTCCTTGATGGTGAGCTTGCGCACCGTACCGGTCTTGCCGTTGGCACCCGAGACCAGCGTGTCGGCCGAGAAGCCGGGATGCCACTTGTTGAGTCCGTCGAAGTCCTTGATCGTGTCCCACACCTTCGCGGCCGGCGCCTTGATCTCCACCGACTCGACCACCTTGAGCTCCGTAGGTGCCGCCGCCCAGGCGCCCTGCACCAGGGCCACCGCGCCAGCCAACATGGACAGTATTGCTGTTTTCACCGTGTCGCTCCCCTGTGAGACGCCCGACAGCATAGCCGCTGCCGGGCGATCGCTGGAAGCGCGCCGATCGATGCGGCACTCCCGTGCGCATCCGGCGGCGCGCCCATCTCGCACGTTGGCGCGCGGCCGCGATGAACCTTGTACGGCAACGCTGCAGCCCAAGTCGGCTCACTCGCGGTCAAGCGGGGTGGTTCCGCCGGTGAAGTGCGCGTGCGCCTCGCGCATGCGCAGCCGGTGCGCGGCGCGCCAGGCGCCAAAGCGAGCCAGGCTCGCGCACGCGTACAGCACCCGGAACAGCCGCAGCCGCCACACCACCTGCGGCGCATCGAAGACATCGCCCGCCAGCATCGAGATCACGCCGCGCTCCACCTGTAAGAAGTCGCGCGGGTTGCGGAACAGCGCGCCGATGATCGGACCGTTGAAGCGGTAGATGAAGAACGAGAAGCGCCGCATCGCCAGGCGCTGGCGCTGTTCCAGGCGGCGCAGCAGCGGCGCCTCGCGCGCCGGGTTCTGCAGCGCCTCGTGCACCAGCTGCGCGGCCTGCTCGGCGCCGTTCATCGCCAGGTACACGCCGGTGGAGAACACCGGATCGAGGAACGCGAAGGCATCGCCCACCATGATCCAGCCCGGGCCGCCCATGGCGCGCGCGTCGTAGGAGTAGTTGCCGGTGACGCGCACCTCATCGCCGATCAGCTGTGCGCCCTCGAGCCGCCGCCACAGCGCCGGGCTCTGCCTGAGCGTCTCGAGCAGGAACTCCACCGTGCGGCCCTTGCGCCGCTTCAGGTAGTCCGGCCAGCACACGGCACCGACGCTCATGACCCCGTCCGGCAGCGGGATCATCCACATCCAGCCGTGGGCAAAGCGGTACATACTGATGTTGCCGGCATCCTCGCCCTGACGGGCGCTGGCGCCACGGAAGTGGCCGAAGATCGCGGCGCTCTGGTGCGCGGGATTCTTGCGGCGCAGGTGTTTGCGCGCGGCGAGGAAGGTGTCGCGCCCGCTGGCGTCGACCAGGTAGCGCGTGCGCAGCCGGTAGCAGTGGCCGCGGTCGGTGCGCACCTCGAGGCAGGTGTCGCGCGCGTCGCGCTGCTCGAAGGCGACCGCTTCGTGACCCTCGCGCGCGTCCACGCCCTCGACCCGCGCGTGCTCGAACAGCATGCGGTCGAAATCCTGGCGCCACACCTGGTAGGCGTGCGGCGGGCTGCCGCGCAGCGCGCGCGCGAAGTCGAAGGTGTTGTAACCACACGGCTCGTCGGACTCGAAGTCCGCGCCGCGCTTGTACACCCCGAGCGCCCGCACCTGCTCGTGCACGCCGAGGCGCTCGAAGATCGGCAGGTTCATCGGCAGCAGCGACTCGCCGATGTGAAAGCGCGGATGGTGCGCCTTCTCCAGCAGCACCACGCGGTGGCCACGACGCGCCAGCAGCGCGGCCGCCGTGCTGCCGCCCGGGCCGCCGCCGATCACCGCGACGTCGCACTCCTCGCAGTTCTCCTGCATGGCGGCATTATGCGCCGCGGCGCGGCCGCGCCCGCAAGCGCGGCCGGCGAGCTCGGCCCTCAGGCGAGCAATTCGACGTTGCCGCCGATCGCGGCCGTGTTGACGGTGAGGGTGCGCTCGGTGGCGAAGCGCAGCAGGTAGTGCGGGCCGCCGGCCTTCGGCCCGGTGCCGGAGAGGCCCTGGCCGCCGAAGGGCTGCACGCCGACCACCGCGCCGATCATGTTGCGGTTCACGTAGGTGTTGCCCACCGGCAGCGAGCGGAACAGGTGCTCGGCGACGCTCTCCAGGCGGCTGTGCACCCCGAGGGTCAGCCCGTAGCCGGTGCGCCGGATCGCCGCCAGCACCTGCGGCAACGCGGCACTTGCGTAGCGCGCCACGTGCAGCACGGGCCCGAACTCCTCGCTCTGCAGCTGATCGAGCCGCGTCAGCTCGAACAGCCGCGGGGCAAAGAAATAGCCGTGCTCGAGGCCCTCGGGCAGCTCGCATTCGTACAACAGCCGCGCCTCCCGGCGCATGCGCTCGGCGTGGCGCTCGAGCCGCTCACGCGCGCCGGCCGCGATCACCGGCCCGACGTCGGTCGCGACGTTGCCCGGGTCGCCGATCACCAGGCAGCGCATCGCCCCGATCAGCATCTCGATGGTGCGCGCGGCGATCTCCTCCTGCAGGTACAGCACGCGCAACGCCGAGCAGCGCTGCCCGGCGCTGGTGAAGGCGGAGGTCACCGCATCGTCCACCACCTGCTCCGGCAGCGCCGTGGCGTCCACCACCATCGCGTTCACCCCGCCGGTCTCGGCGATCAGCGGCACGATGGCGCCATCGCGCTGCGCCAGCGCGCGGTTGATGGCGGTGGCGGTTGCGGTCGAGCCGGTGAAGGCCACCCCGGCGAGCGCCGGGTGCCGGAACGCGACCGCGCCGAAGGGCGGGCCGTCGGCCGGGGTGAGCTGCAGCACGGCGCCCGGCACGCCGGCCTCGTGCAGCACGCGCGTCATGGCGTGTGCGACGAGCGGCGTAGCCGGCGCCGGCTTGGCGATCACCGCGTTGCCCGCCATGAGCGCCGCGCTCACCTGCCCGGTGAAGATCGCCAGCGGGAAGTTCCACGGGCTGATGCACACGAACACGCCGCGGCCGTGCAGCGAGAGCGTGTTGCGCTCGCCGGTCGGGCCCGGCAGCAGCAGCGGGGCGCCGAACAGCTCGCGGCCGCGCGCGGCGTAGTAGCGGCAGAAGTCGATCGCCTCGCGGATCTCGGCCACCGCGTCCGGCAGCGTCTTGCCGGCCTCGCGCACCAGCAGGCTGATGAACTCGCCGCGCCGCCCCTGCAGCGCATCGGCGGCACGCTCGAGGCAGGCGGCGCGCTCGTCAGCCGGCGTGCCCTCCCAGGCCGGCTGCGCCGCGGCCGCGGCGCTCATCGCCGCCTCGATCTCCGCCGCCGAGGCGTCGCGGCTGTAGCCGACGATGCGGCGGGTGTCCGCCGGCGAGACGACCGGCGTGCTGGCGTCGCGCACGCCGCGGCCATCCAGCAGCGGGCCGCCCGCGTAGGCGCCCACCGCGTGGCTCTTCACCTGCGAGTCGAGGCTCGCCACCGCCGCCGGGTCGCCGAAGTCCTCGCCGGCGGAGTTGCGCCGCTCGGCGCCGAAGAGTGCGGCGGGCTCGCGGATGCGCGCGCCGTCGCTGCGGCCGGCGGCGAGTGCCTGCAGCGGATCGCGCACCACCACCTCCACCGGCAGCTCGGGATTCAGGAACTGGTGCACGAAGGAGCTGTTGGCGCCGTTCTCCAGCAGCCGCCGCACCAGGTACGGCAAGAGCTCCGCGTGCGAGCCGACCGGCGCGTACACGCGCACCGGCGGCAGCGCCGCGAGCTCGGCGCGCGCCGCCGCGTACAGCGCCTCGCCCATGCCGTGCAGGCGCTGGAATTCGTAGGCGGCGCCGGGCGGGGCCAGCGCCAGCACCGCCGCCACGGTGTAGGCGTTGTGGGTGGCGAACTGCGGGTAGAGCTGCTCGTGCGCGCCGAACAGCACGGTCACGCACTGCAGGTAGCTGGCATCGGTCGCATCCTTGGAGGTGTACACCGGGAAGCTGGCGAGCCCGCGCTCCTGGGCGCGCTTGATCTCGCTGTCCCAGTAGGCGCCCTTCACCAGGCGCACGCTCATGCGCCGCCCGCTGTCGCGGGCGAGTGTTGCCACCCATTCGATCAGGCGCGGCGCGCGCCGGCCGTAGGCCTGCACCGCCAGCCCGAGCCCGTCCCAGCTGCGCGTGGCCGGATCGCGCGCCAGCGCCTCGACGATGTCGAGCGAGACGTCGAGCCGGTCGGCCTCCTCGGCATCGATGGTGAAGCCGATGCCGGCGAGCGCGGCGCGGCGCGCCAGCTCCTGCATGCGCGGCGCGAGCTCGGCGTGCACGCGCGCGCTCTGCAGCAGCGAGTAGCGCGGCTCGAGCGCCGAGAGCTTCACCGAGATGCCCGAGCGCGCGTGCGTGGCCCCGGGCGGCTGCGTGGCCAGCACCTCGATGGCGTGCGCGTAGGCGTTGAAGTAGCGCTCGGCATCGGCCGCGGTGCGCGCCCCCTCCCCCAGCATGTCGAACGAGCACAGCGCGAGCTCGGGCTCGGAGCGCGTGCGCGCCAGCGCCGCCTCGATCGAGTCCCCGACGATGAAGGCATGCCCGAGCAGCTGCATCGACTGGCGCATCGCCGCGCGCACGATCGGGGCCACGAGTGGCGCCGACAGCTGCGCCGCGCTGAACTGCCCGGCGAGCTGCGCACCCACATCCGGCAGCAGCCGCCCGGCCGCGCCGAGCAGCACGAACCCGGTGCGCAGCAGCAGCGCGGTGTTGCCCGGGACGCCCGAGGTGCGCACGGTCGCCAGGCGCTCGGCGATCAGTTGGTCGGCGCGCTTCGGGTCCG
>Ga0335080_10002967_pt1 | contig 17090 bp, 12 predicted proteins | sample Lox_Sample_34_FD_206720 | JGI IMG/M metagenome (GOLD analysis project Ga0335080, IMG submission 206720) | Soil microbial communities from Loxahatchee National Wildlife Refuge, Florida, United States - Lox_Sample_3.4 | ecosystem: Environmental > Terrestrial > Soil > Wetlands | place: USA...
TTACGAATGACGTGCTCTACCAACTGAGCTATTGCGGCGAACCCTAAAGTCGAAGCCGCGTCCGGCAAGTGCCTTGAAGGACGCGTCGCGCACCTGATATCGGGCGCGGCCGCCCTTGGCAAGAAAAACGCAGGCGTTGGACGATTTATGACCCGCCCCAGCGTGCCAAAAAGCCGCGCCAGCCGCCTGCCTGCGCTTTCGGCGTGCCGATTTGTTCCGCAAATTCATCGCGTCCACCCTCCTCGTCGATGCCGGGATCGTCGGGGGCGCGCAGGATCGGGATGATGGCCGGGATCGGCGCGGCCTGCGCCTTGCCGAGGTCGGCGCGCGCGCGGAACAAGGGAGCCGCCGCCTGTGGCTGGGGCGATTCGCGCGGCGCGGTTGCAGCCGACGCTGACTCAGCCTTCGCCGGCGGGGCGGCCGGCTCGGCACGTTCGGCAGGCGGCGAATTGTCCTGCATTGCGGCGGGCGCAAGGACTTGCGCGCTTTCGCCCGGCGGTTCGGCCGGGGCCTCCCGAGCGGCAATCTCGCGCCGCGGAGAAGATGCCGCCAGCATCGCCTCCTCGAAGGCGGAGGACTCGATCGTGGTGCCCTTGTCCGACGGCAGGCTTGCGAGCGGCGTCTGCCACTGGAACGCGTCGAGCCGTCCGGTCACCGGCGACACCGGCCGCCAGCGGTCGCTGACATAACCATCGGCAGTCCAGGCCGGATCGTGGCGCGCACGCACCGCGCGCAAGGTCCAGGCGCGCGCCTTGCCGCTGTCGCCATGCTCGGTGCGCTCGATCTCCGCCATCAGGAGCGCCACGCGCTGGGTCGGATCGGCGACGAACGGCGCGAGCGCTTCGCGGGCGCGCCCAAACTCGGCGGCATCGATCGCGGCCCGCGCGATCGCAAGCGCGCCCTCGATATTGCCCGGCACTTTCTGCGCCAGCGTCTCGACCCGCACCAGCCGCTGCCGCGCGGAATCGCCGAGCCGCACATGCGCATAGGCGTCGGCAAGATCCGGATGCGGCTGCGCAAGCCAGGCCGCTTCGACCAGCCGCATCGCGCGCCGCACCTGATGCGCCTCGCTCTCGAATTTCGCCGATAGCACCGCGGCCGGAATCAGCGTCGGCGCAAGCTTGACCGCTTCCATGATGTTCTGGCGGGCGAGATCGCGATCGACCTTTTCCAGCTCGATCGCACGCGCGGTGAGCAGCACGCCGCGCTGGCGGCGATAGGCACCCTTGTCGAGCAGGCCCGACGCCAGATTGTTGTCGAGTATTTTCAGCGCGCCGTCCCAGTCGCCCCTGGCGCAGCGGAAGCCGAGCACGGCATGCGAGGCCCAGGTCGATGACGGCGCGATCTTCAGCGCCTCTTCCGCAACAGCTACGGCTGCGAGCGCATCGTCGGCGCGTTGCGCCTCGATGAACAGGCCGCGCAAGCCGAGCAGCCTCGTATCCTCGCGCTCGGCCATCGCAGTGAAGGCTGCGCGGGCGCCGGCGCGGTCGCCGTCGAGCTGCGCGGACTGCGCATGCAGCAAGAGCGTCAGGGGGTCGTTGCCGGCATGCCGCTTTGCCGTCTCGGCATGCATGCGGGCGGCCGCCGCATCGCCATGACCGATCGCGAGCAGGCCGTGGGTAATGGCGTGACGGCCGCGCGCATGGCGCCGCTCATGGCGGCCTCGCCTGATCCGCCCCGGCGTGCGCCACAGTGCCAGCAACAGGCTCCAGAGCAGTATCGCCGCGACGAGGACGACGCCGACCGTCAGCACGAACTCGCCAAACGTTCTCTCGATCCGATAGCCGCTCCACGTCACGGTGACGTCGCCGGCCTGGTCGGCGATCCACGCAGCGCCAGCCGCCGCCAGCGCGATCAACACCAGGAACAGGACAATGCGAACCATGAAAGACCTATTGCCCGGTTCGCGCGAGCCCGGCCATTGCCTCATCGGCGAATTGACGGGAGGCTGCGAGCGCTGCATCGCGCGCCGTGGCTCGGTCGAGCCAGGCCTGTGCCGGTGCGCGGTCGGCCGGCGAGAGCGATTCGAGCTCGCGCCGCGCATCGCCGAAATCGTTGCGGATCGCGGCTGCCGTCATCCGCGCCACGATCGCGGCGCGATCATTGCCGGTTGTGTCGGTCCGCTCGACACGCACGAGCCTTGCGGCGCCGGCCTCGAGCTTGTCGATGATGCCCGTGCCGGTGGTGGCGCCACCCTGCGCCGGCGGCGACAGTTTTGGCACCAGGGTCAACAGCTCGCGGGTGAGCGCAGGCGGAGCAGGCACGCCTTTTTCGGCAAATTGATCGAGCGGCTTCAGCGCATCCGGATTGGGTGAGAGCGTCTTTGCCGTGGCAAGCGCCGTGGCGTAGGGGTCGCCATGGCGCACGGCTACGTCAAGCAGCGCAGCCGCAACGAGGCGGCGGAGCGGCAGATCATCCTGCGCCTTCGCCGCCTTCTCGCTCCCCTGCGCGGCGGACGCACGCACCGCCTCCTCGATCTTCGCGATGCGCTCGTTGAGCGGCGAAAGATCGACGGTTGCCGCTGTTGCGCCCTGCGGCGCAGATTTCATCTCGCTGCCTGCGACCGCAAGCTTGTCTACTTGCGCACGCAGACTCGCGACGTCCTCTTGCAGATCCTTGACCGGCTTTTGCAACACGGCCGGAGCCAGCGGCGGCGGGAGCTTGTCGAGCTTGCCTTCCAGCACGGCGACCCGCTTGCCGAGATCGTCGACGGTTGCGACATCGACCTGCGGCGCCGGCGGCGGCGCCTTTACCGCGGGCCAGCCCAGCATCCAGCCGACGAGGATCACCAAGGCGGCCGCGACCGCGCCGGAAAACGGCGCAACCACCCAGGGAGAGATGGGCCGAGAGGTCGACGCGGGCGTCGGCGACACGGCTTCGGCGGACGCAGCCTCGGGCGCGGGCGCTGTCGCTTCCGCCGCGGCCTCGGCCGACGGCCTGGTCGCATCAGACACTTCGGTCGCCTCAAGCTCGATCGTGGGCGGCGCGCGCTTGGCCTTGCCGGTCTCCGGCGCTGCCTGATCCTCTATCGTGTCATCGGCCATCCCAAGTTCCTTCCTTGAGGTCGATCAGGTCTACCAGAATCTGCTCGTTCTCTTACGCTACTTACGAGCGCAAAGCACGCTCCAGCACCGCAAACAAGGCATTTTCGTCAGGCCGCGCCGCAATCTGCACCTGGGTCGCACCAGCCTCGCGCAAGGCGAGTGCGACATTTGCCGACAGGCAGCATTGCAGCACCGACAGTGCCGAGATTTCGACACCGTCGGAGCGCGCCGCCTCAAGAAAGGCGCGCGCGCTGCGTTGCGAATAGTGCAGCACCGCCTCGATCGCGTTTGCCGCAAAGGCCTCGCGGACCTCGCGCGGCAGATGGGGCAGCGCAACCATGCGATAGGTCACGACCGTCACGACGTCGCGCCCGTGCGCCGAAAATTCGCCCGCAAGATCGCGCGAAACATCGGCGCCGGCGAGATAGAGCAGCGCGTTCTTCTTTCGCAGCCGCTTTGCGCCCAGCACGGCCGCGCGCAACGCCGCCGCATCGCCGTCGGCCGAGATCACCTCGGCAAAGCCCAGGCTGCGGGCGGCCGACGCGGTATGGTCGCCGACCGCAAACAGCGGCAGCGAGAGCAGCGCGCTTTGTGCAAGCTGCGGCTCGATTGCGCGCAGCGCGTTGGCCGAGGTGACGATGACCGCGCCGTAGTCGGCGGCAAGGTCGTCCGAGGGCGGCATCGGCTCGAACCGCAGCATGGGCGCCATCAGCGGCTCGAAGCCCCGCGCGCGCAGGCCTCTGGCGGTTGTCTCATTGTCCGGATGCGGGCGAGTGACGAGAACGGCCATTTTGAGACTTGCGGCAGGACCTTTTGCGTTGCTCACTTTGCAGCCAAAGTGTTACGCGGTTACTTACGGGAACGACCCGCGAACGCAAGGATTTTGCATTGGACAGAACCAAGCCTATGTTGGTGCTGGGGATCGAGACCACCTGCGACGAGACCGCGGCCGCGGTGGTCGAGAGGGCGCCGAACGGCTCGGGCCGGATTCTGTCCAATATCGTCCGCTCGCAGACCGAAGAGCATGCCGCGTTCGGCGGCGTGGTGCCGGAGATCGCCGCGCGCGCCCATGTCGACGTGCTCGACGGCCTGATCGACGCTGCGATGAGGCAAGCAGGCATCACCTACCAGCAATTGTCCGGCGTCGCGGCCGCGGCCGGCCCCGGCCTGATCGGCGGCGTCATTGTCGGTCTGACCACGGCGAAAGCGATCGCCATGGTGCACGACACGCCGCTGGTTGCGGTGAACCATCTGGAGGCGCATGCGCTGACCCCTCGCCTCACCTGCGCACTCGCTTTTCCCTATTGCCTGTTTCTCGCCTCCGGCGGCCACACCCAGATCGTCGCGGTCGCCGGCGTTGGCGACTATGTGAGGCTCGGCACCACCGTCGACGACGCCATGGGCGAAGCCTTTGACAAGGTCGCGAAGATGCTGTCCCTGCCCTATCCCGGCGGACCCGAGGTCGAGCGCGCAGCGCGCGGCGGCGATCCCGCACGCTTCGAGTTTCCGCGGCCGATGCTCGGTCGGGACGATGCGAATTTCTCGCTGTCGGGACTGAAGACCGCAGTGCGCTACGAGGTCAACCGCCTGACGCCGCTCGAACCCGGGGACGTTGCCGATCTCTGCGCCGGCTTCCAGGCCGCGGTGCTCGAGATGACTGCGGATCGGCTGCGCGTCGGCCTGAAATTGTTCGCCGAGCTGTTCGGTCCGGCGCGCGCGCTGGTGGCGGCCGGCGGCGTTGCCGCCAACCAGGCGATTCGCGGGGCGTTGCAGGACGTCGCGGCGAAGGCCGAGACCACGCTCCTGATTCCGCCGCCTGCGCTCTGCACCGACAATGGCGCGATGATCGCCTGGGCCGGCGCCGAGCGGCTCGCGCTCGGCATGACGGACACGATGGACGCGCCGCCGCGGGCACGCTGGCTGCTCGATGCGACTGCGACAGCGCCCGCAGGCTTCGCGAATACGCGCGCGGGGTTTTGAGGTGGCGCCATGAGAGAAAAAATGCGCCGCAGGCTAGCCGTCCGCCTCGCCCCGCTCGCGGGGAAAGGCCGGATCGCATCACGAGATGCGATCCGGGTGAGGGGGGCCTCCGCGCCCTCCTCTGCTGCCGCTTTTCGCTGGAAGCATCCCCTCACCCCAACACTCTCCCGCATCCGCCCGAAGGCGGAGTTCGGCGGACAAGAGAGCGGGGAGAATGAGAGACTTAGAGCGCCCGCATGTCACCATTCAACTCCGTCTCCGTGATCGGTGCGGGCGCCTGGGGAACGGCGCTGGCGGATGTCGCCTCGCGCGCCGGCCGCACGGTCATGCTCTATGCCCGAGACGCGGCGCATGCGGCGCGCATTGCGTCGACGCGGGAAAATCCAAGGCTGTCGGGCGCAAAGCTTGCCGGCGAGATCGTCGTCACCAACGACCTTGCGCTTGCGGGCGGCGCCGACATCATCCTGATTGCCACGCCCGCGCAACATCTGCGCGCGGCAGTGAATGCGCTCGCACCGCATCTTCGCAAGGCCGCGCCCGTGATCGCCTGCGCCAAGGGCATCGAGCACGGCACGCATAAATTCATGACCGAAATCATCGCGGAAACGGCGCCGCACGCGGTGCCGGCGATCCTATCGGGTCCGAGCTTTGCCGACGACGTGGCGCAGGGCTTGCCGACCGCCGTGACGCTTGCGGCCAGGGACGACGCGATCGCAAGCAGCCTCGTGCAGGCGCTGGGCTCTGCGACGTTCCGGCCCTATCACACGACAGACGTGCGCGGCGTCGAGATCGGCGGTGCGGCAAAGAACGTGCTCGCGATCGCGGTCGGGATCGCGGTCGGCAAGAATCTCGGGGCCTCGGCGCAGGCCGCGCTCACCACGCGCGGCTTCTCGGAGCTTTCGCGGTTCGGCCGCGCCTTTGGCGCGCGCGCGGAAACGCTGGTCGGCCTGTCCGGCCTCGGCGACCTCATCCTGACCTGTGCCAGCCCGCAGTCGCGCAATTTCGCGCTTGGCCTGGCGCTGGGTCGCGGCGAGCCGAAACCGGCGGGAAAGCTTGCCGAAGGCGAGTTCACCGCGCCGGTTCTGGTCGAGCTCGCGGCTTCGCAAAACATCGATATGCCGGTATCAAAGGCGGTCGCGGCGATCCTTGTGAAGAAGCTGACGGTCGACGCCGCGATCGAGGGGTTGTTGACGCGCCCGTTCAAGGCGGAGGGGTGAAACGATGGCGTACTGGCTGGTCAAATCCGAACCGTCGAGCTGGTCGTGGGACCAGCAGGTCGCCAAGGGCGCGAAGGGCGAGGCCTGGACCGGGGTGCGCAATTTCACCGCCCGGCAGAATCTCGTGGCCATGAAGAAGGGCGACAAGGCGTTCTTCTATCATTCCAACGAGGGCAAGGACATTGTGGGTATCGCCGAGGTGATCAAGGAGGCCTATCCCGATCCGACCGACAAGACCGGGAAATTCGTCTGCGTCGATATCAAGGCGGACAAGCCGATGCCGAAGCCGGTGACGATGGCGGCGATCAAGGCCGAGAAGAAGCTCGCCGCCATGGCGCTGGTGAAATATTCGCGTCTTTCGGTGCAGCCGGTGACGGCGGACGAGTGGAAGCTCGTCTGCAAGATGGGCGGGCTCTAGCAGGGCTCCGCGCCCGTTCAGTCATCCCTTCCCCGGCGGGCCCACGGCCGGTTCCCTTTTTGGAACCCCGCTTCCCCCTCCTCTCCACCCATCCTTTACGCATCGCTGGCATGCTTGCGGCATGTTCAAAGGGTGCTTCAACGCGGCTACGGCTGCGGTGATCGCCTCGCTGCTCGACAGACATTTTTGCGACAATCGCCACATCGACGCAGCGCTTGCGATCCTGCGGCAAATCGGTCACGGGCTCGGCTTTTGAGGCCGAGCGCCGCAAACATCGCGCATGCCGCACTCCTTTGCGCTTGATTTGCCTTATGAGTTCCGTTTTTCAGAAAACCGCTTGACGCCGACCCCAAATCACCGGCATGAATCGCGCCGTCCCGCGCCCTTTGAAGAGGGGCGTTTCGCCATCGTCACGAACGTTGGGCGCGGGATGCGGTGGACGCAGGTAGCGACACGAGGCGAACGTCGCAACGCGGACGGCGAAATCGTGTGGTTGTGGCGCCCCTTGGCTGGCGCCAAGCCTGCGGACTGATGACTGCAGGCGACGGTGACTAAGAGGTCATGGACACCGGCGAGAGCACGAAGATAAGCCGTTAACACCATCGCGCAGGGAACGCCGATGCGAAGCGGCTGACCTGTAGTGACTATGCTCGTATGCTTTCCTTTAGTGCATGCGAGGCTATGGGTGCGGGCTTCGCACCCGGTGTTCCCTGCGCCCTCTCTTCGAACGGGGGTGAGCGATGCAACAACTCGGGCAAATCCTGCCGCGGGAATGCGGAGTTATGTCTCGATGGAACGTCATTGCGAGCGAAGCGAAGCAATTCAGAATTCCAGCGGCGGCGAAAGTCTGGATTGCTTCGCTTTCGCTCGCAATGACGACAGGAACTACACCGCCGCCGCCATCACGACCTGCGCCAGCAGCTGCTCGCGCTTGTTCGGCGTGCGCTGGCCTTTCATGGTCGCGGCAAAACGCTCCAAAATGCCGTCCTCGAACGCGGTGACGATGGTGTCGTGCACATAGCTCTTGCGGCAGATCGCGGGCGTGTTGGAGAGCTGGTCGGCCGCGGCGCGGATGGCCGCGAGCACCTGCTTCTTGCGGCCGCGCGCACTTGCGGCCGGCGAGATCCGCGACAGCGATTCCAGCACCACGGCCGACGCCATCAGCGTACGGAAATCCTTGAGCGAAATCTTGATGCCGGCGATCTCGCGCAGAAACGCATTGACCGTCGTGGTGGAAACCGTGCGCACGGTGCCCTGCGCATCGCGATACTGGAACATGCGCCTGCCGGGGACGGTGCGCAAAATGCCGATCGCGCGCACGAGCTTGGCGGCATTGCATTCCTTCCGCACGGCCTTGCCGCCCTTGGCCTTGAAGGTCAGCACGAAGGAGTCGTCTTCCAGCGTGACGTTCGACTTGAGCAGCGTGGTGGCGCCGCGAGTGCCGTTCAGCCGCGCATAGGATTCGTTGCCCGGGCGGATCGCGGTGCGCGCGATCAGTTCGATCACGGCCGACAGCGCGAACTCCCGCGTCGGCTCATCGCCTGCGAGATGCATGGAAACGTTGCGCCGGATCCTGGGCAGCGCGCCGACGAGCTTGGCCAGCCGATGCGCCTTGCGATGCTCGCGCACCTTTTCCCAGTCGGCGTGATAGCGGTATTGCAGCCGGCCCGCGGCGTCGACGCCGACCGCCTGCAGATGCGAATTGGGGTCGGGCGAGTAGCGCACCTGGCGATAGGCCGGCGGCACCGCCATCGCATGCAGGCGGCGGATGGTGCGGGCATCGCGGATATGGGCGCCGTTGGCGCGAACGAAGGAATAGCCCTTGCCGCGCTTGATGCGGCGGATGGTCAGCTCGTTCTGGTCGCCGAGCTTCAGGCCAAGCTCGTGGGCAAGCTCGTGGACCGACGTCTTGCCGTTGAGCTGGGGCTTGGCGGGTTCCGCCTTTTGCAGATCCTTGGGCCATTGCCCGAGCGCCTTGGCGAGGGCGACGGCGGGATCGGCGGGGGCAGGCGCTGTCTGCGCCGCCACGACATTCTGCTGATCCGTCATTGCCTCAAAACGCCTCGCATGGGTCCTTTGTTCGGACGTCCAACTCTCTTGCGGCGTCCGGCCTGCCGCCGAGGGCGCCATTTAGGGGGTTGTATCTTCCATTGCGAGTCCAAATCGTTACAGGGGGCCAATTTACGGTTATTAGATACCTTTTTTGGGGTTCAATCTTCGGATAGCGTTGATTTCATCCCAATCGCCGGGGCCGTCTCCCGGAGCTAGTGCCCGCGGCCTGTCCCAATGTGCCCCGCTGCGCCTTCGAGAAAGCGACAGATTCGCTGCCGCACTTGATCTCGCGCAATTGGCCGGCTGCCGAAGGTCTTATTTGTTCTGCTTGTCGGCTGATGCGACAGCGACGCATAATCCCGTAAACAATGAAGACGGCGTCAGTGTCCACTGACGCGTGTGGAGGGTGAAATGTCCGAGAAGATCTATGACGTCTCAGCCGAGTGGGCCAAGCGCGCCTGGGTGGACCAGGCCAAGTACAAGGAGATGTATGCCCGCTCAATCTCGGACCCCAACGGATTCTGGGCCGAGCAGGCCAAGCGCCTCGACTGGATGAAGCCCCCGCACAAGATCGAAAACTGCTCGTTCGCCCCCGGCAACATCTCGATCAAATGGTTCGAGGACGGCGTGTTGAACGTCGCCGCCAATTGCATCGACCGGCACCTTGCCAAGCGCGCCAACCAGACCGCGATCATCTGGGAGGGCGATGATCCCTCGCAGTCGAAGCACATCACCTACAAGGAACTGCATGACGAGGTCTGCCGGATGGCCAACATCCTGCGCACCCGCAACGTCAAGAAGGGCGACCGCGTCACCATCTATCTGCCGATGATCCCGGAAGCGGCCTACGCGATGCTGGCCTGCGCGCGGATCGGCGCGATCCATTCGGTGGTGTTCGCGGGATTTTCGCCCGACAGCCTCGCTCAGCGCGTCAATGACGCGAAGTCGAAGATCATCATCACTGCCGACGAAGGCTTGCGCGGCGGCAAGAAGGTGCCGCTGAAGGCCAATGTCGATGAGGCGCTGGCCAAGACCGATGGCGTCGACTGGGTCGTCGTGGTCAAGCGCACCGGCGGCAAGATCGACATGAAGCCGTCGCGCGACCTCTGGTATCACGAGGCGGCCGCGATGGTGACGACCGAATGCCCGGTCGAGCATATGCACGCGGAAGATCCGCTGTTCATCCTCTACACGTCAGGCTCGACCGGCCAGCCCAAGGGCGTGCTGCACACGACCGGCGGCTATCTCGTGTTCGCGTCGATGACGCATCAATATGTGTTCGACTATCACGAGGGCGACATCTACTGGTGCACCGCCGACGTCGGCTGGGTGACCGGCCACAGCTATATCGTCTATGGCCCGCTCGCCAACGGCGCGACCACGCTGATGTTCGAGGGCGTGCCGAACTATCCCGACAATTCCAGGTTCTGGAACGTCATCGACAAGCACAAGGTCAACACCTTCTACACCGCGCCGACCGCGATCCGGGCGCTGATGCAGGGCGGCGACGAGCCGGTGAAGAAAACCTCGCGCAAGAGCCTGCGTTTGCTGGGAAGCGTCGGCGAGCCGATCAATCCGGAAGCCTGGGAATGGTATCATCGCGTGGTCGGCGAGGATCGCTGCCCGATCGTCGATACCTGGTGGCAGACCGAGACCGGCGGCATCCTGATCACGCCGCTGCCCGGCGCGACCAAATTGAAGCCGGGCTCGGCGACGACGCCGTTCTTCGGCGTGCTGCCTGAAATCGTCGATGCCGAGGGCAAGCTGCTCGAGGGCGAGGCGACCGGCAATCTCTGCATCGCCCGTTCATGGCCCGGGCAGATGCGCACGGTCTACGGCGATCATGCCCGCTTCGAGCAGACCTATTTCTCGACCTACAAGGGCAAATATTTTACCGGCGACGGCTGCCGGCGCGACGCCGACGGCTATTACTGGATCACCGGGCGCGTCGACGATGTCATCAACGTCTCCGGCCACCGCATGGGCACCGCCGAGGTCGAAAGTGCGCTGGTCGCGCATGCGATGGTGTCGGAGGCCGCGGTCGTAGGCTATCCCCACGATATCAAGGGCCAGGGAATCTACGCCTATGTGACCTTGATGGCCGGCACCGAGCCATCCGAGCAATTGCGCAAGGAGCTGGTTGCCTGGGTGCGCAAGGAGATCGGGCCGATTGCGTCTCCCGACCAGATTCAGTTCGCGCCAGGCCTGCCGAAAACGCGCTCCGGCAAGATCATGCGCAGGATCCTGCGCAAGATCGCCGAGGACGAGCCGGGGGCGCTCGGCGACACCTCGACCCTCGCCGATCCCGCCGTGGTCGACGATCTCGTGAAGAACCGGCAGAACCGCAAGGAGCAGTCGGCTTAGACGAATCAAGCATCGGCACCTCATTCCGGGACGGTCCGCGAGGACCGGACCCGGAAATTCGAGATTCCGGATTCGATGCCGCGCATCGCCCCGGAATGAGCGCGTCGTCACGGAAGCGTCGGACTCTGATGGCACCTCTGCGGCGAATTTCCGGCAAGTGTTGTTTTCAAGTCATTTACTTTGTTTTCAACATTCCCTTTTCTCCCCTCGCTCGAGCTGTCCGACGGCGCGCGTGGAAACCGTTCGGTTAAAGCGCGCGGTCAAGAATGCGTGGACACGCCGCTTTTTCTGGCGGTTTGAGCGGATTTTGAAGCGGAGAAGGATCGATGTCGAAACGGATTGCGGTGGCGCTGGTTGCCCTCCTTGGGGCGGCGGTTTTGGCGACAAGCGCACAGGCGCGTCCCGAACTCGTCGGCGTTCGCGGCGAGTATTCGCCGGGCACGATCGTGGTGAAGACCAACGAGCGCCATCTCTATCTGATCCTCGATTCCGGCCACGCCATGCGTTACCCCGTAGGCGTCGGCAAGTATGGCAAGCAGTGGGCGGGCGAGACCCGAATCGATGGCAAATACCGCAACCCGGCCTGGTCGCCGCCGAGCGAGGTCAAGCGCGACAAGCCCGCCATGCCGGACGTCATTCCCGGCGGTTCGCCGCGCAATCCGATGGGCGTCGCGGCCATGACGCTCGCCGGCGGCGAATACGCCATCCACGGCACCAACATGCCGGGCTCGGTCGGCGGCTTTGTCTCCTATGGCTGCATCCGCATGCTCAACACCGACATCTCCGATCTCTACGAACGCGTGTCTGTCGGCACCAAGGTCGTCGTGACGCGCTGATCCGCAAAGTTCTCTCGCCTTCGCAGGAACGGTTTGCCGTTCCTAGAAATCGGATGCGATGCCCTTGCTCTCCCAGTCGCCATAGCGCGTGGGCTCAGGACCTTTCGGCCCCTGGAATTCCTTCGGCATCGGCTTGGCGTCGGCTGCTGCCTTCCTGCGCGCCTCGGCCTCGGCGAGGGCGCGTTGCGCGGCCGGCGAAAGCTCTCTGCGCGGCTCCGCCGCAGCGAGCGTTGCGGCATGAGAATGATCGTCTCGGTCAGGCACAATCGCCCTCCTTGAATCCGAACATACGATCAACACATCGTGGGGCACAGCGAAAAGACAAGCGCGATTCTTATATTTGGCATATTCGCATGGCACACCTGTCGCCTCGACAATGGCATGCGCCGGATTTCCTCAAGGTTTGCCTTTCCTGCCGGTGACATTCCAGCATGCCCTCTCAGCGCCTAGCCCGTCCTTCCGAAGTGCCCGGTCTCGCGGCTCGGCGGATTGCGGCCGATGTGCTCGACGGTGTCCTGCACAAGCATCGCACGCTCGATGATCAGCTTGACGGTGCGACCGCGCATCCCGGCTTGAAGACGCTCGCCGACCGCGACCGCGCGCTGATGCGGCGGCTGGTGGCAACGATCCTGCGCCGGCTCGGCACGCTTGGCCATCTGTTGTCGCGGCTGCTCGACCGCGGGATTCCATCCGATGCGCCACGTGCGCAAAGCGCCCTTCTGATCGGCGCCGCGCAAATCCTCTGGATGGACGTGCCCGATCACGCCGCAGTCGACCTGTCGGTGCGCCTCGTGCAATCGGACCGGCGCGCCGCGAAATATGCCGGCCTCGTCAATGCGGTGCTGCGCCGCTGCGCACGCGAGGGCAAAGGCCTTGTCGAGGAGGTCGGGAACGAAACCCTCGACATTCCGCCCTGGCTGCAGCAGCGCTGGATTGCGCATTACGGCGAGGCCAGAGTGCGCGCGATGGCGCTTGCGCTTGCGCATGAGCCTTCGCTCGATATCACCGTGAAATCGGATGCCGCGCAGTGGGCGAGCCGGCTGCATGGCGAAAGCCTGCCGACCGGCACCGTGCGCACGCTGCTTCAGGGACCGGTGACTCACCTGCCCGGCTTCGCGGAAGGCGAATGGTGGGTGCAGGATGCCGCGGCCAGCCTGCCCGCGCGGCTGTTCGGCGACGTCAAGGGAAAGACCATCGTCGATTTCTGCGCCGCGCCCGGCGGCAAGACCGCGCAACTGGCGCACGCCGGCGCGCATGTCATCGCGCTCGACCGTTCGCCCGCAAGGATGGCGCGCTTGCGCGACAATCTGGCACGGCTGCATCTCGACGCCGAGACCGTGGTCACGGATGCGATCGAATGGACCGGCGGTCCCGGCCCCGTGGACGGCGTCCTGATCGATGCGCCCTGCACCTCGACCGGCACCATCCGCCGTCATCCTGATGTTGCATGGCTCAGGCAGGAAGCCGATATCGCAGCTCTCGCGGCCCTGCAAAAGCGCCTGCTGCAAAGGGCCGTCCAGCTGCTGAAGCCCGGCGGGATGCTGGTCTATTGCACCTGTTCGCTGGAGCCGGAGGAAGGCGAGGCACAAATCTCGGCGCTGGTTTCGGCCGAGCCGGCGCTGAAGCGGATCGCGATTGCGGCCAGCGAGGTCGGCGGGCTTGCCGAACTCATCGATTCGAATGGCGACCTGCGCACCCTACCCTGCCACCTGCCGCATGCCGATCCGAGGCTCGCCGGGCTTGACGGGTTCTACGCCGCCAGGCTGGTTAGCGGCTGATTTTGCAGGGATTTTCTCGAAATTCGTGCTGATTCGCGCAGGATCAAGAGGGTGCCATCCCGGCGTTTCCGGATTAAAAGGATTCGCTTCAGGAATGCCCCAATGAAGGCAAGGCGTGTCGGTCGCTCAACGCAGACGCATTTCGACGCTGATCATGGGCCGTTTTGCGCGGACCATGATGTCGCGCGTCAGCGGCAGCTCTGTGGCGCTTTCGCGGGTTTGGCCCGGCCGGGCCGACCGACTGATCATCGCCCCGCACGACCTGCGCACGGCGGACGCGACGCGAGCGGCCGAAATCTATGCCGGCCGTTTCGTGTTCGCCGGCAAGATCGTGACCTGTCACGGCCGCTCGATTTTCGATCTCGAACCGCCCTCGGAAGACTGGGAGGTTGCACTGCTCGGCTTCGGCTGGCTTCGTCACCTGCGTGCCGCCGACACCGCGCTGACCCGGGCCAATGCGCGCGCGCTGGTCGAGGACTGGATCACCAATCCGAACAGCAGGCGCCCGATCGCGCGCCGTGCCGACGTGCTGGCGCGCCGCGTGATCTCGCTTTTGTCGCAGGCTCCCCTGGTGCTCGGCGACACCGACAGCAAGTTCTACCGCCGATATCTTCGCGGGCTCACCCGGGAAATCCGTTACCTGCGCTTTGCGATGCTCGACATCACTGATGGCGTGCCGCGGCTGCAAGTCCTGATTGCGCAGTGCTACGCCTCGCTCTGTCTCGCCAACCAGAGCCGGCATGTCCGCAGCGCGAGCAAGAAGCTTTCGGACGAATTGCAGCGCCAGATCCTGCCCGACGGCGGGCACATCTCGCGCAATCCCGGCGCGCTGATCGAGCTTCTGATCGACCTCTTGCCGCTGCGGCAGACCTTCGCTGCGCGCAACATCACCCCGCCACCGGCGCTTTTGAACGCGATCGACCGCATGATGCCGATGTTGCGCTTCTTCCGCCATGGCGACGGTTCGATCGCGCTGTTCAACGGCATGAGCGGCACGCCATCCGATCTGCTCGCAACGCTGCTTGCCTATGACGACACCCACGGCACGCCGATGGCGAGCATGCCGCATAGCGGTTTCCAGCGGCTCGATGCCGGCACCACCGCCGTCATCATGGACACCGGCCCTCCACCGCCGGCGAATGTCAGCCACGATGCCCATGCCGGCTGCCTTTCTTTCGAATTGTCGTCGGGAACGAGCCGCATTGTCATCAATTGCGGCATGCCCTCGACCAGCCGCGACAATTGGCGCGCCTTCGCGCGCAGCACCTCCGCGCATTCGACCGTGACCTATCACGACACCTCATCGTGCCAATTTGTCGAATTCTCGGCGATGAAGCGATTGCTGCACGGCGCGCCCATCGTCTCCGGCCCTGCGAATGTCGAGAGCTTTCGCGAGGTGGTCGCCAACGGCGCACTGCTCACCACCTCGCATGACGGCTACGTCGCGCACTTTGGCGTTCTGCATCGGCGCGTGCTGATGATGTCACCCGACGGCTCGCGACTCGACGGCGAGGACACCATCTCGCCGGCGCCAGGTGCGCGCGTGCGGGCGGGCGAGACCGACTACGCACTGCGCTTTCACTTGCACCCCTCGGTGAAGGCGAACCGGCTGTCGGATGCGCGCGGGGTGATGCTGGTGCTGCCCAATCGCGAGGTCTGGACCTTTGAGGCGCTCGACGACAAGGTCGAACTCGAGGACAGCGTTTTCCTGGCCGGCAATGACGGTCCGCGCCGCTCCGCCCAGATCGTGATCCGCCAGGACGCCCAGCAGGTCTCCTCGGTGCGCTGGAGCTTTGTGCGCTCGACCGCATCGCCGGCGGCGACCAATGCCCGGAGGAACGCGAAGCGTGAGCCGGAATTGCCTCTGTAATATTGTGGCCAATGCGAAAAGCGCAGCTCTTGACCGGTTTCGAAGCGATGAGAACCATGCTACCCGGCGACCTTGACAGCCAGGACATCGACATGACCGACCATCCCCGCCGCGTCACCCGCGCCCTGCTTTCGGTTTCCGACAAGACCGGATTGATCGACCTCGCCCGCGCGCTGGCCGGCCATGGCGTCGAGCTGGTCTCGACCGGCGGCACCGCGCAAGCGATCGCGGAGGCCGGGCTCAAGGTCAGGGACGTCTCGGAGTTGACCGGCTTTCCCGAAATGATGGACGGACGGGTGAAGACGCTTCACCCAAAAGTCCATGGCGGGCTGCTCGCGATTCGCGACAATGCCGAGCATGCGCAGGCCATGAAGGCGCACAAGATCGCGCCGATCGATCTGCTGGTGGTCAACCTCTACCCGTTCGAGGCAACCGTCGATAACGGCGCGGGCTTCAGGGAGTGCATCGAGAATATCGATATCGGCGGTCCGGCGATGATCCGCGCGGCCGCGAAGAATCACGACGACGTTGCGGTCGTCATCGAGGCGAGCGACTATCCGGCGCTGCTTGACGAGCTCGCGGCAAACAAGGGCGCAACCACGCTTTCGTTGCGCCGCCGCCTCGCCGCGAAGGCCTATGCGCGCACGGCCGCCTACGATGCCGCGATCTCGAACTGGTTTGCGGACCAGTTGCAGACCGAGGCGCCCGACTTCCGTGCGTTCGGTGGCCGGCTGATCCAGTCGCTGCGCTACGGCGAAAATCCGCATCAGTCCGCTGCGTTCTACCGCCTGCCGGAGAAGCGACCTGGCGTCTCCACAGCGCGGCAGTTGCAGGGCAAGGAATTGTCCTACAACAACATCAACGACACCGACGCGGCCTATGAGGCCGTCGGCGAATTCGATCCGAAGCGCACCGCAGCCTGTGTGATTGTCAAACATGCCAACCCCTGCGGCGTAGCCGAGGGAAATGATCTTGCCAGCGCCTATCGCAAGGCCCTGGCCTGCGATTCGACCTCGGCCTATGGCGGCATAATCGCGCTGAACCGGACGCTGGATGCGGAGACCGCGACCGCGGTGACCGAAATCTTTACCGAGGTGATCATTGCGCCCGATGCGACGGACGAAGCGATCGCCATCGTCGGCAAGCGCAAGAATCTGCGTCTATTGCTCGCGGGTCACCTGCCCGACCCGCGCGCGGCCGGCCTCACCGCCAGGACTGTCGCCGGCGGACTTCTGGTGCAGAGCCGCGACAATGCCGTCGTCGATGACATGGCGCTGAAGACGGTGACCAGGCGCGCGCCGACGGATGCCGAGCTGCGCGACCTGAAATTCGCGTTCCGCGTCGCCAAGCACGTCAAGTCGAACACCATCGTCTACGCAAAGGACCTCGCGACCGTCGGCATCGGCGCCGGCCAGATGAGCCGGGTCGATTCCGCGCGCATCGCGGCGCGCAAGGCGGTCGATGCGGCCAATGAATTGAAGCTCCCCGAGCCGCTGACCAAAGGCTCGGTCGTCGCCTCGGACGCCTTCTT
>Ga0335080_10002968_pt1 | contig 17090 bp, 15 predicted proteins | sample Lox_Sample_34_FD_206720 | JGI IMG/M metagenome (GOLD analysis project Ga0335080, IMG submission 206720) | Soil microbial communities from Loxahatchee National Wildlife Refuge, Florida, United States - Lox_Sample_3.4 | ecosystem: Environmental > Terrestrial > Soil > Wetlands | place: USA...
TCTCTCGATCAGCGCGTCGAGCGTATCCTCGCCCGGCTCGTCGGCCCAGGCGCGGAAGCGCCCGTGCGGCGGATCTTCGATCCCCTGCAACACGCCGGAGTATTCGTCGTCGTACACGAGCAGGTCCGTCCCTTCGCGGGTCGCGACCTCGCGGATCTGGGGACCGGCGAACGAGGTGTTCAGCAGCACGATGCGCGCGCCGCACTTGGCGGCGGCAAACACCGCCTCGAGGAAGCCCCGGTGGTTGCGCGCGAGGATCGCGACGCCCTCACCCGCCTTCAGGCCATGCGCGCGCCACGCATTGGCCAGGGCGTTGGTGCGCTCGTCGAGCTCCCGGTAGCTGAGCTCGCCGCGCTCGTCGATCATCACCGCCCGGTCGGCGTGCCGCAGCCCGCCGGCCACGGCCGCGCCGCCGATCAATCCATAGCGCTGGAATCCGCGCACGAGCCCAGGTACGCGGTGCGGCGGCTCGGGCCCGAGGAGCCCGCTTCTGACCGAGAGGACCGTGAAATACGCCTCGTCGCCGGCCCGCTCGGCGAGCTTGGCGGCGCCCGCGATCAGACCCCTTGGGTTCCGCGCGGCGCTGACAATGGACTTGGGATCCAGGTTGACGATGGGACTCTCCTCCTTATCCGCGTTCCTCGGGAAGGTTCCTCGGCGCTCGGGCGTCGTGCAACAGTAGGCACGGAAAGCAGCTGAAACCTTATGCATACCTCGAGAGGCCTCAGAGTATGCGGGCTCGCGCCGGCGACCGGCGCACCTGGTCTGTCCTGCGTCAACGACGCCAGGAGAAAGCCCGCCGCGAGCTCGCTGCCGACATACGGCAGCGATCACATGGCGCCGCCGCCGACCCCACGCGGCGGCGGCGCCTCGAATGCCGTGGTGCCGCCGCCGACCCCACGCGGCGGCGGCGCCCACACGTCTGTGCCGCGCTGAGGACATGAATCGTTTGCGCCCGCATGGGTAGTAACCCATGCGATGGCCGGCAACCTCATCACGCTGCCCGTGCGCGTCTGGTTTCGATCGGCGCGCCTTCTCACCCATGCCGCATGCGGCGCGGCCGGGCGGGCCTACTCGCTCGCACGACCCACGCACGCGCCTGAGCGCCGGGCCCAGCCGTATCGGCCGGAGCGCCGCGGAGAAGCGCACCAGCGTGAGCGCCGCAGTGAGCCGCGCCAGCGTGAGCGGCGTGACGAGCCGCGCTTCGAGCCAACTCCGCAGCCGCAGCCGAGACCAACGCCGGTGCGGCCGCTACAGCCACCCTTCGCCGAGGAACCGGTCGACACCGGGTTCGAGCCCGTTCACGTCTCGGAGGAGCCTGAGCTCGTCCAGGAATCGGCCGAACCCGGCGCCGAGGACGGCGCCGGCGCCACCGTAACCGTGCTGGAACCGTGGAACGGGTACTCGCACATGAACGCGCGAGAGGTGATCGCGCGGGCCAGGCAGGCCAATCGTGCCGAACTGGCTGCCGTGAGGCTCTACGAAACACGCCATCGCAGCCGCCAGACCGTGCTCGCCGCGGTCGACCGCCAGCTCAAGGTGGGCGGCGGCCCCGCGCCGGCCTGACCTCCCCAGCCGACGAAAGGAAACGATCGACATGCCCGAAGCCAAGACCCTGAATGAACGCGACGCCAAGCTCGTGGGATGGCTGCGTGAAGCGCACGCCAAGGAAGTCGAACTGGAGACGGACCTCACCGCTCACATCGCAGTGACCCAGAAGCCGACCTATAAGAAGCGCCTCCAGCAGCACCTCAAGGAGACGCGGGACCACAAGCGCCGCGTCGCCCAGCGCATCAAGCAGCTCGGCGGCCCCACCGGTCAGGGCTTGATCGGCGCGACCGGTTCGGCCGTCGGTGAGGTGGCCGGCAAGACGGTCGCCGCCGTCAAGGGTCAGGTGGGCGTCGCGCGCGCGCTCGTGACCGAGCAGGTCGAGACCCACCTGCGCAACGCGCAGGAGGAGCTCCGCGAGGAGCACGTCGAGATCGCGCTCTACACCCGGATCGAGATCTTCGCCACCGAAGTCGGCGATCGCGATACCGCGCAGCTGGCGCGCGCGATCCGTCGCGACGAGGAGCGGATGGCGAAGTTCCTCACGTCCGAGCTCGGCCGCCTGGTCAAGGAGCTTGTGCGCGCCGAGGTCCCGCGCGACCAGCGCGCCGCCTCCTCGCGCTCCCGCTCGCGCCGGTCGACCAGCCGATCGCGCAAGACAGCATCCACCCGCGCAAGCGGAACCACCCGCGCAAGCGGAACCACCCGGGCAAGCGCCACCAATCGTTCACGCGCCGGCGCCGGCAGCACCCGGTCCCGCTCCGGCGCCGGCACCAATCGGCCCCGCTCCGGCGGGGCAAGCCGGAGCTCACGAAGCCGCACCACTGCGCGCGGCTGACCGGGATCATGATCGCGGCCCGGCCGGTCTCTGAGGCCGGCCGGGCCGCGCATGGCTCAGCGTGTGAGGTCGGCCACGCGAGCGGCTGTTGCGCGTCAGCGCTTTTGTGCCCCCACTTGGGATAGCGCCCGGGCCGGTACGCTCACGGTGCCGCGACCGTTGCGGCGAGGGGTTCCACGACGGGTCGCGGTGTCGTACCGCGCAAGCCCGTTGGCGCTTGCGTGAGCAAGCCTAAGCGACCGCCTGACCGCCAGTGTTGACGACCGGTGAAATCACTCGCGGAGTTGTCTCGACGGTTCGAATTTGGGCCCGGACGGGTAGACCAACCGGCGTCGATCGAGGAGAGAGACCGATGATCACAAGCCTTCAGGGCGCCGACGCGCGCGAGGAGACGAATCCCGGGTTGGTCTGGTTCACCGAGGAGTGCATGAACAACGGCGCTCCGCTCGAGAGCTACATCGAGCACGCGGAGCGCATCGGGGACCAGGAGCTCGCGACGTTCTTCCGGCGCGCCCTCGCCCACAGCCGCTGGGTACGACCGGGCGACCGGCGCAGATTCGCGCGCCGGGCCAGCGACCGGCGCCACCGCTAGTCCGAGCCCGATCGCGCCAGCACTGCAAGCCGCAGGCCCGCTCCGACCGGCACCACCGTCTGGGCCAGGCGCGTCTCGGCCTCGATCGAGGCCGTGAATTCGACCAGCTCGTGCTCGTGGGAGCGCACGTTGTCGACCGCGAGCAGCCCTCCCGGCGCAAGGACGCGGACGAGGTCAGGTATGTAACCGGGGTAGGCCGGACGCTCGGCGTCGAGAAACACGAACTCCCACTCGGCGTCTGAGGATCGCGCCAGCGTCGCGGCGGCGTCCTCGGTGCGCAGCTCGACCTGGTCGACCAGGCCAGCCTCGGCAAGGTTGGCCGCGGCAAGCCAAACGCGTGCCGAGTCGATATCGACGCTCATCACGCGCCCGCCGGTCGCCTCGGCCGCATCCGCCAGCCAGATCGTCGAGTATCCGTTCGACGTGCCGAGCTCGAGGATGCGACGTGCCCCGGTGGCTCGGATGAGTACGCCGATCAGCTCCGCGGTGTCGGGCTCGACGTTGCGCCAGCGATCCAGTCGGTCGGCCTGCGCGAGGTCATGCTCCCGTCCGGCCGTATACAGCCGGGCCGCCACCTGCCGTCGAGCCGCGTTCATGCCGGCGCCGCCAGCCGGATCGCGTCGGGCGGCCGAACGTCCTCGAGGCGGTCGATCTCGGCCAGGGCCGGGAAGAACCGCGACCAGCTGACCGCGATCAGCATCGTCATGATCCCACCGCCGACCACGGCAGGCACAGTACCGACGAGATACGCGGCCAACCCCGACTCGAACGCGCCCAGCTGATTGGACGCGCTGATGAACACCATCTCGACGGCATTCACCCGTCCCCGCAGCCGATCCGGGCTGGCCAGGGCGACCGTGGTGGAGCGGATGTTCATGCTGTAGAGGTCGACGAACCCGCCGAAGAGAAGCGCGAGCAGCGACACCACGAACACGCGCGAGAGTCCGAACACCACGATGCTCGCGCCGTACAGCCCGACCACGAGCAGCAGGGTTCGGCCGGCCCGGCCGGTGATCGGGTGCCGGCTGATGAACACCGCACCGAGCAGGGCGCCAACCGCCGGCGCCGCGCGGAGCACGCCCAGGCCGGTGGCGCCGACGTGGAGGATCGAGCGGGCGAACACCGGCAGCAGGGCCACCGCGCCGCCGAACAGGACGGCGAGCAGATCGAGCAGGATCGCGCCGAGGAGTACCTCGGTTCGCAGCACGAACCGCAGGCCCTCGAGCGCCGTCTCGAGGCTCGCGGCCTGACCGCCCGCGTCGTCAGGCGCGGCCACCTCCGCCGCGGGCCGCGGGTGCATGGCGAGGACGATCGCCGAGGAGACCAGCGAGCAGCCCGTCGCCAGCAGATACACGAGCACCGGCGAGACGCCGTAGAGCAGCCCGCCGACGGCCGGGCCGATGACCATCCCGGCCTGGCTGGCGATCGACCGCAGCACCATCGCGTTCTGCAGCAAGTCGAGGGGCACGAGCGTCGGCGGCATCGCCCGCGCCGCCGGCCAGCCGAATGCCATCGCGATTCCGGCGCCCACGGCCAGGGCCAGGTACGCCCAGACCTGGGTCGTCCCCGCCGCGGTGACCAGCGCCAGCCCGGCGCCAACCCCGGCGCTCAGGAGCAGCGCGCCGGCGAAGATCAGTCGGCGCGGCACCCGATCGGCCAGCTGGCCGGCCGGAATCGCCAGAACGAACAGGGGCACGAACTCGGCCAGTCCGATCCAGCCGAGGTCGAGCGCGCTGCGGTGTAGCGCGTACACCTCCCACCCGATCGCCACCTCGACCATCTGCAGGCTGATCCCCATTCCGAGGAGGGCCAGCCACCAGAGCCGGAAATCGCGCTCTTCGAGCGCGGGTCCGAAGCGCCTCAACCGCGTCCCGTGCCCTGGATCATCGATTGCCGAGACTAGCCTGCGCCGACCCTGGGTATATATGAGGCACCGGAGTCACGGAACAACGGATTCCGTTGGTGGGTGCGCGGAGGCAGGCACGGCAATGGGTACGACACTCCAGACTCGACAGAGCATGCTTGGCGACGGCGAGCACGTGGTCCAGTTCTACGACCGCGACGCCGACCTTGTCCGCGCGGTGGGCGATTACCTGACCCGCGCGGTCAGCGAGGGCGAGGCCGCGATCGTGATCGCCACCGAGGAGCATCGCCGCGCGTTCGAGGCCGACATGGTGGCGGGCGGGATTGACGTGGCGCGCGCCGTCGTGGACGGCTCGCTGGTGTGGCTGGACGCGGCGCAGACCCTCGCGCGGTTCCTGCACGAGGGTGTAGTCGATCCGGCCGGCTTCCGAGCCTGCCTCGGCCCCGTCGTGCGCGGAGCGCAGCACGGAGGGCGACCGCTCAAGGCGTACGGCGAGATGGTCGCGCTGCTCTGGGATTCGGGCGACGTCCTGGGTGCGATCGAGGTCGAGAAGCTCTGGAACGCGCTCGGCCGCGAACTGCGGTTCGCGCTGTGGTGCGGTTACCACACGCGGTCGGTGGCCGGTGAGGAGCATGCCGACGCGCTGCACGAGGTGTGCCATCTCCACACCGCCGTGGTGGACGCCGCCACCGCTCGGTTCCGGGCCGGGCCGGACGCGCCGTTCGCCGCCCGACGGTTCGTCAAGAGCCTGCTCGAGTGCCGCCCCTACGACGATCGCGCCCCGGCCGATGACGCGCAGCTGGTGGTGAGCGAGCTCGCCACCAACGCGGTCATCCACGCCGGGAGTCCGTTCTCGGTCTCGGTCCGGTACGACGGCTCGGCCGTCCGGATCGCCGTCCACGACTGGAATCCGACGCTGCCCGTGCTGCGTCGCGGAGGTCCGATGGCCGTCTCCGGCCGCGGACTGCACCTCGTGAACATGCTGGCGCGGGACTGGGGCGTGGAGCCCACACCCGACGGCAAGACCGTCTGGGCCGAGCTCCCGCTCCGGTAGTTTCAGCTACTTGTGGCGCCCCGGCGCCGCACCACCGAGTCGACCGTCACGGCCAGGATGAGGACGATCGCGGTGGCAATGTCCACGCCGGCGGCGCTGATCCCCATCAGTGCGAGCCCGTTGAACACCGCCGCGATGACCACCCCGCCCAGCAGCGCGTGGATCATCTTGCCGCGACCGCCGAACAGGCTCGTTCCGCCGATCACTGCCGCCGCCACCGCGTAGAGGACCAAGTTGCCGACGTCGATGTCGGTGGCAATCGACCCGAGCCGCGACTCGTACGCGAGTCCGGCGAGGCCGGCGGTGAACGAGCAGAGCATGAAGGCGATGGTGCGGATCCACGGCACGTTGATGCCGGCTCGGCGCGCCGCCTCGGGATTGGCGCCGATCGCATAGATGTAACGGCCCACCTTCGTCTTGTCCAACAGCAACGACCAGACGGCGATGACCAGCAGGGCCAGGAGCACGACCCAAGGAACTCCGCGCAACGGGACCAGCGGGGTCCCGCGGTTCCGGGTGCAGATGATCACGACCACCACGCCGGCGAGCGCGGCCAGCCCCACCTTCAGCAGCACGACAGCGAGGGGCGGTGCGCTGAGGCCGCGCCTTCGCCGCCGGGTCGCCCCGAGGATCGAGACGGCGGCGTAGCCGGCGATCACGGCGATCAGCACGATCCAGCTGAGCGCCGGGCTCATATTCGCGTTGACCAGGTTGTACACGGGGCTCGTCGTGCTGATCGACATCACCCCGCCGACCGCAGTCTTGTCGATCTGGGCCAGTTCGATGATCACGCCGGTGAAACCGAGCAACCCGCCCAGCGTGACCACGAACGAGGGGAGATAGAGCCTGGTGATCAGGCTGCCCTGGAGGAGGCCGATCAGCGCGCACACGAACAGCCCGCCGGCGATGCCCAGCCACCACGGGAGGTTGACCGGCGACGCGATCAGTTCGGCGATGACGAACGCGCCGACGCCGGCGACGGCGCCAACCGAGAGGTCGATCTCCGACAACAGCAGCGCATAGATCTCCGCCGCACCGAACAGAATGAACACCGTGGCCTGGACGAACAGGTTGACGAGGTTCTCCGAGGAGAGGAACGTCGACTGTTCGATCTGGAAGAAGATCACGATCAGCACGAGGCCGACCAGGACGGGCACGGCGCCGCTCTCGCCGCTGCGAACCCGCTTCCCCCACGCACGCAGGTATTCGCCGAGCGAGTCGGCCAGGACCTCGGGCGCGGTGGTGGCGAGGTCCTCCTGCGCCTGCGCCTCTTCTTCGACGATCTCGGTTTCCGGCTCCTTGTAGGCGACCGAGGACACCGGAGGGTCTACCGGCGTCTGCCCGCCGGATGTTGGCTCGTCCGTCATTGAGTCCTCCCAGACGCCTGCGGGTCGGACCCGGCCCCGATTCCGGCCGCCTGGAGTCCGCGTGACGACTGCCCGGTGGTCATGTAATCGACCACCACCTGCCGGTCGAACTTCGATGCGTCCTCTTCGACCACCATCCGACCGAGGTACAGGACCGCGATGCGGTCCGCGACCTCGAACACGTCGTTCAGGTTGTGGGAGATCACGAGCACGGCGACTCCCTGGCTGGACAGCCTCTTGATCAGGTCGAGGACCTGGCGGGTCTGCGACACGCCGAGCGCCGCGGTCGGCTCATCCATGATCACCAGCTTCGCTTTGAACAGCACCGCTTTGGCCACGGCCACCGATTGCCGTTGCCCCCCGGACAGAGAGGCGACGGGCATGCGGATGGAGCGAATAGTCCTGACGCGGAGCTCCTCGAGCGTCTTGCGGGCGGCGATCTCCATGTCGTCCTCGTTGAGGATTCCGCGGCGCAGCGGCTCGTGCCCCAGAAACATGTTCTGGACGATGTCCAGGTTGTCGCACAGCGCTAGATCCTGATAGATCGTCCTGATGCCCAGCGCCTCAGCGTCCTTGGGCCCATGGAGCTGCACCGGCTTTCCGTCCCAGAGGATCTCGCCCCCGTCCGGGGGCCACAACCCCGAGACCGTCTTGATCGTCACGGACTTGCCGGCGCCGTTGTCGCCCGCCAGCGCCGTCACCTTCCCCGGTGGGATGTCCAGGTCGATCTGCGTCAACGCCCGAACAGGGCCAAACGTCTTGCTGACGCCGCGCAGACTCAGGAGCGGAGCCCCGTCAGCCGGGACCCCAGTTCCGGCTTCGCGCGCCGTCGCGGTCTCTCCAGTGCTCATGCGCTTCCTCAGATGTCGGGGGCCCTCCCGCGCCGCGGGAGGGCCCATTCGACCAACTCCTACATCACCGCTGAGGTCAGCTTATCCCAGCGGCTTTACATCCGGCCGCGGCCGCTCCTGAGCAGAGCTGCTTGGTCGGCACGAAGTTGTCCTTCACGATCGTGCTGGACATGTTTGCCGGCGTGACCCAGATCGGAGTCTCGAGAACCGACGGCACCGAGACGTGCGACTGGGTGTCCTGCGTCGCCCCGTTGACCAGGCTGGCCGGGGGCGTCTTGCCTGCACGGGCATACATGGCAAGCGCGGCCGCCGCCTGTGCCTCGAGATAGATCGGCTTGTACACGGTGCCGCACTGATAACCGGTCAGCACGTTCTGAAGACCGGTCAGCGTCGCGTCCTGCCCCGTCGTCGGGAACGTCCGCGGCTTGACGCCGTGGCTCTTCAGGTAGGTGATGATCGGCGCAGCGTTCTCATCGTTCGGGATGAGGGCCGAGTTGATGGTCTTGTGGGCGGTGTACGCCGCCTGGAACGACGTCAGAGCCGTCGGCGGATCCCACGTACCAGCCGGGTGACCGGCGTCGACGTACTTCCCGGACGAGAACAGTGGCTTCAGCACCTGGTCGTAATAGCCCTGGTAGAACAGCGTGGCGTTGTTGTCAGTGACAGCGCCGTGCATAACCAGGACGTTCGGCTTTGCCACCTTCCACGCGGCCTCGCACGTGACCAGGCCCTGTCCCATGGTCTTGCCGACCTGGACGTTGTTGAAGCTGACGTAGTACTGACGTTGACCACCCAGCGTAAGGCGGTCGTAGTCGATGACCGCGACACCGTGGCTCTTGGCATAGGCCTCGATGCGCGCTCCAACGCCAGAGTCGAGCGGGTCGACCATCAGCACGGTCGCGCCCTTGGTGATGTCACTCTGAGCGTCGCTGAACTGCGTCGAGTCACTCCCCAACGCGTTCTGCACGATGATGTCCGAACTCGAGAGCCCAGCTGCGCTCAGGGCCTTCTGGATATCGGGCTGGTCGAACTCGACGTAACGCGTCGAACTCGTCGTGTCGGGCAGAATCGCCGCGACCTTACCCTTACCCGCCGAGGCCAGCGGCTTGAGCGCCGCCATGGCGGTGAAATCGTTCGTGAACGATGACGTCGAAATACTTGGTGTCGAGGATGACGACGAAGACGTCGAGGACGTAGACGCGCTCGCACCCGAGCTTGCACTCGTGCTCGAGCTACTACTGTTACTACTTCCGCAGCCGGCGGCGGCTGCCGCGACGACCAGTGTCAGCACAGACACTCGTAACCAACGCATACTCATAACTGCACGCTCCTCTCATAACGCGCGCAAGGTCGACACTTATTAACGGCTCACGCCGGTCAACCCGGCCAGGAAACACACTGTCAAACGGCGACGCCGCCGTCCACCGCGATTAACAGACCATAAACATCGGATAATTACTGATGCGGGCGGACGCATCACTCGGGACGAGAACGGCGGCGCGCTTGACTATGTGCACACGCGCCACGGGGGACTCCGAGCGCCGTAACTGGAGTGGGTCTCACCGTCCTCGGCCGTAGCGGCGCACGCTGTGGGTGCGGATACTCCCATCAGCTCTCACGCCACGAGGCTTGTTCGAAGGACGGTGGCACCGGTCGAGCCTCTCCCCGGCGAATTTGACTGGCAGAAGGCCAAAAGGCTGTCGGTGAGAGGCCGCCGCAAGCTAACACTCCCGGAGATGCCGCGTCAAGGCGCGAAGATTCGCTGCATATTTTGCCCGTAGCGAGCCAAAAAGCCGCTGCCGTCCGTTACTCTGCGCTCGTGCGTCAAGTCTCTGAACAGCCGGTCCCGGCGGCGGCTGCCGCCGGCGACTCCACTCCCGGCGCGCCGGCGCGCCTCGACCGCGCCGACGCCCCGCACGCCACCGCGCACACGCTGCTTCGCTCCCAGCTGATCGCGCGGATCCGAGAGCAGGGGCAGGTCAGCCGCTCGGAGCTCTCGCGCACCATCGGCCTGCCGCGCAGCACGACCACCGCGCTGGTAGCGGAGTTACTGCGCGAGGGCGTGATCACCGAGTCGGCCGCGCGCGGCGGTGGCGCCGGATCCGGCAGCGGTCGCCCGGCCACGCTGCTGTCGCTGCGCAAACCGGACGGACTGGTGGCCGGCTTCGACTTCGGCCACCGGCACCTCCGCGTCGCCGTGGCCACGAGCGACGGCCGGGTGTTGGCCGAGGAGTCAAAGCAACTCGACGTCGACCGGCAAGCCGGTGCCGCGTTGGACTGCGCCCGCGAGCTGCTGACGGACGTACTCGACCACGCCGGCGTGTCGCTCGACGACGTGCGCGCCGCTGCGGCGGGGATTCCAGCGCCGGTCAACAGCGCCACCGGTCGCGTGGGTTCGCCGACGATCCTCGCGAGCTGGGTCGAGCTCGACCCGTGCGAAGAGCTGCGCCGCCGCACCGGGCTGACCGTCACGCTAGGCAACGACGCCGCGTTCGGCGCGCTCGGCGAGATGACCTACGGCGCGGCCAAGGAGTTCAACGACTTCATCTATGTCAAGGCGTCCAACGGCATCGGCGCCGCCCTGGTCCTGAACGGGCGGCTGTACCGCGGATCCCACGGAATGGCGGGCGAGATCGGTCACACCCAGATCGACCCCACCGGCGCGTGGTGCCGGTGTGGGAACCGCGGCTGTCTCGAGGCGACAGTCTCGATCGACGTGGTCCGCCGCCAGCTCGAGCCGCTTGGGCTCGATCCGCTCGATCCGGAGGACATGGAGCACCCGGTCGCGACCAAGGTCCTGGCCGAATCGGGTCGTACCGTCGGGGTCGTGATCGCCAACCTGTGCAACACGCTCAACCCGGAGGCCGTGATCCTCGGCGGCGACCTCGCGTCCACCGGCGTGCACTTCACCAACGGGGTTCGCGACTCCGTCCGCCACCTGGCGCAGCCGGGGCCGGCGCTGGATACCGCGGTCTTGACGACGAGCCTCCAGGGCCGGGCCGAGCTGCTGGGCGCGGTGGCGTGCGCGGTGGCTACGCCGTACGCGGCGCTGAGGACGTAGCCTGGGGCGCGAGATCCATGTCGCCCGACTCGAACGCCACGTCGACGGGCTCCAGGATGACGCGCCGTGGGCCTTCCTCGACGATTCCGGCCACTCCGGCGTCCAGGCCCAGCCCCGACGCGATGCGCACGATCTCCCGGCCGGCGCCGGCGGCGCAGTAGACCGCGAATCCGGAACCCATGTTGAACGTGGCGTACGCGGCGGCGGGCGACATGTCCGCCTCATCGACGAGGAACTGGAGCACCTCGGGAATGTCGGGGAGCCAGTTCAACCGGTAGGTGAGCTCGCGGCGCGGTCGCATCAGCTTCATCAGTCCGTGGCCGGTGATGTGGCTGAGGTAGTGGAGTTCGGTAGGGCTGTCCAGCAGGGCGCGCACGAGGCCGGCGTAGATGAAGCTGCGGTCCAGTAGAGCCTCGCCGAATGGCCGTCCGCTCGGGAGCTTGGTGGCGTAGCCGTGCTCGAGCCGATCGGCCACCGCGCGCGCCAGCGACGATCCGTTAGCGTGCAGGCCGCTGCTCGCCACCAGCACGATCTCGTCGCCTGGCGACAGGTCGGCGCCGAGGATCGCGTCACGGCCGTCGGGAACGATCCCCACCGCGCTGCCCGCCAACTCGATGTCGAGCGGCTCGACCAGGCCTGGCAGAGACGGCGACTCGCCACCGCCCCAGGTCGCCCCGGCGTCCACGCACGCCTCGCGCCAGCCCTTGATGAGCTCGTCGCTGCGGACCTCGTTCGCGTACCAGTCCGACGATCCGGTCGCGAAGTACGCGTTCACCACGAGCGGCACCGCACCCACGCAGCACAGGTCGTTGACAATCGCCGCCACCGTGTCGTACGCCACGTTGCCGAACAGGCTCACGCCGAGCTGCTCGTCGACGAGTCGCGCGATGATCGCTTTCGTCCCCAGCCCCTCGACGACGAAGGCCATCACGCGGCCGGCGACCTCGAACACGAAGGCCGGCTCTCCCCGCGACTCGTCAACCGCTCGGCCGCCGGACGCGGCGAGCAGCCCCGAGGTCGCGAGCGCCTCGGTCAGCGCGCTGCGCTTGCCCGCATCCAGCGCCTGATAGTCGACGCCGGCGGCACGGTATGCGTCTGTCACGCCGCTCGGTCGACCGGCCAGTCGTGGACCGGTTCGTTCGAGTGCATGTGCTCACGGTAGCGACGAGTCATCTCCCGTAGCGCCTCCGGCCGGTCCAGGCCCTTGTTCTCGTGGAGGTGGTGGAACACCTGGCTCTGCCACGACGCGCCGTTGCGCAGCGAAACGCAGCGACGCTCGATGATCCCCAGCAGGCGATCGGCATCCTCGGTGGCCACTCCCCAGCGCGCCAGACCCTCGTGCGCGAGCGGCAGCAGCCGCCGGACCACCAACTCGCCGACCGGCACTTCGCCCAGGCCGGGCCAGTACACGCGTGCGTCGATCCCCTCGCGGGCGCCGGCGTGGAAGTTCTCCTCCGCGGCCGAGAACGACATCTGCGACCAGAGCGGACGATCCTCCTCGGCCAGGACCCGCAGAAGGCCGTAGTAGAACGCGGCGTTGGCCAGGATGTCGACGACGGTCGGGCCGGCCGGCAGGACGCGGTTCTCCACGCGCAGGTGGGGCTGGTCGCGCACCACGTCGTAGATCGGGCGGTTCCAGCGGTAGATCGTGCCGTTATGCAGACGCAGCTCGCCGAGCCGGGGGACGTCGCCGCGCTCGAGCGTCTCGAGCGGGTCCTCGTCCTCGCACACCGGCAACAGGGACGGGAAGTAACGCACGTTCTCCTCGAACAGGTCGAAGATCGAGGTGATCCAGCGCTCGCCGAACCAGACCCGCGGGCGCACACCCTGGACCTTGAGCTCCTCGGGCCGGGTGTCGGTGGACTGCTCGAACACCGCGATCCGCGTCTCGCGCCACAGCTCCTTGCCGCAGAAGAACGGTGAGTTCGCCGCCACCGCCACCTGGACGCCGGCGATCGCCTGCGCCGCGTTCCAGTAGGACGCGAATGCCTCGGGCTCGACCTGCTGATGCAGCTGCACGCTGGTGCATGCGGCCTCAGGGGCGATCGTGTCGGCGTGGGTCGAGAGGCGCTCGATCCCGTCGATCGAGATCTCCAGATCCTCGCCGCGCGCGGCGAAGATCTGCTCGTTGAGCAGCGCGTAGCGCGGGTTGGCGCTGAACACCTCGGCGCGTAGGTGCTCCGCGGTGACCGTGGGCAGGATCCCGATGATCATCATGTGCGCGCCCACCGTCCGCGCGCGTTCCTCGGCGTCGTTCAGGCTCCGCCTGGCGGCCTGCTCGAGCTGGGTGAACACCTCACCCTCGAGTAGCCGCGGCGGAACGTTGATCTCCACGTTGAACTGGCCGAGCTCGGTCTGGAAGGCCGGATCGGCGATCGCCTCGAGCGCCGCCGCGTTGACCAGCGCCGGATCGCCGGCGTCGTCGGTGAGGTTGAGCTCGATCTCCAGCCCGAACGAGCGCCGCTCGGGGTGGAAGCGCGCCTCGGCAAGCATCCGTGCGAACACATCGAGGGACGCGCGGACCTTCAGGCGATAGCGCTGGCGGTCCTCGCGGCTGAAGGTCCTGGCGGCGACCTGCTGGCCCACGGGTCGATTATCCCGCGTCTACAACTCCGCGGAGGCGATTTCGGCGCCTTCGACCATCGAGGCAAGCTTCAGCCACATGACACCGGGATCGACCAGCGACCATCGGATGAACGTGCCGAAGCCGCAGTCGGTGCCGGCCATAACGCGCTCCTTGCCGACTAGCTGGCCGATCTGGACGAGACGGTCGGCGACGAGGCGTGGGTGCTCGACGTAGTTGGTCTTGACGTCGATCACGCCCAGGATCACGGACTTGTCGTCCGGTAACGGGACGTCCCGGAACACACGCCATTCATGCGCGTGGCGGGGGTTTGCGCCCTCGACGTAGATCGTGCCCGCGTTGACCTTGAGGACGTGGTCGATGATGTCCGCGAGCGGGACGTCGAGGTGGTGCGGCGTCCCGGTGTTGCCCCAGCACACGTGGAACCTCGTGCGTTCTGCGGGGATGCCCTCGAGCGCGTGGTTCAGCGCCTCGACCGCGAGCGGCAGGTGGTGATGCCAGTCGCCGACGCGCGACCCGACCGACCGTGCGTGCGCCGCCATCGCCATGTCCGGCGAGTCGACCTGGAGACTGAAGCCGGCGTCGATGATCGCGTGGTATTCGTGGGCGAGCGCGTCCGCACACGCGGCCAGATATTTCTCGTGCGACCCGTAATGCTGGTCTGGGTAGTTGAACGCGATCTGGCCCGGGCTGATCGTGCCCATGAACGCGGTCGATGGATCCGCATCGCCGAGCGCACTCTTGAACCGGGCGATATCCCGGTGCACCGCGTCCTTGTCGGTGAGCTCCACCGGCCCGACGCAGAAGGAGAAGCCCAGGTGCGCCGTCTGCGGGTTGGCGAACAGCTTCATCGCAAGCTCCGGGAACGGCGCGACATCGTCGGATTGGAACTCCGACGTGCCGCCACCGAAGCCGGAGAAGCGGTCGCTGATGTATGTGCTGAATCCGGGCTTGCTCATCTCGCCGTCGCTGATCACGTCGAGGCCTACCTCGCGCTGCTTGGCGACCAGGTCGGCGACCGCCTCGCTGGTCTTCGCCTCGAGCGCTGCCTCGTCGACGTCCTCGCCGTCCATTCGCGCCCACACCATGTCCGCGAGTTCGTCCGGGCGAGGCAGGCTGCCGGCGTGCGTGGTCATGATTCGGTCTGCCATCTCTCCACCTTTCTGATCCAGGGTCGTGGTCAGTCCGGCACGAACAGGCGTCCGGCCATCTGCTCCTCGCTCTGCGGGTTGAACTCCCACAGGCCCTTCAGCTTGTCGCGCATGTCCTCGGGCAGGCGATCGACGCCGTGGTGGTCGATCTCGATCAGGTTGCCGGCCGGATCGCGCAGGTACAGCTGGACCACGTCGCCGGGCAGTTCGACCAGGTGGTTGCGAAACGACTGATAGTCGAACGCGCCGCGCCGCTGCGCCGCCCGGTACACCGGCTCCAGATCATCGACCGTGATCCCGAAGTGATGGTGGCTGGTCGGCTGCAGGTCGCGCTCGAACAGATGCAACTGCGTACGCCCCAGCGCCAGCCACCGCACCGGCAGCCCGAAGTTCGGCGTGGGGATCGGCTCGGCCCCCAGCAAATCGACGTAGAAGTCGACCGACTCCTGCAGATCCCGCGCGTTGATGCTGACGTGGTTGATCCGGCTGCTCACGGACGCGCCTACGATACCGCCGCACCAGGTACGCGCCGGCAACGGCGTTGCTCGCGGCCATCGCTGCCAACAGCGGGCGATACCCCACGATCCCGATCAGCACGGCGCCCAACGCGATCGAGATCGTCTGCGGCGCGGTGATCACCGCGTCGGCCGCGGCGTAGGCGCGGCCCTGGAGCTCGGGCGGCGTCAGGCGCTGGAGCAGCGTGGTGAGCCCGACGAGCACCCAGGGAAGGCTGAAGCCGAACAGCACCACGCCGGGGAGGACCCCGATCGGTGTCGGCGAGATCTCCAGCAACGCCCCGCCGGCGGCGAGCATCAGCCCGAGCGCGATCAGCGGACACTCGCCGATACGCCTGACCATCGGGGCGGCCATCGGGCCGGCCAGCACCGCCCCGAGGCCTTGCAGGGCTACGAGGACGCCCACGAACGCCGGCGGCTTGTGCAGGCCGTTGCCGGCGACCGCGAACACGGTCGTCTCGCTGAAGCCGAACCCAAGCACCGCGAACACCGCCGCGAGCGTGACGTCACGCAGTGTGGCATTGACGGCTAGGTGTTTCATGCCGGCGCTGAGCTGGGTGCGCCACGGCGCGTTGCGGGTCTTGGTCCTGGGCTTTGGCACCCGGAGCATGAGGGCGCACATCACCGGGACCGCGAAGCTGGCCGAGTCGAGGATGATGAGGGGGCGAGGTCCCAGGAGCGTGTACAGGCCGGCGCCCGTCATCGGCGCGACGAGGCTGAGCGTGCCCTGGATGGTCCGCAGCACCCCGTTGGCATCGGCCAGCAGGTCCTCCGGCAGGATCGCCGTGAGCAGCGCGGATTGGGTGGCGGCGAGCGTCGAGAACGACAGGCCGTACACGACCATGACGGCGTAGATCAGCCATAGCTGGTCTTTGCCGTCGACGAGCAAGAGGAGCAGCACCGCGCCACCGGTGAGGGCGTTGACGGCGACCAGCATCGTCCGCCGGGGGAGCCGATCGACGAGCAGCCCGGTGACCGGCGCCATCAGGCTGGGGGCGAGGAAGAAGAAGAAGAACGTCAGCCCTGCGGCGCCGCTCGAGCCGGTCAGCGCCTTGACCCATATCCCGGTGGCCAGCCACAACGCCGAGTCGCCGAACGATGACACCGCCTGGCCGGCCAGGAACACGCGCGCGTCGCGTTGTTCGAGCAGCCGACGCAAGCCCACGCTAGGCCTTTGGTGGCGCGACCGGATAAGCGAACAACAGGACCTCGATCGGCAGCGAGTCCGCCGGCCGCAGCTCTCGATCGGCGATCCTGTCCCGGAACCGGTGCAGGATGCCGGTGACCTCCTCGTCGATCTCGCGGAGCTCCTCGGGAGTGACGTGCAGCATGAACTCGCTGTGGCCGGTGACCTCCTGCCACTGGGCCGGGTAGCTCGAGCGCAGCTCGTAGTACGCGTTGAGGCGGGACAGTGCCTGCTCGCGCATCGTCTGCGACAGCGCGCGTGCCGCTATGCGCGTCTCCGCGTCGGCATGCACGTCCGTGAAGCGCATCCCGATCCGGCTCAACCGCCAGCTCCGCGACCGCCCGGGGCCGCTCGAGGCCTGCTCCACGAACCCATACTTGGCCAGCTGCCGAAAGTGGAACGAGCACGTCGTCGGCGACTCCGCGATCACCTCGGCCGCTTGCGTCGCCGTCAGCGGACCCTCCGTCCCCAGCGCCTCG
>Ga0335080_10002971_pt1 | contig 17082 bp, 29 predicted proteins | sample Lox_Sample_34_FD_206720 | JGI IMG/M metagenome (GOLD analysis project Ga0335080, IMG submission 206720) | Soil microbial communities from Loxahatchee National Wildlife Refuge, Florida, United States - Lox_Sample_3.4 | ecosystem: Environmental > Terrestrial > Soil > Wetlands | place: USA...
GGGCAAGGCGGGGCGCACGCGCTGGATGGGCAAGCGCCCGCACAACCGCGGGGTCTCGATGAACCCGGTGGATCACCCGCACGGCGGCGGCGAGGGCAAGACCAGCGGCGGCCGCCACCCGGTGACTCCGTGGGGCCAGCCGACCCGCGGGTTCAAGACGCGCAACAACAAGCGCACGGACAAGTGGATCGTCAGCCGCAAGAGCAAGAAGAGGTAATCAATGGGCAGAAGCGTAAAGAAGGGACCGTTTACCGATACGCACCTGGAAACGAAGCTGACCGTGCTCAACACGACCAACGAGAAGAAGGTGGTGCGCACGTGGTCGCGCCGGTCCACGATCCTTCCCGAATTCGTGGGACACACCATCGCGGTGCACAACGGGAAAAAGTTCATCCCGGTGTACATCACGGAGAACATGGTGGGTCACAAGCTGGGCGAGTTTTCGCCGACGCGGCAGTTCAAGGGGCACTCGGTGAAGGCGGCCACGGAGAAGGCCGCCAAGCCCGCATAGAGGATTAGCCATGGCACAGGTCAAAGCGGAAGCAAGATACATCCGGGTTTCGCCGCAGAAGGCGCGGCTGGTAGTGGACCTCATCCGCGGCCAGCAGGTGGAAAAGGCCCGAACCACGCTGCGCACCACCAACAAGCGCATTGCGCCCACGGTGGTGAAGGTTCTGGAGAGCGCGATCGCCAACGCGACCAACCGCAACGAAGACATCGATGTGGACCGGTTGTTCGTGAGCGAAGCGTACGTCAACGACGGCCCGCGCATGAAGCGGGTGCGGCCGGCCCCGATGGGCCGCGCCTACCGTTATCAGCGCCGTCTGGCACATATCGTCATCAAGGTGACGGAGAAGGAAGCATAGATGGGTCAAAAGGTACATCCGTACGGATTCCGGCTGGGCTTCAACAAGCCCTGGCGTTCGCGCTGGTTCGCCAAGCAGGGCTACGCGAAGCTGCTGCAGGAAGACCTCGAGCTGAAGGAAACTCTCCGGGAGCGGCTGAAGTCCGCGGGCGTGAGCTCGATCGAAGTGGACCGGCCCGGCAACAAGCTGCGCGTCACGATCCGCACCTCGCGGCCGGGCATTATCATCGGCCGGAAGGGCGCCGAAATCGAGAAGCTGAAGCAGGACATGGCGAAGAGGACCAAGCGCGAGGTCTTCATCGACATTCAGGAAGTCCACAAGCCCGAGCTGGACGCACAGCTCGTCTCCGAGTCGATCGCGCTGCAGCTCGAAAAGCGCGTGGCCTTCCGCCGCGCCATGCGCAAGGCCGTCGACAGCGCGCTGCGCTTCGGATGCAAGGGCATCAAGGTGCGCGTCAGCGGCCGGTTGAACGGAGCCGAAATCGCGCGCAGCGAGTGGTATCTTCAGGGCCAGCTTCCGCTGCACACGCTGCGCGCCGATATCGATTACGGGTTCGCGGAGGCCAACACCACGTACGGCGTGATCGGGATCAAGTGCTGGCTGTACAAGGGCGAGATCCTGGATCTCACCAAGCGGCGCGGCCTGCTGCCGGAGCCGGAACCGCGGCGCGAGCCGAGGCGGGATCGCGGCGACCGCGACCGGCGGGATCGCGACCGCCGCCCGCAGGCGCCTCCCGTGGCCGCCGAGCCGGCGGGACCGGCGATTCAGTCGGCCCCGGCCGATCTGCCACGTCCGGCGATGCGTCCCACGACGCCGATTCTGCCGCCGCTGATGTCGCCGCAGCAGCCGAGCTGGAAGCAGGAAGCGCGCCACGATACTCCGGCGGCCGAACCACAGCCGGAAAAGAAGCCGGAGGAGAACAAGTAAGACCCTCCCGGGTCGCAAAGGACTGACCGCCATGATGATGCCAAAGAAGGTCAAGTACAGAAAGCAGCAGCGCGGGCGCATGGCCGGCAAGGCCTGGCGCGGCAGCGAGATCAGCTTCGGCGAGTACGGGCTGAAGTCGATGGAGTGCGCCTGGATCACGGACCGGCAGATCGAAGCCGCGCGCGTGGCCATGACGCGCTCGATCAAGCGCGGCGGCAAGGTATGGATCCGCCTGTTCCCGGACAAGCCGATCACCAAGAAGCCCGCCGAGACCCGCATGGGCAAGGGCAAGGGCGCGCCGGAGCAGTGGGTGGCCGTGATTCGCCCCGGCAAAGTGCTCTTCGAAATGGAAGGCGTGGACCGTGCGACGGCGCACGCGGCCATGCGTTTGGCGGCTCACAAGCTGCCCATCAAGACCAAGTTTGTCGGCCGGGAAGACGCGGAGTAAGGGATATGAAGGCGCAGAAAGTTCGCGATCTGGACGAGCAGGAATTCGCTCAACAGCTCAAGGAAATAGATGACCAGTTGTTCCGTCTACAGTTTCAGATGTCGATGGGCCAGATGGACGGCCTGAAGAAGGTCCGCCAGATGAAGAAGGACCGCGCGCGGATTCTGACCATTCAGCGCGAGCGCCAGTTGGCGGAGACGCCGGCGCAGGAGAAGAAGTAATGGCGGAAACCGAAGCCAAGCAGGGATTGAAGAACGAGAAGGTCGGGCAGGTGGTCTCGACGGCCATGCAGAAGACCATCGTGGTCGAAGTCAGCCGGCGCGTGCCGCACCCGCTGTACAAGCGCATCATCGGCAAGCGCAAGAAGTTCTACGCGCACGACGAAGAAGGCACCGCCAAGAACGGGGACATCGTGCGCATCGTCGAATGCCGCCCGCTGAGCAAGCTGAAGCGGTGGCGTCTGGCCGAAGTGGTCCGCCGCGCGGCCCAGGTAGGCGCGCAGCCGAAGGACCTGGATGTGAAGGTTTAGGCGTCAAGCAGCAGGCTTCAGGCGTCAGCCCGCGCGGCTGAGGGTTGGAGCCTGGAGCCGGAAGCCAGGAGCGAAGCGACTATGATTGGAATGAGAACAATTCTCGAGGTGGCCGATAACAGCGGCGCGCGCAGGCTGTCCTGCATCCTGCCCCGCGGCGGCGATCTCGGCCTGCGGTGCGGGTTGGGGGACGTGGTGACGGCCTCGGTGAAGGAAGCCGCGCCCGATTCCCAGATCAAAAAAGGCAAGGTGGTGCGCTGCGTGATCGTCCGCATGCGCAAGGAGACGCGGCGCAAGGATGGGACCTATATCCGGTTCGACTCCAACGCGGCCGTGCTGATCAATGAAACCGGCGAGCCGGTGGGCACGCGCGTGTTCGGCCCCGTGGCCAGGGAACTGCGCGACAAGAGATTCATGAAGATCGTGTCGCTGGCCCCCGAGGTAATCTGATGGCAATTGCAAAGAGGCAGCCGGCGGAGCCGGTGCGAATCGATATCAAGAAGGAAGACACGGTCCGGGTGATCGCGGGCCGCGACAAGGGCAAGGAAGGCCGCGTGCTTTCGGTCAACCGGGAAGCCGGCAAGGTGCTGGTGGAGCACGTGATGATGATCAAGCGCCACACCCGCCCGAACCCGGCCAAGCAGATCAAGGGCGGGATCGCGGAGCGGGAGAGCCCGATCGCGGTTTCCAACGTGATGATCGTCTGCCCGGGATGCCACAAGGCGGTGCGCATCGCGCACCACATCGACGCGGTGGCCGGCGGGAAGACGCGGCGCACGCGCGTGTGCCGCAAATGCGGGCAGACGCTCGACAGGAAATAGAGGAACCGATGGCTGCACGATTGAAAGAGCACTACTCCAAGAAGGTGGCCCCGGCGCTGGCCAAGGAGTTCGGCTACAAGAACATGATGGCGGTGCCGAAGATCGAGAAGATCTCGGTAAACATCGGGCTTGGCGAGGCCACGCAGAACGCCAAGCTGATGGATGGCGCGGTGACCGAGCTGTCGCAGATCGCCGGCCAGAAGCCGGTCATCACCAAGGCCAGCAAGTCGATCGCCCAGTTCAAGCTGCGCGAAGGCCAGTCGATCGGCTGCATGGTGACGCTGCGCGGCGACCGCATGTACGAGTTTTTCGACCGGTTAGTGAACGTGGCCCTGCCCCGCGTGCGCGACTTTCGCGGCGTGAGCACGAAGAGTTTCGACGGCCGCGGCAACTACACTTTGGGGGTCAAAGACCAGTTGATTTTTCCGGAGATCGATTACGCCAAGGTCGAGAAGACCAAAGGCATGAACATCTGTATTACGACCACGGCTCGCACCGACGCCGAAGGCCTGGCGCTCCTGCGTCAAATGGGGATGCCGTTCCGGCAGTAGATAAGGACAGAAGATGGCCACGACCGCAAAGATTGCGAAAGACCTGAAGCTGGAAAAAGCGCAGAAAGCGAAGACGCCGAAGCTGCAATGCCGTCATCGCAACCGCTGCTGGCGCTGCGGGCGCCCGCGCGGCTTTCTGCGCAAGTTTGGAGTCTGCCGCCTGTGTTTCCGCCAGCTTGCCCTGAACGGCGAGATCCCGGGCGTGACGAAGGCGAGCTGGTAGGAAGAGCCGTCAGCCACCAGCCATCAGCTTTCAGCCCGCGCGGTTGAGCTGAGGTGAAGGCCGATAGCTGAGAGCTAGGAGTTATATGATAAGCGATCCCATTGCCGACATGCTGACTCGCGTACGCAACGCGATCCAGGCGCGCCATCCGAAGGTGGACGTGCCGGCATCCAAGTTGAAGACCGAAATCGCGCGCATTCTCAAGGAAGAAGGTTTCATCACCAACTACAAGGTGGCGGAAGAGGGTGCGAAAAAGACGATCAAGATCTACCTGAAATACGGCAACGGCAACACGCCGGTGATTTCGGCCATCGAGCGCGTGTCCCGGCCCGGCTGCCGCGTCTACGTCGGGCAGACCAACATCCCGCGCGTCCTGGGCGGAATGGGGATCAACATTCTCACCACCCCCAAGGGTGTGATGACCGGCCGCGACGCGCACAAGGAGCACCTAGGCGGCGAAGTGCTGTGCCGCGTCTGGTGAGGGAGCGAACTTACTATGTCGAGAATTGGTAAAAAGCCGATCCCGCTGCCCAGCGGCGTCAAGGTGGCCATTGGCGAGCAACTGGAAGTCACCGGGCCCAAGGGCAAGCTGATGGTGCCGATCCCGGCCGGTATCACCGTCGAGCAAGCCAACGGAAAGCTGGAAGTCAAGCGTGCCAGCGACGACCACGCGGCCCTGCACGGGCTGACGCGGGCGCTTGCGGCCAACGCGGTGCAGGGCGTCAGCGGCGGGTTCACCCGCGAGCTGGATATCGTCGGCATCGGCTACCGCGCCGATGTCAAAGGGAAGATCGCCACGTTCACGCTGGGCTATTCGCACCCCATCGAGGTTCTTCTGCCCGAAGGCGTGGACATGAAGATCGACAAGCAGACGCACCTGGTGCTGACGGGCTACGACCGGCAGCTCCTGGGGCAGGTGGCGGCGAACATCCGCGCGCTTCGCAAGCCGGATCCCTATAAGAACAAGGGCGTCCGCTACACCGGCGAAGCGCTGCGCAAGAAGGTCGGCAAGACCGGGGCGAGTGGTGGCAAATGATTCATAAGACCGAAAAGAAACAGATTCGCGCGCGCATTCACAAGCGCATCCGCAGGAAGCTGGCGGGCGATCCCGAGCGTCCGCGCCTGGCGGTATTCCGCAGCGTGCAGCACATCTACGCCCAGCTCATCGACGATTCGCGCGGGCACACGCTGGTTTCGGCGTCGAGCGTGGATAAGGGCGGCAAGACCAACGGCGGGAACCTGGCGGCGGCCAAGGCCATCGGCAAGCTGGTGGCCGAGCGCGCCAAGGAAAAAGGCATCAAGAAGGTAGTGTTCGATCGCGGCGGCTATCCCTATCACGGGCGGGTGAAGGCGCTGGCGGATGCCGCGCGGGAAGCGGGACTGGAGTTTTAATTCATGGCGACGATAGTCAAACGCATCGATCCGGCGACGCTGAACCTGAAGGAACAGGTCGTGGCGATCAACCGCGTCACCAAGGTGGTGAAGGGCGGCAAGAACCTGAGCTTCTCGGCGCTGGTGGTGATCGGCGATCCGCAGGCGAAAGTTGTCGGCTACGGCGTGGGCAAAGCCAAGGAAGTGCCCAGCGCGATCCGCAAGGGAATCGAGGCCGCCAAGAAGGGTCTCCGCAAAGTGAACGTGCTGGAGACGACGATCGCGCACCCGGTGCTGGGCCAGTATGCCTCCAGCCAGGTGCTGCTGAAGCCGGCCCCGGCCGGAACCGGTGTGATCGCCGGCGGCGCCGTCCGCGCCGTGATCACGGCTTGCGGCGTGCCCAACGTGCTGACCAAGTCGATCGGCCGGCGCAATCCCCACAACGTGGTGAAGGCGACCATCGTGGCGCTGGAATCGCTGCGCGAGAAGGCCGCGGTCGCGGAGATGCGCGGCCTGGCAGTGGAGAAACTGTAATGGAAGGCAAGATCAGAATCAAACTCTATCGCAGTCCGATCTGCACTCCCGTAAAGCACAAGCTGGTAGTGAAGGGCCTGGGACTGCGCAAGCTCAACCAGGTAGTGGAGCGGCCGGACACTCCGGAATTCCGGGGGATGGTGAAGAAGGTGCCGCACCTGTTGAAGGTAGTGGAATAGATGAAGAGAAGTCAGGAGCCAGGAGCCAGGAGTCAGAATGGCCGGGCGTGCGGAACGCTCGCGCATTCCGGCTCCCAACTCCGGACTCCAGGCTCCCAAGGATTTTTGAAATGAATTTGAGTCAGCTCAAACCTCCCGCCGGACAGAAGAAGAGCCGCAAGCGTATCGGACGCGGCATGGGATCGGGACATGGCAAGACCGCCACGCGCGGCTCCAAGGGCCAGCATGCGGGCACGGGCTTCAGCCAGAAGCGCGGCTTCGAAGGCGGCCAGATGCCGCTGCACCGCCGCCTGCCCAAGCGCGGCTTTACCAACATCTTCAAGAAGCAGTTCGCCATCGTCAATCTCGGCCGGCTGGAGAAGCTGGAAGGCGACTTGTTCACGCCCGACAGCCTCCTGGCAGCGGGCGTCATCCGAAAGCTGTACGATGGTCTGAAGATCCTGGGAACGGGCCAGTTGACTCGCAAGATCACGGTGGAAGCACACCAGTTTTCCAAGTCCGCGGAGACCAAGATCCGCAAAGCGGGTGGATCGGCGCAAATAGTCGGCGCAGCGAAGTAGGGCCGGCAGAGCGAAGGGTGTCATGAACAAGTTATTCGAAGCGTTCGCGAACATATTTCGCGTACCGGACCTGCGCAAGCGGGTCCTGTTCACGCTGGGCTTGCTGGCCGTGTATCGCCTGGGCGGTCACATCCCGACGCCGGGCATCAACATTCAGCGCTGGGAGGAGTTTTTCAGCACGAACCTGGGCTCCATCTTCGGTTTCTTCGACCTGTTCGCGGGCGGCAATATCCGCCGACTCACCATCTTCGCGCTCGGCATCATGCCGTACATCACGGCGTCGATCATCCTTCAGTTGATGACGGTGGTCGTGCCCACCCTGGAGAAATTGCAGAAGGAAGGCGAACTTGGCCGCCGCAAAATCACCCAGTGGACCCGATACCTGACCATCATCCTGAGCGTGCTGCAGAGCTTCGGCATCGCGCAGAGCCTGATGGCGATGCAGCAGGGCGTGGTGATCAATCCGGGCTTCGGTTTCGTGTTCCTCACCATCATCTCGCTGACCACCGGCACTGCCTTTATCATGTGGCTGGGCGAACAGATCAGCGAGCGGGGCATCGGCAACGGCATGTCGCTGATCATCTTCACCGGCATCGTGGTCGGGCTGCCCAACGCCATCGCCAACATTTACCAGCACGTGTTCACGATCCACGATTGGGGCGCCATCACCCTGATCGTGCTGATCGCGCTGATGATCGCGGTGGTCGCCTTCATCGTCCTGGTGGAGCGCGGCGAGCGGCGTATCCCGGTGCAATATGCCAAGCGCGTGGTCGGGCGGCGCGTGATGGGCGGCCAGTCCACCCACATGCCGCTCAAGGTCAACGCGGGCGGCGTGATTCCGGTGATTTTCGCCTCTTCCATCCTGGCCTTCCCGCAGACGCTGGCGCAGATGGGACCGGTCAAGAACATCGCCTGGCTTTCGGCCACTCTCAAGAGCATCCAGCACGGCGAAGTGCTGTACTACATGCTCTTCGTTATCGGCATCATCTTCTTCTGTTTCTTCTACGTTTCGATCATTTTCAACCCCAACGAGGCCGCCGACAACATGCGCAAATACGGCGGCTTCATTCCCGGCATCCGCCCCGGCCGCAACACGGCCGATTACATGAACAACATCCTCACCAAGATCACGGTGGTGGGCGGATTGTACCTGTCGATTCTCTGCCTGATCCCGGACATCATGATTTCAGGCATCAAGTTGAACCACCTGCCGCTCATCGGAGACTGGTTCGACCGTGTAGCTCCCCGGCCGATCCTGGACGGTCTGGGGGTCAATTTTTATTTCGGCGGCACATCCCTGTTGATTGTCGTCGGCGTCGCCATGGACACCATCAACCAGGTGGAAGCGCAGCTCATCATGCGGCACTACGAAGGATTCACGCCGCGTTCGGGGCGCATCCGCGGCCGGCGCAGTTCGTTCTAGCCCGTGATGGCCATCGTCTTGTTTGGTTCGCCCGGCTCCGGGAAAGGCACCCAGGCGAAGCTGCTGATGCAGTGCCTGGCGATCCCCCACATTTCCACTGGGGACATGCTCCGGGACCGCATCCGGTTGGATGGCCTGGCGAGCAGGGCGGTGGCCGCCATGCAGAGCGGCGCGCTGGTCTGCGACGAGGTGATGAACGCGATGGTGGCCGACCGGCTCAGCCAGCCGGATGCCGCGAAGGGATTTATTTTGGATGGCTACCCCCGGACGCTGGCGCAGGCCGAGCATTTTGCCGGCTGGCTGGGGGGGCGACAGATCCGGGAATTGGTGATCCACCTCGCGGTGGATTACAATATTATTATTGCCCGTTTGACTGGACGCCGGCAGTGTCCGCGCTGCGGCACTCTGTACAACGTGGCCTCCCATCCGCCCAAGGTAGCGGGATTGTGCGACCTGGATGGAGAGACCCTGGTGATCCGGGACGACGATCGCGAAGACGTGATTCGCGAGCGTTTGGAAGCGTACGAACGGCAGACCCGGCCGGTGCTGGAGTTTTTCGAGCGGTCGGGGCATCGCGTGGTGCGAATCGAGGCGGACGACGAAACGCCCGAGGCCGTGAACGCGAGGATTCGCAGCCTGGTGGAGTCAGCTTGATTGTTCGCAAAACCGCCGCGGAACTGGAGAAGATGCGGCGCAGCGGGCTTCTGGTATACGAACTGTTGCAGAAGCTCAAAGAGATGACGGTGGAAGGGGCCACGACGATGGACCTCGAGGTGACCGCCGAGAAGCTGATCGCCGACGCGGGCGCCCGGCCTGCCTTCAAGGGCTATTATGTTCCGGCCGCCGGCGAGACTTACAGGTTTGTGTTGTGCACCTCGGTGAACGACGAAATCGTCCACGGGATGCCGAATGCGAAACGGGTCCTGAAGAAGGGCGACATCGTTTCGATCGACACCGGGGTGAAGCTGGACGGATATTTTGGCGATTCGGCGATTACGGTGCCGGTGGGCGAGGTGAGCGAGCAGACGAAGAAGCTGCTCCGGGTGACGCAGGAGAGCCTGGAACTCGCCATCGACAAGGTGCGCAACGGCAACCGGCTCTTTGAGGTTTGCGGGACCGTGGAGAACTACGTAAAGGGCAACGGGTTTTCGATCGTGCGCGAGTATGTGGGCCATGGCATCGGGACGCAGCTTCACGAAGAGCCGCAGGTTCCGAATTATGTGGACCGGAAGAACGAGAACCCGAAGCTGAAGCCGGGCATGGTGCTGGCGGTGGAGCCGATGGTGAATGCCGGCAAGCCGGACGCCGTGGTGTTGAAGGACAAGTGGACCGCGGTGACGAAGGACGGCTCCAATTCGGCGCACTTCGAGCACTGCATCGCGGTGACTGAGAATGGCCCATGGGTACTGACGAGGCCCTGAAAAGGGGCCAGGGGCCGGGGGGCGGGGACCGGTTGGTAGCGGCCACGGTCTTGGAGGAGCGGCCGAGTCTGGTTTTTGAGGTTGTGCTGGAGAGCCAGCACCGAGTTTTGGCCCACCTGGTGGGCAATGCGAAACGGAATTTCGTCCGGCTGGTGCCGGGCGACCGGGTCGAAGTGGAGTTGAGCCCGCACGACCCGACGAGAGGCAGGATTATAAGGAAGATCGCATGAAAGTTCGCGCGTCAGTAAAGAAGATTTGCGACAAGTGCAAGGTGATCCACCGGCAAGGCGTGGTGCGCGTCATCTGCACCAACCCGAAACACAAACAGAGGCAGGGATAATCGTATGGCACGTTTAGCTGGTGTGGATTTGCCGGCCGCGAAGAGAGCGGAGGTCGGCCTGACCTACATTTACGGCATCGGCCGGACCCGCTCCAAATCGCTGCTCCATCGCTGCGGCATCGATTTCGACAAGAAGGTTCGCGACCTGACCGAGGACGAGGTGAATCGCATCCGTACCATCCTCGAGGAGGAAGGGGCGGTGGAAGGCGACCTGCGCAAGGAGGTCTCGATGAACATCAAGCGTCACATCGAGATGGGCTCCTACCGCGGCCTGCGGCACCGGCGCAGCCTCCCGGTTCGCGGCCAGCGCACGCACACCAACGCCCGCACGCGCAAAGGTCCGCGCCGCGGCACGGTGGCGAACAAGAAGAAGGCTTCGGCGAAGACGTAAAGGCTGAAAACATGGCGAAAGCACCGGCAAAAACTGGCAAGAAGAAGAGCTTCAAGAAAAAGGAGAAGCGCGTCGTCCACACCGGCGTTGTGCACATCCAGGCGACGTTCAATAACACCATCGTGACCATCAGCGATCAGGAAGGCAACACCATCGCCTGGTCCAGCGCCGGTTCGCTGGGTTTCCGCGGATCGCGCAAGGGCACGCCGTTCGCCGCCCAGCAGGCGGCGCTGACGGCGGCCAACAAGGCCACGGAAAGCGGACTCCGCACCGTGGAAGTCCGGGTTGCCGGCCCCGGTTCGGGCCGCGAGAGCGCGGTGCGCGCGCTGTCCACCGCCGGGATCGATGTCCGCGCCATTCGCGACGTGACGCCCATCCCGCACAACGGGTGCCGTCCGCCGAAGAAGCGTAGAGTTTAGAAACAGGGGTCGGGGGCCAGGGGTCGGGGAGCGAAGCCGTTCCCGATGCCAGAAACCTGGGACCCGGCCTAGAGTGAGTGGGGAATGTGGGGACAAGAAAACGGGTTGACCCCTGACCCCTTGGCAGCAAGCGGGACGAAGGCCTGCCATGGCTGTAAACCGCACGTGAAAACGTAAGGAGAAAGAAACTTGGCAAGATACATCGGCCCGGTTTGCCGGCAGTGCCGGCGCGAGGGCATGAAACTATACCTCAAAGGCGAGCGCTGTCACAGCGAGAAGTGCGCCATCGAAAAGCGCAACTTCGTCCCCGGGCAGCATGGCAAGGATCGCAAGGCGAAGATCGTGGGCTACGGCCTGCAGCTTCGCGAGAAGCAGAAAGTACGCCGCGTCTACGGCGTGCTGGAACGCCAGTTCCGCTCCGGCTTCGAGAAGGCCGCGCTGCAGAAGGGCATCACGGGCGAAAACCTGATGAACAACCTCGAGCGCCGGCTGGACAGCGTCATCTATCGCATGGGTTTCGGCACCAGCCGCAACCAGGCCCGCCAGATCGTGCGCCACGGTCACATCGAAGTCAACGGCCGCAAGTGCAACATCCCTTCCGCGCTCGTCAAAGTGGGCGATGTGGTTGCGGTGCGGGAAACCAGCAAGAAGAACCCGACGATTCTCGCCGCGCGCGACGCCACCGCGCACGCGCCGGCGCCCAACTGGATCGACGTGGATCGCGAAGGCCTCACCGGCAAGATTCAAGGCCTGCCCAAACGGGAAGACCTGGTGCAGATCCAGTTGAACGAGCAGTTGATCGTCGAATTGTATTCGAAGTAACGCGGGCCATCCGGCCGGCATGCGACCCGGGAGGGTCGCCTTACGAAAGGAGTTTATGTTCAAAGGCTTTCAAAAACCCAAGCGTCTGGTCGCCAACACCGAAACCCTTACGGAGCGCTACGGCATGTTCACCGCGCAGCCGTTCCAGCGCGGATTCGGCACCACCATCGGCAACAGCCTGCGCCGCGTGCTGCTCAGCTCGATCGAAGGCGCGGCCATCACGGCCGTCCGCATCGAGGGTGTCGAGCACGAGTTCAGCCCCATCCCCGGCGTGGTCGAAGACGCCACCGACATCATTCTCAACCTCAAACAGATCCCTTTCAAGATCATGGGCGAGGGCATCAAGACCGTGCGGCTGAACATCGACCAGCCCGGCGATGTCCGCAGCGGCCAGATCGAAACCGACGCCGACGTCGAGGTCCTGGACCGCGACGTCCACGTGGCGACGGTCAGCGAGGGCGGCCGCCTGAGCATCGAAATGCGCCTGAAATCGGGCCGCGGCTACGTGAGCGCCGACAAGAACTTCGACGACGATCTCGCGCTCGGCTACATCCCCATCGACTCGGTGCACTCTCCCGTGCGCAAGGTCAACTTCCAGGTGGAAGCCGCGCGGCTGGGCCAGATGACGGATTACGACAAGCTCACCCTCGAGGTGTGGACCAACGGCGCGGTATCCCCGCAAGACGCCATCGGCTATGCCGCGAAGCTGCTCAAGGACCACATGTCCATCTTCATCAACTTCGAGGAAGTGCCCGAGGCCGCCGAAGAGGTGTCCGAGCGCGGCATGGACAAGATGAACGAGGTGCTGAACCGCTCGGTGGAAGAGCTGGAGCTGAGCGTCCGCTCCTACAACTGCCTGAAGAACGCCAACATTCAATCCATCGGCGAGCTGGTGCAGAAGACCGAGGCCGAGATGCTGCGCACCAAGAACTTCGGGCGCAAGTCGCTCAACGAAATCAAGGAAATCCTGGCCAACATGGGCCTCTCGCTCGGCATGCGGATCGACGCGCACGGCCGGCTGGTGGCTCCGCCGGCGTCCACGGGTCCGCTGCCGGATTACGGTCCGGACGATACCCAGGATCAGATGGGAGAGTAGCGCATGAGACACAAGTTCGCCGGTTATAAACTTAAACGGGACGTGGGCGCCCGCAAGGCGCTGCTGCGCAACCTCGCCACCAGCGTGATCGACGCCGAGCGCGTGGTGACGACGGTTCCCAAGGCGAAGGCCGTCAAGCCGCTGGTGGAACACCTGATCACCCTGGCCAAGCGGGACACGCTCCACTCCCGCCGCCAGGCGGCCGCGGTCCTGAACACGCCCGCCAGCGTCAAGAAGCTTTTCGACACGCTGGGCACGCGGTTCGGACAGCGCAACGGCGGTTACACCCGCATCGTGCGCCTGGGCCCGCGCAAGGGTGATGGCGCCGAGCAGGCGATGATCGAGCTGGTCGGCAGCGAGCTGGTCAAGCGCGCCGCGGAGCGCGCCAAGCGCAAGGAAGAGCGCCTGAAGGCCCAGCGCGAAGGCCGCGAGGGCGAAGAAGAGCAATCGCCCGAGTAGCGCGGCGACACGTCCCATCCCTGGCGGCGCTTCGGCGGGTTCCGGCTTTCCAGCCGGCATCCCGGCCGACGGCGCCGCCATTTTATTTAGTGCCTCTCGCGTCTCCAGGAACTGCCACCGGTATCCCGGCTTCCAAGACGGCGGAGCGAGTACGCCGCGGTGTCGTCCGCGTCTGTACCCGCAAGAAACGCGGAACAAACGCAGGGTTCCCGCCGTCCTGAGTAGTTAGCGGATAATCAGATTAGAACCTTTTTATCTTAATTAGCCTATGCTCAAGGTTTCCTTGGCTTCGTTGATGTGCTATTGGCGGAACATGGGCAGTGCCGCCTGGCTAGCGATCGATTCCATCCGGGCACATAAGCTGCGCACCTTTCTCACGCTGCTGGGCGTCATCGTCGGCGTGGCGAGCGTCATCATGGTGGGCGCGGCGGTGGAGGGGCTGGGCACATACGCGACCGACAGCACTTCCAAGGTATTCGGCAGCAATACGTTTCTGATTGCGCAGGTGGCCAACGCGGTATCGCGGACGGAGTACTTCACTAAGCTGAAACAAAACCGGCCGATCCGCCCGGACGACCTGAAGTACCTCAAGTCCCTGACCGGCGACACGATCCTGTACAGCGCCTACAACCAGCGCGTGGAGGATATCCGGCGCGAAATGCTGCGCTCGGAGGCGGCCACGATTTTCGGCGTGGGCTCGGTGCTGCCGGACATGCGGGAGATGAACCTCTCCGATGGACGCTTCTTCACCGACCAGGAGGAGCGCTCGGCTCAGCCGGTAGCGGTGATCGGTTCCGAGGTGGCCGATACGCTGTTCCCCAATACCTACCCGCCGGGCCATACGGTGAGGATTCAAGGCCTGGAATTCACGGTGCTGGGAGTGCTGGAGAAGCTGGGATCGTCGTTTGGACGCAACCAGGACAACGCCGCGTACATACCATTCCCCGTGTTCGTCAAAATGTACGGTTCCGGGCAGTCGATCGCGATTTTCGGGCGGTCGCGGCCGGAGACCAACCTCAGCGTAGCGAGCGCTCTGGACGTGACGCGGGTGGCGTTGCGCGCGCGGTTCCATGCCCGGCCGGGGCACTCGGACCGGTTCGACAGCCTCACGCCCGAAGCCATGCAGTCGTTCATCACGCAATTGGTGGGGATGATCTCGGCGGTGGTGGTGCCGGTGACACTGATCTCACTGGTGGTGGGTGGGATCGTGATCATGAACATCATGCTGGTGAGCGTGACGGAGCGGACGCACGAGATCGGGGTGCGGAAGAGCGTGGGGGCGCGGCAGATCGATATTCGGAGACAATTTCTGATCGAAGCGGTGATCCTGGCGGGGGTGGGGGGCATGATCGGCGTGGCGGCGGGCGCGTCGTTGACCATGCTGCTCGCCAGGCTGGCGGGCCTCACCCTCACCATCACCGTGCAATACGTGGCGTTGGGCCTGGCCGTATCCGGGATTGTGGGAGTCGTTTCGGGCTGGTATCCGGCGGTGCGGGCATCGCGGCTGGATCCGGTTGAGGCCCTGAGGTCCGAATAGATGAGGATCACCTTTCGAGAGAACGTGGTGATCGCGGTTTCGACGGTGTCGTCGCACCGGCTGCGCTCGCTGCTGACCGTTGTCGGGATCGTCGTCGGAATCGCGACGGTTGTGACCGTAAGTTCCCTGCTGACGGGGTTGCGCGCCGGCATCGTAGTGTTCTTCGAAGAGCTTGGTCCGGACAACATTTTCATCCAGCAATACAGCGGGGGCGGGCCGGACGGCGGCGGGCCTCCCAAGGAGCGGCACCGCAGGCCGATCCGCCCGGAATATGCCGACGCGATCGGCCGTTTGTGCCCTTCCGTGCAGGTGGTTGCCAGGACGATTTTCATACCGGCGGCGATGGGCGGCAGGCCATTGATCGTGAAGGCCGGCGGGATCGATACCGATCAGTTCTCGATCGTGGGCGACGCGACCGAAGCTTTTTCGGCGATTCCGCGCAACATGGAATCGGGCCGGCACTATACGGCGGAGGAGGACCGGCGCGGGGCAAAGGTGACGATTCTGGGACACGCGATCGCGGAGACGCTGTTCCCCGACGGCAACGCGGTAGGCCGCCAGATCATGGTGGACGGCGCCGAATACACGGTAGTGGGCGTGTTCGTCAAGATGAAAGGCGGCTTCTTTGGCCAGAACCCGGTTGACTCGCAGATCAGCATTCCTTTCCGGACGGCGTGCGTCCGGTATCCCCAGGTGAACAGCTTTACGCTGACGGCCAAGGCGCGGCCGGGAATGCGGCAACAAGCCTATGACGAGGTACAGGAGACGCTTCACAAACTCCGGCACCTGGGTCCGCACGATCCGGACGATTTCAGCCTCAGCACGCCCGACCAGATCGTCAAGCAGTTCGACAGCGTGACGGGGATGATCGTCATGGTCGCCATCGCGATCTCCGCGCTGGGTCTGTTGGTGGGCGGCATCGGCGTGATGAACATCATGTTGGTGAGCGTCACGGAGCGGACGCGCGAGATCGGAGTGCGCAAGGCGATCGGCGCGCGCCGGCGCGACATCGTCATCCAGTTCCTGTTTGAAGCGGTCACGCTGACGGGCATTGGCGGGATCATCGGCATCGTCTTCGCGGTTCTGGTGACGGTGTTGATCGGCGCGCTGGTCACTTCGCTACCCTCGGTGGTGCCGGTATGGGCGTTGATCGCCGGCTTCGGCGTTTCGGTCGGAGTAGGAATCTTTTTCGGCGTCTGGCCGGCGGTGAAAGCGGCCCGCCTGGATCCGGTGGAGGCGTTGAGGTACGAGTGAATTAGCGCTTCGGCGTTTCGGCCGGAGTGGGAATCGTTTTCGGATCCGCTGGAAGCCTTACGCAAGTTTCTATAAATAGGAGGATCGGCGCTGTAAGTGTTTCCTTCGAGCGGTAACAAGCGACGCGGCGGCCAGCACTGTCATGAGTAAAACAGCCGAGACCGGTTCGGGGTTCGTGGTCCATACCCCAGCCGTTGAGACCGTAGCGAAGTCATTGCCCATGTTCATATCTACCTGGTCTTCGGTGAAGGGAAGGAGCGGAATGTTGTGGAAGGTGTTTATGTCGCCGTTAATACCGACAACATGAACGTCCCAAGAAGTGATATTGCCGCCGGTAGTTCCGAAACTGGCGAAATCGCCGCCGGAGAACGGGTTTGCCAGCGAGATCGTCTGCTCGCCATCGGTAAACAACAGGTCAACGATCGAGTAGAAAGTTCTGGGCGAATCCTCCGGCAGAACGGCACCTAGAGTCACGCAACCGCGGATCGAGTCGCTGGTCTTGTAGACCCCGGCAACGAACGTGAAGTTATTTCCCTGATAACAATATGTCATGTCGGCACGAGCCGCGAGAGGCAACAGAAAAAGCAGCCACGGGACCAACAAAAAACGGCGTTTCGGTGTGATTTCAAAGAGGGGAAACCGTGAAAACGGGTTTCCGGCCGGATACCTGTACTTCATTTGGCGACCTCAACGTTCTGCCCGTAACATGCAACGAGCGTAGACGTAGCGGCACGTCTCTTACCAACTCGTAAGTTCCAGACTTAGAAACTAAATTGTATTGACCGCTGAATATTCCGATTCGAGATTTATGTAACCGGAACGAGATTTTCGGACTATCATATTCCTGCCGAGCGGATACCGTGAGAAGGAGCACTGTTCGCCGGATGCGAGACTGTAAGCGCTGTCGGACG
>Ga0335080_10002972_pt1 | contig 17082 bp, 16 predicted proteins | sample Lox_Sample_34_FD_206720 | JGI IMG/M metagenome (GOLD analysis project Ga0335080, IMG submission 206720) | Soil microbial communities from Loxahatchee National Wildlife Refuge, Florida, United States - Lox_Sample_3.4 | ecosystem: Environmental > Terrestrial > Soil > Wetlands | place: USA...
GAAGATACAGATGGTGTATTTTGTTCGGGCTAACGAGGTGCCGTATCGGGCCGAGACGATCCAGCTCCGCGCGAAGCGTGGGTCGCAGCTTGACCGGCGACCACACCCAGATGTCACCATTGGTCAGTCGCACGACGACCGAGCGTGTCGGGTAGGGGAATCCGTAAAAGTTGACCATTTCTCCATTGGCAAGCCAGATCGCATCGTCAACTTGTTCCAAAAGTTTCACAATTGTTCCCCAGAATTTGCTCGAAAATCAGCTGACCGCCTCCTCTCAGCTTGTTATCGGCGCCCTTTCACCCTTCTGCAATTCGTTGATGGCCGAACCAACCAGAGCCCACATCGCGGAGCGCTCGTAGTCGTCCGCGTTTAAGTTGTCGATGGCCATCTCAAAAAGCGATCTTTTCGGCGAGCTCTGAGTGCTTATCGAGCAAAAGCGCCGCCAATTCCCAAACGTCTGAATCAAATTGTGACTGAAGAGTTCTCACCGTCTTCATGCGCGCCCCCACCATCCACGCTTCAAACTGAGATCGTCACTTAATGATTGCAAATGATCGATGTCAAAAAAAGTACAGCGCTTCCGATGTCGCCGCCATTCACACCAATCGAATTGACGGGCCATCTGCGTTGACAAGCGCTTACTGATTGATGTCGTTTTACATGACACGTATACCAAACTCTTCTCGAAGGTCGGCGAGGGTTCGGTTCAGGAATGTTTCTGGTGGCACCCACGGCCAGCGTTTTTTCATTCGCCAAGTCTCGCGCACTGCTCTGCCAATTCGCGGGAGCGACATAAGGGTCACCCAGGCGCTCTTCAAATATCCTAGCTCCTTGAACAGGGCCTTTGCCTGCTTGTCCTGCGCCAGATACGAGGCATAGCGATAAACTCCAACGTCGCACGAAAGGAGCGTACGCGCGTCGGCGAGCGCCTCGTCGTCTAGTGTGGTGTTTAGGCCGAAGATCACGTGACAGATGTCGTGGCTGAGAAATAGCGCGGCGCTCTCCGGCGGCAGATCTTTTGGTCTTGTGACAGCGCCTACATTGGCGCCGTAATATTCTTGGAGTCCTTCGGAGAGCGTTTGCGGGCTTTCCTGACGCTGATAACTCAGGCGCGCCGCCGGGTTGTCGCGGCTACGTCGCATTTGAAAAGTTGTACCGCGTTATCGCCACTTGTAAAATTGAAATCTGCGAATCCGCCGCGTTCGGCCAGCCGGCATCTGTCGCCTTGATTGACGTCAATGGACGAGTGACTGCCAGCGAGTACAGATTATGTCGTAAGTGGGGTCTCCAAAGGAGGGGCCACGATCGAAACCGTCGGGGGGCTTCCCGACAACGTCATCGCAGTCAGTTGTTCGGGTCACGTCACGAGAAGCGACTATGAACTGGCCTGACGGATATTTTGTACCAGCGTGACTGAGACTAATTCATCGGCTCTGCTCCTTCCAGACCCGCCTTCAGCGGAGCAAATGTCTGTGGCGCCGGAGGCCGATAGCCCAGCGACGAATGCGGCCGGATCGTATTGTAGTGCTTTCGCCATCGCTCGATAACGATCCTGGCCTCCCTGAGGCTGTAGAAGATCTCACCGTTGAGCAGCTCGTCTCGAAAGCTCTGCTCCGATATCCCGGCTTCCCGGCAGGCGACCCCGATCGACTTTCCCGAGGACATGGCCACCTCAATCTGCCGCAACAGCGTCACAACCTGCTCCGGTCCAAACCTCTTCTTCGCCATGACAAAACTCCTTTCCAAACCAATTTCTATCAATTCGCTTGGTACAAAAAGAGTCTGTCAGGTCACTAGTCGTCGATATTCAGGCGATAGCCAACTCCTTGCTCAGTGGTTATTAGCTTGGGCTGCGCGGGATCGTCCTCCACCTTCTGGCGTAGAGAACGCATATAGACGCGCAGATATTGCACGTCAGATTCGGTACCCCATACTTCGTGCAAAATGAATCGGTGGGTTAACACCTTGCCAGCGTGGACGATCAGCAGTCGCAGCAAGCTGTACTCACGAGGTGTCAGCTTCACTTGCTTCCCGTGCACTAGCACGATGCGACCTACCAGATCGACGCTAAGGTTCCCGCTCTGGAAGATTGGTCGCTCACCTTCCTCTTGAAGTCGATGACGCACCGCTGCGCGAATACGAGCCAACAATTCGTCCACGCCAAAAGGCTTCGTGATGTAGTCGTCTGCACCCAAGTCGAGTGCCTTAACTTTTCCAGCTTCGTCAGCGCGACTGGACAGAACAATGATAGGAACGGCCGACCCGGATGAGCGCAGTTGCCGGATGACTTCAAAACCATCCATTCCAGGCAAACCAAGATCCAACACTACTACGTCCATCTCGTGGCTCGCCAACATGGCAAGCGCAGACGCGCCCTCTTTGGCTTCGAGGACGTGGTAGCGTTGGGACGTAAGACTCGCGTGAAGCAGCCGACGGATGGCTACTTCATCATCTACCACTAGAACGTTGAGCGATTTCGAGGCGGCGTTCATGCGGAAGGTTCCTTGACGGCAGCTGCCGGCTCGGCGACCGGCAGTACGATGGTAAACACCGCTCCGCTGCGATCCGTTCGGTTACCCGCAGCAATCGTGCCGCCCATCGCTTCCACGAAACCCCGGCAAATCGCGAGACCAAGCCCGGTTCCCGCGCGCTGGCTGTCGGATGCGTGAACTCGGTAGAACTTGTCGAAAACACGCTCGCGCGCGCCATCCGGCAGTCCAGATCCTTCGTCCGAGAGCCGCAGAGTTATACGGTTATCGTCGCGTAGCGCGGTGATCGCGATGGTCGTGCCTGCGGGCGCATATCTCGCCGCATTGTCCAGAAGATTGAACAATACCTGCTCGAGCAGCACAGGATCTCCGTGCGCCATGGGCAGACCTGCGCCGATGTTGAGCTGGACCTTGTGCCGCGCGAGAACATTGGTAGAGCGCTGCAATGCGCTTCCGACGACATCGCCAACATCGACCATCTCGTTGCGCGACTGCACCGCGCCGGACTCCAGCCGCGTCATGTCGAGGAGGTTGGCAATGAACCGATTCAGACGCTCGGCCTCCTCCTGGATCATGCCCACAAGTTCGTCTTGTGCCTTGTCGTCGAGCGACGTTCGATAGGTGCGAAGGCTCGTTGCCGAGCCCAGGATCGAGGCCAGCGGCGTGCGCAGATCGTGCGAGATCGACGTCAGCAGTGCGTTGCGCAGACGCTCCGTCTCCGCGGCAAGGCGTGTGCGGTCGACGTCGCCGACCAGATTGATGCGTTCGATGGCGAGCGCTGCCTGATCGGACAACGCGTAGAGTAGCCGGCGTTGATCAGGTGACAAGATCGGACCTGCCGTGTCGCTGTCGAGGCCGATGACGCCGACGGTGCCGCGGCCAGTCTTCATCGGCAAGAAGAGACGCTTGGCGCCGGGCAGCGTGTCTGCTCCGCGGCCCGCTGCTTGTGCGTGCTGCCACGTCCATTTGGCCGCCGCGAGATCGGCTTCGTCGATCATGTCTTCCGGCGGAAATCCGGCGCGCACCTCGATTGTTTCGCCCGCCGGTAACAGCAGCACGACGCGGACCTTCAGCATCTGCGCGATCTGGTGCGCCGTGGCCCATAGCAGATCGTCGAGCTGGATGACACCGGCGAGCTTGCGGCTGAAAATATAGAGATCCTCTGTCATCTTGGCGCGCTGCCGTGCGGCGAGCGCTTGCAGGCGAACACGGCCTGTCAGATTGCTCGCGATGACGGCGATGATGAGAAAAACAATCAACGCCAATACATTCTCGGGATCGGCGATCGTGAAGGTGTAGAGCGGCGGCAGAAAAAAGAAGTTGTAGGCAAGCATGCTGACGAACGAGGCGAAGAGCGCCGGCCACAAACCATAGGTCACCGCGCTCGCCAGCACCGCAGTCAGGAAGACAAGTGCTATGTTGGAAACGCCGAGCGAGCGTTGCAAGGCGAGTCCGACGAGCAAAGCTGCCGCGACCATGACGACGCTGCCCCCGTAGGCGCCAAGGTCGAGCCGGCGTTTAGTGCGAGGGCGCGCCTTGGCGGCGGGTGGGTCTTCGTTGACGGGTTCGACGTGACGGTCAGGCACAACGTGCACGCTCACATCGAGGGCGCGGCGGATGACCTCATGGGCAAGCGACGAGCGAATTAGCTCGAACCACCGCGAGCGTTGTCGAGTCGAAACGACGATGTGCGTGAAATTGTTGGCGTGCGCATAATCGATGACGCCGTTCGCGGTTGCTGCCGCTGGAACGGTTACCGATTGCCCCCCAAGCTGTTCGGCAAGACGTAGCGCAGCCGCTACCCGATCACGCTGCTCTTCCGTCAAGCGTTGGGTCGTCGACGTCTCGACATAAATTGCGGTCCAGGACGCTCGCAAACGGTCTGCAAGCCGACGAGCATAGCGCACCAGCGCGGTGCTGCCAGGGCGGTCACTGACGCAGACGAGGACGCGTTCGCTGGCCTCCCAGGGGCCCTGAATGGCATGGGCGCGCATATAGTCGACCATCTGTGCGTCGACGCGCTGGGCCGTGCGGCGCAGCGCCAGCTCGCGCAGCGCGGTGAGATTGCCGGGCATGAAATAGCTGCGGATGGCGCGCTCCGCCTGCTCCGGAACATAAACCTTGCCTTCCTTCAGACGCTGGATGAGGTCTTCGGGTGTCAGGTCGACTAATTCAACATCGTCGGCGCGATCGAGGATGGAGTCCGGAACGGTCTCCCGCACGCGCACGCCGGTGATCTGAGCCACGACGTCATTCAGGCTTTCGAGGTGCTGGACGTTGAGCGTGGAATAGACATCGATTCCGTTAGCGAGAATTTCCTCGACGTCCAAATAGCGCTTGGGATGGCGGCTGCCGGGTGCATTCGTATGCGCAAGCTCGTCGACAAGCACCAGCTTGGGCTTGCGCTGCAGGATGGCGTCGAGATCCATTTCGGCAAGTACATGGCCCTTGTACGGCAGCCGACGTTTCGGAATCTTCTCGAAGCTCTTGGTGAGCAGATCGGTTTCGACTCTGCCGTGCGTTTCGACTACACCGATCACGGCATCCACGCCGTCGAGCCGGCGCTGGCGCCCCTGCATCAGCATCTCATAAGTCTTGCCGACGCCCGGCGCGGCGCCGAGAAACACTTTCAGCCGGCCGCGGCCCTCTTCTCCCACCTGGCGAAGCAGCGCTTCGGGGGATGGCCGGCTGTCGCGCTCGGAGCTCTCATCTGACATGCCGTCCGAGTTTACGCCTCTCGAAGCCGACTTTCGCAATCACTGCGCTGCATCGAGAGCCATATTCAGCTTCAATACATTAACATGAGCCTCGCCGATGACGCCGAGGAGGCGGCCTTCAATATGGTCGGCGACGAGCTGTTTTACCTTGTCTTCGGATAGACCCCGGGCCTTGGCGACGCGTGGCACCTGGAAGTAGGCGCCAGCCGGCGTGATGTCCGGATCGAGGCCGCTGGCGGAGGCTGTCACCAGATCGACCGGTATAGGCGCGCCGGGGTTCTCCTTCTGCAACGTCGCGGCATCGCCCTTCACGCGCTTCAGCAGGGCCTTCGACGTCGGACCTAAGTTTGAGCCCGACGAGTTGGCGGCGTCGTAACCGTTGCCGGCGGCAGAGGGGCGACCGTGAAAATATTTCGCGCTGGCGAAGTTCTGGCCCAGCAGCTCAGAGCCGATCACCTTGCCGTTGACGGTCACGAGACTGCCGTTCGCCTGGTGCGGAAAGAGCATCTGTGCGAGGCCCGTCATGCCGAGCGGATAGGCAAGCCCTGTCAGGATCGTCATCAGGACGATCAGCATGATTGCGGGACGAATTTGGCGAAGCATTGTTGGGCGCTCCTTAGATGAGGCCGGTAGCGGTGACGAAAAGGTCCACCAACTTGATGCCCACGAAGGGCGCGGCGATGCCACCAAGTCCATAGATCAGCAGGTTGCGGCGCAAGAGTGCTGCCGCACCGACGGCGCGATAGGCAACGCCGCGAAGCGCAAGCGGAATAAGGGCAATGATGATCAACGCGTTGAAGATGATCGCGGACAGAATGGCGCTCTGCGGCGAGTGCAGATGCATGATGTTGAGGGCCTGAAGCTGCGGATAGAAGGCGACGAACATCGCGGGAATGATTGCGAAATACTTCGCAACGTCGTTGGCGATCGAGAAGGTCGTCAGCGCGCCACGCGTGATGAGCAACTGCTTGCCGATTTCAACGACTTCGATGAGCTTGGTCGGATCGCTGTCGAGATCGACCATGTTGCCGGCTTCGCGCGCGGCCATCGTGCCGGTGTTCATCGCCACGCCGACATCGGCCTGGGCGAGCGCCGGTGCGTCGTTCGTACCGTCACCGCACATTGCGACGAGTTTGCCCTTGGCCTGCTCGTCGCGGATGAGCTTGAGCTTGGTCTCGGGCGTCGCCTGGGCCATGAAATCGTCAACCCCGGACTCGGCGGCGATCGCTGCGGCCGTGAGCGGATTGTCGCCCGTGATCATCACAGTGCGAATGCCCATCTTGCGCAGCGCGGCGAAGCGCTCACGGATGCCGCCCTTCACGATATCTTTCAGGTGAATGACGCCGAGCAGCTTGCCGTCCTTGGCCACGGCCAGCGGCGTTCCGCCGGACTTCGCGATGCGTTCGGAGAGAGTAACAAGCTGCTGCGCCTGATCCGCACCGACAGCCTGGATCGCGGCCGACACGGCTCCTTCAGGTCCTCCAGCAGCCGGAATGCCTTTCTGTGCGCGGACATAGTCGAGCACCGCGTCTACTGCGCCCTTGCGCACGGACGAGCCTTCTACATCGATGCCGCTGATCCGCGTCTGGGCGGTGAAGGGGATGAAGTGAGCGGAAAGGGATGCCATCTCGCGGCCGCGGATTCCGTATTTCTCCTTCGCCAGAACGACGATCGAACGTCCTTCCGGAGTTTCGTCCGACAGCGACGAGAGCTGTGCGGCATCCGCAAGATCGCGCTCCGTGACGCCTGCGACGGGCAGGAACTCGGTCGCTTGCCGGTTGCCGAGCGTGATTGTTCCGGTCTTGTCGAGCAGGAGCGTGTCGACATCGCCCGCAGCCTCAACCGCGCGGCCGGACATGGCAAGCACGTTGAAGCGCACGAGACGATCCATGCCGGCAATGCCGATGGCCGACAGCAAGGCGCCGATGGTCGTGGGAATGAGCGTCACGAACAATGCGACGAGCACGAGAACACTGATCGAGCCCCCGGCATAGACGGCGAAACTCGGAATCGTGGCGACCGCGAAGACAAAGATGATGGTCATTCCGGCCAAAAGAATGTTAAGCGCGATTTCGTTCGGCGTCTTCTGCCGCTCGGCGCCTTCAACCAGTGCAATCATGCGATCGATGAAGGTATGGCCTTGCGCAGCCGTTATTTTGACTTTGATCCAGTCGGAGATGACGGCCGTGCCGCCGGTCACGGCCGAACGGTCACCGCCGCTCTCGCGGATGACAGGAGCGGACTCACCGGTGATAGCCGCTTCGTTTACCGAAGCCACGCCTTCAATCACGTCACCGTCGCTCGGGATGAGGTCGCCAGCCTCGACGAGCACAACGTCACCCTGCTTCAGCTCAGACGCCGGCACCGACCGTGGCTTGGTCTGATCCTTGCCGAGCAGCTTGGCCATGGCATCTGTCTTGGTCTGGCGCAATGCGGCGGCCTGAGCCTTGCCGCGGCCTTCAGCGACGGCCTCCGCAAGGTTGGCAAAAATCACGGTGAACCAGAGCCACAGATTGATCTGAAGCGCGAAGCCGAGATGGCCGACGCCGGTGAGCAGATCACGGAAAAAAAGAATTGTCGTCAGAGTGGCGACGACCTCAACCACGAACATGACTGGATTGGCGATCATGTGGCGCGGATTGAGCTTCAAAATCGCTCCCCAGATGGCAGGGAGCAGGATCTTCGGGTCGGTCATCGTGGAGGCGGCCGAACGCTTGTTCAGCTTCTCGATGCCCAAGGGCCGGTCGGATGCGGTGTTCATGACTATCGAGTCCTCAGAACAGATTGCCGTTGAGCATCGCGAAATGCTCGACGATTGGTCCCAGCGCCAGAGCAGGGAAGTAGGTAAGTCCGCCCATGATAAGGATCACACCTGTCAGAAGCCCAACGAACAGGCCTGTGTCGGTCGGGAATGTGCCCGTCGACGGCGGCACGATCTTCTTTGCTGCCAATGAGCCGGCGACCGCCAGCATTGGTACAATCATCAAAAAACGGCCGACCAGCATGGCAAAGCCGATTGTCACATTGAAAAAGAGCGTGTTCGCGCTGATGCCCGCAAACGCACTGCCGTTGTTGCCGGTACCGGACGTATAGGCATAAAGAATCTCGCTAAAACCATGCGGTCCGGCATTTTCCGGACCGGCAAGTCCAGCCGGCAGCACCACAGCCAACGCCGTGAAACCCAGAATCGACAGCGGCAGGATCAGGATGGCGAGCATTGCCATCTTCACTTCTTTCGCCTCGATTTTCTTGCCGAGATACTCTGGCGTGCGTCCAACCATGAGGCCGGCTGCAAATACAGCGATAACAGCGAAGAGCAGCATGCCGTAGAGACCCGAACCGACGCCACCGAAGATGATTTCGCCCAGCATGATGTTGATCATCGGAACCATCCCGCCAAGCGGCATGAAACTGTCATGCATGGAATTTACCGCCCCGCAGGACGCATCGGTCGTGATCGTCGCGAACAATGCCGAGTTGGCGATGCCGTAACGCACTTCCTTGCCCTCCATGTTGCCACCAGCCTGGAGCGGGCTAACCGATTGATCGATGTGGAGCGTGGCAAACGCTGGGTTGGGCTGCGCCTCCGCCGAATACGCAATGATCACGCCCGCAAGGAACAACACACCCATCACAGCAAAAATCGACCAACCCTGGCGTTGGTTGCCGACCATGCGGCCGAACATGTTGGTGAGCGCGGCGCCCAGCGAGAAAATTAGGATGATCTGCACGAGATTCGTCAGCGCGTTGGGATTTTCGAACGGATGCGCCGAGTTCGCGTTGAAGAATCCACCGCCATTCGTGCCCATCATCTTGATGACTTCCTGCGACGCCACCGGGCCCTGGGCGATGGCCTGCTTGACGCCTTCCAGACTGACCGTGTCGGTGTAGGCCGAAAGGTTTTGCGGCATACCCTGCCAAACGAAAAACAGCCCGACGACTATTGAGATCGGGAGCAGGATGTAGAGTGTGCAGCGGGTCAGATCGACCCAGAAATTGCCAACGCCCTTGGCCGAGCGACGCGCGAATCCGCGCACCAACGCCACGGCGAGCGCGATTCCGGTGGCTGCCGAGACGAAATTGTGCACGGTCAGTCCAGCCATCTGCACGAAATAGCTCATTGTCGTTTCGGGAACGTAGGACTGCCAGTTAGTATTGGTGACGAAACTCATCGCCGTGTTGAAGGACAGGTGTTCACCAACAGCCGGCATCTTCTGAGGATTGAAGGGAAGCAGATTCTGCAGCCGCATCAACGCGTAGAGCGAAACAAAGCCGGCCAAGCTGAATGCCAGCATCGCGACGCCGTAGATCACCCAATTCTGATCTTCCTTCTCGTCTACACCGCTGATAGCATAGAACGCACGCTCGATCGGACGCAGCACTGGCGAGAGGAACGTCTTCTCGCCATTAAACACACTCGCCATGTAGCCGCCCAGCGGCTTTGTGATCGCGATGATGATCGCGCAATAAAGCGCAATCTGAATCCATCCATTTATCGTCATGAGAGTGTTTTCCTCAGAACCGCTCGGGGCGGATGAGCGCGTAAACAAGATAGCCGAGCACAAGAATCGTGACTATGGCGCCAAGTATATAGTCGAAAGCCATTGCTCGCCTCCTACAGCCGATCGCACGCGAACGCGTACGCGATCGCGACAGCAAAAAAAGCGAACCCGGCGGCGACAAGAATCACATCCATCATGACTTCGCCTCCAACACCGGCCTACAATCTCGAGAGCGACATTTAAGCATTGGTCACATTCCCAGAATGATCTCAATCAATGCTGCAAGTGCGAGAGGAATAAGAAGAGCCAATCCCGTTTCGAACAGAAGCCGTTGAGCCGAATTCTCGTTAGACGGTGTGGGCATGACTTTGGGTTCGACGTCGGGATCGCCGAAGGCGCACCAATCCCAACGCTCACGGTCGATCCAACGAAGCGGCTGCATCAAATCCTCCAAACACACCAAGCAACTTTGGGAGAAGATCGGGCTTTTGACATTTAAATTCGAGACGCGGAGCGTCACTGGGTTTATAAAGATTTCATATAGATTCCGCTGTGAATCACCGGCGGCACAGATGTGTGGTTGCTTGCCCAAAACGGGTCAACAAGCAATTGATGCGTCAGATATATCCCTCGTGAGAGCTACGCTTCCTCGTGCCGCGTCGAAAATGGAGGGGCGCACACTAAAGGCTTAACTGACAAAATAGCCGAACAGCAGCAAAGAGCGAGAAAAAGAATATGCCTTCGTCCCAGTCGTCGAGGGATTGAGCGAACGGTCTCTCTAGCTTGAAAATGGCATACCCGAAACAAGGTAACGCCGAGAAGCCAAATATCGCCTGCAAGGCCATGGCGAAGCCCCACGGTGTGAAAAATTGCGCCAGCGCGAACAGCAGCAACAGAGACAATCGGACGGTGGCACGCCTAATTATTTCGCGGGTGGTCTGATCAAGACGGGTTCCGTTCATGGCGCGGGGACCGACTAAATCAGCAGCTTTCGCGCGAACAGCTGAGCAAGAGGTCCGAGTGCCAGCGCCTGAAAATGTCAAGCCACCGACTACTATAGCTGCTCTGACGAACAATCCAATTAATTGCAGGCCAAGTATCGGCGGTGTTTCTGCTAGTGTGAGTGCGAACGCAATCAATTCGGCGCACTCATATACTACGTCGTCGCGCTCTATCTGGAGTAAAAAGGCGCGGCGATTCGCTATCCACCCCGCCTTCGCGAGCTTGCGCGCGAGCGCCGGCGCCAAAATGCCGAGGAGACCATCGAACCCCTTGCAGGCTGCGATTTGCTGCGGCACCTGCCGCCAGAAGACATTAAAGAGATTCTGCCCTGCCTGCGGACGCACACGCTCGCTCCCGGCGAGATATTGTTCCGAAAGGGCGATCCTGGCGACGCGCTCTACATCGTCGCCAAGGGCGACGTCGATGTGATCGATGAAGACACCGAATTCGGCGTCGCTCACGTCCTGGCAAAACTTGGTCCCGGCAAAGCGTTCGGCGAAATGGCGCTGCTGAGCGGCAGCGTGCGCACCGCAATGATCCGCGCCGGCCGTGAATCCGAACTGCCCTCAATCGAAAAGCAGGACTTCGAGGATCTGCTCGCCACCGATCATCACCTGGCCTCCTCGGCCGAACATCTCAGCCACGAGCGCGCCATTGAGAATTTGACTGCGGGCGGCGCCAGCGCGCACACGTGGGCCAAGGTCGCGAGCAGCAATCTCGAACATCTGACGCATCAGGAGTCGGAGGAGATTCTTGCCGAGGCGGCGGCCGGCGCTGGCCTTGCCATCGTATTCGGCAATATTCTCGACACAATTCCGGGCTGTCTCGTGATCGGCTCGCAATTCGTCAACTTCGAGAGCGTGTCCTCGACCTTGCTCGTCGGAATGTTCCTGGGGGGAGTCCCGGAAGCGGCGGCGAGTGCCGCCATGCTGCGCAAGGCCAAGTACAGCCCCTTTCGAATCTTTCTCCTGTGGTCGACGGTGTCGGTCGCGGGCGTGCTCGCAGCCGTCGCCGGAAAGGTCCTCCTGGGCGGAACCGAGTCGAGACTGGCACTTTTTTTAAGGCAATCGCCGGAGGCGCCGTGCTGGCGCTTGTCGCGCACGCCATGATTCCCGAAGCCATCGAGGAGGCAGGCTCGTTAATCGTCTTGCCGACGGTTGGCGGCTTCCTCTTCGCGTTCTATCTCGCGCTCGGTGAGATGTTCGCTTAATTGAGAACACAAGCCTGGTCGTCAGGAAGCACATCTTTATGGCGATTTTATTTTGTCGTCCCCCCTCCACCACTCGAAATTATACGTCGTCCGGATCATCTTTGGGGTCGCTTCTGGTTGCGCCGTCATTCCGAGAGGAGCTTACGAGATGTACGGTTTCACTTTTTTCTCGGTTCCGAATGGTATGGGTATTTACTCTCAAGGCGTGACCAAGAAGAGCGCAACAGTATGCTTCAAAACATTCCTGCGGAGCACCGCTCGCCCGAAGACACCGGTATGGCCATCACATTGGCGCTCACTCTTGCAATCGAGCTCGCATTCAATATCGCACCTTGCGCACTATCTGGTTTAAAGGGGAGTGGAGATGAACCTCGACAATCACTATCGGCTCACACGCTACGTTCCCAGCGTCCGAGGATCGGCCAAACAAGAATCGGTTCTCGACGATCAAGACAACAATCTGATTTTGAGAATTGTCGTGGCGTCCATGCCACTCATGGGACTCGCACTCTGCATCATGACGCTAGTCTTATGGAACTTAGGATGACCCAGTTCGGAATACATTTTTCAGAATGGTGTCGGGCTGAACAGTCCAGGCTATTAGAACAAATTCGCTGGCTCGAAACGGGTTCGCGCCACATCGGTGCTCGCACGGGAGGCGGCCCCTGGGTAGATATTACAGAGAACGAGCTGACAAGGCTTAAGCTGAACTTCGAGCGTATTGAACGGTTGCTGGCCGAACAGGTACGTGAAGCGGTCGAATAGCTGGCAAGCCACTGACACATCGTTGGCGTCTAAGTAAGAGCCCCCCGTTGGCCTTGAGCTGTACGTGACGCGGCGGCACGGGCCTAAATCCTTGAAGATGGATCAGGAGGCATACGCCGAACGATGCTAGCCGCGCCTGTCCCACTTTCTTCCCTTGACGGACATTAATCGCCGGCGCCAGCCGCTCCTATCCCAGGGCCGGGTCTCCCGTCAGCAGAACCCCGGCGCCGGCGGTCGCGCTTCCAGAGAATTGCAGGCTCTTGGCGAGCGGTTGACGACGAAGGTGAAGTGTTAGACGTTCCGGTTCAGAAATGCCGCGATACCAAGGCTGCAACGCGCTTGTTCCAAAGACTTTTGAAGAGTGCTGCGGTTCGTCCCAAGAACATCAGCACCGATCGATTGGCATCCTATGGCGCAGCTGCACGAAAGCTTGGTATCTCTCGCCGTCATACGCCAGGAAGAATGATCGGCAACAATCGCGCAGCGAATTCGCATCTGGTCATTCGACGACGCGAGCGCAAACAGCAGAAGTTTAGGTCGCAATCATCAGCCCAGAGGTTCCTTTCAACCCACGCCGTTATCTACAACACTTTCAACTTTCAACGTCACTCGATCCGCCGATCTACCCTTCGGCTGTTCCGAGCCGGAGCCGATCTGGTATGGCAGGCGGCTACCGTCGCTGCGTAGGCCCAATGCCCTATCCTGCTCCATCGCGCCCTCGTCGAGTTAAGCTGACATTTCCCTTGATTCACATGACCACCTGGTTCCACTTCGGGTTTATGCCCGACTCTCTGACTCTTGAGTCGCAACCTGTCCCGAGACGTTCATCGCCCTTCGGGTTTCTGCCACTCGATTGATCGTCGCGCGAGACTCTGGATTCTCATTCATGAAGGCCTCAAAATCCGCGCGTCGGAGAACAAGCAATTGGCAGTACGTTTGAGCGACGACGTCGGCCTGCCGAGGCTGACCGGTGAGCAGAGCCATTTCGCCAAAAAATTCACCGCTACCCAGCGATATACGCCGCTCCGGACGGATTACTTCAACCGCCCCCGATGCAATAAAGTAGACGGCATCACCTTGCTCCCCCGTACGGATGATATGATCGTTCGGTACCGCGAGCAGCGGACGCAACAAACGGCCTAGACGTTCGAGTTGTGCCTCGTCAAGGCCAGCCAATATGTCAAGTCGCCGTATTAACTGCCTGGAGTTGAGACCGATATCAAATCGTGGCCGTTCATGAGTGCCGCTGGCGTCGAGCACCCCGCGCTCCAAGTCAGTGAATACCTCCCGCCCGATCAGTCCTTCGTCGAACAAACTGCGGAATCGCGCTTTTACCTCTCGCAGTGTCGATTGACGCAGAAACCGCACTTCGAGCTCCGCGGCGAAGTCTGGATATTGTCGCCGTAATGCATCGAGAGCGCTGCTGATTGCATCCCGACGCTTATCGAGAATTTCAACCACTATGTGCGCGATACGCTCACCAAAGATCGCATGTATTTCATGCTCGTTGAACGGACGGAGATGCTCGATCACAAAGCGCATGCTCTGGAGCATTTCTGCGCGATCGGCGAGCCGATCGGCCAGAAGCCGAATAATGCCCAGCCGTCGATAGAGGAAGTAGGCGATGCGGAAGCTGATCGGAAACGCTAGCGCTGCCTCGCTAGCTCTGTGATATCCGAGCCGCCCCTCGTTCCGTGCGGTTTCGGCAAGTGTGTCCGCGTTGTCGAGCAACACCTGGACGACGGCGGGCGACGCGGACCGATCTGCCAGCATGGCAAGCGCGACAACGCGCTCATTGTTTGCCAAAGCGACCAGTGCAAACGCCAGACGGTCCCGCTCGGTCAAGTCCTCCGGAACCTTCTTGTCGGCGTTCGCTTGCGCGATCTTAGCTTCATAGGGCGCGACAACTCGATCCACTGCCGACGAAGACAGAGCGTGCGTTTGCGCGATTCCGCGTGCTGCGTCGCGACCCTCGATGTACGAGAGTGTCAGGATTCGGTCGCGCAGTGCCTGATCTCTAGACGACAATCGATCCAGCCCAAGCATGTGGATCACACGGCGCAGCGTCGTGCCGTTGACGAAGAGCGTGAACAGCACCATGCCCGTGGCGAGTATCGCCACAAAGCGCTGGACTTCGCGCGGCAGAGCCGCGTTTTCCGTGATTGCCAGAGCTAGTACCAGAGTCAATGCGCCGCGCAGTCCGCCCCAAACGATCGCCAGCTTGTACGTGCCGTCAATACGCCGAACCCAACCAAGCCACTCGAGCGGAGGCATCAAAACGAAAAGCGAAAAAATCCGCGCCGCGAGCGCTGCTACAAGCAGTATGGCGAGCAAGAGTACGTCTCGATATCCGATGTCGACCAGCAATCTCGATACCAGCATCGAGGCCAGCACAAAGATTAGAGAGCGCGCCCAGAACCCGATCTGCTCCCATAGGTCGGCGAGGAACGTCCAGTTTTCTGGGGCAATTCGCGATCGTCCGATGGCGCTGATCGTCAGTCCCGAGACAAGAACCGCGACAACGCCCGAGACGTGGAACAGACGCTCTGCTGCGATAAATGCGAGATACGCAAATGCGAGTGTCAGCGTCGTGGCGACGAGCCGGTCATCACCAAGCCGTGCAATGATCCATAGCAGGACTTGACCCGCAACGAGTCCGACGATACCGCCACCGACAAAGGACAGCGCAAATTCAATCAGCCCCCCAATGACGTCCGGCTGTTGTCCAGTCTGTATCATCCCTAGTAAGACGACGAACACAGAAATGGCTGCAGCGTCATTGAGCAATGCTTCGCCCTCGACCAGCCGCGTGAGCCGCGCCGATGCCCCGACATCTCGGAATATCGCTATCACGGCGGCCGGGTCCGTTGTCGACACCGCAGAGCCAAGCAAAAGGCAAACAACCAGCGGAACGGGGGCAAACGGCCAAAGGGTGACACCGATCACCGCGGTTGTAATCAGGGTGGCGACCACCGCGAGGACAAGGATTGCTGCGGCGTCGTCAAGGACTCGCCGAACGTCCGTGGTAATCCCGGCCTCAAAGACTAGGAGTGGCAGAAACACGTAGATGAACGTGGCCGAACTGACGGGCAAATGAGCGAAAAGCCCGGCCGCCGCATTCACAGAGCCAGACGATCCCAGGTGTCGCAGGATCAACGGAAGGGCGCCAATGAAGACGCCAATAGCTGCAAGCACAACAGCAGGGGGCAGCCGAAGCCGAATCGCAAGAGGTTGACTGATGCCGATGACGACCAACAGCCCAGCAACGACGACGAGAATTAGAGCTATATCAAGCATAGGTCAGAATTCGCCGAATTGCATCGAGATCGGAATTACGCCAGACTTCGTTCCTCTGCCTGAAGCCGGCGCATCGGGACGGTCGCGAGCAGCCGCTTGCTTGCGATCGGTTCGAATCCAATTCAAGTCGTTCAGCTACGTGAGCCACATCCCGTCTCGGCCTGCGTGCATTCTCGATTGAGACACGGATGGTTTGCAGGAGCAACAAAGACGTTCTGTTTGGTCAGGAATCCGATTGGTAACAGACAGTGGATATTGTGAAACGTGCATACCGACCAAAAGGTTGAACAATCCGGCGGCGGATCGGCTGTCTCAATCTTAGGATGTCGGTGAGTGCCGTGTTCGTCGAGGAGCGGAGAGCGTTTTAGCGAGTGAACTGCTCAGATGAACACCAAACCTTACTTAACATATGAGGAGTTCGCGCTCTTGCGCGATATTGCCGGGGGCCATGACGAACAGACGACGGCGAAAGAAGAGCGACTAACTCGCTTGCTTTCCTTGGTGTATATTCGAGCTGTCGAGGGTAGCTTCTACGTAGCTCGATGTGGAGAGCGTAGAATTAAGAGCGGAAATTGAGTGATGAATTTGCCGCGCTTTCGAACGAAGTCTCAAGAGCTGGCCTGACGGATATTTTGTACCAAGTCGAAAGAGACTACATGATGGCCGATGCCCCATCAGGGGGGATATAACGATCGTGCGCAGATGTCTCACCTTTGAACTTATGGCGGATCAGTCTAAAGATAGACGTAGTCCCGACCGCAGGTCAGGAACATTGATTATGTGAAGATCCGCGTTGTGTGGACAGCGGACATTCGGCTCGAGTTGTACTGATATTGGATTCGAGTGTGGACATTTTACGCACTGTCCTTACGATCCTTAGGAAGTCCAAACTATTCGATAAGTGATGCCTGCGGCCCTGCCAGCAGTGACCCTAGAGGTGTACTACTCGCCGGCCTGTATTCCGTGTCGGCTTGAGCTTCCGGCAATTGCTGAGTTTTCCCGCGTGGATGGCCGGCGCGTTCAATTTGTTATTCTGGATCAGACGGAACGTGCGCGTGACGAACTGCGTTCAATTTCGGAGCGCCTCGCCGAATCCGCCA
>Ga0335080_10002973_pt1 | contig 17078 bp, 18 predicted proteins | sample Lox_Sample_34_FD_206720 | JGI IMG/M metagenome (GOLD analysis project Ga0335080, IMG submission 206720) | Soil microbial communities from Loxahatchee National Wildlife Refuge, Florida, United States - Lox_Sample_3.4 | ecosystem: Environmental > Terrestrial > Soil > Wetlands | place: USA...
CTGGGGGCGGAGCAGCAGGGACGTGTCTTGTGTGATGGTGGTCTTGACGGCTGTTGAAAGCGTGCCGTTGCCTGCGGTCCAGGAGGCGAGGCCGTCCCGACACGCTCCTACCGCACAGGTCCACCAGCCCCAGAGATGTTTGGCCCTTCGTTTCTCGGTGACGCCCGAGAACGCCCCGAAGATGAGCTACGCGATGTCCTCACCGACAACCACGGCACCGTCGTACACGGCCTGCCCTGGTTCGCATGGGACGAACACGCCAACACCAACCAGGCAGACGAGCTACAAAGCAATCAGGGACGACGCGTCGCCATTGTCACGGCAGGAAAGACCGCCCACGTTCAAGACGACGACCAAGGAGCAGGCATCATCACCATACTCCTGCAAACCAGCCCTGCCCGCGACGGGACCAGCCTTCGACGCTGGGCAGCAGCGTGGGTCAGCCCACTCTGGACGACGCAACTTAGCCAGGACTACCGCTTCACCATCACCAAGCCCGACGGCAGCACCACCTGCTCCCAGCCATTCGCCGTCACAACGCCACTCCCCCCAACAAGGGACGCCATCCCGGCGAGCACCTGCCCTTAGGCACCCCCGCCTGTGAAGAACATCGTTATCTGCCTCGACGGAACCGGCAACGAATTTGGCGACGCCAACTCCAACGTCGTCAAGCTCTACGCCACCCTCGACCACAACACCACCGAACAAATCGCGTACTACCACCCAGGACTCGGCACCATGGGCGCACCCAACGCCCTAAGCAAGGTCGCCAAGTGGTGCACGCGCCAATTCGGGCTCGCCTTTGGCTACGGCATCGTGGGCGCCATCGAGGACGCCTACGCCTTCCTCATGGACACGTACCAACCTGGGGATCGCGTCTACCTCTTCGGGTTCAGCAGAGGTGCCTACACCGCCAGAGCACTCGCCGGCATGCTCCACATGATCGGCCTCATCAGAGCAGGCAACAAAGACCTCATCAAGTACGCCACCCGATTCCTCACACAACCAACCGAAAAGACCTGGTCGATCGCCGCACAGTTCAAAGCCACGTTCTCCCGAGAGTGCAAAGCGCATTTCGTCGGCGTCTGGGACACGGTCAGCAGCGTCGGGTGGATCTACGACAGCGTCAAGCTCCCTTACACCGCGAACAACCCCGACATGGCAATCGGCCGCCACGCCATCGCCATCGACGAACGCCGATGCTTCTTCAGACAAAACCTCTGGACATCACGCAAAGACACACAAGACATCAAGCAAGTCTGGTTCGCAGGCGTCCACTCCGACATCGGAGGGAGCTACCCCGAAGCAGAGAGCGGCCTTGCCAAGATCACACTGGAATGGATGCTGCGCGAAGCCGCGAACGCAGACCTTCGCATCGACCCTGCCAAACGCGATCGCGTCCTCGGCAGAACCGACACACACTTTGCACCACCCAACCCGACCGCACCAATGCACCAGTCACTGCGAGGATGGTGGCTCCTCCTCGAGATTCTACCTCGACGCCGCTACGACAACACCGTCGAGCCACCAGAGTGGCGCTGGCAACTCCCACTCGGCAGAAGACGCCGCATCGACCCACCAATCACCCTCCACCACACCGTCATCACCCGAATGGCCCGGTTCGGCTATGCGCCGACCAACTTGCCAAGCGAACGGACCATCGAAACCTGACGATCACTGGCTTGCGTCGAGAGAGTCGTAGAGAGAGTGAGAGAAAAAGATGCGACACCGAATCAGCCAAAGTCCTCTGCTGCTGGGCCTGCTCGCAATCGCCTTGCACGCGAGTGCTAGCGAACGGGGGCCTCGCGAGGTCATATTGGAGCCAAAGGGCTTCGAAAGCCAAGCGCGGCTCCTTGAAACCCCAGCCGAGCCGCGCAGCAGGCCCAGCGTCATCATTCGCGGATCGATCAGCTTGGCGCGCTCAATGACCTGGTACGTCAGAGACGTCCGATTCGACCCGTACGGTCAGGTGTTCCTGCGTGGGTTCTCCCTCACGATCGATGTCGCGGAAGACTTGACCGCGACGGGAAGCAACGTCGATCCTCAGATCGGTGGCTTTCCAAGCAACGAGCGAGCAACAGACGGCCGCAACGGAGCAGATGGCGGTCCAGGAGGATATCCCAGCGGCCCCGGCCAGGCCGGAACAGCGGCGGAGAACGGACAGAACGGCCAAGACGCAGGAAGCCTCACCCTCCGCTTCACCAGACAACCAAAGCTGATCACCCTACGCATCAGCCTGGCCGGTCAAGCGGGCGGTAACGGCGGCAACGGCGGAAGCGGTGGCAAAGGCGCTCCCGGCGCGAAAGGCGAGACAGCAGCGAGCGGACCCTTCGGATGCAACCACGGCGGCGGCAACGGGGGCAATGGCGGCCGCGGCGGTGACGGCGGCACTCCCGGATGCGGCGGCGCCGGCGGTACCGGTGGCACTGTATATCTAAGCATCCAACGTGACAACGCACAACAGCGCAGAGAAAATGACACCGGTCTCTTCGCACGCATCCTGCCCAACTGCGTTCCAGGCCCCGGCGGCAAAGCAGGCAAGAACGGCGTTCCCGGCAATCAAGGACTCGGCGGAGACCCAGGAGCCGGCGGGGATGGTAGCGGCTTTTGCAACGGAGGCAGACCAGGACAGCCAGGAGAACAAGGACGCCCAGCAAACCAAACAGCGTGCACACCACCAGATGGCGCAACCGGACGCCTCCTCTCCGGGGAGGCACCATGAACTTCTTTCAACCCAGTCGTGCGCTCACCGACACCGAGCTGCAGGCAGCATTCACCGAGCACTGCGCCGACGTGCGCAGCGAACTACAAACCGAAGGATGCCCCCAGCCGGACATTGACAAGATCAGCGACCTCCAGAGCCTCGTCGGTGTGAAGCCCTATTCGACACTCTTTGCCGACCTCCGGCGCCTGCGCTTTGGAGCGCTCTTGGAGTGGCGTGACAAGCAGTCGCCTGGCAACCGCGCCGGCACGCTGCGCGACCTCGCACTTCGGGAGAGCGACCTCAGCGGCGCCTCAGGAACGGCACGCCTTGCCCTTGAGCGAGCCATCGGCGACCTGCAAGCCGGCAAGAACGTCGAAAAACAAATCCTAGGGATCATCACCGACATGTGGCGCGACGATGCTGCCGTTGCCGTCGAACAACGTCAAGTGCAGCAAGTAGTCCGCCGCCTCGTCACAAGCGTCGTCGTCTTCTTCCTCCTCATCATCTGCTTCCAACAACTCACCGACATCCTCTACACGTACATCCACGGCAACGCAACGATCGACGCCTTCAGAGACACCACGAGACTCATCGGCAACCTCATCGCCAGCAAATGGGTCATGTGCAGCCTCTTCGGCCTCGTGGGAGCGGTATTCAGCATCTGGCTCGACAAGAACTTCACACCACCACTCCCACACTGGATCGTCCTCCGACGCTCCGCACGACGAACCAGATGCTGGGGCGGCATCATCGTCGGACTCCTCGTCAGCGTCCTCGCACCAGTCCTCCTCGGCGAAGAGTTCGCGCAAGGAAACATCAAAGTAGCAGCGCTAAGCGCATCCGGAAGCAACCCCACACCACAACCAGAAACCGACGCCGGAAACACCATCCTCCGCCTCTACGCCTTCTCACTCGCACTCGGATTCTCACAGGACGTCTTCTTCAAGAAAGTAAGAGCGTTTGGCGGAGAGTAGATAATGGCGGAGTGCCGAGTGGTGGATAGAGAGAGCCGGCGAGCCTAGGTGGTGAGGACGGTGTGGAGGTCCCGGCCGCCCTGGTCAAGAAGCAGATAGCCAAGCCGATACCGGTAAGATGGGCACAGAAGGCCGCGGCAGGAAGAGTCTCTTCTAACCTAGTCCAGTGTGCGCTCTGCCGCAGCGGCGATTGTGATGCGTCGGCTTATCGCTCGGATGCCAGCCGGCAGGCCAGACACCATGACGGCCAGCCCTAGAATAACGACGTCCGCGACGCGGTGCTTGGCATCCAAGTTGGCCAGCACCGAGCCCCCTATTAGCACGGTGATAAGGGCAACAAGCCGGCTGACGCGGTCGTCATAGAGCACGGTCGCTAGTCCCGCGAGCGAGAAAAGCACTGGCGTAAAAACACTGTCACGCATGCCGCCGGTCCGGTCGACCACCTCGGTAAGGAAGAACGTATCTAGGCAGAATGACGCGATATTGAGCAGGCGACCAGTCAGGAGGCGAAGCCGGTTGCGGCCGGTGAGAAATATGATGGTGAAGAGAAGCGTCAACTTTCCAGCCGCAACGAGAGCTCCCACCAGCGCGTAGTCCCGCGCATGGTTCCATGCCTGGTTTGTCGGTTCGTCGTGAAGCCGGCCGCCGGCGATAACGACGGCTATAGCATAGAGAATGAAGCCCAAGAACAAGCCGATGCTGGTTTGGGAGAGCCGGTTGCTTTCTGCCGGAGTGGCAGGGCGCCAGGCGGAGACTTTGTCGTGATGTTGGAAGTGCATCGGCACCCTCCCCTGCAAGCGATACGGTAGTTGACTGCGGTGATTCTAGACGAAGACCGCGAGGAGGGGCTGCGCGAACCGCCTCGGGGGAGCGCAAGAATTAAGTACTTCCGGACCTCGGATGGTTCCCTATGGAGGAGGAGAAAGAGTGCAAGGCAGGTACCCCCCCCTATCACCTGGGATACCGGCTCAGCGGCCTTGAACGGCTCATGCTGACAGGTCTTCTTGTAGGCGTCGTCAGCTCGATGATCTACGCGCACAATGCAGGCCGAGACCCTTCCGAAGGAAGAAGCAACTGGGACGTGCCGTCACTGTCAGCGACGATCGTGGGCTACGGCGTTGGTCTTGGTGCTACGTACCGTGTCGGCCGACGGTCGAGACGCGTGAAGTAGCGGTCGGCTGGGCGTTGATGAGAGCAGACCTCATCACGGGAACGCAGCAGGCAGACGAGGGCGAAAGCCTTTTCGCCAACGCGGGGTTCAAGATCATTTTGCGCTGCGACTATCCCCGCAATGGGCAAGGTGCCGCCCGCTTGATGCAGCTTGAGGAGAAATGGTTGCGACGCGGTGCTCCTGGGCCAGGCCATCGTGCGGCTCCCCACCCGGCACCACGGACCATTCCGGATCGCATTTCCCCGGCAGCCAGTCAAGAACATGCCGGTATCCGACGACCAGCGCCGCTCACATGCTCCGCCCGACGCTGGCTCGACGATTACCGAGAACGAAGGGACCTGCGTCGAGGCGAGGCGCTAGTACCACCCGAGCCTGGGACGCCGTTCTGAAATCTCGAGTTCGATGTTGGTTCATTCCCGGTGCCTTTCAGCGGGGTTGCGCTCGGTTGTTTCGAGCTCCGCGCTTTTTCTTCCTTGCTCGAGTATCTGGTCGCGGGTTCGGTAGTCACCCGGGTAGAAGAGATGGACCGGTAGCGCGGGGACCTTCAGGTCGAGCACGGCAAATTCTTTGTAGTCGTACTTGGCGAAGAACGTGATCTCGAGTGGGCGATCGTCGGGTGGATCGTCACCGTGGGTCATCAGGTACCCGAACGGTGGGTAGGTGATCTCGCTGACCACGGTCGATCGGCCGGACCGGAAGCCGTCGCCGAGCTGCACGACGCCGGTGCCTGCAGCGTATCGGAGTCTTCCCGTCGTGTTGTAGTAGACGAAGAACCGATACCGCGGCGAGAGACCTATCCGATCCCGGTTGAGCACGAAGCCGACGAGCTCCTGGTTGACCGTGTGGAACCCCTCGGAATTGATGGAGAAGAACATGACCGCAAGCTGCTTGATGATGCGCAGGGGAAAGAGATAGTGCAGGTGGACGAGCGCGGGGTTGCCGCCGGACCGGAGCATGATGTCCATGCCCTGGTAGCACCAGGCCACGAACGCGGAGCCGTACCAGTGCCCGGTCTGGTTGTTGCACCGTCCACAGAGGCTGTAGAAGCCCACGCCGCCCTGCTGGTAACTGCCCTTCGGGATCTCGTCCGGGCCCAGCGAGATGACGTCCTCGAACTTCGCACGAATCGTCACGCGATCGTTGAACGCCGCGCGGGGTGGAATGTGCTCGAACGTCAGAGGCCCGCACCTCCCACAAATGCGACAGACGCCAGTCGGAGCTGATCCTCTCGGCATTTGCCTCTAGATTCCGAAATGGAACGAGCAAAGGTAGTGACGCGGAGCACCAGGGAGGCCCCAGGGTGAGCTCCGCGTCGCCAGCCGCCTATCGGCATTCTTGGAGGGCGAGGAGATTGTCGTTCCACTGGCCGTCCCGGTGAGTCCGGACGTAGGGGCCATTGGGTCCGTGGACGATGCCGATCTCGGCTCTGGTGCCGTTGACCTGCGTATAGAACGTGTTGGTCTTGGCCTGGATGGAATCGACGACTTGCTGTCGAGGCCAGCGCCAGCCGCCGCCTCCGGTGCCGCCAAGATGGGTGATGCTCTCGTGGGGCTTTTGTCGCGGTTGCTTGTTGATGCAGGTGACCTGAACGTCAGCCATGACCGTTGCTCCTCTTGTTCTTGGTGTTCAGTGTTTTCGGTCCTTCGGCGGGTTGGGATCGTTGCCGTAGCTGTCCGAGTCGCGAATCCGCCCGTCCGTCCCGTGGGTGACCAGCTCGGTCCGTTCGCGTTGGGCGGTGGGCCTGGCGGCGTCGATCGCCTCCGCCTGCGTGGGATGAACGCTGGAGGCGCGATCGCTGCCCTCGCGTCGGACCGCCCAGCCGTCCTTGTGGGGAACAACGTGAACTCGGTTGCTCATGGGGATAGCTCCTTCCCGTTTCCTAAGCGACCTTGCAGTAGGTCAGGCTCAAGAGGTTGTTGTCCCTGATGCCGTCCGCTGTGGTCCGGACGTACGGGCGCTGACCGCAGACCTCGCACGCTCCCTCGATGACCTCGGCTTCCCAGCCGGTCGAGGGAGAGATCGTGTAGTACCGGTCGCCCCAGGGCGACCGCAGCTGCTGGATAGCATCCGGGACGCTGACGCGCCGGGACCATCCCGTCTCGTCGCCGAGACCGAGGTACTCGATGTGCTTGTGTGTTCCGGCGGGACCCTTGTTGATGCAAGTCACTCTGTATCTCATAGTTAAGAAACTCCTAGCGGCCCTAGACTTCGGTCGATCGGGTGGGCCGCAGGATTTCCCGACTACCGTGTTCTCTTGTCGCCTGGACCGAGTTCCCGACGGAGAGAAGGCGGTCCGCGAGTTGGCTCCATTCGGGCGGCGAGACTCAGCATGTCATGCATATCGCTTGCAGATTCTAAAGAGCGGTGCTTGTTCTGTCAAGCAACTACCGCAAGCACTGCTTGACGGGACTTCGACTCCTGTGGGAGTCTCTACGGTGCGGCCATGGCGGAACGGTTGTCGCATGTACTTCGGCGTCTTCGCGGTATCCGGGGGGCCACGCTCCGGGAAGTAGACGCGAAGACTGGCATCTCCAATGCGTACCTGTCGCAATTGGAGAACGGGAACGCCTCCAATCCTTCCCCTCATCTGCTCCTGAAGCTCGCGGAGTACTACGACGTGCCGTACGAGTCGCTGCTGGAGGCCGCAGGGTACCTTCATCGTTCCGAAGGTTCGAAAACCTCGGGTCGCGTGAGTGCGCTCCAGGCGGCGCTGCTGGGCGCTCAGCTCACGGATGACGAGCAGGTTAAGGTCGGGGAGTTCATTGAATTCTTGCGGATGCAGCGGACGTCCCGGAAGGGGTCGTCGTGACGTCGCGATCCCACGGGCTCGTTTTCCGACCGGACTCCGAACTGATGATCCGCCAGATCGCGGAGTCCCTTCTCCGTCGCAGCAATGTTGCCGGGTATCTGCCCACCGATGTCGAGGTGCTTATCGCAGCCTCGGAGATCGAAAACGTCGGTGATCCACAGTCGTTTCTCGACCGATTCATCGCTGGCCTGCGGAAGGAGGCCGTCTCCGTGTTCCTATCGGCCTGGGAGAAGGTGCGCGGTATCGCGGACTTACGGACGAGAGCGATCTATATTCCCGGGACAACGAATTTTCGTCGCAAGCTCTGGGCGAAGACGCACGAACTCGGGCACCACGTGCTGCCCTGGCAGCAGGTCAACACGGCATATCGCGATGATAGTTACAGCCTTAGTCCCGACGCTGCGGAGCTCTTTGACCAGGAAGCGAATCTCTTCGCAGCAGAGATCATTTTTCAGGGCGAGCGGTTTGCACACCGCGCTCGCCAGTTCACGCCGACGTTCGACGCCGTGTTCGGGCTCGCCGACGAGCACGGCGCCTCGCGGCACGCTACCCTCTGGCGGTTTGTCGAGGATCAGGACGAGGTCGTGGCCGCAGCGACATATTGGCCGAGTCGGTACGCTCTCGATCGACAGGGATTCCCGGTTCTTCGCCGCGGGAAGGTTGTAGGCTCGCCTCGGTTCCAACGGCGATTCCACGACATCGCGCTGCCGGCGGAATTCGGCTCAGAACACCCATGGGCTGCCGCGCGTGCGTGCGAATCGGTCTGCACTGGCGACATTGCACTGACGGGGGGCGGCATGTCGGTCCGTTTCCAGTGGCAGTCCTGGTGGAATCGGTATGCCCTCTTCGTGATGCTTCGTCGCCGCCCCCAACTCGCCCTCGTCGGGCACCTCATCAATTCCTAGTATTTCCCGTTCTTTCTGGGGGGCCTCCCAGGGGGCTGACCAAATATCGGGAGCAATCGGGCCAACTTCGGGGCGAGGCACTGGTCCGACCTGATGCTGGGACTCCCTTCTGAAGGGCGCCGGCGCCGGCCGGTCAGTCCAGAAGCCATCGATTCCGCCCTATGCCCGACCGAACATACTCCCCACTCTCGCCCAGCAGCGCCAGAAGTAGACGCGTATTGAAATAGGCGAGCTCGAAGTGGAGGCTTGGGTGGTCCTTCGTGTGGCTAAACTCGATCGGTGCGCCGGCCCACAACGCCTCATGGATGAACTCGTTCCGCAGGCGCGAGCGCGATGACTGGCCACCCGAAATCACCGCCCAGCGCGGAATGGTGAGCTGGTAGGCATTGCTCATCTCCACGATGCGACCCGCATGGGTGGCCTCTGGTTTGGGGATTGTGATTGGCCCCTTGGGCCTGAGTTCAAAAGAGCGTTCAAATCGGATTCCGAAAATACGACAGGCGGGGCGAGGAGACGAAGCGGAAAGCGGCGAGCTTGCTTCATGTTCCGTATCAGCGAAAGTTCCCGGCGATGTCGGGGCAGGAGAGGACTGGTTGATGCCGTCAAGCGGCTCCACCGAGGGGCTAGAGCAGCCGTGCCGGTTGCTCGATCCTAACGGCCTAGCGAGTTGTGTCATCAATCCGAGAGCCGGCGGCAGCTCCCCCGAGCGGCCCCCCCGCGGGTCGGGCACGCCGTCACAGGCCCACCTCCCTCCCGGCCAAATGAGCCTCGCCGATCGACATGACGCCGGGGTGGGTCTGGGCGTGCCGTTCTGTGCCGCACCGGAGAGACGGTGGCGGCCAGGCCGATATGATGTGCAAGTGCGGTTCGGCTCCCTGTACTCCGTCCCGGTCAAAAGACAGGACGAGGGAGTGGTGGGCGTCTGTTGCTGGGGTGGAGACAGGGCGCTATCGCCAATCCATCGCCCCGCACCACGTCAGCCGGCAGGCGTCCTGGAGTCATTCAGCGCCCAACTGCCATATCGGGTTGGGTTGCGGGGCCTGTGACACGGGGGGCGCGCATCTCCGCCGGGCTGTTCCTCGGCTTCTTGCTCGCGTTCGTGGCGACGGCCCCGTGGCACATCCAGTCCTGGGAGGTGGGCCGGCTAAGCGCAGCGCTCGCGGCAGACCTAGTCATTATTGGCGGGTCCCTCTTTCTCCCGAGCGTGCGTGCCTCACTTCTGGACCTCCTCCGCCGCGGCTGTCCGCGCCTCTCACGCCAATCGGTTCTCTTCGCTGGCCTTGCCGTCACGGGCTTTCTCCTGCGAGTGGTCACCAATAGGTTCTTAGCCCTGAAAGTGAACGCCTGGGACTTTTCTATCGTTGACCGGGCACTGGCACGACCGCACACCGGCGACGTCCTCTACAGCGATATTCTTCGGCAATCGTATTTCGGTGTGCACGCCAGCTATCTTCTTTTCGCGTTTATGCCCCTCTACAGGGTCGTCGCATCACCAGTCTGGCTACTCCTAGCTCAAGCCGGCGCCATCGCCGCTGGCACTATCATGGCGTTCTACGTCTTCCGTATCATCGTGGAAGACGAACTGGCTGCAGTGTTCCTCGCGATCGGGTTCCTGCTGAACGCCTACACGGCGAAGGCCGCTCAGTATGTGTTCCATCAGGAAGTGTTCTATCCGGTTGCGGTGTTCACGCTTCTCTGGGCATTCCTGCGGAGCCGACCGGCTGCGTTCGGCCTAGCTTTACTATTGCTACTCACCATCAAGGAGGATGCGTTCCTGGTCACCCTGGGCTTCGCGCTCGCGGCATGGCATTTCTACCGACGCCCTCTGTGGGGAGCGGTCGCCGCAGCAGCCGGTGTCGTGTTTGCCTGGATCGCCCTATGGCGTGTGCTCCCAGCGTACTCGCAGAGTGCCCAGCCGTCGTACTCTTGGTACTGGCACAGCTTCGGCGCCACTCCACTGCAAGCAATGCTCGGCATGCTGACAAACCCGGGCCGGTTTCTCGGTGCGCTCGGCCACTCCGGAGCGGCAGGAGTGCTTGAGACGTTGCTATTTCTGCCCGTGGCAGGACCAGCGTGGCTCGTGGCTTCCATGCCCGCGCTCCTGCCGTTTGCGGTATCCGATTTGAAGCAGCTTGCCCATTTCGGCCTGTACTATTCGATGCCAATACTGCCGTTTCTGTTCGCGGCGACAGCAGCCGGTGTGCGGCGGCTCGGGCTCTACAGAAACGGTTCGCCACTCCGCGTACGAGTCTTGGCGCTAGCCGTAATGCTGGTGTGCTCGCTCGACGGTGGTGGATACACATTCGATCGAGCGCGGCCGGAGCGGCGCGAGATCACAACGCTACTCGCAACAGTGCCGAGCCGGCTGATAGTCCGGGTCCAAGGTTCACTTTTACCGCACGTTGGTTACGCTGAAAGTTACGAAGTACTGGACGCTACACCGATCAAGCCTTCGGAGGCAGTTCTCCTGGATCCGACTGGCGACCCGTTTCCATTCGACCGAAAGGCGCTCCAGGAGATGGTTAGGCAGCTCGGGCGGACGGGACGCAAGGTTGTCCACAGCCAGCATGGACTCCTCCTCTTCAGAAGTGGTGCGGGAGAGTGACTACAGAAAAGGGTTCGCTGAGGCCGCGATCACACCGGACCCAATTTTGCGCTATGCTGATGAACTCGGCGCCCAAATCGAGACTATTCCTGCCGCGCTGGCGCCTGAGGGGAGAGAGGGGGAAACCATGAGAAGGGGAGTTGTCGTCGCTGTCCTCTCGCTACTGTGCTTACCAGCACTGGCGAGCGGTCCCGTGACGCTTGGCGTCAATGGCTTTGGGCCGTTGGCTACTCAGGCGCACATCGGCTGGGCGAGAATATCGGCCTATTGGCGGGATATCCAAGCGACTTCCGACCCAAATCCGGCAAATTGGCAGTGGGCGGCCATTGACGCCAACGTCAATGATGCGCGCACAAATGGTCAGCAGGTGCTGCTAATTCTCAGCGGGTCACCCGCATGGGCAACACCCGGTCAGCCCAACGCGAACGGGGCTTACCCGCCTACTAACATCGCGCTCTGGCAAACTTTCGTTGACGGCGTGAGCCAGCACATGGTCGGTCGCGTCGCGGCCTACGAAATATGGAACGAGCCAGATCTGAGCGGCAACCCAACATTCGGCGTCGGCTGGGACCGCGACCTAACCCAAGCCCCCACATACGTCGACTACTTCGTTGCCGCCGCAAGACTTATCCACGCGAACGCACCGGGGACGCTTGCCGTCGGTCCAGTCCTCTCTGGTGCGAACAACAGCGCGATAACCACGATCTTCAACCAATTCGAGAACACAACCTACAACGACGGGACCGCGTCCAGTTTCCTGGACGTCCTTTCCGCGCATGCCGACGCCGGCAGCAGCGACTCAATCACCGATGCCGCCACTCTTCTCGCAAGTGTGCTCGTCAAGCGAAACGCCAGCAACGGAACCAAGCCGATCTGGATCACCGAATTCGGCTGGCCATCCAGCAGCATCGGCCAATCCGGCCAATCAACCAACATCAACGGCCTCGTGGAAGAAATGACCGGCGGCCGATTCGCTATCCTCTTCGGCTATCAGATCACTCAGGCATTCATCTATGTCCTGCACGATGACGGGTCGAGCAGAGGAATCTACACACCCGCGCCAGAGACGCCGAAGGCCGTAGTGACGGGGTACCTGCAGCACCTCACGGCACCGGCGGTGCAGTTTCCGCGCCCAAGCGAGACGGTCCTCTCTCCACCCGCTGGCCCGGTCGGGACGCTGGTGACGATCACAGGAGCGTCTTTCGAACCCCAGTCGCGCATTACTGTAGATGGCGTGACTGTAACTCCGACGTACGTGAACATAAACACGTTGAGGTTTACGGCGCCCAGCCATGGCGCCGGCAGCGCCCTTATCGTAGTGCTAAACGAACCATTCGATGCTGCACGAACCTCGACGTCGAAGACCTTCACGTACACCACCGCGACGAGCACGCCGACGAAGACGAAGACTCGGACTCCAACGCCATCGCAAACACGCACTGCGACACGCACACCGACGCCTACGCCGACGCCGCCGGGCGGCGTGGGCCTCTCAACCATTACGTTCAAGGGTAGCGTTATGGTGGGCACAACCGTTACAGGGACTGCGGTCTTGAGCGGCGCTGCGCCAGCTGGTGGCATCACCGTGAGCCTGGCAAGCTCAGACACCTCCGTTGCAGACGTCGATCAGTACGAGGTCACCGTTCCGGCAGGCGCCACCTCCACAACCTTTGGAATCTCGACCTTCGAAACAGGTAGCACCACAATCAGCGGCACGTACGCGGGTACAACCAAGTCCAAGCTCCTGACGGTAACTGGCGGGCCAGTACCGCCGCCGCAATAGGACGACGCAGCGACCGAGACCCCGGCCGGGCTCCGCTGAGCCCGACCGGGGTCCTCTCTCGAACGGCATCGTCGGGCCCGCTGCTCGCCTCGAGGTCATCACATCGCCAACGACCGAGTCAGAGACTACGCAGCAGGGAAGAGGGACAACGAATCCCGAGGACGAGGTCTGGGAGAGCGTGGGGGCGCGCATGTCAAGTGACTCGCCTGCCTCGCAACCGAGTAATGCCCTTACGGATCGTGCCGATTCGCTGGCACGGCCAGTAACCTGTCTTTTGCCGCTGTCGTCGGGCGGCCCGTCCGTCGAGTCCTCGAGGTGATCGACCAGCCACTTGTCGAGGTCCTGCCACTTGCTATTGTCGCCGATGGGGCAGGCGCGTGAAAACGGGGATTGGCCGTCTTTGGGCGCAGCCGAGCTCTATCGAGTACGTCACGGACGAGAGAGGTCGGCCGCCTAACATGCGCGTCCAGCGGACTCGCCGCTCCTCGCTCCGCTCGGGTCGCTCGCTTCGCTCGCTCCAGCTCGCCGAGAAACGGTTCTTGCTTCGGCGGGGGTCGGTGAATGCCTTGAGGTAGAACTCCGGGAGAAGGTGATGGTCAGCGCCCGGCTTTCCCTTGAGGGTGAAGATGCCGTCCAGACCTTCGGGCTGCCTCTTCTTCACGGCGACTGCGCGGACTCGACGGATCTCGCGGGAGCGGCCCTTCGCTACTGGAGGCGCACCTCGAGTTCCGCGGTTTCCATCGGCGCCAGCGTGACGGTTGAGATGAAGCCGTACTGAAGCCCTTCAGAGATCGTCGCCTCAGAAGACGCGTCCTGCAGGAAGACGTCGTAGTTTCCCGGAGGGAGAGCGACGATAGTCAGCCGGCCTCCGCTATCAGTACCGTCGGGCATCCCAAGGAAAATCAGATGCGAGCTGAGGATCTCGCGGGGTATGAGAATCCCGTTCCAGCGGAGAAGGACGCGCTCGTCCTGAACCCCCGTTCTATCGGTCTTCTTCATGGTGATCTCGAGGCTTGAGGAGATTGTGGCGCATCGAAGTCTCACGTCCTGCCCGTCGTTCGCGATGTCCGCCACCTGCAACGGGCATCCGAGTCCCGTCACAAATACTCTCGTTGTTGACCCCGACGCCTTTGCCACGGAAAAGTGGCCGTCAGGCTCCGTCAGCACGCTTCCGGCGTTGATCGGCGCCCTGCCCGGCGCGGCGTCGTACGTCGCGACACCGATGCCCGCTGCTCCGTTGCCGTCGGGCCACAGGATGTGTCCGTCGATCGTGTCGAGGTGACTGACCACGAGCATTTGCGGTGGGGGGGCCTGATCGGGCGAGACGTTGAGTTCGATCTCGTCCGAATTCTTGTATCCATCTTTGCCAGCCATGAGCTTTAGACGTCCGCCCTCTTGAAGCGGAAAGGAAAACTTACCGTCTTCGTCGCCGTATCCGTATCGATTCTCCCATCCACCGGGTACACGAAAACTCAAGTTGACCCATGCGTTCGGAACCGGCTTGTTCTGCTGATCGACGACGACGCCGGAGACATCGCCTTCGTTCAGCTGAAAATCTACGACTGCACCGTCGTCTCCGACGTCGACGGTCTTCGTGCCGGCCGCGGCTAGGCTTCTGCTCGCTACGGTGAAGGTATAGCGACCACTTCTCCAGACGGTGCCATCGTAGCGGCCTTCGTCGTCGGTTTCGAGCTTCAGGGGGTCCGGGGGAGCACTCCTGCCGGCAGGGAATCCCGGGAAATCCGCGTCGTTCGTGACGAAGACTAGTGCACCTGCCTCGGGCTTCTCTCCGCGCCGGACGGTCCCAGAGACGCCATACCGCCTCAGCTTCACTTCGAGGTCGAGCGCCTGGTCCTCGGCCAGCGTGATCGATTGGTCGTCGGAATTCCCCGAATCCTTCGGTATGACGCGAAAAACGTAGTCACCGTGAGCCATCCGCGGCGTCTCGCAGATGCCACTCTTGGAAACCTTGACCTCGGCGAGCACCTCAGCCGTCGGCAGCCGGCTCCCGGAATCTCGCTTCTGCTGTGTTGAGGCGATCTGACAGGCCGATCCAGTGGCAGGCGTCCCGTCCAGGGTAACCTCGGCCTTCACATAGCCGCCCCGTTCGAGCGCCATCTCGCGGAAGGTGAAGGTGCCTCGTCCCGCCGTGATCCCGGGAGCCGACGTCTTCAGATAGCCGGCCGCCGAGACGGAGATCGTGACGTAGGATTCCGTCACTCCGGAGATCGTGCCCAGGCCGTCGCGATCGCTGACGGTCTTCGCGAGCTCGCGCTCCTTACCGGGAGCCGCGGCGGACAGGAGGCTCGCAGCAGCTCCGTCGACTGGAGCGCGCTCAGTGGCCACACTCCGAAAGAGAAGCGACCATCCCGGCCGCCGGTGGTAGTCAATGTGGTATTGCGACCCGGGCTTGGCAGAGAGCAGCTGCAGGTCGGGGGCGTTGCGGCCGTCCGAAAGTGCCAAGACGAATCGCTGGGCAGGAATCAAGAGGCCCATTGCCTTAACGTTCTCGAACCGAAAGGCCGGTTTCCGAAAAGTGGCGTCGTCGCTTCCGTAGAGTGAAAGCGTGATCGGATCCGCGGGAAGCCCCTGAATGGCAAGTTCCGCCTTTCGGGGAATCCGAACCGACAGCTCGTCGGTTCCCTCGTGTCTGAGGTCGATTCGGCGGAGATGGATCGGCCCATGCGACGGCCCTTCGGCCGTGAGACTGTCAAAGTCCCGCATCGAAGTCGGAACTTCGTAAGGGGACTGCTCGAAGCAAATCGTCTCGACGCCTCGATAGACGCAGACCTTAATGGAACTTCCGATCGTGCTGCCCCGGTCGTCCAGAAGGTGCAAACGAAGCGGCGCCGCCAAGGACAGCGGCGCCGCGAACATGAGAAATGCGGCGAGATGGCCGCCCGCGACGAATCGAGGAAGACGAAGATGTGCCATCGAAGCCCTTCGATTCTAGAACTGTCGAGTCTCAGGTCCGAGCGGGCAACCTGTCGGCTCGGACGACCCTAAGTGTCGGACGTGGAATCTCTGCCAACAGCTGCACCCTGTTCGCGCAAGCCTCGGCTTCAACAGTCGCTGGCTGGCTACCTGTGGCGGCCGCCTGCACGCTCGAGATGCAATGATCTGTTGTCGTGCAGCTTAGGAGACCCCTCTGGCAGCCCGTGGAAGCTGCGAACACGCAATGCCCGTTCGGGCCCGGAGGCTCGCAGATGGCGCACGCCTGAGCCTTCTGGGCGCCCAGAAAGATGAACCCCACGGCCACCAAGAGCAAGACCTTCATCCTCGAGAACTGATTCATAAGCCTTCCTTTCTGTCGGTCGCGTGTCCGAATCTCGACACGCTGAGACGGAGCTGACCCCCTCTTCAGTGACCTCCCTTCTCCCATCCCTCTTTCCCCCGGAGGGGGAGAGGCTCAAGCTGGGGATTGCTTGGGTTCAACGATGGCGGCAATGCTTTCGCGCGCGGGCGTGCGATGTCTCGATGTCTCGGTGAAGTGTCCCGCGAGACGGTGGTGCTCGAGGGGAACGGAGTGGAGCCGAGCAGCAGGAGCGCGAAAGCCCGAGGAATCCATAGGCGCGAATGGCCCGTGTTTCCCTCCGATTTGCGCGCAGGATTCTACGCTGAGCATGAGATCCGCGCAACCGATTCGGCAGGCGGCGGGTTGCCGGCTTGCCACGCGATCTGAGCGGACCGGTGAGTTGAAGGATGCGGCGGTTCGAAAGGCGTCCACGATGGCCAGCCAAGTTCCTTCGGGAACTTGGACCCCTTCAGGCTACGTTGACTGCTCGGTTGACTGAACGTCCGGGAAGGTAGTCATTTTCTCGCGCACCGTGGCCTGCGTCGCTTCGTCGACACGAGGCTTGATCGCCTCGAGCCTGTCGTCCACCGCGCGACGTCGCACCTCCGGAACGTGAGTCGGATCCGTGTCCCGTCCCACGCATCCTTACGGACTGGGGCCTCCCGGCGCGAATCGCCGGCTGAGGCGATCCAGATTTCGCGACATCGAGTTCAATCGTTCGGATTCGCCCGCACCCTCAGAGAAGAAGGCTCAGGGGAACGCCTTGACTGGGCTTGTGTCTCTTCGAAGTCAGTGAATGGCACAGGTCTTGATCAGGGACGCTGGGGTGTCA
>Ga0335080_10002974_pt1 | contig 17073 bp, 17 predicted proteins | sample Lox_Sample_34_FD_206720 | JGI IMG/M metagenome (GOLD analysis project Ga0335080, IMG submission 206720) | Soil microbial communities from Loxahatchee National Wildlife Refuge, Florida, United States - Lox_Sample_3.4 | ecosystem: Environmental > Terrestrial > Soil > Wetlands | place: USA...
TCAATCGGGAAATCGAGACGAAGATCTTCAAGATGCCGCTTGGGCATAGTGGCGAAACGCGACTGCTGATCGAGGGCGAGGGCGATCAGCGCGATCTCGGTGTCGCGCCGGACGGGTCGCGGATCGTGTTCGTGAGTAATCGGACAGGGTCGAACGAGATCTGGATCGCCAATAGCGATGGATCGAATCAGACGCAACTTACTTTCCTCAACGGGCCGTTCGTCGGGAGCCCGCGTTGGTCGCCGGATGGGAAGACGATCGCTTTCGACTGCTACGCCGAAGGATCGAGCGATATTTACCTGATTCCGGCCGAGGGTGGAAAACCCGTACGCCTCACAACCGACGCGGCCAATGAGATTCGACCGAGCTGGTCGCACGATGGCGAGTGGATATATTTCGGATGGGACCGAGGCGGCACGTCTCAGATTTGGAAGATTCCCAGGTCCGGAGGCGAACCGGTTCAGATCACGCATCGTGGCGGGTATCACGCGTTCGAGACAGCGGATGGGAAGTGGCTGTATGTTCAGAACGGCCGAACATTGCTAAGGATGCGCCCGGATGGGAGCGAAGAAGTTCTGGTCCAAAATGACGTTCTGCCGGACTCCTGGGTCTTAGGAGGGCGTCGTCTCTACCTGGTCCGGACATCGGGAGACCTTCAGCGGGCGCCGTTCGGAGGATCGGTATTCGAGACGGTCCATCGGTTCGAAGATGTCAGCGCGGTTCGGGGCGGTGGTACCGTCATCGGGGTGCCGTCGGATGAGAGTTATTTGATATACCGGCTCACGACACGCTCCCTGGGTACGTTGATCCTGATCGAGAATTTTCGATAGGCGCCGGAGGCGGCGCCGGACTCGTCCCCAAACGATTGCAGACTGCGCTATCCTAAATACCAGGAGGGGCGCTCGCACACGCCATGCTGTCATTGGGGAGAATTCCGACACACCACAACCGGTTCGCCGCCGTTGCCCCGTCGATCGACTGCCACACCCCCGCCGCGCTCGACCCCCTCTCCCGAAAAAACGAACCCAGTATCTTATTGAAAACAAAGGATACCCCAAAAACCGGTGCCCAGGCATTCACCCGTTCCTGGCTTTCGGACCCTCCCCGAACCCTGGATTTCCATGCGAAATCGCCCGCCCGGCCGCTAATTTACCCTCCGCCCCCATCGTCCCAACCTTCAGGAAGACCTTGCTAGGATGAAAGCGCTGATGGCAGCTCAAATGGAACCGGCCGCCGCGTCAACCAACGATCTGGAGCAGATCTTCCGCGAACACCATGCCATGGTCTTCCGCGCGGCCTACCGGGTAACAGGCAATGCAGGCGACGCCGAAGACGTCATGCAGACCGTGTTCCTGCGGATGATGAAACGCGACCAGGCGGCGGAGCCCGTAGGCAATATGACCAGTTTTCTGCATCGCGCGGCCGTCAACGCTGCCCTGGACCTCGTCCGGTCGCGCCAGAACGTCCGCAACATCCCGCTCGATGAGCTCGAGCCCGTCCTCGCCGAACCCGCGCACCGCAACCCCGAGCGCGCGCACGGCTCCGGAGAGATCCGCGAATGGCTGCGCGGCGCCCTCGCCCGCCTCAACCCGCGCATCGCGGAAATGTTCACCATGCGTTTCTTCGAAGGCAAGGACAACCCCGAAATCGCCCGTCTGCTCAATACCACGCCGGGAACCGTGGCGGTGACCATCTCCCGCACGCGCGACCGGTTGCAGAAGGAATATCAAGCTTACCTGGGAGGTGTGGCATGAACCTCGAAAGCAATCCCATGGACCCTGCCCTGGAGCAAGCCATGTCTGAGATCCGCGAAGAAACCGTCGATGACGCGGTCGTCGAAGCAGCCGCGGCCCGCGTTTGGGCCAACCTGTCGCAGGCGCAGACCCATGCGCCCCTGCGCACCTGCGCCGATTTCCAGGCGCTGATCCCCGATCTCAAGGCCGGCCGCCTCCCCGCCGCGCGCGCCATCCTGGTCAAGGACCACCTCCACGAGTGCGTAGCCTGCCGCAAGGTCCACGAAGGTAGAGTCGTCGCCATGCCCGTGGCTTCCGCCCGCCGCCGCTCCAACCCCACCGTGCGCTGGGCCATCGCGGCCGCGGTCGTCGCCGCCGCCGGGCTCTCCGTCTGGGTCGCTGTCGATCAGTACGGCAACCGCACCGGCCATGCCTTCGTGCAGGCGCTCAATGGCACGCTCTACGAGATCACACCCAATGGAATTCAGGTGTTGGCTCTCAACCAGGATCTGCCCGATGGCGTCGAGATCCGCACCGCGAAAGACTCCGACGCCGTGCTCCAGTTGAAGGATGGCAGCACCGTCGAAATGCGCGAGCGCTCCGGCTTCACCACCTCTCAGACAGCCCGCGATCTGACCGTCCGCCTCAGCCGCGGTAGCGTCATCGTGCAGGCCGCGCACCGCAGCTCGGGACACCTCTTCGTCGTTACCCCGGATTGCCGCGTGGCCGTCACCGGCACCGTGTTCAGCGTTTCCAGCGGCGTCAAAGGCTCGCGCGTCAGCGTCATTCAGGGCGAGGTGCACGTCTCGCAGGAGAACCAGGAGAAGGTGCTTCACCCCGGCGATCAGGCCGTCACCGGCCCCAGTGTCGAGCCTGTCTCCGTGAAGGACGACATCTCCTGGAGCCGCGATCGCGACAGGTTGATACGGCAGCTCGAGAGCCTGAAAGCCGGTCTCGCGAGCATTCCCCTGCCCAATCTCCGCTACTCCAGCAAGCTGCTGGGCCGCCTGCCGGCCGGCACCGTGTTCTTCGCCAGCATTCCCAATCTCGCCGATTACCTCGGCCAGACCCAGACCGTCTTGAATAAGAAGATGGCCGAAAGCCCCGAGTTGCAGGCGTGGTTCGCAGGCCGCTCCAACCGCATGCAGGCCGTGCTCGAGAAGCTGCGCGCCGCAAGCGAATACCTCGGCGACGAAATCGCCGTCTTCGGTTACAACGACGGAGCAGGCAAAGCTGTGATGCCCGTGTTCCTCGCCGAGGTAAAGCGCGAGGGCCTCCAGGATTTCCTGAAGAAGGAAGGTCTGCCGCTCGCCGTCGAACAGCGCAACGGCCTGGTGACGTTCGGCCCGGATGCCGCCGCGATCGCGGCCTTCGCCTCGACCCTCGATTCGCCCGGCGGCGGTTTCACCGGCACGCCGTTCTACCAGCGCATCTCCGAGAGCTATCGCAACGGCGCCGGCCTTCTGCTCTGCGCCGATCTCAGCCAGATGGGCGCGGAGCACAGTATCGGCGGCGCCCGCTACTTCATTGCCGAAGAAAAGCAGGTCAATAACCAGATGGAGATGCGCGCCTCGCTCGGCTTCGAAGGCCCGCGCACCGGGATGGCGTCTTGGCTTGCCGCACCGGCTCCCATGGGTGCGCTCGATTACGTATCGCCCGAGGCCACTCTCGTCACGGCCTTCGTGGTCCGCAACCCCGGCGCGATCCTCGATGAAGTCGTCGGCATGCAGCAGCGCTCCTCCGCGGCCGCCGAAAAGGCCTTCGCCGATGCCAGGATCCTGACCGGCATCGACGTCCGCAACGACCTCGCCGCCTCCCTCGGCGGCGAGTTCTCGCTTTCCCTCGACGGGCCCGCGATCCCCGTTCCGTCGTGGAAGCTGGTAGTCGAAGTCTACGATCCCACGCGCCTCCAGGCCACGCTCTCCAGGTTCGTCCAGACCTACAACGAGCAAACCGCCAAAAACGGCGGGCACCCGTTGCGCGTCGGCCAGGAAGTCTTCGAAGGCCGCACCTATTACATGATCGGCGGCGCCGACGGCAGCCCGCTCACCGAAGGCCACTACACTTTCGCCGATGGATACATGATCGCCGGCCCCTCGCGCGCCCTCGTCTCCAAGGCGCTTCAGGTCAAGACCATGGGCACCTCCATCGCCCGCTCCGCGCAGTTCGTCGCCATGGAGCCGCGCGACCACTACAACAACTTCTCGGCGCTCATCTACCAGAACCTCGGCACCACGCTCGCGCCCATTACGGCCCTGCTCGGCGCATTTGCCGGCCGGGGCGGCCCCAACGGCAACAATCCGCTCGACCGGCTCGGCAACATGAAACCGATGATGATCGCCGCCTATGGCGAGCCCGACCGCATCAACGTAGCGTCCACCGGCGACCTGATGGGCCTCAGCCCCGCCAGCCTGGTGACCGGCAACTTGCAGAACGCGATACCATTCACGCAATTCATGGGAACACCGCGCCGCGTGCCTGCGTTTAAATAGGGGAATGGGCCCCGTCATCGAACTGGATGGTCTCGAAGTCCGCTTCGGCAATCGAACCATCCTGAACCAATTGAAGGCCTCGCTTACCGGCCGGTCCATCGGCCTGCTGGGGCCGAACGGTGCGGGCAAATCCACCCTCATCAACACCCTGCTCGGGTTCCACAAACCCAGCTCCGGCACCGCGCGCATCCTCGGCCTCGACATCCGCACCCACGCCCGCGACGTCCGCTCGCTCATCGGCTACATGCCCGAGAACGACGCCTTCATCGCCGGCATGAGCGGCGTGCGCTTCGTCCGCATGATGGCCGAGCTCGCTGGTCTGCCCAAGGAACACGCCCTCGAGCGCGCCCACGAAGCCTTCTTCTACGTCGGCCTCGGCGAAGTCCGCTACCGCGCGCTCGGCACCTACTCGCTCGGCATGAAGCAGGCCGCGAAGCTCGCCCAGGCCATCGCCCACGGTCCCAAGCTGCTTTTCCTCGACGAGCCCACCAACGGCCTCGACCCGCCCGCGCGGCTGCGCATGATTCAGCTCATCCAGGAGATCCGCGACCGCGGCGATCAGCACCTGATCCTCAGCTCCCACCTGTTGCGCGACGTCGAAGAGTGCTGCGACGAAGTGCTCATCCTCAAGGACGGCAACATCGCCGCGTTCTGCAACCTCGAAGAGGAGCGCCGCGCCAACAAGCGCTTCCTCGAGGTCGAAACCCGCGGCGAAGTCAACGGCAACTTCCTCGCCGCCATGGAAGGCCTCGGCTGCGAAGCCGCCACCGGCGCCCAGGGCCGCATCAAGCTCGTTCTCCCCGACGGCCTCGAAGTCCGCCAGCTCTACGAAGTCGCTGCCCAGCAGAACGTCCAGATCCGACGCCTCAACCACAAACGCGACTCTCTCGAAGACATCTTCCTCAAGGCCATGGAGGCAGCCGATGGCCGTCTATAAGAAAACCTACCGTCCCTACGACGGCGAGCTTACCGCCTCACCTTCCCGCTTTCTCGTCATCCCGCGATATGCCTTCGAGGACATGAGGAAATCCCGCTTCCTCACTATCTTTTATATCGCCAGCTTCATCTACCCGCTCATCTGCGCCCTCATCATCTACGTGCAGCACAACGCCAGCGCGCTCGGACTCCTCGGCGCGCAGAGCGCGCGCAACCTCATCTCCATCAACTCCACGTTCTTCCTGAACCTTCTCGGCTGGCAGAGCATGCTCGCTCTGTTCATGGCGGCCTTCGTGGGCCCCGGCCAGGTCTCCCCCGATCTCGCCAACAACGCGCTCTCGCTCTATCTCGCGCGCCCCTTCTCCCGCGCCGAATACGTCATCGGCAAGATGTGGATCCTCATCGTCCTCATGTCACTGATGACCTGGGTGCCCGGTCTCCTCCTCTTCCTCCTGCAAGCCTACCTGGAAGAGGGCTGGACCTGGATGCACGACAACACCGGTCTTGCCATCGGCCTCTTCTTCGGCTCGTGGGTGTGGATCCTGATCCTCGCCCTGCTCGCACTCGCGCTCTCCGCCTGGGTCAAATGGAAACCCGCCGCCGGCGCCCTGATGTTCGGCGTCTTTTTCGTGGCCGCGGGCTTCGGCGTAGCCATCAACGGCGTGCAGCGCACCAAGTGGGGACACCTGCTCAACATCAGCGCCCTGATCGGATCCGTCTGGGTGCAGCTCTTCGGCGCCGACCCGGCCGTGAACAACGGCGGCGTCTTCTTCCGTATGCCGCAGGGACAGGAGCTGCCTCTATGGTGTTGCTGGGCCGCGCTCGCGTGCTTCTGCGGAATGTGCCTCTACATGCTCCACCGCAAGATCCGCGGCGCGGAGGTGATCCGGTGAGCGAGAACCTGATCACCTTCGCCAACGTCTCGCGCTTCTACGGCGAAGTGCTGGGCATCAACAAGGTCAGCCTCTCCATCCCGCCGGGCATCACCAGCCTGGTGGGACCGAACGGCTCGGGCAAGACGACTCTGATGAACCTGATGACCGGCCTTATCCGGCCCAGCCAGGGCGAGATGCATGTGCTCGGCATCGCGCCGGACGATCCCGAGCGCCTCTGCCGCGCGGTCGGCTACTGCGCCCAGTTCGACGCCTTCCCCAAGGGCATCACCGGCTACCAGTTCATCTACTCCTTCCTCCGCATGTACGGCATGGACCACGAAGAGTGCGACCGCCGCGCCATGGCATCGCTGCAAATGGTGGGACTCGTGGAAGCCCGCAATCGCCCCGTGGCCGCCTACAGCAAAGGCATGCGGCAGCGCGTGAAGCTGGGCCAGGCCACCGCGCACGATCCGCAGGTGGTCGTGCTCGATGAGCCGCTCAACGGACTCGATCCCCTCGCCCGCGCCGAGGCCATCGCGCTGTTCCAGGCGTGGGGCAAGGCCGGCCGCCACGTGATCGTCAGCAGCCACATCCTGCACGAAGTGGACCGCATCAGCGACCAGGTGATCCTGCTCAGCCACGGCTACGTCGTCGCCGAGGGCCAGATCCAGAGCGTCCGCGGCGAGGTCAAGGACCAGCCGATGCAGATCCTCGTACGCTGCGATCATCCCAACGCCCTTGCCGCGCGCCTCTTCGAACAGAACCACGTGGTCGAAGCCAAGCTCCACACCGACGGCCACGGCCTGCTCCTGCGCACGACCGATGCCGACAGCTTCTACCTTCTCTTGAACCGCATCGTCATGGACACCGGCCTGGAGGTGGAAAGCGTGGCCCCCGCCGATGACGACGTCAACAGCGTCTACCAATACCTGATCGGCGGCGAAGGAGGCACCATATGAGCCCGCTCTACCTCCGCCAGATCGGCGCCGTCCTCCGCCTCGAACTGAAGAAGACTTTCTTCTCCAGGCGCGGCTGGTGGGTCTACCTGCTGGCCCTCGGACCGGTGGCCATCACGTCCCTGCACTGGCTCGTCGAAGTCACGCGCCACTTCGGCCGCCACTCGCTCGGCGAGGATTCCCTGGTCTTCGCCGGATTGTTCCACTTCTACTATTTGCGGCTGGGGATCTTCTTCGGCTGCGTCGGCATCTTCAGCAATCTCTTCCGCGGCGAGATGCTCGAGAAGACGCTGCACTACTACTACCTCACACCGGTCCGTCGCGAACTGCTGGTCGCGGGCAAGTACCTGGCCGGGCTCGCCACCGCCCTGGTCCTATGGTGCGGCAGCACGACCCTCGCCTTTCTCACGATCGGCCGGCACTTCGGCGCGGCCTATACGGACTACATCATGCACGGTCCTGGCCTCGGCCAGCTCGGGTCCTATGTGCTCGTGGCGGCGCTCGCGTGCATCGGCTACGGCGCCGTGTTCCTGATGAGCGGCCTGCTCTTCCGCAACCCGATGATCCCCGCCGCGGTGGTGATGGTCTGGGAGAATATCAACCCGTTCCTCCCCACGCTGCTCAAGAAGATCAGCGTCATCTTCTACCTGAAGAACCTGTGCCCGGTGGAGATCCCGATTCCGCCACCGTTCAACGTGATGGTGATCGAGGCTGACCCGACCCCGTTCTGGATAGCCGTGCCCGGCCTCCTGATGGTAGCCCTGATCCTACTCGGCTACGCCGGCCTGTCCGCGCGCCACACCGAAATCAGCTACGGCGAGTAAGCTCCGGTAAGCACCCGATCGTAGGACTAGGCTCGACCCCTCCCAACAGATAGTACTCTAATGGAACTAGTGCGCGCCCTTCGATGCTTCCGCTAGTACACATTGCTGTAATATCGACAGTAAGTGATGTCGAACAAGCTTGCACTCTTGCTCCTGTCTGCCGCAGTGCTCCCGGGGCAGTCCCGCGCTGCCACCCAGTCCCAGGCGTTGGCTAGGATCATGGCCGGCGGCGGATGGGAAACCTCTATAGTCCTCTTGAACATGAGTTCCAATCCCCTGGCGTTCAGCCAGGCATTCCTTGCCCAGGACGGCACTCCCCGCCAGTTTGGCGTGCGCTCGCAGGCGGATGGCACGGTGCTGACGACCTCCGGCGTGCAGGCCACCCTGAATCCGAACTCCAGCCTGACGTTCGTGCTGTTCGATAACGGCTCGCCCTTGCGGGAGGGGTGGTCCGTACTCAGCTACGATACCGGCCAGGGAAAGCTCGGAGGCTACGCGGTTCTACGGCATCGCGCTCTGGGGGGCAGCTTCAGCTTTGAGACCACCGTTCCGTTCAGCAACATGCAGGAGTACTCGGTACACGTGCCGTTCGACAACACCCAGGGCTTCCGTACCCAGCTCACGCTGGTCAATCCCGCGTCGAACATCGCCGCCCAGGTCGCGCTGACTTACACCAGCCCGCAGGGCCAGGTCGTACTCATGGATCTGGTGTCCCTGCAGCCCGGGCAGCAGATGACCATCTCGCTGCCCGACACGTATCCGGACCTCGCCAATACCGCGGGAACTATCGCCGTTGAAGGCAACATCAACCGCCTGTCCGTGCTTGGCCTCCGGTACAACGATTCCTACGGCGCCGTCGCTACTGTTCCCGTAATCAACTAGCGCCCGGGCTCGATCGCCAGGGCAACCGTGTTGCTCTGCACGACGCTCCCGTCGGGTGCCGTCATTTGCATGACGACGGGAACCGCGTCTCCAGGTGCGACGCCCAGGGGCACCTTCACGATGACCTGAACCAGCCCCGCAGCCCCGGCGACCGCCTGGACGGAGTCTGCGGTCACGGTAATGCCACCGATGGTTACCACCGGCAGAACACTGGCAGATCCGAGTCCCGTCGCCAGCAGGGCGATGGAGTCGCCCGGTTCGGCCGGTTGCCCGAGGACGTTGTATGCGCGCGTGGCCGCCAAAAGGGATGTCCCCGACAATGTGACCAGGCCTTGGCCCTGTCCCGAACCGTCCAGGGAATAGAGCCCCGGCGCCAGAGATTGCACCGTGGTCTGCACCGGGTCCGTGTTGCCATTCGCCGCCTGCACGGAGATGCTCAACGTCGTGCCAGGGTCCACGGTGGGACATACAAAGTCCAGCCGCGCAGCCGTCGCATAGAGCACCGGCACGGACGATCCATTGATCGAAACCTGGCTTCCGCCAAGCTGCATCGAAGCTCCGGTAGGATCGCTTGCCGGCAGGTCTCCGGAAGCCAGCCAGCGGCCCGTCAGGCTGGCGACTCCACCCGGGCTGCAGGCCGCCGTCATATCCTGGCTCGCGGCATTGCGAACATCTGTGATCACCGGCTTCCCGGCGTCTACAAGGATCACCACGTCGCCATTCGCACTGGCGCCCGCGGAGTTGGTGGCGGTGAAGGTCACGTCGAAGCTCCCCTGCTGAGTCTGATCGGGAGTCCACGAGAAATTCCCCGTATTGGGGTCGAACACGGCACCCGATGGCAGATTTGCGGCGGAAAGGACCAGCGGCAGCCCGCCGGGATCGAGGGCCGAAAACGTGAACGCAACCTGGTTCCCGAAGGCGGTTAGCTGCTGCGCCGGCAGAGTCAGAACCGGATTGACCGACGGTATGACGATCACGAGAGCGCTTACCGAAGTCGAGCCAATCTGTACGGTGACCGAGGATGGCTGCTGGCTTGCGGCCGGCGTTGCGACCAGCTTGAAACTGAGCTCGGTCTGGCGTGGCCGCGACGTGATCAAGGCGGGCACTTCCAGACTCGGATTGCTGGTGGTAAGGCCGAGCCGGGCAATCTGGGGAATGTTGGGAGAGTTCAGCCGGATCAGGCACGTGATCGAGCTGCCGGCCTGGATGGTCAGCGCGGAGCATGCCAGGGCCGTCGGCCGGATTCCGGCCACCGCGAGAGCAGTCGTGAGAACAGCCCCCTGCACGTTGGCTGCGATCTGCACCTGCGCGTCCTGGTCGCTGGACAGCACGTTCGCCACAAACTGGACCGTTTGTTCCCCGGCGGGAATCTGCACTTGCGCCGGCAGTTGGACCCTGGAGCTGTCCGCCTGCAAGCTGACGACCGTGGGGTTCAGCGCCGCCTGTGCGAGGGAGACCGTACAGTCCAATGTGCCCGTCAGGGTTGTATCCGGAGCGCAGGAGAGCGCCGAAATGCTGCCTTGTCCAACGGTGAGTGTGACGGTCTGGCTGCTGGGTCCAAGGGACGCAGTGATCTGGAACGAGACCCCGGCGGCACTGGGCGCGGTAACGGAGAATGTGGCGGTCGTGCTACCGGCGGGAACAACTACCGAGGAAGGAACCACCAGACCACTCAGGTTAGCGGGCGCGGACAGTGCGACCGTGGTTACGTTTGCGGCGCTCTTCGATATGACGACGGTACAGGTGGTCGTGCCGCCCGGCGGGACCGTACCTGATCCGCAACTGAAAGACGATACGGCCGCGGACGCCTGCAGGGTGAACGCCGCAGTCGCGGAGGAGCTTCCGAAACTGGCAGTCAGGGTCGCGGGCTCATCCGCGGTTGGCGACCCGGCGGTTACCGAGAAGGACGCCGTACTCGAGCCTGACGGCACGATCACCGTCGCCGGCGCCGATAGGTCGGGGCTGTTGCTGGCCACCAGGAGCGTGACACCTCCCGGGGAAGCCGCATTCGTCAAGGTCGCAGTACAGGCCGCAGTCGCGCCGGAGCCGAGGGTCGTAGGCGAACACGCCAGTGAAGACAGGCCGGCCGGCGCCGATGAGAGCATGAAGGTCCGCGTCACGCCGTTCATGTTGGCGGTGAGCACGGCCGAGCTTGCGGCCGGCGCGGCGCTGACTGTCAAGATGAAGTTCGCGCTGCTGGCACCCGGCGGGATGTTCACGAAAGCTGGGAGACTCACATCGGGTGTGCCCGTGAGAGTCACCGAAGCGGTTTCAGCGCCGATCGCGCGGCTTGCGGTCACGGTGCAACTGAGCTGGGCACCGGGGCTCAAAGTTGCCGGGCTGCACAACAAAGATGTCAAGGTGGCCGGCGCCAGCACGGACACGACGACGATCTTCGACGTAAACCCATCCGTCACGGTGACGTTTACGATCTGATCCGCTGTAATCGTGCCGACGGTGAGGGCGAAGCTGCCACTAGTGGTGCCGCTGTTGAGGATCAACGTAGGCTGCGTAGTCACCAGTGGATTGTCGGTCGTGACACCCAGCGTCATGGTGCCATAGGCCGGGACCGCTCCCGAGAGCGTGAAACTGCATGCCACTACGCTGTTGGACGGATGCGGGGAGGAGTTGCAGGCGGCCGATTGCAGCGCCGGGTTGGTGTGCGACTGAATCGTCTCGACGAAGTTGACGCTGGCCTGGTTTACTGTCGCGGTCACCACTGCGGTGAGACCGTTCGAGACGTTCCCGCACGTGACGTTGAAGCCGGCGGTCCGGGAGCCGCCGGGGACGGTAACAGACGCCGGCACCGGGAACGCCGCGGCGCTGCTCGTCAACGACACGACGGTCCCGTTCGCACCCGCAGGCGCGGATAGAGTGACGGTGCAGAACGCCGTAGCGCCGGATCCGACGACATTGGGCGTGCAGACGATTGAGCTCAACGGACCGGAGCTCTGCGCCGTGAGGCTGATTTGCGCTGTTTGCGAGCTGCTGTTGAAAGTCGCGGTGACGGTTGCCGTCTGGCTGGTGGAAATGGAACCTGCGGTCGCGCTGAAAGTGGCCGCAGTCGATGCGGCCCCGACGGTCACCGCCGCCGGCACGGTGAGACTCTGACTGTTGCTGGAAAGCGACACTGCCGCGCCGGAGCCGCCAGGGGCCTTCGACAACGCCACGGTGCAGGTCGACGTTCCGCTCGAGCTGAGGCTGGCCGGATTGCAGGACAGCGCGCTCACTACCGTCCGCGCCGCAAGGGAAATGGACGCGGATTGCGAGCCGCCGTTCAAGGTCGCGGTCACGGACGCCGTCTGGTCGGCGGTAATATTTCCGGCCGTGGCAGCGAAGGTCGCCGTGGTGCTGCCCGCGGCGACAGTCACTGTCGCCGGTACGGCCAGGAGCGCGTTGTTGCTGCTCAGCGAAACTGCCGCGGCCACGCTCACAGCTTTGGAAAGGGTCGCCGTACAGGTAGATGCCGCGGCCGATCCGAGGCTGGTGGGGTTGCAGGACAGCAGGCTCACGACGGCCTGGGAAACCAGCGAGATACTCGCGGATTGCGAACCACCGTTCAAGGTGGCGGTAAGCGATCCTGTCTGATCGGCCGTAATATTTCCGGCCGAGGCCGTGAAGGTCGCCGTTGTGCTGCCCGCGGCGACGGTCACCGTCGCCGGTACGGTCAGAAGTGCATTGCTGCTGCTCAGTGTAACGGTAGCGGGCGCGCCCAGGCTCTTGGTGAGAGTCACCGTGCATGTGGATGAAGCCGATGATCCGAGACTTGACGGAGAGCACGAGAGCAGGCTTACCACGCTGCGCGCCATCAGAGAAATGGATGCCGACTGCGAACCGCTGTTCAAGACCGCGGTCAGCGATGCAGTCTGATCGGTGGTGATGTTTCCGGAGGTTGCCGTGAAGGTGGCGGTGCTGGCGCCCGCGGCGACGGTCACTGTCGCGGGCACGGTCAGCAGGGCATTGTTGCTGCTCAGTGCAACCGTGGCTGCCGCACTGACGGTCTTGGAGAGCGTCACCGTGCAGCTAGAGGTTGCCGCCGGTCCCAAGCTCGATGGCGCACAGATGAGCACGCTGACTATGGGCGCCGAGACCAGCGAAATGGAGGCCGACTGCGAACCTCCGTTCAGAGACGCGGTGAGCACGGCAGTTTGGTCGGTCGGGATGGTTCCCGCGGTCGCGCTAAAGGTCGCGCTGGTAGCGGCCGCCGCCACGGATACACCCGCCGGAACAGACAGCAGGGCATTGTTGCTGGTGAGCGCGACGGTGACTCCTCCTGCCGGAGCAGGCTTCGACAGAGTCACCGTGCAGGTTGACACAACTCCCGAGTTCAGCGTGACCGGGGCGCACGAGAGCGTAGCAGGCACCGCGGACGAACCCAGCAGGATCGAGTCCGACTGCGAGCTGCTGTTCAAAGAAGCAGTCACCTTCGCGGACTGGTCCGAAGGAATCGTGCCGGCAGTGGCGTTGAATGTGGCCGTAGTGAAACCCGAAGCCACCACCACCGCTGCCGGAACCGTGAGCAGCGGATTGTTACTGCTCAGCACCACCGAAAGCCCTCCAGCGCCGGCGGGCTTCGACAGCGTGACCGTGCAGGTCGATGAAGCTCCGGATCCCAGGCTGGTGGGGGTACAGCTCAAGAGATTCACAACGGTCGGCGCCACAAGCGAAATACCGGCAGACTGGCTGGTGCTGTTCACAGAAGCGGTCACGGAAACGGTCTGATCCGACGGAATTGTGCCGGCCGTGGCCGTAAAGCTCGCGGTCGTGGAGGCGGACGCGACGGTGACCGATGCCGGCACCGTCAGCAACGCGCTGTTGCTGCTTAACGAAACGGAAACCCCGCCCGCGGATGCGGCTTTCGATATCGTAACCGTGCAGGTCGAACTGGCGCTGGAGCTCAGGGTGTTCGGGTTGCAGGAGAGCTGGCTCACTGACGGCGGCGCAATCAGGGAAATGCCGGCGGACTGGGAGCCGCTGTTGAGCGTGGCGGTAACCGAAGCATTCTGATCGGAGGAAACCGTTCCCGCGGTGGCCGCAAACGTCGCCGTCGTCGACCCGGAAGCGACAGTTACCGACGCCGGTACCGTCAAAAGCCCATTGTTGCTGCTGAGCGACACCGAAGCGCCGCCAGCACCCGCGGATTTGGAAATGGTAACGGTGCAGGTTGAACTTGCACCGGACATCAGGCTGTTGGGATTGCAGGAGAGCTGGCTCACCACCGGAGGCGCCGAGAGCGCGATTACCGCTCCCTGCGAACTTCCATTTAGCGAAGCCGTAACCGTAGCGGACTGGTCCGACGGGATGGCGCCCGCCGTAGCGGTGAAGGTTGCACTGGAAAAACCGGCCGCGACGAGCACGTTAGCCGGAACCGTCAGCAACGCATTGTTGCTGCTCAGCGACACCGACGAACCTCCCGTGGCGGGAGGTTTCGACAGGGTGATGGTGCAGGTGGACCCCGCTCCCGAGGCCAGGGTGGAGGGGCTGCAGGACACGGAGCTCACCACTGGCGCCACGAGCGAGATGTTTGCCGTCTGGGAACCATTCAGCGTCGCGGTTACTACTGCCGTCTGGTCGGTGGCGATCGTACCAGCCGTGGCGGCAAACGAGGCCGATGTGGTGTTTGCAGCCACGGTCACCGAGGCGGCCACCGTCAGCCCGCTGTTGTTGCTGGAGAGTGCGACGGCAGCGCCGCCGGCCGGCGCGGCCTGATTGAGGGTAACCGTGCACGTAGACCCGCCATTCGTGCTCAATGATGCGGGGTTACATACCACTGAGCTCACGGCGGGGGCTGCGACGGCCGTGATCGAAGCTCCGGTGCCGTTCACAGCGAGGGCGGTCCCGTCGAGTGCGGCCCCCATGGAATTGCTCATTACGATCGAGGTCGCGGCCACGCTGGGTGCGATGGTCACGGTGACGACTGCGGCTACTCCGTTGGCGATGGTATTGGAATTGATTCCGTACAGAAGGCAGGTGTAAGTTCCTGTTGCCGGTCCGCAAGCCAGAGTTTTTCCCGCCGCGATCGCGCCCGCACCCGGGGCCGCACTGATCGCAACCACATCGCTCGGGGAGTAAGTCAGCGTCCACTGAATGGCCGCGGGTTCGCCACCGGCGGGAGAACTCAGGTTAAGATTCAACGATGCGGTGCCGCCCTGGGGCACCACGGCGGAGGATAACGCGAGCGAACTTTGTGCCGGTACCGGACTTGCGGCAAGGCCCGCAGTTATCAGGATGGATAGCCCACGGAGCAGAGGGTCCCACTGGAACTTTCGACATGTTTGAGCGCGCAAAGTAAGAATCTCCTGCTGGGAACGGGCCTCCGGTCGAGCCCTCGGCACACACGACGCCGGCCCTGTTCGAGCGGGATGAGACCGAGCCAGCCGGAGTTCACATTACACCCTGCACACCAAGCTAGTCGCGGACCTTACGCGGTTCAATGTTGTCGTTGCGGAATGCACTGTCAGTGACCAAAGTTAGCCGGGATTGAACGGCCTAACTTGTCACTTATTATGAGGATAGAAATTACTAACTTTGGTAGTGTGATCTAAAGTATTAGCGTGAGCCATCGGGAGTAGGTCCGTCGCCGGCAGCGGGACCGAGGCTCATCGCGATCTTCTTTGCGACCTCGACCGAGACAGCAGGCTGTACGACGAGGTGACAACTGCACGTGCCGCTCCCGGCAGGCACACTCGCGCTAAATGCGTTCGCGTCTTCGGTGCCCTTCGAGACGCGGTCCTGGTAGAAGATTCGCTTGGGCGAGTTCTCGAACATGCGGTCTTTTGGAATTTCGAGCGATTTCACCAGCGGGTCCGGCAGGGGCCTGAAGGCCTGTCCGGGCTGGCTGGTTACCACGGCAATGGCGTGAGTGGAGTCGCGCAACACCGCGGCCCCGGTGCTTTCTCCAAGAGAGGTCCACTCGGGAGGCACGGCGATCTGGCAAAGGCCCTTGTTGTCCTTCACCGTATTCCACCCCGGCGGCACGGTCTGCGCCGAAACGGCCGAGAGGAACAAGACAAGCAGGGATGAAACTACCAATCCTCTCATGGCCGGAGTGTACCGCCGGCGAATGCCGGAGACAAGGGTCACGAAGCCGGGTCATGAGGCCGGGCGGCGGATTGTGGTCAATCCCCGGGGGGCAAGCCTTTTCGGATCTCGGGCACTTCGATCACACGTATGCCGCTCGCGGGATGCTCGACCGCTGCCGCCAGGGCCGCGATCATCCGGGGCCACCGGACCAAGCCCAGCCGCCGGGCGCTTTGGCGTGTGGGCGGCAGAAGCTCCATCAGCCAGTAGGCGGGCAGCAGCGCGATCGGCCACCGCCGCCCGGGACCGAGGACGTACCAGGGCCGCAGAATGGTGGCATTCAAGCCGGACGCCCGAATGGCGGTCTCAGCCTCGATACGAGCGGCGATGTACTCGTGCATAACCGGCGCGGGATGAGCGACGCTCACGTAGACGAAGTGCGCGATGCCGGACTCACGAGCGGCCGCCACCGCGGCCAGCGCGCCCGCAAGGTCAAGAGTGCGGAACTGTGCCGCTTTCGCGGGACTCGGGTGTGAAACACCGACCAGATGCACGAGGGTATCGCACTGGCGCAGTGCGTCGCGATAGCTGGAGGAGTCCAACGCGTCGCCGATGACTGAAGTGCAGCCAGGCGCCAGGCGGCCTTCCGAGCCCGGCCGCGCCAGACCGCGGACCGTGTGCCCACGGAGGAGGAGCTCGGCCGCGAGCCTGCGGCCCATGAACCCGCTCGCGCCAGTAATGAAGACTGAGGCCATCTGCCCATAGTACGAACTGCAGGAATGTTCGGATGAGCCGCGGACGTCATTGGTCCTTCGATAGCGCCTGGATCCGCTTCATGCCGGACTTGATCTCATCGGTGGCCTCCAGCATCTGGTTGGCATCGTAGATCACGCGCGGGGTCAGAAAGACGACCAGCTCGGTGCGCGACTTGCTGACGCTCTTGGTGCCGAAAACCGGTCCCACGATGGGCAGCCTGTGCAATACGGGGATGCCCGCGGAGCTTTGCAGATTGCTCTCCTGAATGATGCCGCCGATGGCGATCGTGTCTCCGTCCTGCACGGTGAGCTGCGTCTGGAATGAACGGTTGGAGAACGACGGCGATTGAATTCCGCCCGCCGCGGGAGCCTCCGGCGAGCTCACATTCTGGTTGATGACCAGGGTCACGATCCCGCTGGAATTCACGCGCGCAAGAATGCTGAGTGTCACACCGGTGCTGCGGTTGGAGACGGTATTGGTGAACAGCGAACTGCCGCTCTGCTGTACGCCTCCGGTGACGGCCTGCGAGGTGAGCACCGGCACGTCTTCGCCGACATTCAGCGAGGCCGCAATGCTATCGGTGGCGATGATACTGGGGG
>Ga0335080_10002976_pt1 | contig 17062 bp, 12 predicted proteins | sample Lox_Sample_34_FD_206720 | JGI IMG/M metagenome (GOLD analysis project Ga0335080, IMG submission 206720) | Soil microbial communities from Loxahatchee National Wildlife Refuge, Florida, United States - Lox_Sample_3.4 | ecosystem: Environmental > Terrestrial > Soil > Wetlands | place: USA...
GCGAGGAACAGGGCCTCAACGGCAGCAAGCATTTCGCCCAGATGGCCAGACAGCAGAACTGGAAGCTCGAAGCCGTGTTGAATAATGACATTGTGGGTGGCGACCGCAGCCCGCAGCAGGACCCGAAAGTGGTGCGGGTATTTTCTGAGGGTATTCCCGCCGCGGCGAGCGACCTGGAAATCAAGCGGTTGCGGGCGCTTGGCGGTGAAAGCGACTCGTCTTCGCGCGAGTTGGCCCGCTATATCGTGGACGTCGGCAGCACGTATGAGGCAGGAGTGAAACCTCTGCTTACCTTCCGCCAGGATCGCTTTCTGCGTGGCGGCGATCATTACTCTTTCAACCAGCAGGGTTTTGCCGCCGTTCGCTTAACGGAGTTCCGGGAAGACTACAACCATCAGCACCAGAACGTGCGCACCCAGAACGGCATTGCCTATGGCGACCTGCCGGAGTTTGTCGACTTCGACTATGTTGCCCATGTGGCGCGGCTCAATGCCGCCACACTGGCCTCCCTCGCATCCGCTCCAGCTCCGCCGGCGAATGTGAGGATGCTCACCAGGAATCTGGAAAACGATACGACACTAACGTGGGATGCTTCGCCCGGGGCGACCGTTCACGAAGTCGTCTGGCGATCCACGAGCGCGCCGGATTGGCAGAACGTCCAAGCAGTGGGAAACGTAGCGCGTGCAACCATACAGATTTCGAAGGATAATGTGATATTCGCCGTTCGGGCAGTGGATGCCGCCGGGCATCGTAGCTTGCCCGTCGTGCCGGAACCGGAAAGGTGAGAACCAGACACAACTCCTGATGCGACGCGGTGGAACCATCTCGTTCAGCTTCCCGCCCTTCGTTGGATGGGTAAGACGCATCGTCGTGGCCTGCACGGCGATTTACCTTATCAAGCTGATTCTGGAAAGTGTGTTCAGCATCAGCTTTTGGCCCGTCGAGAAACTCTTTGCCCTGATTCCGGTGTACGTGATGAAGGGCGCTGTCTGGCAACTGGCGACTTATTCGCTCTTGCACGCCTCTTTCGGACATCTGTTCTTCAACATGCTGACGCTTTGGTTTATCGGCGCTTATCTCGAACGCGACTGGGGGTCGCGGCGCTTCATTGAGTGTTACCTGTTCTGCGTGGTCGGCGCTGCGCTGGTCACCATTGGCGTTGCCTATTCGCATTTTCTAGGAATGCAGCCGAGCATTCCCACCGTGGGGGCTTCAGGGGGTATCTTCGGATTGCTGATGGCGTTTGGCATCCTTTATGCCGACCAGGAGATGTATCTCTTCCCCCTGCCCTTTTCCATCAAGGCCAAATACCTTGTTGGCATCTGGATCGTGGTTGCGATGGTCGGCGCGTTGAGCCCGGCCCAGAATGGCGTGGCTAATTTTGCTCATTTGGGCGGCCTGCTCTTTGGCTTTCTCTTCGTCAGGTTCTCCCCGCGACGCGGTCTCAGCCATGCTGCCTCCGAACGCTATTTCGGCGTGCGCAACTGGTACTACCGCTGGAAGCGGCGGCGGGCAGCGAGAAAATTCGAAGTCTACATGCGACAGCACGACCGCAAAGTCTCCTTTGACGAGCACGGTAATTACATTCCGCCGGAAGACCAGGACAAAACCAATGGCGGCGGGAAATCGGGCTGGGTAAATTAGCTTTCTGGCTGCCGGCTCTCAGCTGTCAGTAAAACCTTGTGCAGGGATGAATTCAGATCCGCCGCCGAGACGCGGCGTGCGCCGAGAAGATCTTCTTTTTTTCTTCTTTTCCAATTTTCTGTAACTATCCGAACATCTCATCGAATCTGGCGAAGATGTGGGCCGGAAGAACAGAGGCCCGAGTTTCTTGAAGCGGCATTCTCTCTGGATGCCGAACCTTTCCGTTGGAGCGGAGGTCGTGGCCGGCACCTTCTACTTCCATTAGTTCGCTTTTGGCTGGAATCAACTGAAGCGCCTTCTTCACCTCTCCGATACTGCCGAACGGGTCGCGCGTTCCGTGGACGAATAGGCTGGGCGTGCGCAGGTTGGGAAGATGCTGCGTTCGAAGCTGTTCCGGCTTTCGCGGCGGATGGAGCGGGTAGGAGAGAAGCAGGAGGCCGGAGACCAGATCGGGCTCCGCCGCACAAAGGATGGTGGCTTGGCGGCCTCCGTAGGAATGGCCTCCCAAGAAGATTTTTCCGGTTGAGTCCTTGCCTACCGTTTTTCTAATTGCGGCTACCGCGTTGCGCAGCCCGGCGCGATCGCGCTCGGCCTGTGTGGGAAAAGGAGGGCCGGTTGGCCGCTGCTGACGGTAAGGCAAATCACAGCGCAAGACTGCGTAGCCGTGTCCGCAGAAAGCCTCGGCGAGCGCGGCCAGCAGGGGGGCGTTGCAGTTGCTTCCCGCACCGTGGGTCAGAATCAGGGCGTCACCATTCGCGCCTTCGGGTATGTGTAGGATTCCTCTTACTGCGGGGTCGCAGGCATCATCCTTGAATGAACTCGTACTTCCCATATTGTTGAAGGATACTGGAAGGCCTTGAGAATTGCGGTCAGCGGAGTCGATCGTCGGAGCCCACTTTCTTGAGGCCTCGGGGAAAGATCATGGCGTTGAATTCGGCTCCGATCAGGACAACCAGTGAGATCAGATACATCCAAACCAGCAGCGCAATCGCTACGCCGAGCGATCCGTAAATGATGCTGTAGTTCGCATAGTGCTGCAGGTACCATCCGAAACCTGCCGTCGAGAGCAACCATAGAGCAGTAGCCAGCACAGCGCCCGGCAGCACCGAATGCCATGGCTGAGTGCGAGGAACGGCGTTGTGATAAATGAGCTGAATCACTGCGATGCTCGTAAGGATCGCGATGATCCAGCGGATCAAACCCCAAAGCAGCAGAACCAGAGGGGTAAATTCGTGGCCCAGATAAAACAGAAGACGGGTTTCAATACGGCTGCCGAAGGCTACCAGGATCGTAGAAAAGGTCAGCGGCAGACCCGCCATCAGGACTAGCGAAATTGCAATCAGGCGTTCCTGTATCAGCCCCCACGTCTTGGGAAGTTGGTAGGCACGGCGGAACCCGTCCATCCAGGAAATAATGACGCCGGATGCGGTCCACAAGGTAAGCAGCGAAGTCGTGACCAGCAAACCAACCGGCCGATTCGAAGTGCCGCGAAGGTAGGAAAGTGCGGTCGCGCTCCCCGCGGGCAGAATGCTGTCGAGCGCATGAGAGATCTCGCGAATATAGACCTCACCCCGGCGAATGGTCGCCATGACCGAGCCGAGAACCAGAAGGAACGGGAAGAACGTAAGGATGGACGAATAGGCCCCGCCTTTGGCGATCGCGAATGCGTCATGCTCAAAGGAGCGCCAGATGGATAGCCGAAACAGACGCCAGAAACGCCCCAGCGCTGGAGCCAGCACGAGGCCTCCCGGCATGGGCTCCGATGAGCCTCTTGGTTCCTGCGGGTGCTCGGTCAGGCGCTGTGGCTCGACTGCCAGTGACATTGTGTTTCGAGAAGTCAAAACCTGGAGAAAATTATCGCAAACTCGGTTTACGAGCGGATTCCCAAATCCCCCTTTTTCCAACACCTGTTATGAAACGCGAGGGGCGACTCGCGTCGCCCCCCTCGCGTTGGATCGATTGTCGTTACTCCGTGGCAAGCTCTTCGATCTCGCCTTCATGCCGCATGAGTTCGAGCGCGCGCTCGGCCTCCTCGTAAGCCTGCGAGACCTCCTCCTGCACCTTGCTGGCAGCCTCTTCCATCTCGGGAGAGAGACGCACGTTGCGGTAGTACTCCATGCCCGTGCCGGCAGGAATCAGGCGGCCCACGATTACGTTCTCCTTCAGGCCGCGCAAGTGATCGACTGCGCCCTGAATGGAGGCTTCGGTTAGGACTCGCGTCGTCTCCTGGAAGGAGGCGGCGGAGATGAACGAATCGGTTGAGAGTGACGCCTTGGTGATGCCGAGCAACAACGGACGGCCCGTGGCTGGCTTGCCGCCCTGCGCAATGACCCGCTCGTTTTCCTCGTGGAAGCGGAACTTGTCCACCTGCTGTTCGAGCAGAAACTGCGTGTCGCCGACGTCTTCGACCTTCACCCAGCGCATCATCTGCCGGACGATCACCTCAATGTGCTTGTCGGAGATGTTCACACCTTGCAAGCGGTAGACTTCCTGGATTTCGTTGACCAGGTAAGCCTGCAGCTCTTTCTCTCCGAGAACGGCGAGGATGTCGTGCGGATTGAGCGGGCCATCCATCAGCGGCTCGCCCGCCCGGACCCGTTCCCCTTCCTGCACGTTGATGTGTACGCCGCGCGGAACGGAGTATTCCTTCTCGGTGCCGTTGTCGGCGGTGACGTAGAGTTTGCGTTGCCCCTTGGATACCTCGCCGAAGCGAACCACGCCATCGATCTCACTGATAACTGCGGTTTCGCGGGGCTTGCGGGCCTCGAACAATTCGACCACGCGCGGCAGACCACCTGTGATGTCCTTGGTCTTGGTGGTTTCGCGCGGGATCTTGGCCAGCACGTCTCCCGGAAATACCGTGTCGCCATCCTGCACCATGAGGTGAGCGCGGGAAGGCATCAGGTATCGCTTGCTCGATTTGCCCTTGATCACGACTGCAGGCTGGCGCTTCTCGTCGGGCGAGTCGGCGACCACGTGACGGGAAAGGCCGGTCACCTCGTCCACTTCTTCGTGGAGCGTGATGCCTTCCTGCAGGTCCTTGAACTGGGCTGTTCCGCCGATTTCGGTGAGAATCGCGAAAGTATATGGATCCCATTCCACCAGAACCTGGCCGAGTTGCACCGGGCTGCCTTCCGCCACTTTCACCTTGGCGCCGTAAATGACCGAGTAGCGTTCTCGCTCACGGCCTTTTTCATCGACGACCGCGATCGACCCCTGCCGGTTCATCACCACCAGGTCGTCGGATTTTGATTTCACAGTTTGCAGGTTAATGAAGCGCACGATACCGTTGCTCTTCGCGTCCAGCCGCGACTGCTCGGAAACTCGCGATGCGGTTCCACCGATGTGGAAGGTGCGCATGGTGAGCTGTGTTCCTGGTTCGCCGATGGACTGCGCGGCGATAACCCCGGTCGCTTCGCCCAATTCGACAAGACGGCCCGAAGCAAGGTTGCGCCCGTAGCACATGACGCAAACGCCACGTTTCGATTCGCAGGTCAGCACCGAACGGATCTTGACGCGCTCGATGCCGGCAGCCTGAATTGCACCGGCCAGGTCTTCGGTGATTTCCTGGTTAATGTCGACCACGACTTGGCCGTCGTAGTCCTTGATCTTCTCGAGCGAGACCCGGCCCACGATGCGGTCGCGGAGCGGCTCGATGATCTCGCCCGCTTCGACGATGCCGGAGACAAAAATTCCGTCAACCGTACCGCAGTCGTATTCGCTGATGATCACGTCCTGCGCAACGTCCACCAGACGCCGCGTCAGGTAGCCCGAGTCCGCCGTCTTCAGGGCCGTGTCGGCCAGACCCTTGCGGGCGCCGTGCGTCGAAATGAAGTACTCGAGCACCGTCAACCCTTCACGGAAATTAGCCGTGATCGGCGTCTCGATAATCTCGCCCGTGGGTTTCGCCATGAGTCCGCGCATGCCGGAGAGCTGGCGAATCTGCTGCTTCGATCCGCGGGCCCCCGAGTCGGCCATGACATAGATCGGGTTGAGCTCGCCTTCCTTGTCCCGCCTCTGCATCTGCCCGAACATTTCATCGGCCACTTTTTCAGTGATGGCCGACCAGATCTCGATGACCTTGTTGTAGCGTTCGCCGTTGGTGATCGCGCCATCCAGGTATTGCTGCTGAACGTTAATCACCTGTTTGTCGGCGTCTTTCACCAGGGTCTTCTTGTTGTCGGGAATGACCATGTCATCGATGCCGATCGAGAGCCCGGCGCGCGTTGCGTAGCGGAAGCCGAGCGACTTGATCTCATCGAGCATCTTGACCGTGGTTTCCAGACCATAGCGCAGATAGCAGTAGTTCACCAGCTGTCCAATGCCTTTCTTCTTGAGCAGGCCATTGATGTAGGGCATGGCTTCGCGGCTTCCCAAAGCTTTGGGCAAATGGTCATTCAAAATCGCCCGGCCCACCGTAGTATTGATGTATTCGCGACTGTACGTGGTGGGGTCGGTGTGGCTGACATCCTGATCGTCATAGGCCTGAGTCAGGTCGATGACCTGCCCGGCATAGCGGAGACGGATCGGAGTCAGGGTTTCTACCTCGCCCATTTCAAGCGCGATGACAACATCGTCAATGTTGGCAAACGAACGGCCTTCGCCCTTCGCGCCCGGTTTGCTTTTGGTCAGGTAATAGAGGCCAAGGACCATGTCTTGGGTGGGCACGGTGATCGGTTGCCCCGAAGCGGGCGACAAAATGTTATGCGACGATAACATCAGCACGCTGGCCTCGACTTGGGCCTCGGGTGAAAGCGGAATGTGTACCGCCATCTGATCGCCGTCGAAATCAGCGTTAAACGCCGTGCACACCAGCGGGTGGATCTTAATGGCCTTGCCTTCCACCAGCACCGGCTCGAATGCCTGGATGCCTAGACGGTGGAGCGTGGGGGCGCGGTTGAGAAGAACCGGGTGATCTTTGATCACTTCTTCCAGAATGTCCCAAACGATGTGTTCTTGCTGCTCCACCATCTCCTTGGCCTGCTTGATGGTGGTGCAGTTGCCCGTCTGTTCCAGACGGTGATAGATGAAAGGCTTGAAAAGTTCGAGCGCCATCTTCTTCGGCAAACCACATTGATGCAGCTTCAACTCTGGGCCCACAACGATCACGGACCGGCCAGAGTAATCGACGCGCTTGCCCAGCAGGTTCTGGCGGAATCTTCCCTGTTTGCCCTTGAGGGTATCGGAAAGGGACTTGAGCGGACGGTTGTTAGCGCCGCGCAGCACGCGGCCGCGCCGGCCGTTATCGAACAGGGCGTCCACCGCCTCCTGCAACATGCGCTTTTCGTTGCGCACAATGACTTCCGGAGCGTGCAGGTCCATCAGTTTCTTCAGCCGGTTGTTGCGGTTAATGACGCGACGATACAGATCGTTTAAATCGGACGTAGCGAATCGTCCGCCGTCGAGTGGAACCAGCGGGCGCAGCTCCGGTGGAATCACCGGCAGCACGTCCAGGATCATCCATTGCGGCTTGTTGCCGCTCTTGCGGAAAGCCTCGACCACCTTCAGCCGCTTGGCATACTTCAGCCGCTTCTGCAGCGAGGTCTCGGTCTTCATCTTTTCTCGCAGTTCGGTGGAGAGCGAATCGACCTCGATGCGCTTCAGGAGTTCCTTGATCGCTTCTGCGCCCATCATGGCTTTGAAACCGGTGGGGCGATATTGCTGGTCGAGTTCACGGTACTTCGCTTCGTCCTTGATGACTTCGCGGTCCCGGGAAGCCGAATCACCGGGATCAACGACAACGTAGGCCTCGAAGTAGAGAATCGCTTCCAAATCGCGCAGGGAAATATCGAGCAGATGACCGATGCGGCTTGGCAAACCTTTGAAAAACCACACGTGCGAACAGGGCGACGCGAGCTCGATGTGCCCCAGGCGCTCACGCCGAACCTTCGATAATGTGACCTCCACTCCGCACTTGTCGCAGATCACCCCGCGATGCTTCATGCGTTTGTACTTGCCGCAGAGGCACTCCCAATCTGTGACCGGACCAAAAATACGGGCACAAAAAAGCCCGTCCCGCTCCGGTTTGAAGGTGCGATAGTTGATGGTTTCCGGTTTGGTTACTTCCCCGTGCGACCAGCTCCGGATTTTCTCCGGCGACGCCAGGCTGATGCGAATCGCATCGAAGTCAGCAACGGGATTTGCCATATCAAACGGGCTCGAACGAAACATGTCTCTCCGCTTTCCTGCGGCTGTTGCGCCGCCGCACGCGGCTCTTGAGAAAGTCGCCAGTCGATGGTCGTTCGTCGCTAGCGAAACTCTCTGACCCGCGCCCCAAGAGCAACGGCTTGCGGGTCTGTTCTTCAAAACCATGGCGATCTGTCAGCCGCAAACGACCAACGACTGACGACCGCCGACAAAACCTAATCCGCTGCAACGGCCACTGGTTTCTTCTCCGTGGCCTTGATCAATTCGACATCCAGGCACAGCGCCTGCAATTCGCGGATCAGAACGTTGAACGACTCCGGCACCCCCGGCTCCATCGCGGCTTCGCCTTTTACAATCGCCTCGTAGATCTTGGTGCGCCCGTAAACATCGTCCGACTTCGCGGTGAGCAGTTCCTGCAGTATGAACGCTGCGCCGTACGCCTCTAGCGCCCAGACTTCCATTTCTCCGAAGCGCTGGCCGCCGAATTGCGCCTTGCCGCCCAGCGGTTGCTGGGTGATGAGGGAATACGGCCCGATGGAACGAGCGTGAATCTTGTCGTCCACCAGATGCGACAATTTCAGCATGTAGATGTACCCTACGGTGACCGGCTGTTCGAACTTTTCCCCCGTCATGCCGTCGCGCAGGTAGGTCTTGCCCGCGGTGGGCAGTCCGGCGCGTTCGAGCAAAGCCTTGATTTCGGTTTCCCGGGCGCCGTCGAACACGGCCGAGCCCATGAAAACGCCTTTCGACAGTGTGGGGGCCACGGCTTCGAGTTCGTCGTCGCTCATATCCGCGATGGTCTCGGCCAGGACCGTATCCTTGAACAACGCTTTCAGCTCGCGCCGAATCGCTTCCGAGCGCGTATTTTGCTTAATAAGATCGGTGATCTTTTTGCCCAGCTCATGGCCCGCCCAGCCCAGATGGGTTTCCAGGATCTGGCCGACGTTCATACGACTGGGCACGCCGAGCGGGTTCAACACGATCTCGACCGGCGTTCCGTCCTCGAGGTATGGCATATCCTCCTCGGGCAGAACGCGCGCGATCACGCCTTTGTTGCCGTGGCGGCCGGCCATCTTGTCGCCCACGCTCAGCTTGCGCTTCATGGCGATGTAGACCTTCACCAGTTTGATCACGCCCGGCGGCAGCTCGTCGCCTTTGGTCAGCTTTTCCTTTTTCTCGTTGACGATCTTCTTGAGCACATCGATCTGGCGCGAGGTCATTTCTTCGATCTCGTCGATCTGCTCGTTCACGCGCGGATCCTTGTCGGCGTACTTGATCCGCTTCAGATTGCGTGTCGAGATGCGCTCGATCGTATCGCGATCAAGTACCGTGTCTTTGGTGAGCAAACGCTTGTTGGTGCGCTCGTCGTGCAGGTCGGCCTGCACTTCCTTGCCGCCCAGCAATCCTTCCAACCGCTTCAGGCGCTCGTCGGTGAGAATTCGTATTTCATCGGAAAGGTTCTTCTCGAGCTTGGCCACCTGATTCGCTTCGATCGCTTTGGCGCGCTCGTCCTTCTCCTGGCCCTTGCGCGAAAAGATCTTCACATCCACCACCACGCCTTCGATCCCGGGCGGGCAGTAAAGTGAAGCGTCGCGTACGTCGCCTGCCTTCTCGCCAAAGATGGCGCGCAGCAGCTTTTCTTCGGGTGTCAGCTGGGTCTCGCCCTTGGGCGTAACTTTGCCGACGATGATGTCGCCCTGCTTGATGCTGGCGCCGATGCGGATTACGCCGGCCTCGTCCAGATTCCGCAGTGTGGATTCGCTGACGTTCGGAATGTCACGCGTCACTTCCTCCGGGCCAAGCTTTGTGTCGCGCGCCTCGAGTTCAAACTCCTCGATGTGCACCGAGGTGTAGTAATCCTCCTTGACCATCTTTTCCGATACCAGGATCGCGTCCTCAAAGTTGTAGCCGCGCCACGGCATAAACGCCACGAGCACGTTGCGGCCGAGCGCCAACTCGCCGAAATCGGTGCAAGGACCGTCGGCAATCACCTGGCCCTTTACCACGCGCTGGCCTTTCTTGACGATCGGCTTCTGGTTAATGCAGGTGTTTTGATTCGAACGCTTGAACTTCGTGAGCTGGTAAATGTCGCTGCCTACTTCGCGCGAAAGCTGCATCGGGTGATGTTCGCCTTCGACGCGCACGATGATGCGCTCGGAGTCGACCGAATCGATAATGCCGTTTCGCTTTGCCAGGATGACAGCACCCGAGTCCCGCGCAGTGACGCCTTCCATGCCAGTTCCCACGATCGGAGCCTGCGCACGGAGCAGCGGAACCGACTGACGCTGCATGTTCGCCCCCATCAAGGCGCGGTTCGCATCGTCATGCTCCAGGAAGGGTACTAGCGAGGCGGCGACCGAAACCAGCTGCTTTGGGCTGACGTCGACGTAATCGACTTCGTCACGGTTCACCAACACGAAATTGCCCTGTTTACGGGCATTCACCAGTTCCGAGGCGATGCGGCCTTTTTCGTCGAGCTCGACATTGGCCTGCGCGATCACGTGCCGGTCCTCTTCCCACGCGGAGAGGTAGAACGAAAACGGATCGACTTCGAGGGGTTTTCTGCGGCGCTCTCTCAGGTCCGCGTTCACCTTTTCGATTTCGCTCTTTTCGGCATGATCGCCGACCTTGTAATCGCTGTCGCCGGAATTGACGACTTGCACATAATCGACCACGCGAGCGCCTTTCACCTTGCGGTAGGGCGACTCGATAAATCCGTAGTCGTTGATCCGCGCAAAGCAGCTTAACGACGAAATCAGTCCGATGTTCGGGCCTTCCGGCGTCTCAATCGGGCAGATGCGGCCGTAGTGGGTCGGGTGCACGTCGCGGACTTCGAATCCCGCGCGCTCGCGCGACAGACCGCCCGGCCCAAGAGCCGAAAGTCGCCTCTTGTGCGTAATTTCCGAAAGCGGATTGGTCTGATCCATGAACTGCGAAAGCTGTGACGAACCGAAAAACTCGCGGATCGCCGCCATTACCGGCTTCGCGTTGACCAGGTCGTGCGGCATGGCCGTTGACATTTCCTGGTACACGCTCATTTTTTCCTTGATGGCGCGCTCCATGCGCACCAGGCCGATGCGGAACTGGTTTTCCATCAGCTCGCCGACCGCACGTACGCGGCGGTTCCCAAGGTGATCGATGTCATCGACGGTCCCGATATTCCTGCGCAGCTTCAGCAGATACTTGATGGTTGCGTAGAAGTCGTTGGGATCAAGCGTGCGCTGTTCGAGGCTGGTCGCTTCCTGATTTTCGAATAGCTTGATGTTGAACTTCAAACGGCCCACCCGCGAGAAATCGTACTTGCGCGGGTCAAAGAACATACCCTGGAACAAGGCGGTCGCCGTGTCGAGCGTCGGCGGATCGCCCGGCCGCAGCTTGCGGTAAATTTCTATCAGCGCTTCCGACGGGGTAGTGACCGAATCGCGCCGCAGCGTCTGGCTGATGACCGTTCCAACGTCGTCGCGTTCGGGGAAGAACACGTTCATTTCTACGACGCCGGACTCGATAATCTTCGCAACCTTGTCGGACGTAACCTCGGAATTGGCTTCGAGCAATACTTCGCCGGTAGTAGTGTCGACAATGTCGCTTGCCGCCCACGCCCCTTCCAGGTCGGTCGTGTCGATTTCGATTTCGCTGATCTTCGCCTTCTGAATTTCCTTCAAGATCGCGGCCGAGATTTTGCGTCCCGAGTGCGCCACTTCATCGCCCGATCTTGACTTGATGCTGTGCGCCAGTTTCATTCCGACTAGGTTCGTTGGCTTGTCGGCAACTGGATCGAGCGTCCAGTAGAGCTTCTGATCGCGCAGAACGACGCGGTCCGTCGTGTAAAACGTCTTGAGAATGTCTTCGCTCGAGCGCAGGCCGAGGGCACGCAGGAAAATTGTTCCCAAAAATTTGCGCTTGCGGTCGATGCGCACATATAGCACGTTCTTCTGGTCGTACTCGAACTCTACCCATGAACCGCGGTACGGAATGATCTTGCCGAGGAAATAGGTCCGGTTGTTCGCGGTTTCAAAAAACACGCCCGGCGAACGATGTAATTGGCTGACGATGACCCGTTCCGTACCGTTGATGATAAACGTGCCGTTCTGCGTCATCAGCGGAACGTCGCCGAAGAAAACTTCCTGTTCCTTGATGTCCCGGATCGAGCGCGTACCTGTTTCGGCGTCCTTATCCCAGATGGTCAGGCGCATCGTGACTTTGAGCGGCGCGGAATACGTCATACCTCGCTCTTCGCACTCTGCCACGTCGTACTTCAACTGCAGGCCCACCGGGTCGCCGCACTTGTTGCAGAAATCCGGAGTGTTCGCATTGTAGGTGCCGCACTTGTGGCATAGCACGTCGCCGGGATGGAACGGGTCCGTAATCACCGTTGATCCGCAGTTCTTGCATGTTGTGCGGAGATGGTGCAGACCTTTCAGGTGTCCGCACTTGCACTCCCAGTTGCCGATGGCGTAGTCGACAAACTCCAGTTGCGACACGTTCCGAAAATCCGTAATCGGAAACACCGACTGAAACACGGCCTGCAATCCGCCGTCTTCTCGCTCGCTCGGCAGCTTGTCCATCTGCAGAAAACGTTCGTAAGAGCGCTTCTGAACCTCGATCAGGTTCGGAATCTGGATGGTCGCTGGAATTTTGGAAAAGTCAAAACGCTTGCGGTGGATACCATTCTTTGCCATTTAAAAGAGCTCCTGCTTTCAGGCAGCCAGGGGGCTGCAAATACAACGCGGAATGAAGGGCAAATCAGCGGCCCTTTCCAAAGCACAGCTAGCGGGCGGTATGCGCGGCAAAAAGGCGTGGGCACCCGCGGGGACATGACTGTCCGCAGGCGCCGCTTGCGACGCTTGATCTTAAATAACTTGTAAAGTTCCGCGCCAGTTCAAGGCCTGTTCCGTCCCGCCGCCCGCGGGACCGGCTGCCAATACTTACATTCCCAGCGACCCTGTTTCCGCACCCTGGGTCTATTTCGGAGGACACGGATCGCTGTCGCCTCAGATGAAGCCAGGGTAAGCGGGTTATTTATAAGATGTTACCACGCCGCCCGAGGATTCAGCTAGTGTTCGGTCAAAAAATTGCTGGCGGGCCGGATTCAACGGTCCAACACCGACCCGGAAACCGTTCGCGTCCGCCCGCCCAAAGCCTATTTCACCTCGACCGTTGCCCCGGCCTCGGTAAACTTCTTCTTGATTGTCTCGGCTTCCTCTTTCCCAACGCCTTCCTTGATCGGCTTGGGCGCGCCATCGACCAGATCCTTGGCTTCTTTCAGGCCAAGGCTCGTGACCTCGCGTACCGCCTTGATCACATTGATCTTATTGGCGCCAACGTCTTTAAGGATCACCGAGAACTCGGTTTTTTCTTCTGCCGGAGCTGCCCCGCCCGCCGCCGCACCGCCGCCCGCAACCATCACCGGGGCGGCCGCCGCTGCCGACACGCCAAGACGCGATTCCAGCTTCTTTACCAGCTCCGCCGCTTCAAGCAGCGACAAGCCTACGATTGATTCTTCCAACTGTTGCAGATCCGCCATGTTAGTTCTCCGCTATTTCAGATTTGCGATTTCGCCACCCTCCGCCAGGTTTCCAGTGCGTCCAGGCCTTCGATTTCGCGCCAGACAACGCTCAATCTCAGACCGCGCAACCCCGTGCATCAGGATGACTAAATCTTTTTCGATCGACTTGCGTCGATCGGAACTTTGTAACTTTGCAATCCGGTAATTTGAGAGCCGCCCGGGTCTTCAAATTACACCATTACAAAATTTCCCAATTACCGAATGAAGGCGTTACGCCTCTTTGAACTTCTTTTCCTGCACGCCCTGGTTGACGACGACCGCCAGGTTGCGTCCGACCGCGCCAATCGCCGTTGCCAGGCGCTGTGCCGGAGCGTTCAGCATGAACAGAAGCTTCGCGTAAATCTCTTCCTTCGACGGCATTGTCGCCAGGGCTTCGATTTCCTTGATCGAGACCACTCGCCCCTCAACCACTCCTGCCTTGAAGGTGAATTCCGGATTGTCCTTCGCGTACTTCGCGAGCGCCTTCGCCAATGCGACCGGATCGCCTTCCGTGTAGGCGATCGAAGTCACGCCTTCGAGATTGCTCAGCGCGGCGGCAATCTTCGTGTCCTTGGCCGCACGTTCCGCCAGCGTGTTCTTCACCACGCGATACTTCGCGCCGCTCGATCGCAGCACCTTGCGAAGCTCAAAATCCTGCGACACGGTCAGCTTGCTGTAGGTAGCGACGATCACGCTCGAAACATTCTTAAGATCGCCACTGAGTTTTTCAACCTGCTCAACCTTTCTTGCTCTGGTAACCGCCATATTCAAACCCTTTCAAACGATGTCGTTTGTCGTCCGTCCTTGGTCGTTCGGAAAGCGTGAGCCGTTTCAACCGCACAAACGACCAGCGACCAACGACCGCCGACCGTGTTTTATGCCTTCGCCGCCGTCTCGATCGGAGCCGTATCCAGCGCGATCCCCGGACCCATGGATGAACTCAGATAGCAGCCCTTGATGTACTTGCCTTTCGCAACCGAAGGCTTGGCCTTGATCACGCTCGAAATCACCACCGTCGCGTTCTCGATCAACTTGTCGGGCGAGAACGAAATCTTTCCGACCGGGCAGTGGACGAGAGCCGTTTTATCGGTGCGGAATTCTACCTTGCCGGCCTTTACTTCCTGCACCGCGCGCGCGACATCCATGGTGACCGTGCCTGTCTTTGGATTGGGCATCAGGCCTTTCGGGCCAAGCACTTTGCCGAGACGGCCGACTGATTTCATCATATCGGGCGTTGCGATTAAGGCGTCGAAATCGGTCCAGTTTTCCTTCTGAATCTTCTCGACCATTTCTTCGCCGCCGACAAAGTCTGCGCCCGCCGCTTCGGCCTCCCGCACCTTCTCGCCGGTGGCGATCACCAGAACCTTCTTCGTCTTGCCCAGGCCATGGGGCAAAACGACGGTGCCGCGTACCATCTGGTCGGCATGCTTGGGATCGACGCCAAGACGCATCGTCACCTCCACCGTCTCATCAAATTTTGCGTATTTCACTTTCTGCAGGAGTGGAACCGCGTCCTGCAGCAGATAAGGCCGCGCCTCGACTGCCTTGCGCGCCTTCTCAATATTCTTCCCAGACTTCTTCATCCTTCACCTCGTCTCCCACCGCTGAACGTTTGTCCGGTCAGCCGTGGTGGTAATGACAAAACGTGGTCGCTACTCGTCGGCCGTGAGTCGTTAGCAAGACATACCGAACGACTGACAACCAATGACCGCCGACGATTCTACCCAACCACTTCAATTCCCATCGAGCGCGCCGTGCCCCGCACGCTCTTGATCGCCGCATCCACCGAGGCGGCGTTCAGGTCGGGCATTTTTTGTTTGGCGATGTCTTCGACCTGCTTGGCCGTCACTTTGCCGACCTTATCTTTATTCGGCGTCCCCGAGCCCTTGGCGATACCCGCGGCGCGCTTCAGCAGCACCGACGCCGGCGGCGTCTTCGTAATAAAAGTGAACGAGCGGTCGTTATAAACCGTGATGACGACCGGAACAATCAATCCTTCGAGTTCTTTCTGGCTCGTGCGCGCGTTGAACTGCTTGCAGAACTCCATGATGTTGACCTGCGCCTGGCCGAGCGCCGGACCCACCGGCGGTGCCGGAGTAGCCTTACCCGCCGCAATCTGCAACTTCACCGAACCCGTTACCTTTTTTGCCATGATGCCTTTCAGTACCTTATCTAAATTTCACCGGGTCTAGGATTTTCGGCCCAGCGATTCCGGAAATTAAACTCTCGTAAACGGGGCTTGCCGCATCTCTACGCAACTTTTTCGACCTGCCCAAACTCCAGTTCCACGGGGGTCGAGCGCCCGAAGATCGTGACCATCACTTTTAGTGTCTCGCGATCTTCGTTCACTTCATCGACTACCCCCGTAAACGTCGCAAACGGACCTTCCGAAATCCGCACCGTCTCGTTTTTCTCAAACTTGACTTTCAGCTTGGGCTTCTCGCGGCTGTCGGCGACCTTATAAACAATGTGGTTGACTTCTTCTTCCGAAAGCGGCGTCGGTTGCTGGCCCGTGCCCACAAAACCGGTCACGCGCGGCGTCGCCTTCACCACATGCCAGACCTGGTCATCCATGTCCATTTCCACCAGCACGTAGCCGGGATAGAACATGCGCTCGGAGGTGTATTTCTTGCCCCCGCGAACCTCCGTCACAGATTCGGTGGGAATCAGAACTTTGCCGATCTTGCCCTGTAAGCCAAACGCCTGTACGCGCGATTCGAGCGACTCCTTCACCTTGCGCTCGAATCCCGAATACGCGTGGATGATGTACCACTTCATATTCGGATTGCGCGGAGCCTCGCCGCTGGCGGCGGCCTCTGCCAGGGTACTGGCGGCCGTATTCACCGGCGCATCCTCCGGCGCCCCCGCTCCACTTTCGACTTTTTCTTCGTCCACCATGAAATTGCTTCTTTCGCCCGCAGCCCCTAATGGCGCGAGAAATAATGCAGCATCCGTTCGAGCGTGTTGCTGATTGCCAGGTCCACCAGCCAGAAGTACAGCCCGAACAGAAACACAGTGATAATAACCACCGTTGTCGTGCCCTGGACTTCCTTACGCGAGGGAGATGTCACCTTCTTCATCTCCGTACGCACGTCGCCGTAGAAAGACTTGATCCGCTCGGGCCAGGACTTCACTGCGGTTGTAATCGCGTTTTGTTCCACTGCTGTTGCCATACCTTCCCGCTTTCCTCGACTGCTTCCCTCTAAACTCTGGCAGGGGCGGAGGGATTCGAACCCCCAAGTTCGGTTTTGGAGACCGACAGTTTAACCGTTGAGCTTACGCCCCTGTAACTTTTCGTTGTCATCCTGAGGCGACTTGTTCTTCATCGCCGAAGAATCTCTACCGCCAGATCCTTCGCTTCGCTCAGGATGACGCCAGCGGGCTCCCGCTTCTCTCACGCCCGCCAAACGGCGTCACTTAACCTCTTTATGCGGCGTGTGCTTGCGGCACCGGCCACAGAATTTCTTTTTTTCAATTCTGTCCGGCGTCGTTTTGCGGTTCTTCATGGTCGAGTAATTCCGCTCTTTGCACTCGCCACACTGCAACGTAATGATTTCTCGGGGCATTTCAAACAGCTCCTGGCTTTTAGCTCTTAGCCTCTCAGCTCAACTCCCGGCGCAGCCGGGTTTTACTTCTGCAATCTGGCTTCTTCCTTCTGCCTGCCTTACTGAATAATCTCCGAGATCGTTCCGGCGCCCACCGTGTGCCCGCCTTCGCGAATCGCGA
>Ga0335080_10002980_pt1 | contig 17052 bp, 15 predicted proteins | sample Lox_Sample_34_FD_206720 | JGI IMG/M metagenome (GOLD analysis project Ga0335080, IMG submission 206720) | Soil microbial communities from Loxahatchee National Wildlife Refuge, Florida, United States - Lox_Sample_3.4 | ecosystem: Environmental > Terrestrial > Soil > Wetlands | place: USA...
ATAGCCGAGCAGCGGGAGCGGGCAGCCGTCCAGCGTGACAGCTCCGCGAGTGCCTTTGCGCATGGTACCAATTCGCGTGAGAGCAATGCCGCGGCAGGAGGCGGGAACCCGCGTGTCCGGAGCCACGGTAAAGAGCAGTTCGTAATCCTCGCCGCCGTGGAGCGCCTGGTCGAGCGAGGCAAGGGGGTAGACGGGAGGCGCGCTGATTGCGGCGCGCAGACCGGAGGCCGAGGCCAGGCGGTGAAGATCGAGCGAAAGGCCGTCGCTGAGGTCCATAGCCGCCGTGGCGCGCAACCTCTCGCGCAGGAAGCGTCCGAGGGCTAGACGCGGCTGCGGACGTTTGTGCAGCTTCCAGCCCGGGCCTCGGTGCGTGGCGAGCCCCAGGGCCGAGCCGCCGAGCGCGCCCGAGACGTAGATCCAGTCGCCGTCGCGCGCGCCGTCGCGGCGAAGGGCGCCGTCCCGCGGTACCGTGCCGCCCACCACGATATCGGCCATCACCCGATCGGTGCGGGCGAGATCGCCGCCCAAAAGCGGCACCCGGTGGGCGAGCAGGCCATCGTAGAACCGGTCGAGCCAGCGTTGCGTGGTCCAAGAAGCGACGGCGAGGGAGAGCAGGCAGAAAGCGGGCGCTCCGCCCATGGCCGCGATGTCGGAGAGGCCGCGCGCCAGCGCCTTCCACCCGGCGTCGGCCGCGGTGTGGGTGCGGCGCTCGAAGTGGACACCTTCGATCAGCATGTCCGTAGTGAAAAGCAGGTCGTCGGACGCGCCCGGCGGGCGAAAAATGGCGCAGTCGTCGCCGATGCCGAGTACCAGTTCGGCCCGCCTGGGGAGCGCCGCGCGGCGCCGGAGCAGCTCGATCAGATCTGGTTCCTTGTGCTTGACCATACATGCGCCAAATGAGAGAATACCGTACGCAGTTGCAGTAAGTTACATCGATGTTTGGACGCGCCTCGCAAGTCAGCAAGCCTCGAAAGTCCGCTTTCCTCGCCTGAACGACCCAAGAGCACGACGAACGATTTGATTCAGGAGATGTGTAGTGAAGGAAAAAGGTGTTGTGAAGTGGTTCAATGCCGCCAAGGGTTACGGATTCATCCAGAGGTCGAGCGGCGACGACGTGTTCGTTCACTTTTCTGCGATTCAGGCCAACGGCTATCGCACCCTGGATGAAGGCTCGGAGGTCGAGTTCGAGGTGAAGCAGGGCCCAAAGGGGCTGCAGGCCGAGAACGTGGCCAAGGTATAGTCCTTTCAAGAAACGGGATTTCCGCGAAGGGCCCCCGGCAACGGGGGCCTTTTCGTTTTTACCGATGAGGGCGGGAACGGGCGGCTTACGGCCGTGGGCGGGCGGATATCTCGGGTGAGCGTCTGTTAGAAAGCTCTGCCACCTGGGACCGCTGCCCTTTTTGGAGCCGGCGCCGGTGGCCCAGTTTGCGCCCGCCGTAGCGGTGGCCTGCGATGCTGTACTCGGATCACGTGGGCACGCGGCTGGCGATCGGATGGACCATGGGAACCCTGGTCTCGGCCCTGGGCGTGTATCTGTCGCTCCTGATCGATTTGCCGACGGGAGCGACCATAGTCTGCACGTTCGCGATAGTGCTGATCGCCATGGCGCTGCTGAAGCCGGTGGTGAAAAGAAATCGTAGCTATTAGCTGTCGGCTATCAGCTATCAGCCTTCTCGTGCTAGACCTGGAGGTGTGCTTACTACTCGGGCTGATTGCGACTGCGGCGGCATGGGGACAGCCGCAGGAAGTCACCCACGAGAGCCTGGTCATGGGTGGCGCGCGGACTTACCGTGTGTTCCTGCCGCCTTCGTACAAAGTTGCCACGAAGCGGTTTCCGGTCATCTATTGGCTTCACGGATACGAGGCGCAGAATGAGGAGCGCGACCGGGCGCTTGCAGCGTACGTCGGATCGCATGACGTGATCCTGGTGGATTCGGGCCCGGCAGATCTCACAGGCAACTTCCCTCTGTACCTTCCCGAATTGATCGAACACATCGACCGAACCTTGCGCACAATCCCCGATCGCGCACATCGCGCGGTGACCGGATTCGGCTCGGCCGGCCTGCTGGCGTTATGGGAAGCCGCACGCTCGCCGGAGTTGCTGGGCAGCGCATCCAGCTTCGCCGGGGATCGCGAGGCGGAAGCCGGCCCGAGCGGGTTCCCGGTAAGCCTGTCGGTCGACGATTTGTCCGGCGCTCTCGCATCCGCAAAAACCTGGCAATTCGACGCCGCCGCGGACATCGCCGCCGCCCTGGATCTACATGTGGGGCAGGTTTCCGACCTGCCCCGGGCGCCGGAGGCCTTTACGATCGCCGATCCCTACCCTGATTTCAGCGCATGGAACTGGGAAGTGGCATCGACGCGCCGCAGCCCCGGCTTCACCGTGCTCGAAAACGTTTCCCGCGCGGGCTTCCGCAGCGCGGTGCGGGAGTGGCTGCCCTCGGGCCCGTCCGTAGCGTCCGTGAAACTGAGCATCACGTCGGCGCGGCTCTACACGCCCGGAGCCGCAATTCCCGTGACCTACGTCCACACGTCGGACGGAAAGGTGCGCCACGTCCAGCAGAAGGCCGATTCACAAGGTCGGCTGACCTTCGATCTGGATGGCAACGAGTACGAAGTCGGCGTCGGAGCGGGCGCGATCCTCGCGGCGTCCTCCTACACAATTCAGGACGCAGCCTGGGCCACGGCTGGAAAGCCCGTAAAGTTGAAGGTGACGCTCCTGAACAAGGGCGCGGTGAAGTCCGTTGCCGAGCCATTGAAGTGGGAGAGCCCGACGCCGGGACTGAAGCTCGAAAACTCGCCCGCACGGTTGTTCGGACTGGCGCCTGGCGAATCGATGGCGCTGCCGCTGACGTTCACGGTGGCGGACCCCGCACGTTCGCGCGCACGGATTGTGGCCATCACAGCGGGCGGACGCACTGCGATCGACGTTCCGCTGTTCCCCGCGGCCGAAGCCGGCGCGGAGTTCGAGATCGCGGACGGCAGGCCCGTCGAAAGTTACCGGCACGAGCTCGGCGAAGGCAACCGCGACGGGCACGCTTCCCCCGGAGAGACGTTCGCGATCCTGCTGCGCGAGGGCGGCGCGCTGCATGCGGCGGAGGTGTTCACCAACGACGCTTGTATTGAGAACGCAATCCGCGTGGTGGAGAACGGCCGGCGGTATTCGCTCCCCAAAATACGCGCCTCCTGCGAGCCGGGCCACGTGGTCCACCTTCTGGCGCACGCAGGCTCGCGATACGCGGCGATCGACTTTCCGGTCTGGTATCGCCCGTAGTGCGGCCGGCTTCAGCCGGCGCCGGACTTTCAGTCCGGCAAAACCAGCGCCGGGTAGTCTTACTGCACCGGCAGGTTGATGGTCGTGCTGTTGTTGCCCGCGGAAATCACCAGTGGCTGCGTGCCGGCCGGGACGCCCGACGGCACGGTCACGTTCAACTGGTAGAGCCCGACGAAGCCCGGAGCGAGGCCGCAGAACGCCACCGGAGCGGACGTGCCGCCGATCGTCACCGTGGGGTTCGAGTTGCATGGGAGCACCTGCGTGGTGGGCGCGGGATCGCCCGATGCCGGGTGATTGTTCACCGGGCCGAGACCATTGGCGAAGATCTGGATCACCTGGCCCCGCTTGGCCGGATTGCTCGACCCGACCACTGCGTAGTTCTGGTCGAGAATGCCGAACGAACCTGGCGAGTACTGCGTCAACGGGACCGTGTAGAGCGCACTATAAAGGTTGCCCTGGTAGATCACCTTCATCTGCGCGCTCGTCTGTCCTTGCAGCTCCCACGGAATCTGGACATTGATCTGGCCTGGGCTGGCGAAATAAAGATGTCCGGGGTAGCTCTGGCCGCCCGCATCGAAGCTCACCGCCATGCCTGCCAGTGCTAGTGGAAGATACGGTGTCGTAGCCACTGCCGTGGTATCCGCGAGATCGCTGCCGTAGATCGAAATGTACGAGCCGGGTGCCATGCCATTGCCCGCCGAACTAGTCGCCGCGTCCACCACGCCTCCGCTGGTAATGGCGGGAACGCGGCGGACGTAGCCGTCGAACTCCTGCTGCAAGGCGCCCGAGATGCCCAGGAAAATCTGGTCGCCCTGCGACGGTCCAAGGTCCACGAATACGCCGGCGCGGCCGAGATTATCGGTCAGCTTGTCGCCGCCCTGCGCATCGAACTTCCCGCCGCCCTGCACGATCTGGAAGGACACAGGCGTCTGGATCACCGGCACTCCGTATTGATCGGCGACGCCGAAAACGAGCAGCCAGCCCGTATCGTTGGGAGGCCCCGTGAAGCCGCCGCACGGCAGGATGCAGTGGATGTTGTACGGTACGCCGTCGCCGACCACGTAATAGTAAGGCAGGTGCAGCGCGCTGCCGGCGCCGGTGACGTCGATGAAGCCTTCGTAGGCGCCCGGCGAGGGGCGCGAGCCTTGCAGGACGACCGAGATCGGTTGGCTGCTTTGGCCGGCGGAGAGCTGCACCGAAGAACTGCTGGTGGTCACACGCGCGTTGCTGTCGCTGGTCACTTGGCGCACGGCAAGCGTGAACGTGGCGGCAGCGCTGCTCACGTTGGTCACCGTGAGATTGCGCGTGATGGGCAGCGAGCCCGTGCCGACCGGCCCGAACGAGATCGCCGCGGGCTCGAGCGTTGCCGCCACCGCCACCGCATTGGCGACGCTCAGATTGCCCGCGCCCACGTCGGTCACGTGGACTCCGCCCTGCACATCCGCAGTCGCGGTGTTGACCACCGCGGATTTCAGCCGGCCCGGCGTGTTGAGGTTGGAATTCTTGCCTTTGGCCATGGCCGCGGCGCCTGCCGCAAATCCCACCGCGTAGCTGGTCCCCGTAACGTTGGCGTAGCCCGAAACGTTATAAGCGTCGCCGTTGGGATCGTACTTCTGCGTGGCCGTGTAGATGTCGCTGCCCGGCGCGACCACTTCCGGCTTGAGCGCAAAATCGCGGTTGGCGGAAAAATTGCCTAAACTCGGACCGCGCGAGCTGTAGGAAGCAAGCGTGTTCACGTTGCCGTTGCTGACCGCGGTGATGCCGGGATCGAGAGTGACGGTCGCGCTGCTGTTCGATCCGAGGTAGCTCTTCAGTGCCTTGCCGTCCGTGTTGCCGATCAGTACCGAGGGGATCGCCGTGCCGGGCACGTAAAGCACGTTGTACAGGTCGTCGACGCCGTCGAGCTGGTAGACAATCACGCCGACAGCGCCCGCGGCCTGCGCGTTGTTGACCTTGATACTGAGCAGGCACGTGCCGCGTTGCACCAGCGCAATCGCGCCGGTCAGCGATCCGGAGGGCAACGCGGTGCAGGCCAGGCCGTCGTTCCCGGTCTTCGCGATGTCGATGGCGGGCGCGGTGAGCGGCGAGTTTAGCTTGACGTCGCCGAACAAGGCGTTCATGCGCTGCCCGTTCGCTCTGACGGACTGATAGAGCAGGTGGCTGTTCTGCGACGCGCCCACGGTAAGCCCGCTGGGCGCCGTGCCCGGAGTATTGATCGAGCTCAGCAGCGGGTACCGCGAGCCGTAGATGCCGCTGTTGCCGGCGGCGGTCACCACCAGCAGGCCCATCGCGCTCGCGTTCTCCACCGCCTGGGCGCGCACGTCGCAGCCGGTATTCGTCGGGTCGTCGCACAGCGAGTTGCCCTTGTCGAGCGGCCCGAACTGAGCGGGGTCGCCTTCGTTGAGCGAGAGCGTGACAATGTCCATGCCGTCCGAGACTGCGTCGGTCAGCGCCTGGTTGATGGCGGCGAATAGCGTGAACCCGTTCAATCCCGGCGAGCCGAAGATCTTGTAATTGCCCAGAAACGCCTTGGGCGCGACACCCGCGATGGAGCCCATGGGCGAAGTGTGCTGGACGCCGGCCGCGATCATGGCGATGCCAGTGCCGTGGCCGGTGCGGTCGCGCGGCGAGGCGTCGTCGGGAAAACTGGGGTTGGACCCCTCCAGAAACGACACATAGCTTCGGGCGACGATCACCTTGCTGTTGGTGTAGCCGGAATCGCCCTTGGGGAAGCCCGACGGCGGCTGCACGCTGGAATCCTGGAAGCCGGGATGGTTCTGGTCGATGCCGGTGTCGATGATCCCGATCTTTACGCCGGCTCCCGCGTTCCCGGCGCCGCCCACCGCGGCCCACGCGCCGCTGAGGTTGATCAGGCTGCCGGCGGTGGTCAGGGCGAGCTTCGCGGGCGGCAGATACTGTACCCGCTTCACGCCGGGTATTGTGGCCAGACCGGCGGCGGTATCGCGCGTGGCACGCACGAACACCGCGTTGACCAGCAGCGAGGAAGCGGAAACCACGCGCACCTGGCGGCGGGCCAGTTCGGCAATCACGCTGCCCTGCGCGGTGCGGATCTTCTGAAGGTGCGCCTGCGCTGCCTGGCTCTGCAGGGCCAACCGGTTCGGAACCTTCTGGGCCAGCGGTGGGTCTTCCAGGACCAGGGCGTACTCGGCCAGGCGGTTCCGGCTCTGGCTCAATGCTGCGCTCACAAGGATGAATAAAAGTGCAATTCGCTTCATGGCGTTTCTCTATCCGGCTGCGGCGCGCAGGATCTCGTCCGCGACGTCGGTCGCCGCCCGCATCTCGCGGACGTCGTGGACACGGACGACATGTGCGCCGGCCAGCACGGCGGCGGTCACCGCTGCCGCGCTGGAAAACTTGGTTTCTTCGGGGTCGGGGTGGGCAAGAAAGCTCTTGCGCGAGGGACCCACCATGATGGGCATCTCCAGCACTGCAATCTGTCCCAGGCGGGCCAGAATCAGGGAATTCTGCTCGCGGCGCTTGCCGAAGCCCAGCCCGGGATCGATCACGATGCGCGTCTTGTCGATGCCCACCCTCCGCGCTCGGCTGATGGTCGCGTCCAGGTCGCGGGCGATGGTCGTCATCGGGTCGGGCATGGGGCCGAGCTTGGCCCATGTCTCCGGCCGTCCACGCATGTGATTCAGGATAAGCCCGGCGTCGAAATTCGAAACCGCCCGGGCGATCTGGGGCTCGATGGTGAGGCCGCTGGGGTCGTTGATGATTTCCACGCCGAGATCGAGCGCGCGCTCCGCGACCGCCGCCTTGTACGTGTCGACGGAGATGGGCACGCCCAACCGGCCCTTGAGGCGTTTCAGAACGGGAATGAGCCGGCGGATTTCCTCGGCCTCGGAGACGCGGGCCGAGCCCGGCCGCGTGGATTCGGCGCCGATATCGACGATGTCGGCGCCTTGCTCTTCCAGTTCGATGGCGCGGGCGAAGGCGCGGTCCGGGTCGGAGTACTTGCCGCCGTCGGAAAAGGAGTCGGGCGTGACGTTCAGCACGCCCATGAGGACCGTGCGCTCGCCCAGGCGTAACTCGCGCTGTTTCAGCTTCCAGAAGTAGAGTTTTCTCACCCTGACTTCCAATGTCGCATACACGGGCGGCTCCTCGATTTACAACGCGTGGCCGGAGCTATAATCGGGCCATCATGCGCCGCCTGCTGCTCCTGTTCGCTTTTGTACTTTGCGCCTGGCCGGCCGATGACCAGGCCGTAATCGACTGGATGCACGCCCATGCCATCCGGCTCGCGACGCCGGAAGCCGGGCACGGCTTCGCCGACATGCAGCCTCTGAAAAAGGTCGTCGGCAACGCCCGCGTCGTGGAACTGGGCGAGGCCACCCACGGCACCCGCGAGTTCCATGCAGACGCCCAACGTGGCGCTGGACCTCGTCCGCAACTTCACCACGAAGTACGACGAAGACTACCTGACGGCTCTGGGTTCCGCCCGCGAGGAGGCATTGAATGCGAAGCCGGCGCAGGCCCCGGCCAGGTGAGCCGGGACGACAGCATGGCGGAGAACATCAAGTGGATCCTCGACCATTCGCCCAGAGACAAGCTCGTGGTGTGGGCGCACAACGGCCACGTGAAAGCCGGCGGCGAGGGCTACGGGTCGATGGGCGAATCGCTGCGGAAGATGTACGGCGACCACATGGTGGTGTTCGGATTTGCGTTCAACCAGGGCTCATTCCAGGCCGTCGAGATGCAGAAGGGCCTGCACAACTGGACCGTGCCGCCGGCTCCCGCGGGCAGCCTCCACGCGACGCTGGCAGCAACAGGACTTTCGCTGCTGGCTCTGGACCTGCGACAGGTACCCAAGGACGGACCGGTCGCGGATTGGTGGCGCCAGCCGCACAAGACCCGCAGCATCGGCGCCGTGTACTCGGAAACCGCCGCCGCGAACTACTTCGTGGACCAGACCGTCCCGCGCAGCTATGACGTGCTGCTGTTTGTCGAGAACACCACGGCGGGGTCTCCTTCTCGCTACCGGCCGGTTGGACGATGAGACCGCCGGCGAGGCCAGGGACCAGATGCGGCGCGAGTGCGAAAGCAAGGTCAAGTCGCGGATGGACCTGGGCCTCACCGGCTACCGCCTCCGTCCCGACAGCTTTCAGGAGCGCACCATCGGCGATCATCCCGCGCTGACCTGCATCGCGCTCTACACGCAGGACGGCCGCGACGTGGCCGAGTACTTCGTGCGCGTCTCCAGCGCGAAGATCAGCGTGATGTTCTTCGCACGCATGCCGGCCGGAGAACTGGAGACCTTCCGCGACCGTTTCGACAAGCTGGCAGCGACCCTGCGCCTGCCGGATTAGGGCTTTGCCAAACTCCGTGGGGCAGTGCTTCAGCCTGCGCGGTGCGAGGCCCGCGGCCGCGTAAACCGGCAGGTTGACCAGCGTAGCGAGAGCGGCGCAGGCGTGAATTCGGGCGATCAACTACCATAGCTTACATGCACGTCTCCGAAATCGATACGCCCGCCCTGGTAGTGGATCTCGACGTCATGGAACGCAACCTCGAGCGCGTGGCATGCTACGCGCGCGACCACAGCCTGCGATTGCGGCCCCACACCAAAACGCACAAATCGGTCCGTCTCGCGCGGCGGCAGATCGAGCTGGGCGCGGCGGGCCTCACGGTGGCCAAGGTCGGAGAGGCCGAAGCCTTGATGGGCGCGCAGCCGCCGGATTTGCTCGTGGCCTTCCCGATCATCGGGCACGCGAAACTGGCGCGGCTGGTGGAGATCGCGCGGCAAACCCGCGTCACCGTGGCCCTCGACAACGTGTTCGCGGCGCGGCAGCTTTCGGATGCGGCGCGGGCGGCGCAGGTGGAAGTCGGTGTGCTCGCCGAGGTCGACGTGGGGCTGGGGCGCGTCGGCGTCGCGCCTGGCGAGGCCCTTCTGCAACTGGCGCAGGCCATGGAAAAACTGCCGCACCTGCGCTTCGAGGGCATCACGTTTTACCCGGGACATGTCAAGAGCCTGGACGAAAGCGGTCTGGAAGCGCTGGGACAGGTATCCGACATTCTGCGCGGCGTACTGGACGAGTTTCGCGCGGCGGGCATCGAAACCAAGATCGTAAGCGGCGGCTCCACTCCCACGCTGTTTCATTCGCACGAGGTCTCCGGCCTGACCGAGATCCGGCCGGGCACCTACGTCTTCAACGACATCAACACCGTGCGAAGCGGCGGCTGCGCCATGGAGGATTGCGCAGCATCCATCGTCGCAACCGTGGTCTCGACGGCGCGCCCCGGGCACATGATCATTGACGGCGGATCCAAAACGTTCTCCAGCGACCGGCTGGCGAACTCCGCGGAGGTGACCTTCGGGCACCTCGTGGAGGCGCCGGGCGCGCGTTTCCACAAGATGAACGAGGAGCACGGATTCATCGACCTCACGCACGCCGGGGCCGAATTCAGCGTCGGCGATCGCGTCCACATCGTCCCCAATCACATCTGCGTCGTGGTGAATCTGCACGAGCGGGTCTACGGCCTGCGCGGCGACCAGGTGGAAGAGGCGTGGACGGTGGACGCGCGGGGCAAGCTGCAATAACCATGGCGAACCAGGTGGTCTCGGCCCCAGGGCGCGTGAACCTGATCGGCGAGCACATCGACTATCACATGCTCCCCGTGCTGCCGATGGCGCTACGGCGGGCGGTCCGCGTACGCTTCCAGCCGCGGGCGGACCGCCGCATCACAGCGGAGAGCGGCGAGTACGGAGCGCGCGCATTCGAGTGGACGCCGAACCTGGCGCCCGTGGCGGCGGGTGATTGGGAGAACTACCTGCGGGCAGCGGCGCAGGCGGTGGCCGGAAAGTGGGGAGTGCTCCACGGCATCGACGCCCGGGTGACCAGCGACCTGCCGGCCGCGGCGGGACTGTCTTCGTCTTCGGCGCTGATCGTGGCCTTCACGCTGGCGCTTCTCCGGGCCAACGGGCGCGAAGCGACCTTCGACGAGCTGATGGAGATCCTGCCCGACGGCGAGCAGTTCGTCGGTACGCGCGGCGGCGGAATGGACCACGCGGCCTCGCTGGCGTCGAAGCAGGGATGCGCCACCCTGATCCACTTCGAGCCCCTCAGCGTGTGCCACGTGCCGATTCCCCGGGAATGGGCGTTCCTTGTGGCGCACAGCATGCACACCGCGGAGAAATCCGGCGCGGTGCGCGAGCGCTACAACGCCGTGCGCACAGCGGGAAACGACGCGCTGCGCGAGCTCGGCTTCGCGTCGTATGCCGAAGCGATCGCCAAAGCGGATCTCGCCGGCGTGCAGCAGAAGGTCTTCGTTCACGTGGTCAGCGAAGCGCGGCGCGTAATGGAGTGCGTGCAGGCGATGAAGGCGGACCAGCCGGAGCGCTTCGGCCGCCTGCTGCTCGATTCCCACGCCAGCCTGCGCGACCGCCTGGAGGTCAGTTCTCCGGCGCTCGACCGGCTCGTCGATGCTGCGATGGCAAGCGGGGCCCTCGGCGCGCGGCTCACCGGTGCGGGTTTCGGAGGATGCGCGGTGGTATTGTGCCGGCGGCCCGACATCGACAAAGTGCGCGGCGGATTGGAAAACAACTTCTACCAGTCGCCGGACGGAAAGTCGGCGCCGCTCTTTGAGGCAGAGGCAGGCGCAGGAGCAGTACACTCGTAGTTTCCTGTATGCAGCTTCACACGGTCGATTGGATCATCGCGTTCGTTTCCATCGCGATCTGCTTCGTGCCGGCGCTGTTCTTCGGAAAGCGCTCGGGCAAGAATACGGCGGAGTTCTTCGCCTCGGGGCGCAGCGTGCCGTGGTGGCTGGCCGGCATCTCCATGGTGGCCACCACGTTTTCCAGCGATACGCCGAACCTGGTCGCCAATATCGTGCGCACCCAGGGCGTGGCCGGCAACTGGCAGTGGTGGAGCTTTACGCTGACGGGCGTGGCCACGGTCTTTTTCTTCGCGCGGTTGTGGCGGCGGTCGGGCGTGCTGACGGATCTCGAGTTCTATGAGCTGCGCTATTCGGGCAAGGCGGCCAGCGCGGTGCGCGGTTTTCGCGCCGTGTACCTGGGGCTGTTCTTCAACTGCATCATCATGGCGACGGTGAACCTGGCCGCCTGCAAGATCGCCGCGATTCTCTTCGGCCTCGACCGCTGGCAGACGCTGCTCGCGGTCGGCCTGCTCAACGTCGTCTTCGCCACGCATTCCGGGCTGTGGGGCGTGCTGGTGATCGACATGGTGCAGTTCTTCATCAAGATGAGCGCCGTCATCGCGGCGGCGTACTTCGCGGTGAAACTGCCCCAGATCGGCGGTCTCAGCGGGCTGGTGGACAAGCTCTCCCACCTCCACGGTCCGGGCGGGCTGAACTATCTCGGCATGCTGCCGGACTTCACCAACAACTGGGACATCGCCCTCGCGGTATTCATCATGCCGATCACGCTGCTCTGGTGGAGTGTCTGGTACCCGGGCGCCGAGCCGGGCGGCGGCAGCTACATCGCGCAGCGCATGCTGGCGTCGAAATCGGAGAAGGATGCGCTGGGCGGCACTCTGTTTTTCAACGTGGCGCACTACGTCCTCCGTCCCTGGCCGTGGATTCTTGTGGGGCTCGCTTCGCTCATCGTCTATCCGCAGCTGAGCGATATCCAAAAGGCGTTCCCGCACCTGGACCCCAGCCTGGTAGGTCACGACATCGCGTTTCCCGCGATGCTTCGCTTCCTTCCGGTGGGCTGGATGGGGCTGATGCTGGGCGGCTTGGTGGCAGCGAACTCGTCGACGATCCTGACCCACCTCAACTGGGGCGCGTCGTACCTGGTGCACGATTTCTACCGGCGTTTCGTAAACTCCACCGGTTCGGAGAGGCACTATGTGGTGGCAGGCCGATTCGCCACGGTGCTCCTGTTCCTCCTGTCGTCCAGCTTCGTGTACCTGTTGGAAAACGCCCGGGACAGTTTCTACCTGTTGCAGCAGGTGGGCGCCGGCACGGGGTTGCTCTACCTCGTCCGCTGGTTCTGGTGGCGCGTCACGGCGTGGTGCGAGATTGTGGCCATGATCAGCTCGTTCGGCATCAGCGTGGCGTTCCTGATCCTGAAGAAGAACGGGGTGGAAGTCGCCACCACGCAGCAGTTCATCATTACCATCGGCGTCACGACGGTCTGCTGGCTGGCGACCGCCTATCTCGGCCCGCAGAACGACAAGACTACTCTGGTGAAGTTCTATCAGAAGGTGCATCCGGCCGGTCCGGGATGGGGGCCGATTCGCGCGCAGGCCGGCGTTGCGGTGGCGGAAGGCGACAACATGCCGCTGGCGCTGGTGGGCTGGATTTCCGGCTGTATCATGATCTGGAGCGCGCTGTTTACGGTAGGTAATGTTCTTTACGGAAGGATGGATTATGCCGCGGGCCTGGCGGTGGTGTTCGCGGCAAGCGGATACACGGTGATCCGCGTGGTGAGCAAACTCTGGAAGTAGGAGGCACGGGATGGAAAATTCACGTCGCGATCTGTTAAAGCTGGCCGGCTTGGCCTTCGTGGGGCAGGTTTCCGACCTGCCCATGCGGGCGCAACCCGCGGCCAAAAGCGTCGCCGAGATGCCGTTCACGGGGAAGGAGAATGTCCGCCTCGGAGTGATCGGCACCGGCGGGCGCGGAACCAGCCTGGTGGACAACTTCTCGTCGGTGCCCGGCGTCTCGATCACCGCCCTGTGCGACATCGTCAAAGAAAAGGTGCAGCGCGCTCAGACACGCCTCGACCGGGCCGGCAAAGCATCGCAGAAGATCTCCACCTACACCGAAGGCGACCACGCCTTCGAACAGCTCGTCAAGCAGGACGATCTCGACCTGGTGGTGATCGCGACCCCATGGGTCTGGCACACGCCCATGGCCGTGGCGGCCATGAAGGCCGGCAAGCACGTCGCGGTGGAAGTGCCGGCAGCGCGCACGCTCGACGAATGCTGGGAGCTGGTGAACACCAGCGAGGCCACCCGGCGCCACTGCATCCAGCTCGAAAACTGCTGCTACGGGTACAACGAGATGATGGTGCTGAACATGGTGCGCGCCGGCCTGTTCGGCGACCTCACGCACGGCGGCGCGGCCTACAACCACGATCTGCGCAGCATCCTGTTTTCCCCGAATGGCGAGGGCCAGTGGCGGCGCTTCGAACATCTCAATCGCAACGGCAACCTGTATCCGACGCACGGGCTGGGTCCGGTGGCCCACTACATGGACATCAACCGCGGCGACCGCTTCGACACTCTGGTATCGATGAGCTCGATTTCGGGTGGGTTGCAGCAGTATCGCAAGGACAAACTGCCGGCCGACGATCCGCGGCAGAAGGAAGTGTACAAGGAAGGCGATTTCAACGTCAGCCTGATCCGCACCGTCAAGGGGCGGGTGATCGAGCTCGAGCACAACGTCAGCAGCCCGCAGCCGTACGACCGCATCAACCTGATCGCTGGTACCAAAGGAATTTTCCGCGACTATCCGCCGCGCGTGTACTTCGATGGCGCGCCGCGTGAGGAGTTCACGTCTCTGGACGCATACAAGGCGCAATACGAGCCGGCCCTGTGGAAGAAGATCGGTGAGATGGCCAAGGAGCTTGGCGGCCACGGCGGCATGGACTTCGTGATGGCCTACCGCTTGATCGAGTGTGTGAAGCAGGGCCTTCCGCCGGAGATCGACGTCTACGACGCCGCGGCGTGGAGCGCTCCGGGTCCGCTCAGCGAAGCCAGCATCGCCCAAGGCAGCGCGCCGCAGAAGTTCCCCGATTTTACCCGGGGCAGGTGGGAGAGCAGGCCGCGGGTGTGAGTCAATCTTCAGAGACTGATGCGTATGCATCACGACCTGATGCAGATGCATCAACCATGGTATCATTGGCATTGTGAGAACCACGGTGAACCTTCCGGATCCGCTCCTGGAGAATGCCAGGCGCTTCGCCGAGAAGCAGGGCATGACTCTCAACCAATTGCTCGAAGATGCGCTGCGGCGGCGGCTGGCTGAACGGCGAACTTCCTCGGCCAAGCCGTTCCGGCTGCATACCGTACGAGGCAAGCTACTCAATCCGAACCTCGATCTGGACCGGACTTCGGCGCTGATTGCCGCTGACGACGAAGCTGAGTACCATGACCGGAGCTGAGTGCGATGCTGATGCCGGACGTGAATGTCCTGGTTTATGCACATCGCGAAGAGACGGCGAATCACCAACGGTATGCGGAATGGCTGAAGAAGGTCGCTACCGGGCCGGAGCCATTCGCACTATCGGAACCGGTGCTTCAAGGATTCCTGCGTGTCGTGACCAACCCGAGAATCTTCCAGCCGCCGTCTACGGTGGAGCGGGCTTTTCTGTTTCTGGATGCGCTCATCACCAGACCCGGCTGCACCATGATCCGGCCGGGTGCGCAACATTGGCCGATTTTCCGAATGCTGTGCGAAAAGGGCGAACTCAAGGGCAAGTTGCTTAGGGATGCCGCCCACGCGGCGCTAGCCATAGAAAGCGGTTGCGAGTGGGTGTCGGCCGACACTGACTTCGCGCGCTTCGCCCCGCCGCTCCGATGGACTCATCTGTGAGGATAAGCAGCACGGACGCGGGCGGAAAAGCGGAATTTCAGTCGCAGCATTGAATTCCAGATCGGCGCATCCTATATTGATCTGGGGGCCTCTTCCGTGCCCTCAGCGGCAGCCTGGGACCGCCGCCGCAAGGAGCCGATCATGTTTCGCACCATGTCCGGGTTCAAGGGTCAATACCACTACCTCACCCTTCTCGTGGTCCAGGAGTTCAACGAATGGAGAGTGCTCTTGTACGGCCCGAACACCACCATTCAGGGCACCCACCAGTTCAGCGAAACCAAGGCCAAGGAGCACGCGCTCGCCGTCGCCCAATCGTACATTCGAGACCAGAAGCACGAGAGCCTGCCCGACCTTGCCGATGTGACCTGGGAGCCCACCACCCCCGACGACTGGCTCGTCTGGCGCTGATTCTTTGCGAACCGGCGGGGGGTGTCCGTCGTATCAACTTGCATGGCACCCCTCCGGCACGCCCTCCGCCGATTGGCCCGGGCTCCTGTCTTCACCAGCGTCGCCATCGCCACCCTCGCGCTCGGCATCGGCGCCAACACCGCCATCTTCAGCGTAGTCAACGGAGTGTTGATCAGGCCCCTGTCCTATCCCCGCGCTCAGGAGCTGGTAGGCGTCTGGCACCTGGCGCCCGGCATAGCCGGTATCGCCGGCAACATCAATTGCTCGCCCACGATGTATTTCACGTATGCCGGGGCAAACCACACGTTCCAGGACTTCGGCCTGTGGTCGAGGGGCGGCGAATCGGTGACCGGCCTCGCCGAACCCGAACAGGTCCAGGCGCTCTACTTTACCTACGGGATATTCCAGGCGCTCGCAATCCAGCCGGCCGTGGGACGCTGGTTTTCCAGCGCCGAGGACGCGCCGGGCAGTCCCGACGTGGTCGTCCTCAGCTACGGCTACTGGCAGCGTCGCTTCGGAGGTGATGCGTCCGCCATCGGCCGCTCGCTGACCGTCGACGCGCGGCCGCGCACCGTGATCGGAGTGATGCCGCGCGATTTCCGCTTCATGGACTCCAAAGCCGAGCTGGTCCTGCCGCTGCGCTTCGATCGCAACAAGATTTTCCTGGGCAATTTCAGCTACCAGGGCCTCGCGCGCCTGAAGCCCGGCGTAACGCTCCAGCAGGCCAATGCCGACGTCGCGCGCATGCTGCCGATCTGGCTGAAGGCCTGGCCCGCGCCGCCGGGATTCAGCCCCGCATTGTTCGAAAGCGCGCACTTCGCTCCCAGGATTCAGCCGCTCAAGCAGGAACTGGTGGGCGATATCGGCGCCATGCTGTGGGTGCTGATGGGCACCATCGGGATGGTCCTGCTCATCGCCTGCGCCAATGTCGCGAACCTCCTGCTCGTGCGCGCCGAAAGCCGCCAGCAGGAGCTCGCGATCCGCGCCGCGCTCGGCGCCGGCTGGGGAAGAATCGCGCGCGAACTGCTCCTGGAAAGCGTGACCCTGGGTGCCATCGGCGGTGCGCTGGGCTTGGCCCTCGCCTACGGCGCTCTGCGGCTGCTGATAGCGAAGGGTCCGGCCACTTTGCCGCGCTTGAACGAGATCGGCATCGATCCCACCGTGCTGGCGTTCACCGCGGCGGTCTCGCTCTTGGCGGGCCTGCTCTTCGGTCTGATCCCGGTTCTGAAGTACGCCGGACCGCGGCTGACCACCGGCCTGCGCGGCGGCGGACGAACGCTCACCCAGGGCCGCGAGCGGCACCGCGCGCGCAACGTCCTCGTAGTCGTGCAGGTGGGGATGGCCCTGGTACTCCTCGTCGGTTCCGGCTTGATGATCCGCACCTTCCAGGCACTGCGCGACGTTCGGCCCGGCTTCACGCGGCCGGAGCAGATCCAGATGCTGCGCGTCTCTATTCCGGAAGCGCACGTGAAAGAGCACGAGCGGGTCATGCGCATGCAGCAGGAAATGCTGGACAAGCTGGCGGCGATTCCGGGAGTGTCCTCCGCCGCCTTTGCCAACTGCGCGCCGCTCGAGGACTTCAATTCGAATGACGTCCTCTACGCGCAGGACAGGAATTACGCGGTCGGCGAGATTCCTCCCATCCGCCGGTTCCGGTTCATCTCGCCGGGATTCTTCAAAGCCACCGGCACGCCGCTCGTCACCGGCCGCGACTTCACCTGGACCGACCTCTACGAGAAACGCCACGTCGCCCTGGTCTCCGAAAATCTGGCGCGCGAAATGTGGGGAGATCCGCGCGCGGCCCTCGGCAAGCGCATCCGGGAAGGCGCGGCCGACCCATGGAACGA
>Ga0335080_10002981_pt1 | contig 17046 bp, 11 predicted proteins | sample Lox_Sample_34_FD_206720 | JGI IMG/M metagenome (GOLD analysis project Ga0335080, IMG submission 206720) | Soil microbial communities from Loxahatchee National Wildlife Refuge, Florida, United States - Lox_Sample_3.4 | ecosystem: Environmental > Terrestrial > Soil > Wetlands | place: USA...
GGTGCGCAACCTTGGCTTTACGAACAACGAACGCAAACGCCTGATCGAGCGCGTGAACCGCACGGTCGACGGAATGCGTTCCCTCGACCGCCAGATTCAGAATCTTGAGAAGCGTGCCGAGCAGACCCGCAGCGAAGAGCAGCGCAAGGAATATAAAAAGCAGTCGCGCGCGGTTCGCGGCGAACTCGAGAAACTCGAAGTCGACGCCGGCCTCCTGTACCCGGAGCTCAAGCGCACGCAGCGCGAGATCATCCAGGGCGACATGGATGCCGAACAGGCCAAGCGCGAGCTCATCGAAGCCAACCTGCGCCTGGTCGTCTCGATCGCGAAAAAATACACCAATCGTGGTCTGCAATTCCTCGACCTGATTCAGGAAGGCAACATCGGCCTGATGAAGGCCGTCGACAAGTTCGAATACCGCCGCGGCTATAAGTTCTCGACTTATGCCACGTGGTGGATTCGGCAGGCAATTACTCGTGCCATCGCCGATCAGGCGCGTACGATTCGTATCCCCGTCCACATGATCGAAACCATCAACAAGCTGATCCGCACCTCGCGGCAGCTCGTTCAGGAACTGGGACGCGAACCGACGTCGGAAGAAATCGCAAAAAGAATGGACATTCCGGTGGCAAAGGTCCGCAAAGTCCTGAAGATCGCGCAGGAGCCCATCTCCCTCGAAACGCCCATTGGCGAAGAGGAAGATTCGCATCTGGGCGACTTCATCGAGGACCGCGCGGTGGTTTCGCCGGCCGAAGCGGTGATCAACGTCAACTTGAAGGACCAGACCGGACAGGTCCTGCGCACGCTGACCCCGCGCGAAGAAAAGGTAATCAAAATGCGCTTCGGCCTCGAAGACGGCTCCGAGCACACGCTCGAAGAAGTCGGCCAGTCGTTCGCGGTCACGCGCGAACGCATCCGCCAGATCGAGGCCAAGGCGCTGCGGAAATTGCGCCATCCGTCGCGCTCGCGCAAGTTGCGGGCGTTTATGGATGGGGTGAGAGACTAAGTCAGAAGTTGGAAGTCAAAATTGGAGAACTTGGGCGCAAGCGATTGCGCCCTTTTCTATTCCGGTCCCGCATCTTGCCGCCCTCTCTATGCGCACGAATGCCCTGCGGCGCCATCCTCGATTGCGATCAATGTCAAGCCGTAATACGAAGTTGATCTTATCTCTTCATCAAAGACGAATCGGATGCGATCCGTTTGCAGCTAATAGACTGAGATAGCCGACAAGAGCCTTTCTCAGGTCGACGTGATTGGTCACTGACTTCCTGAGGGCCGGAGCGTATAAGCTCGTCTTAGACCAGATCACGCTTGCTTCGAGCAAGGGCGATAACAGCTCTTTTTTGCTTGCACTAGAAGCATTGCGAGAAGATGCTCGTAGTGAGGATTATGTGCCATGCCGGTTAATCGTGCGCTATCTTTGCTGGCCACATCGCTCTTGATTGTCCTCGCCAACCCTTCGGCTCTCCGCGCAATCGATTTTCAGCCACCGTCAGCGGAAGAATTGAAGATGACAGGCGACCCAAAGGCTCCCGGAGCCCCTGCCATCATTCTGTTTCGTGAACTGGACCGGGACGATTACGGACTGAGCACTTACGAAGACGAGTATGTTCGCATCAAGATTCTTACCGAAGAAGGCCGGAAATATGCGGATGTTCAGATTCCCTATTGGAAGGGTCACCTGAAGATCAGCAAGTTCCACGCGCGCACCATCAAGCCCGACGGCTCGATTGTCAATTTCGACGGGAAGCCTTTTGACAAGACGATCGTAAAGGCCCGCGGCGTAAAAATTCTGGCCAAAACATTCACCATGCCCGAGGTATCGGTCGGTAGCATCATCGAATACTCGTACCGCAACGAATTCGATGCCGATTATGTGTTCGATTCGCACTGGATCGTCAGCGAGGACCTGTTCACCAGGAATGCCAGGTTCTCCCTGAAGCCCGCTTCCTCCTTTCATCTGATGGTGCGCTGGAACCTGCTTCCCCCGGGCACGGAACCCGTCCGGACAAAGCAGGATATCCATCTCGAAGTCAGCAATATTCCCGCGTTCCAGACGGAAGATTACATGCCTCCTGAAAACGAGATGAAGGCGAGAGTCGACTTCGCCTACTCTCGCTCGCTTGAAAAGGATTCCGATAAGTTCTGGAAGGAATTCGGGAAAGGGTGCGATCACTGGTTGGAGGTCTATATCGATAAACGCAAGGCGATGGAACAAGCCCTGACTGAGATCGTTTCCTCCAGCGATTCGGCGGAGGTCAAGCTCAGGAAAATCTACGCTCGCGTGCAGCAGCTACGCAATGTGTCCTACGCCAAAGATAAGACCGAGCAAGAGGAAAAGCGGGACAAAGACAAATGGCCGAAGAACGTCGAAGAATTATGGAAATTGCAGCACGGCACCAGCGTGCAGTTGAACTGGCTCTTTTTGTCTTTGGTGCGCACCGCCGGGATGGAAGCCTCGGATGTCTGGGTGCCCGACCGCTCCAGTTACTTCTTCGATCCCAAACTCATGGACGGGAGCCGGCTGGACTCAGATGTTGTCCTCGTGCGCGTCAATGGCCAGGACCTCTATCTCGATCCCGGAGCGCCCTTCGTTTCCTTCGGAATGCTGCCTTGGAGTGAGGCAGGTGTAAGTGGATTCAAAGTCGAGAAAGATGGCGGATCTTGGGTCAAGACCACACTTCCCAATAGCTCCCAATCCCTTGTCGACCGCAAAGCTCAGCTCACTCTTTCCGATTCGGGGGACCTGGAAGGCAAACTGACCGTCACGTTCACGGGACTCGAATGCTCCCGCCGCCGCGCGGAGGAGCGATTTGCAGACGACCCAGCCCGTAAAAAATTTCTCGAAGACGAAGTTAAGGAATGGATTTCCGGCTCATCCGAGATTGAACTCGTCAGCCCGCCCGACTGGAAGAGTTCTTCCGATTCGATGGTCGCGGTATTCTCGCTGAAGGTGCCCGGTTGGGCGTCGGCCGCTGGTCGACATTCGTTCCTGCCCGTAGGTTTGTTCTGCGCCACCGAAAAGCACTTGTTTGAGCACACCGACCGTGTGCATCCCATTTACTTCACGTTCCCGTTTGCGCGGGTCGACGATGTAACGATTGAACTCCCTCCGGGCTGGCAGGTCGGCAACGTGCCGCCACCGCAAAAAAGCGACAGAGGCCTTGCCGTCTACACGTCACAAGCGACCCGGGAGAAGGGCGCGCTCAAACTCCACCGAACCTTGAATCTGGACGCCACGCTCCTGGCCGTAAGCAATTACCCGGCCGTAAGGCACTTTTTCCAGGAAGTGCGAACAATGGATGAGCAACAGGTCTCCTTGCAACCACCCGATGCCAACGCGAACAACTGACCCGGCCTGTCCCATGCACACGCACCCGGCTGGAATTCTGCACTCCTCGATGGTTGTGCCCAAGTCGCAGCGCTCAGCAGAACGCTCGTTCAGAGCGGAGGCCCGTCTTGTCCTGCGGTAGCCCGCATCGAAGTACGAGTCATTCTCAACCTTGCCCTTACGCCGCACCGCGCCAGTCCAGAATCACCTTCGCGGCATTCCCTGTTTCCATTGCGGCCAGCCCCTGTTCGTAATCCCGCCAGGGCAGCCGATGCGTAATCACCGGTGAGATATCCAGGCCCGATTCCAGCATCACCGTCATCTTGTACCAGGTCTCATACATCTCCCGTCCGTAAATGCCTTTGATCGTCAGCATATTGAAGATCACCCGGTGCCAGTCGATCGACATCTCGGATGCGGGAATGCCGAGCATCGCAATCTTCGCGCCGTGGCTCATGTTGGCGATCATGTCCCTGAAGGCAGCGGGCGACCCGGACATTTCCAGTCCAACATCGAATCCTTCCGTCAGGCCGAGCTTCTTCTGAACCTCGCTGAGAGGCGTCTTCCGCGGGTCAACCGCCATCGTCACGCCCATTTTTTCCGCCAGCGCCAGCCGATACGGATTCAGATCGCTGATCACGACATGGCGGGCGCCCGCGTGACGCACGACCGGAGCCGCCATCAGCCCAATCGGCCCCGCCCCGGTGATCAGGACGTCTTCTCCAAGCACCGGGAACGACAGTGCCGTGTGCACCGCGTTGCCAAACGGATCGAAGATCGCCGCGATTTCCGGATTGATCTTCGGATTGTGTCTCCAGATATTGCTCATCGGAAGGACGATAAATTCCGCAAAGCACCCGGGCCGATTGACGCCCACTCCCTTGGTGTAGGCGCAAAGATGTCGCCGACCGGCCAGGCAATTTCGGCAGCGTCCGCAGGTGACATGCCCTTCTCCGCTGACCAATTCCCCGACTCGATAATCGTTCACGTTCGACCCAACCGCGACAATTTCGCCCACAAATTCGTGCCCGATCACCAGCGGCACGGGGATAGTCGACTTCGCCCAGTCGTCCCATTGATAAATGTGGAGATCGGTGCCGCAGATTCCGGTTAGCAGCACCCGAATCTTCACGTCGTTGATGCCGGCTTCCGGTTCCGGAACGTTCTCAAGCCACAGGCCGCGTTCCGCGCGGCTCTTGACCAATGCCTTCATAAGAAGATGATTCCTTTCGAGCGAGTAACAACGTCTTCGTGGACAGGCCCAACTTCACCGCATGCCGCCATGCTCCGCAGTGTCCTGTATGGTTGTAACACTGAGGGGGTGGAGAGGAGAAGCGCAGGCAGCACACTTGCGATTGTCTCCGACCCTCGCAAAAGGCAGGGGCCGATCTGGACGCCTGTAGCGATTGGCTACTGGAACCTGCTTACACCCATTGCCTCTTGATAAACTCTATTCAGCCGCGGAGGGATGTGTGAGCGGTTGAAACAGTCGGTCTTGAAAACCGATGTACGGGAAACCGTACCGGGGGTTCGAATCCCTCTCCCTCCGCCACCGATCCGGTACGTCGAGGCCGGCGCGCTCTTCTCGAATTGCCAACTTCGCATTGCCAACTATGGCTTGGCAACTTCGAGTGCCGTCTATTCCGCTCGCAGCGCCTCCATCGGGTCGGTCGCCGCCGCGCGTCGCGCAGGAATCAACGATGCCGCCAGCGCCAGACTGAAAATCGAGCCTGCCGCCAGCACAATAATCATCGGATCCAGAGGATCCACCTGAAACAGAAACGAACGCAACAGGCGCGTCGCAAAAATCGCTGCCAGCGTCCCAATCGCGCTCCCCACCAATCCCAGCTTGGCCCCCGAAACAAGGACCAGCCGCATGAGGGTTGCACGCTGCGAACCCAGCGCGAGCCGAATGGCCATTTCTTGTCTGCGCAGCGCCGTCGAGAACGCCAGCACGCCATAGATCCCAAGCAGCGCCAGCATGACCGCGGCGGCGGCAAAGCCGGAAATAAGCGCCGTGTTAAAGCGGCGCGGCGCTTGGCCTTCTGCCACCACCTCATCCATCGATTCAATGTGCGTCAGCGGCAGCTGCGGATCGATCGAACGAACGGCCGAGCGCAGCGCATCCGCCATTTCCGCCGGTGGCAGCTGGCCCCGCAACACGATCGAGCCGCCCCTCCCCACCAGCATCTCGCGGGAGCCAAACGGCCCGGCGCTGGCTTTCACTTGACTCGCCGGCAGGTAGATTTGGTTCGTCGTCGGCACATCCGCGGCAAGCTGCTTGACGTCGCCGATCTCTCCCACCACAGTCAACCACGGCAATGCCGTCGCCTCCGACGAGCCGCGGTGCAGATGTTTTCCGATCGGATCCTGCCCCGGCCAGTAGCGCTCCGCGAGTGTCCGGTTGACAATCACGACAAGTGGCGCCCTCGCATCGTCGGCCGGCGTGAAAGCCCGGCCCCGCAGCAGTCGAATGCCCGCCGCGCGGAAGTAGTTGCCCATCACCTGCGGCGGCCATGCCAGGTTCAAGCCCGCTCCCGCCGGCGCGACGTAGCCCTCCGGAGTGAAGGTGGTTCGTACGTCCTGATCCGCCGCCGGCAATAAGGTCGTGACTCCCATCGCATCTACGCCCGGCAATCCTTCCAGCTTGGTTTGCAGCAGTGAGTTGAATGCGTCGATGGAGGCTTGCTCGGAGTATTGTTGACGGGGCAAGTTGTAGCTCGCGGTCAGCATGTGATCGACGCGAAAACCCAGGTTGACGGAGCGCATCCGTTGAAAGCTGCGTAACAACAGTCCTGCCGCCGTAAGCAGAACCAGGGCGACCGCCAGCTCTGCGATCACCAGCGCCGAGCGCAGTTTCGCGTGCCCGCCGCCCACGGACGCGGTCCGGCCGCCTTCCTTCAAAGTTTCATTCACTCCCGTACGGCTCGCGGCCAAGCCGGGGATCAGCCCGCAAAGTAGCCCGGTCATGAGCGCCAACCCGAGTGCGAAGGCCGTCACCTGCCAGTCCAGACCGATGGAACTGATTCGCGGCAGCGTCTCCGGCAGAAGGCTGATGCCTGCGCGCAAGGCCATCCACGACAAGGCCAGGCCGATGATAGCTCCGCCCATGGCTAGCAGCACGGCTTCGACAACCGACTCGCGGACTACCGTCGTAGCGCTCGCGCCCAGCGCCAGCCGGACTGCGATCTCGCGCCGCCGGCGGATGACGCGCACCAACAACAGTCCCGCAAGATTCGCGCAGGCGATAAACAATACCACCATGACCGCGAAGAATAACGTGCGAACCAGCGGCCGGGCTTGCGCCACCGTCGCTCGGTCGAGTGCTTCCACCGACGGATGGATCCGGCGCATGGCCAGAGCCGGAGGAAAATTGCGCATGATCTCCTGTGCCGCCCCGGCTGCGTCCTGCTGCGCCTGCGCCGGCGTCACGCCAGGTTTCATCCGTCCCACCATATAAAAGGCCCAACCTCCCGCGCCCTGCGTGATTTCGTTGGGCGTCAAGCTCATGGGCACCCAAAGCTCGCTGCGGTTTAACTGGCCGGGAACCAGCGGAAATTCGAAACCCCGCGGCATTACCCCGATGATCTCGTAGGGTGTGCGATCGAGCAGAACCTTCTGGCCCAGAATATGCGCATCACCGTGAAAACGGCTACGCCACATCTGGTAGCTGATCACCGTGACCGGCTCCCTCGATTCGTCCTCCGCCTGCGTAAAAGTCCGCCCCAACAACGGAGAAACGCCGAGCACCCGAAAAATACTCGCGGTCAGCCGCGCCCCATTGATCTGCGCAGGTTCTCCTTCGCCGGAAAACTCATAGCTCGAAGGCTGGTAGCCGCCCAGAGCGGAAAAGGCTGTGGTGTCGCGCATGTAGGTGCGCACACCGGGCGCCGTCACGCCCGGCGTGTCGCCGCCGTAGTCCACGCCCTCGACCAGGTCGGCGAGCACGGCCAGCCTCCCCGGATCGGGAAATGGCAGCGGCCGCAACAGCACGCCCTCCACAATCGAGAAAATGCCAGTCGTGGCGCCGATGCCGAAAGCCAGCGTAAGGACCGCCGTCAATGTAAATCCGGGCGACTTGCGTAGAGGCCGCAACGCGTGGCGGATCTCCCGAAACATCCTCTCCATGAGAAACTCCGCACTAGTCAGCGATTACCGCAAGAAATGCAGCGGTTTCCGGGAACTAGAGAAACAGGAACAGAAAACAAGAACGCATAGACCGCTCGGGCAAGGTAGTGTCGCGGAAGTGTTAGTCAAACGGCGGCATTCGGGAAACGGCGCTATCAAATCCTTCTCGCTCCGCCATTCGACTCCAAAGTGGTTCCCTAGTCTTTGTCCAGATACTCCTCGGGCACATCATCTTCAGGCAACTCATGCGTCCGGACTTCTCTCTCTTCGGCGTCATCGGCCTCCTCGACTCCGCTCACCGCTTCCGCCTCGAACGCATTCCCTTCCTCGAGTAGCTCTTCGACGCTTTCCGAGTTCGCGCTTTCCCGCCGCGATAGGCCCTGAAAATCCCCCGACTGCGCGCCCGGCCGTGACTCCAGAGCTCCCGGCGCGAATCCCTCGCTCGCCACTCCCGGATTCCTTCTTGGCGTCCGCCTCTTTGCCGGAATCTTCTTCTTCGACGCCTTCTTCGGGGCGGACTTCTTCCTCGCCAACTTTTTGGGGCGCTTCGCCGCCTTCGCCGGTGCTGCCTTCCTGCGCGCAATTTTCTTCGACTTCCGAGCCCTCTTCTTTGTCTTTTTCTTGGTGGCCATTCGCGCAGTCTAGCACTGCGGCCCGCGTCCGGCAAAGCCTACCGCTCCAGCGCAGCGCGGTCCCAATTGCCGAGGCTCGCCCCCGCCTCGTATGTGCTCTGGCAGAATTCCAGCAGTGCGGTCGTGGGCGATTCCGCCGTGCGCACCTCCTCATACATAAGCAGAAACTCACCAGCCTGCTTCTCATAATGCGCGGCGGATGGCCTGACTCTTGCCTCCTTGAATCCCTGCGGCTCGGGAGCCATGTAAGAGTAGAACGCCGCATCCTTCACCTCTCCGCCTCCCGGCCAGAAGCCCACGCTGCTGACTTCATGGGAATACGCTTCGCGCGTGATCCGGTCCGCGCCCGTTCGTTCCGGAGCTCGGCGGCCGGAAAACCGCGTCACCGCCAGGTCGAAGCTCCCCCAGAAAAAATGCACCGGGCTCGATTTGCCGACGAATCGCGATCTGAATTCTTGCAACACTGCGTCGGCGGATAGAAGAATCCGCCAGAACTTCTCGACCGCCCCGGCATCGTAGGAATGATGTTCATGATCCTGGTCGAACGGAATCGCGTCGGCGACTTCCACCGGCATTCGCCAGATCTTGACCGCGATTCCCGCGGACCGCAGCATTCCCATACACTCCCCATAGAACTCCGCCACCGAACGCGGTGCCAGCTTGACTGTCTTCCGGATTCCGTCATTCGTCTCCAGCACTAGCTCGTGGCGTAGAAAGTCAAACCAGAGTTCAAACGCCCTCTGTCCGTAGGAGATTCGAGATGTCGTCAGCCCTCGCGCACTTACATACAGCGGGACGTTCCACCAATGGTTCACCAGTGGCGTCAAGCCCAGCCGGATCTTGCCGACAATCTGGGTCCACATGTGGAGCGTGGCGTAGGTGTGCTTCCATGAATCCAATGGCAGGCGGGGCCAGCACTGCGGTTGATCGGCGGAGATCGGCGTCATGATTTGGATCCTAAATAATCTCGGCGCCAAACAACAAACACGGTGCGCAACCGGGGGAAGTCTGCTGGCCGAACCTCGCGCGCCGAAGTTTGACGCTGCATGTCGGAACCTTTTCCCTCCCCTTTTGAATCAAACCCACCTGGTCCGCTAAAAGGAGATTTGTGTGGATCTGAAACTCACCGGGAAGGTCGCCCTGGTAACGGGTTCGACCGCGGGCATTGGGTTCGCCATCGCCAGGTCGCTGGCCCGCGAAGGAGCCCATGTCTACGTAAACGGTCGCACTCAAGAGCGCGTGGACGCCGCCATCACGGCAATTCGCTCCCGCGCCGCAAACGCCTCCGTGGACGGCATTGCCGCGGACTTTTCCGCGGCCGCCGGAGCCGAGACCGTCATCAAACAACTTCCCGCCGTCGACGTGCTCGTCAACAACGTCGGCATTTTCGAGCCGAAGCTTTTTGCCGCAATCCCCGATGCAGACTGGTACCGCTTCTTCGAAATCAACGTTATGAGCGGCGTACGCCTCTCGCGGCACTACCTTGCCGGCATGCTGAAGAAAAACTGGGGCCGCATCCTTTTCATTTCCAGCGAATCGGCCGTGCAGATTCCGCCGGAAATGGTCCACTACGGTATGACCAAGACCGCGCAGGTGGCCATCGCCCGCGGCATCGCCGAGTCGGTCGCCGGAACCGGCGTCACGGTGAACAGCATTCTTCCCGGGCCCACCGAGTCGGAAGGCGTCGCTGCTTTTGTCGACGCCTTGGCGAAACAGCAAAACAAATCGAAGCCTCAACTCGAAGCCGAGTTCTTCCAACACGCGCGCCCTTCATCCCTTTTGAAGCGCTTTGCCACCGTGGACGAAGTTGCGGCCATGGCTGTCTACCTCGCCGGTGAGCCCTCCTCGGCAACCAACGGCGCGGCCTTACGTGTAGATGGCGGCGTAGTTAGGGCGATTCTCTGAAGCGCCAGGAGACCACCATCCCCCGGCTCGCTGCTTCGCTCCAGGACTGTCCTGTACAATCTTGCTTCCCATGAGTTCGCGTGCAAAATGGTGGCTGGGTCTGGCGGCTGCTCCGCTCATCGCGCTCGCGGCTCGCGCCCAACCGGTTGCCCAGCTCAAACCCGGCGACTACGTCAACGACTTCGCCCACGTTCTCGATCAGAACACCATCGCACAAATCGACGGCCTCTGCCGGCAGGTCGACCAGAAAGCCCACGCCCAGATCGCGCTGGTCACCGTCCGCTCCCTCGACGGCGCCGACATCGAAAGCTACGCCGTGGAGCTCTTCCATAAGTGGGGCATCGGAAGCAAATCCACCAACCGTGGCGTGCTCATCTTGTATGCGATCGACGATCATCGCGCCCGTATTGAAGTCGGCTACGGACTCGAGCCAATTCTGCCCGATGGCAAAGTCGGCGGCTTTCAGCGGGAAGCCATCCCGCTCATGCGCGCGGGCAACTATGGTCAGGCTCTGCTGCTGGTCACATCGCGCGTGGCCGAAGTCATCGCTCAGGACGCGGGCGTGCAGATCACGACGCCCCAGTTCGCTCGTCCTCCCACACGCCGTGTCCGTCAGCCGAACCGCAGCATATCGCCCGGCGGCATTGTCCTGCTCATTATTGTCGTCCTGATCGTTCTTTTTACTCCGCTTCGCAGCGTGCTTTTTTGGATGCTCTTTTCCGGAATGTTCGGCGGAGGAGGCCGCGGCGGTTTTGGCGGCGGTGGCGGCGGGTTCGGTGGCGGCGGCGGATTCGGCGGATTCGGCGGCGGCAGCTCCGGCGGTGGCGGAGCCAGCAGTAGCTGGTAGTCAGGTTTCAGTGATCGGGGGCACACATGGTTTCAGAAATGCAGTTGATTCCCGAGAAAAAAATCGATGAGTTCGTCTCCCGCTTGCGCGCGGCGGCCGGACAGAACCTCGAGAGCCTGATCCTGTTCGGATCGGCGGCCGCGGGAGACTATCACCCGGAGTTCTCCAATGTGAATCTGTTTTGCGTCCTTCGCGACGCTTCCTTCGCCGCCTTGCAGGCCCTCGCTCCCGTCGTCAAGTGGTGGGATGGCCAGAAACAGCCCCCTCCGCTCTTCATGACCCGCGCTGAGATCGAGCGCTCCACCGACGTGTTCACCATCGAGTTGATCGACATGCGGCGGCACCACCGCGTTCTTTTCGGCGCAGACTTTTTGCAGGCATTATCGATTCCCCCCGCCTTGCACCGCCTCCAGGTGGAATACGAACTCCGGGAAAAGCTCGCGCTGCTTCGCCAGCATTTGCTTCTCGCCTCCGGCAACGATTCACGCCTCTGGGAGGTGCTCCAGCGGTCTGTCTCTTCATTCGCCACACTTTTCCGTCACGCGCTGATCGTGCTCGGTCACGCCGCCCCGTCCGGAAAGCGCGAGGCCGTGCGCGCGCTTGCCCAACACATTGTCTTTGACCCCTCCGCCATCCTTCAGGTGCTGGACCTCCGGGAGCGCAAGGCCAATCGTAAGAATTTTGACGTGCTGGACGTCGTTTCGCGGTATCTCGCAGCCCTGGAGCAGGTAACCACCGCGGTTGATAAAATGCTGGATTCAGCCCCCTAGAACCCAAATAGATTTCAGGAGGATCCCATGAGCAAAGCGTTAATCGCTGTCATCGTTATCGTCGTACTTTTGGCGCTCGGCTGTCTGTTGGTGTTTGGCCAGTACGTCAGCGTGAAGAACACGCTCGTCAGCAAGAACGAGGGAGTGAAGGCGGCATGGTCGCAGGTCGACATCGTGTTGCAGCGCCGCGCCGACCTCATTCCCAATCTCGTGGAAACCGTCAAAGGCTACGCGCAACAGGAAGTGACGGTCTTCGGCGACATCGCAAAAGCCCGCTCAGCCCTTCTCTCCGCGGGCACTCCGCAGGAAAAGATCGCGGCCAACGGCCAGCTCGACGGAGCCATCGGACGCCTGCTGTTGGTGGTCGAGAACTATCCCCAGCTGAAGTCGAACGAGAACTTCCTGCGCTTGCAGGACGAACTCGCGGGCACCGAAAATCGCATCGCCGTCGAGCGCAAGCGCTATAACGACGCTCTCAAGGACTACAACACCTACGTCCAGCAATTCCCCAACAGCATCTTCGCGGGAATCGCCGGCTTCAAACCCAATGAAGCCTACTTCGCGGCCTCCCCAGCATCCCGGGAAGTTCCGAAGGTAAACTTCTCAACTCCGCAACCCGCGCCAGCCCGCTAAAAGGTAATGCCGGGCGCCACCGGGTGAACGACGTGCAGAGCCGGGGATCGCCCCGTCTGGCACCCCCCCGTGAACAATGTTCGAGGAAGAAACCGCCAGGCGCGCGCCGGGCGACTCTTACTGGACGCCGAAGATCGCGGCAGTTTGGGCCGGTAGTGTAATCCGGACTTTGCCGCCTTCGATCGTCGCGGCGCTGTTTCCCATCAAAGTCCGGAGCTGGCGCGCTTTCTCGAGCGGCGTGTCCTCAAGAGGAATTTCCAGCGTCCGTTCCTTAGCCGCGTTGTTGTAGATCACCAGAATTCTTTCCTCCGGCAGTTCGCGCAGGAAAGCATAATAAGTCTCATCCCATCCGATATGCCACTGCTTGCCCACGCGCAGCGCAGCATGGCTCTTGCGCAGCTCAAGCAAAGAGTGTACGTAACTGAAAACGTCTTGCTCCTCGGGCGTGCGTCCCGGCGCGCTGAACGCGTTGCGCGCATCGCCCGGAAACCCTCCCGGAAAATCGCGCCGGTTGTCCGGATCCTCTCCACCCGCCATCGCGATTTCGTCCCCATAATAAATCTGCGGAATGCCCCGCACGGTCAGCAGCAGCGCAAACGCCGCCTTCAGCTTGGCGACGCTGCTTCCCTTCTCCCCCATGAACCGGCCGTTGTCGTGATTGCCGAAAAACGTGACCAGCGTCTCCGGATGCGGATAAAACTCGTCGTGCCGGAAGACTGTCACGATCTTCTCCATCGGCTCGCCCTTGATGATCACGTCCCGCAACGCATCCCGCAGTGGAAAGTCAAACACGGTCGATAATCCGCTGTCGATGCCATCGAACTGCTTTCGTCCGCCTTCGAAGAACGCGGTGATCGACGAGTCTGGATCGGCCACCTCGCCGATATCGTCGATGTGCGGATACACCTCGCGAACGCGCGCGTGCCATCCGCTCCAAAACTGCCGCGACGAATAAGGAAAGGTGTCCAGCCGGAACCCGTCCAGTTGCCCCATCTCCGTCCACCACATCGCGTTTTGCGCCAGGTACAGCCCCAGGTCCGCATCGTCCGGGTTCAGGTCGGGCAGCTTATCCGCGAACCAGCCTTCCAGCGTGGCGCGATAATCCCGCGGCGCGGCGTGCGGATCGACTAAGCCGTCGAACTTGTACAACGGCGCAAGGTGATGCTCGCGCGTTCCGTGAAACCACGTCGGCGTCGGCGGATCGTCGGCCCATGGATGCTTCGGCCCGGTATGGTTCGCCACATAATCGATCAGCACCTTCATGCCCAGCTTGTGCGCCTCGGCCACCAGCTCCTGGTATTCCCGCATCGTTCCCATGCGCTCGTCGAGCGCGTAGAAATCAACCGCATGATAGCCGTGGTAGTCCGAATCCGTGTTCTTCCACACCGGCGTGAGCCAAAGCGTGTTGACGCCCAGCTCATGGAGATAGCCGAGGTGCGCGCGAATCCCCGCTAAATCGCCTCCGTGGTAAGCGTGAGGGTTCCTTCGATCGTAAGTGCCTGTCGTACGCGCGGGCTGATCGTTAGACGTGTCGCCGTCGGCAAAGCGGTCGGGCATGATGAGGTAGATGACGTCGTTGAGCGAGAAGCTCTCAAAGTGCCCGTGCGGATCGGCGCGGCGCAAGAGCGGCACTTCGATGGTGGATGAACTGCCGGCGGGAGCCGCTTTTGGCTGGCTGCGCTCGCTGGCGCGCCCCACTTTCAGTACGAGCTTGTCTTTCAGGCGGTCCGAACGCAACCGCAGGTGGACAAAAAGATAATGTCCATTGCTCGAGGCTTGCGAGCCAAGGACGGTAGCGCCACTCGTGGAACTCTCCACCCGCGCGCCGCCAAGGTTTTCCCCGGTGAGCAGGAGCGTCAGTTTGCCGGTGTAATTGACCCACCAGTTAGGCGGCTCAACCTTTCGTACGACGGCTGCGGCCGTGCTCGTACGCGTGCCCTGGGCCGGTGAATTCGCCGTCATCAGGCAGACCGATATCGTTAGCAGCGCGACCGTGCATTTGATCTTCATGACGGCTACCGGCGGACGGCTGTCCCAACAGCCCATTCCTTGAGCACAAAAATGGCGGCCCGCCTCCGACCGCCAGGGTTAGAGAGGGCGGGAGCGATGCTCTACCCCCGCCTGTAGAAGATTAAAACGTGATGCGCACCGCCAACTGCAATTGGCGCTCGGATGAGAAGCGCGTGGCTGCGTTGTTTGTGGTTCCCGACCCTCCGGTCCCCATGTTCGTATTGAAGCTGCCGTTTTGGAACTGCGGGTGATTAAAGAGGTTGAAAACGTCCGCGCGGAACTCGAGCGTGGCACGGTCGTAGAACCGGACGTCTTTCATCAAGCCCGTATCCCAGGAGTGGAACCCGGGACCGTAAATTGCATTCCGGCCGAGGGTGCCGGGGCGCAGGAAACTCCCCGTGCAAGGATTTAGTGGGTCGCCAGTGGACGGCGCGCAGCTGAAGTTCCCGGTGATTACACCCTTTCCGGCAGTATGGTCGATGTGTGCTGAGACCGAACCTGTCGCATCCGGTCGGTTAGCTTGCGCGGCTCCATTGCTACTGATATCGATAGGAGTGCCCGTCTGCAGGGTGATAATGTTGTTCCACTGCCAGCCCCCGATGATGTAATTGAGCGCTGCGGGAATGTCGGCCCCGTATTGCCGTCCCTTGCCGAAAGGAATCTCGTACATGGATCCGAATACAAAGTTGTGTCGGATGTCCTGATCCGCGCTTCCATAGTTAATTCCCAGCAGGGCATTCGCATTCGTGTCGACAAAGATTCGCCCGCCTCCGCCAGTCGTCGTGAATGCTCCATTCGAGTTGTCAATCGTGTGCGAGTAAGTATAGGCACTCGTGAACTGCAGCCCTTTGCTCAGTCGCCGGTTAAAGCTGGCTTGCAGTCCGTTATAGGTGCCATGCCCGATGAAACCATACTCGTTCACATTGCCGAACAGGCCCGACCAGAGCTGGCCCGGGCAGTTAGACCCGGCGGGGCAGAGTGGAGTAGCGTTGGCATTGAAGGCAGTCGCCAGATTGTTCATCTTCGTGCCGACATATGCGATGTCAACCACCATACTGCTTCCAACTTGCCGCTCGAACTGAAGATTCCATTGCTGGATGTTTGAGTTCTTGCTCTCGTGGGGGTAGTAAATTACGTTCACGTGTTGGGGATTCGTGATGTCCACCGTGTTTACCGCAGGCGGCAGGGCTCCCGTCGCATCAAGCCAGTCGTCATCTCCGGTCGGTCCCTGGCCGCTCAACGTATTTCGAGCGCCATTCGGGTCGGAACAATTGACCGCGTTGTTTATGCCGGTATTCGGACAAGCCAGATAGGCGGACACGCCGTTGAAATCCGGATTGTTACTAAGTTGGTTGCCCACGCCTCCGCGATCCAGGAAGTAGAACAGCCCGTATCCGCCGCGCAGCACCGTCTTTCCGTTTCCGAACAAATCATAGGCAAAGCCAATTCGGGGTGCCCAGTTGTTCGTGTCTGTCTTGATCAGGCTCTTTCCCAATCCCGCCGCCTGTGGGCTGCCTGGAACAAACAATGACCCGTTGCAATCGGCCGGGGTCGTTGCGCAGTCCGTCGGATCCGTAATCGCCGGGTCCCAGTTCGATTGCAGATTGTGGATCTCGTACGGCCAGGTGTAGAGGTCATAGCGAAGACCTAGGTTCAGCGTTAACCGGTTAGTCACGTGCCAGTCGTCCTGCGCGAAATACCCCGTTTCCCAGCTCCGCGTTTGATACAGCCCCTGGAACTGTCCAATCTCATAGTCGGGGAAGCCGGCCACCACCTCCGACATTTCGTATCCCGTGAACCGCCCCGTGCCAGGGTAATTGACGCCGCCGAGGATGAAGTAGCCCTTCGCATCGTTACCCTGCACGAAGTTCACTTCCCGCTTGCCGATGTTCGCGCCGAACTTGAACGTGTGTCGGCCATGGTTCCACGAAAGCGAGTCCGTGAACTGGTAGAACTTTTGCGGGACGTTATAAGGTCCGCCGTCGCCCTGATACTCGAGCTCGGTGTTGTTGCCACCGATCAGAACTTGTCCACCCAGAAGCGGCGTTGGATTTGCACCGGGAATGCCGATCGCAGCTCCCAGTCGCTGGTTGATGTTCGGCGGGTTATAACCGTAAACCGTGTAGGTGTCGCCGAACCGGAATTCATTCACGATGTTCGGCGTGATGATCCTCGTGTAGCCGACCGCCCAACCACGCGGATGCGCGATGTTATCCCCCGAACCGAACCCGGATGGGCAGCACGGACCCAGGCGGTTCGTCACCGTGAAATTGTCCTGCGCGAAGCTGTATCGGAAAAACAGCTGATCCTTTTGCGTAGCGTTGAAGTCGGCGCGGATATCGAAGTCATCGAAATTTCGGATGCTCTGTCGGTCCGCTTTGTAGTTGCCCAGGAACGGATTGTTGCCGCTGCCTGCAAAGTTCGGCTCTGGAAAGGTCTGCAGGTACGCCAATCCCACCGGGTTGGGATTCATGATGAGATTGTTTCCCGTGACGCCGTTCCACCCAAAAGGCGCGCAGGTAGTTGGGTCAAATACGTAACCTTGCCCCGTAGATCCAGCCGGCGGCGTACACAAACTGGGATCCGGATTGGTCGCCGTGTTCGATCCGGTCAGCCCGATTAGTTCGGAAAAATCGGCGATTCCCGACTCGCCCGTGAACGTGCCCTTCATGCGGTCCGTCGGAACGCTGGCAAACTCCGCGCCAACCGGCTGATCTTGACGTAACCCCTGGTAGTCGCCGAAAACGAAAAACTTGTTCTTCCATACGGCTCCGCCGAGTGAGCCACCGA
>Ga0335080_10002984_pt1 | contig 17031 bp, 11 predicted proteins | sample Lox_Sample_34_FD_206720 | JGI IMG/M metagenome (GOLD analysis project Ga0335080, IMG submission 206720) | Soil microbial communities from Loxahatchee National Wildlife Refuge, Florida, United States - Lox_Sample_3.4 | ecosystem: Environmental > Terrestrial > Soil > Wetlands | place: USA...
CAGCAAATCCGAAATTGCTCGGCGGGTGCAGGTTGGGCGCACCTCTGTACGCCGGATTTTGGGCTGACCTATTTCCTCGAGAAATCACGCCCGCAGCTGCCCTACGCACTCTCACCGAAAGCACACAACGTATCCGCATAAACTGATCTAACAGCCGGTGACATCAAAGTGTGCGCCGCCGCATTTACCACCGAGGCAATCGACGGCCGCGCGGATGCCGGCACCGGAGTAGACAGCAACCCTGCGAAAAGCCAGTGCACTCCTCATCTCACCCTCCCGAAACGGCGATCCAGACTGAGTCCGGCTTTGTCGACGCGCCGCCCACACGCACGATGATCGGCACATACCCTCCCGGCCTCACGCCGGACGGGATCCGCACGTTGATCTGCATCACACCTGAAACCTCTCCCGGCGCTCCGCCCGCATATTCGACCATGGCCGGAAGCCCGTCCACTTCCACACTTAGCGGAAGCGATGGGCGGCTTCCGCTCGTGCCCACAACTGCCCCATCCAGACCGGCCGGAATCGTTTGTCCATCGCCAGTCGCGTATAGCGTCAGGTACTCTCCGATCTTTACCGGATTTACCGCGGAGTTCACCTTCCCATTGCTCGCATTTACAGCGAGCGCTTCGCCCACTCCCGTTCCATCCGCCGTAAACAGAGCCGGCGCCGAGGGCGCCACTGCTACGAGCAACGGCGCGGAATGCGCCTCCTGGTACGTTGCGATCACTTGCGTAGTAATGCCGGAGACCTCGTAGGGAACCGCCACTGTGATCTCCGTAGCCGATGTGGAGAGGATCGGGGCGGCGATTCCATCGAAAGTGACATTGGTTCCCCCCAGTTCCACGCCGAATCGCCCGTTTGTGGGCACGTTCTGCACCGGGTCTGCCGGCCCCAGTCCCGCCCCGCGGACGATCACGATCTTACCTGGCGCAACGGGGTCGGGCTGGCGGCTCGCGACATCTAACACTGCCGTAACAACGAGCGGACCTGCCGGTTGAAGCATCCGAATGGCGCGGTTTCCGAGGTCTGCGACGTAGACGACGCCGGCGCCGTTTACGGTCACTCCCACCGGTCCGTTGAACGTCGCGGTGATTGCCGGTCCGCCATCGCCGTAATAACCGGCAATGCCATAACCAGCCGCTGTTGTGATCGTCCCGTCCGGCGAGATTCTGCGTACGCGATGATCGCAGCAGGATTGGAATGAAGCATCCCCGGTGTAGTAATTCCAACCCGGATCTGCGATGAACAGATTGCCCTGACCGTCCACGGCGAGAGAAGACGGCGCAGACAGCCGGGCATTTAAAGCCGGACCGCCGTCGCCGGACGGCCCCGAAGCCGCTCCGTTTCCCGCCACCGCCGCGATTGTGCCGTCTGGGGAGACCTTGCGTATATAGCCTTGGGCGTCGGCGATGAATAGGTTTCCCCCGTTGTCGATAGCGACACCGATCGGCGCGATCTCTGCAACCGTCGCACGTCCACCATCTCCGGAATGGCCGGATGCACCGTTGCCCGCGACCGTCGTAATGATACCGTCACTTGAGACTTTGCGAACGCGATTGTTGGCGATATCGGCAATAAACAAGTTCCCCAACTGGTCCGCCGCGAGCCCGCCGCAGGCGGTGTTGCACCAGGAAAAGGCGCCCAGCATCGCGCCGGCGGCCGGACCGCCATCGCCGGAGAAGCCGGATTTGCCGGTTCCCGCAATGGTTTGGATGATGCCATCCGGAGATACTTTGCGGATTCGCGAGCCATCAATAAAGTAGAGATTGCCCGCGCCGTCGAGCGTGAGGCCGAAGGGGCCGCTTAAGCGCGCCCGCTTGGCCGGACCGCTATCCCCGGCGAAACCGAACTCGCCGGTGCCTGCAACCGTGGTAATCGTTCCATCCGGCGAAACCTGCCGGATCCGATTCTCGCCCGCGTCCGAAATGAAGACGTTGCCGTTGGAATCGGCCGCAACGCCCCAGGGTAAGAGTAACGATGCGCCGCGCGCCGGGCCTCCGTCGGCGGTGTACGCCAAAGACGGGTCATCGCTGCCGGCGACGGAGTTGATGATTCCGTCCAGCGAGATCTTACGGATTCGGTTGTTGGCTGTGTCGGCAATATAGATAGCACCCGTTGCGTCCAGTGCCATCGCGAATGGGTTCCACAATCCTGCATCGGCGGCAGGCCCTCCGTCCCCATGAAAGCCGGTTGCGCTCCCTCCCGCGATATTTTGAATCGTTTGGTCCGGCTTTATCCGGACGAGCCGCGCGCCGCTGATGATTTGGAGCGCGAGCAGATTCCCGTTGGACTCGGGTGCTACTGCAACCGGAAACGGCAACTGCGCGACTGTGGAGATAATACCGCCGGAAGTGACCATGCGGATCCGGTTGTTATAGGAGTCGGCGATAAATAGGTTGCCGCTGCTATCGATCGCCAGTCCATTCGGCCCTGCCAGCGCAGCCTGCGTCGCCGGTTCGCCATCACCGGAATATCCAGCCATCCCATTTCCCGCAACCGTAGCGATAATGCCGTTAGTCGAGATACGCCGGACGCTATTAGTGCCGCGATCCGCGACATACAGATTCCCGGCATTATCCCCGGTAATACCTGCGGGCCACTCCATGCTGGCATCCACGGCTGCCCCACCGTCCCCGCTGAATCCGAACTTTCCGTTCCCCGCCACGGTGACGATCGCTCCGGACGGCGAGATTCGACGGATTCTGTGGTTTCCCGTGTCGGCAATGAAGATATTCTTCGCGGCGTCCACGGCAATGCCCCCAGGGGCGGCCAATCCCAAGGCGGTACCCAGATTCAGTTCGGCGTCGGTGGCCTGTCCGCCGTCTCCCGCGTATCCCGCGATCCTGTTACCGGCGACTCGCGTGATTTTTCCGTTTGTATCGAGTCTGAAAACAGTGTTGAGGCTGCCGCTCGAGAAATAGACGTTTAGGGCCGCATCCGTGGTTATCGCGATCGGCAAACCAATCGATGAGTCATGCGGCTGCGGAGTTGCCGGCCCCGGACCGCCCGCGATTGTGGAGATCAGATATTGCTGACCGGTCGCGAGAAAGGTGAATACCGAAATCAGCACAGCCGTTTTGTAGATCATTGTCATATCCTCGATTGACTATTCGACCATCGCATCGCGGCCTTCCGGCGTGCCGCAAGAGGCGGCGGGACTCCGGTGGTGCTCAATGAACTACAGGTCGCAGCGCGCGGACTACGTTGTTGTATAGGTCGGCCACGTATACCGTGCCATCGGGGGCAACGGCGAGGCCGGCTGTCCCCGAGGAGAACGATGCGGCCGTAGCGCTCCCGCCATCGCCGGAGTATCCCGCGGTTCCGTTTCCGGCAATCGTGTTGATGATGCCGTTCGGAGCGATCTTACGGATATAGCCTCCCCCGTATGACGAAAAGCCGGCGATGTCGCCACCCGCGACAAAGAGATTACCGGCGTCGTCTCGGGCCAGCCCAAAAGCGCCGAAAATGGTCGCCTTCGTCGCGGGACCGCCGTCGCCCGCGGAGCCTATGCCTCCGTCTGCGTTTCCGGCGATGGTCGTCAGCACACCACCTGGCGAGAGTTGGCCAATCGTATTCAGCATGGCGATATCGAGGTTGCCCGCCGCGTCTACCGCCAACCCTGTCGGAAGGCTGATGGGGATTGGACCGTCCTGGTAATAGTAATTGCGTCCGGCGATCGTCGAGATGATTCCAGAGGGAGCTACCTTGCGGATGAGGAAGAATTCAGTGTCGGCAATGTAAAGGTTCCCGGCTGTATCCACCGCAACCGCCAGGGGCGCCGCGAGAGCCGCTTTTTTCGCGGGACCCCCGTCGCCGAGCGGCGGATTGGCATCGCCGCGCCCGGCAACGGTCGTGATCGTGCCGTCGGGTGAAACCATGCGGACGGAGTTGTCGAGTTGATCGGCAATGTAAAGGTTGCCGGAGGTATCGAGCGCCAGGCCGGCCGGCCCTTTGAGCTGAGCGGAGGCTGCCGGCCCACCATCGCCCGAGTGCCCCAACGTGCCGTTGCCTGCGACTGTGGTGATAGAGCCGTCGAGTGTCACCTTGCGCACGCGGCTGTTTCCGTAATCGGCGATATAGAGATTGCCTGCCGGATCGATCGCCAGGCCGACTGGCGTACTCAGCCCTGAATCGATGGCCTTGCCGCCGTCGCCCCAGTAGTTTCCTGGAGTATCTCCTCCAATCACATTGTTGGCATCGCCTTGCAAAGAGATTCTCTCGATACGGCCGCCGGACGTCTCCGTGACGTACAGATTTCCGGTGTTGTCGACGGCGACGCCGCCAGGAACGCCCTTGATTGCAGTGGTGACAACTCCGGATGGGGCGATCTTCAATACGTGTGATAGCAGCGAATCGGCTACATAGACGTTCCCCAGGGAATCGACGGCAATTCCTCGCGGCCTCGATAGGGGCTGGGCTCCGTCGGCGAGGATCGTATCCGCCGCACCGGTTGAGTTCACCTTGAGCACACGCCCTGAATACAGTGTGTCACCGCAGTCGTCGGTGCTGACGATGTAATCCGCAATATATAGATTGCCCGATGCGTCGGCCGCAATCGCATCCACCCCATCGAGACCCGTTGCAGCCGTCGTGATGATGCCGTCCGGGGAGACCTTCCGTACTGCGTGGTTCGCGGCATCGGCAATGAGGAGGTTGCCTGATGCATCCATGGCCAGACCCGTCGGCCAGTTGAGTTGCGCACCCACGGCCTGCCCGCCATCGCCGGAGTAGCCGGCGCGGCCGGTTCCGGCCATAGTACTGATGACCCCTCCCCGCGTAACTTTGCGGATGCGATGCGCGGCACTTTCCGCGATATACAGATTCCCTGCGTTATCGATCGCCAGGCCCACCGGCCATTCGAGCATCGCGCGATCGGCCGGACCGCCGTCGTCCGAAAGCCCGAAACGACCCGTTCCCGCGACACGAGTCAGGATTCCGGAACGATCCACCTTCATTACCGAATCGCCGCTGCCGAAGAAGACCTCGCCGGTATTGTTATTTACGGCGACTCCGAACGACACCGGGAGCCGCACGCTCGCCGCCGGCACCGCAATCGGCGGTGAACCGCCGCCTGCGACCGTTGTAATCGTGTATTGCTGGCCTGGCAACCTCGAGACTTCGGCCGCGAGGATGCTTAGCACAACGATGATTCTCATAGTCGGAACCCTCCTCCGTAATCCTGCTGATAGAGCTGTCGGCCTGGCGTATGACGATCTTCAGTCGCCGGGCGATCGAGCCGGTTACAAGCACAATCTTGCTGCTCTGCCATCACCCAATATCCTGGAACGAAAACGTCTTATTGGCGTTCGCAGCTTACGGAGTTATTCTAGTCCACGAACGCGCCTTGAGGATTACCACGCCACGCCCAGACGTGCAACTCGAAATGCGCGGGCAGACCGTAGCGGTTTGGGCTGCTCACGAATTCCAAAACCACCGGGGCCTTGTTGGCTGCCATCCGCAGAATAGGCTTCTTAAGCAACCTATGCAATGCAATGAGGATGAAATAAAGGTGATATGCCATCACGCTGAAAGATAATGAGTTGGTATAATCGATCGGGGTCGGGCTCATGTCGCCATCGGGTAACTCCCGTCAGGTTGTTCGCTTTTGCGCTTTCGAATTCAATCCGGCAACAAAAGAGCTGCGCAAACATGGGGTGCGCATTAAACTACACGGCCAGCCCGTTGATGTTCTGGCGATGCTCGTGGGCCGGCATGGGGAAACCGTCAGCCGTGAAGAACTCCAGCAGCGGCTCTGGCCCGCCGACACGAACGTGGATTTTGAGCACAGCTTGAACGCCGCGGTCAAGAGACTGCGGGCGGCGTTGGGCGACTCGCCTGAGTCGCCACGCTTTATCGAAACCTTCGCTCGTCAAGGGTACCGGTTCATTGCGGAAATCGAGGACAATGGGCCCCTGGAACGCAACGCGGGATCCTGTCCGGCCGCATCAATTGCCGTCCTACCATTTGTCAATCTGGGTGGCGACCAGGCGAGCGATTATTTCGGCTCCGGATTGGCAGAAGACGTTATCAACGAGCTCACTACGATTTCCGGCCTGAAGGTGACGGCCCGTACTTCTGCGTTCGCATTCAAGGGACAGAACGTCGATATCCGGGTGATCGCCGAGGCGCTGGCCGTTGCCCACGTATTAGAAGGCAGCTTTCGCATTGCGGGGGATCACGTGCGAGTGACGGCGCAACTGATCACGGCAGCGGACGGCTGCCATCTGTGGTCCGAACGATACAATCGGGATCTGAGCGACGTTTTGGGCATTCAGGATGACATTGCACAATCGATTGCGTCTGCTTTGCGAACCCAACTGCAACGAACAGGCGAACGGCGGCCCGCCAGTTCCGAGGCTTATCGGGCCTATATGGAAGGCCGCTACTACGTGCAGCACGCAACGCCGCCGAGCCTTGAACGCGCGCTCGAATGCTATCAGCGAAGTATGCAATTGGATCCCGCCTACGCCCTTCCCCATTCCGGCCTGGCCTTGCGGGCGTATTATCAAGTTCTCTATCTGGGGCAGCGGCCCCGAGATCTTGTCCCGGCGGCACTCACTTCGCTCGGAAGAGCCTTGCAGTTGGACCCGGACTCTGCTCAGTCCCATGTGGTCCGCGGTGTATTCTCGGCGTTCTATGAATTCAACTGGCAGGCCGCGGAGGAACATTTCGCAAGGGCCCTGCAGATGGATCCCGCGTCTCCAATGGTGCGGGCCGGGTACGCGCTTTGGTTCCTTTTGCCGGCCGGCCGCTTGGAAAGTGCTCTGGAGGAGATCGAGCGGGCCGTTTCTTTGGATCCTCTCAGTCCCGCCGTACGGATGGGAGAGCTCTGGATCATGAATGCGATGAAGAAAGAGGAAGCGGTCGATCGAGCAAGGGTCTTAATCCAACTGTTCCCCGCACTGCCTATTTGCAGATTTGTCTCGGGCCGAGCCCTACTACGATGTGGCTTGCTCGACGAAGCCATAGACCTGCTGCAAGAAGGTCTGAAGATCGTCCCTACCGATGTGTTTTTGCTCGGCGTTCTCGCGTTGGCTCGCGCGCGAAAGAAACAGGTTGAGCATGCCGGGCAGATTCGTGCTGTTCTGCAACAGCGAGCCGGGACACGGTACACTCCCTTTCTTGCGCGAGCTTATTGTGCGGAAGCCTGTGGCGACAAGGACCTCGGCTTGCAGTTGTTCGGCGAAGCGATTGACGAGCGAGAGCCTCTTGCAGTGCTGAGTGTCGCAGACCAGCGCAACGCAGACGTTCCGGCAGGTTTTCAGCAGCGCCTGTTGCGCAAGATGAATTTGTCATAGCCGGTTTGCGGTTGTCGGCTGCGGTATTCCGTGACATCCTGAAATGCCCCGCAAAACGGGCTTCCCAAAAGGCAAAATCCGGTAACGTTTCTGGCCAGGCACGGAGATGGGCGAAAATGTCACGGGCCCGCTTGTCTGCAATCGGCAGATTTCTCGCGGGACCTCGTTTTGGACCTTATGTTGCCCGGGACCGCTCGCTCCGACCATCAAGCTGGCGGACCAAAACAAAGGGGTTCGGCTCTAAGGGTCACAGTGTCTCCAACCCAAAACCGCACACCAACTAGCCTCAAAAACTAGTTGCGGCAATGGGTAAGCTGGGCTGATAAGCGAAAGAGGTCGCCTCTTACGGGGGCCTGCTTAATCCAAACGCCAAGTGGTCCTATTGAAAACATATAAGTCTTCTAAAACTTGGTGCGGAGAGGGGGACTTGAACCCCCACGAGATTGCTCCCGCTAGCACCTCAAGCTAGTGCGTCTGCCAATTCCGCCACCTCCGCATTCTGGAGCCCTACTTCTTCGCCGGCGTTGACTGCGCCGGCGCCGCCGGAGCGGACTGCTGCTGCGGATTGTTCGGCTGCGATGCCGGCGGCATCGTCAGCGGCGCCGTCGTCCCTCCCGCCGGAGCCTGCGGAGCCGGAGCCTGCGGAGCCGGAGCCGATCGCGACGGTACACCGCTCCTCGGCGATGATTCCAGTACCGACGTCCCCAAACCCGCATTCTTCGTCGCCATGATCGACAGCGAAAGCGACGTCAGCATGAACAAAATCGCCGAAATCGTCGTCGCTCTCGAAAGCAGCGTCGCCGACCCGCGCGGGCCGAATGCCGTCTGCGAACCCATCCCGCCGAATGCGCCCGCCAGGTCCGCCGCCTTGCCGCTCTGCAGCAAAACCACGATGATCAGGAACAGACACACCAATACATGAACAATCCACAACAGAATATACATCGTCTTCCTTTCAAGTATAGGAGAGCGGCGTAGGGCCGGTCAAACGGCGCCGTACACTCATTGGGACGCTCCCGATATACCCCGATTAGCCCGCGCCCCTACCGCTCCTGGCAGGGCTGGGGCTCGCGAGCCCAGTTCAGAAACTGCTCCATCCCCTCATACTCCCGCGGACCCAGTTCGTGCACGATGTGCCGCGTCAGGTATTCGCATGCCAACTCCCGCGTGAAACCGCGGCGCGGCGCCTCGGCGGCCACGATCTCCTCCAGATGCGCCCGTCCCCACCGGCAGGAATCGCGAAATACGTCCGCCAGACCAGGCCCGCCGACCCCGCGCCGCGCCGCCCAGACCGCAAACACCATCGGCAGCCCCGTCAATTCCGTCCATTCCGCGCCCAGGTCGTAGACATGGTAAGGCAGGGCCTGCGGATCGATGTGCAGCGCGGGATCTCCAATCACCAGTGCGGCATCGGCGCCCCGCAGCATCGCCTCCAGTTCGGGCGCGTGAGACCGCACCTCGGGCTGCACGCCATACCGCCGGTCCAGGATTACGCGCGCCAGCTCCACGCTGGTTCGTGAGCCCGAATCCGCCGCCAGCGTGCCAATCTCGCCCGCCGGACATCGCGAAATCAGCAGAATGCTCCGAACCGCTCCCCGGCACGCAATCCCGGCCCCGGGAATGATTTCCAGGTCCTGCCGCGTAAGCTCGAAGGCCGGCACAATCCCGATATCGGCCGCTCCACTGGCCAGATCGTCGGCGCACGCGGCAGGAAGCCGGAAGTCCAGGTCGAACAAACCCTGCTGGGGACCGTGAAGCATCCCCCATACGAGTGGTGTTGTGTTCAGGTAGCTTACCGCGGATATCCGCAGCCGTTTTGTTTTGGGCAACCCACAGTGTAACAAAGGCGAGTTTAACTGCCCAAACCGGGTTTGATATCCTCGAAGGGAGTCCTCACGGGTCCGCGCCCGCTCTGGTTACGACATGCTACTCAAGCCCTTTCGTTCCTTATCTCTACTTCTGACTCTCGCCGCCGCCGCCTGCGCCCAGGTGACGCTCAATACCGTGCCGTCGCGCGAAATCGGCCACCCGTTTCTCCCCAAACCCAATCCGTTCGCCGTTACCAATGTCAATCCCAACCTCGTAGAGGGCCGGGAGTTCTTCGCGCCGATTGCGATCGCGCTCGACACCGCACCCTCCCCGCCCATCCTCTACGTCGCCGACACGAACAACAACCGCATCATGGCCTGGAAGAACGCCGCCAGTTTCCGTAACGGCCAGCCCGCGGACCTGGTGATCGGCCAGAACGACGTCTATTCCACCGGCCCTAACGGCCCCGGAATCACGACGTTCACGACCGGCCTGAACGCCCCAGCCGGTCTGGCCGTTCTGAACGGCGATCTTTACGTCTCCGATAGCGGCAACAATCGCGTTCTGCGATTCCGCGCCCCCTTCAGCGCCTCAGCCGGCCAGCAGCTCATTCCCGACCTCTGCATCGGCCAGTCGAGTTTCGCCAGCCGTACCGCCAACGCGCCGGCGGGCCAGATCAGCGCCAATGGACTCTCCGCACCGGGATATCTGCGCTTCGATAAGTCCAACAACCTCTGGGTGGCCGACTCCGGCAACAACCGGGTGCTGCGCTACGACGCCGCCGATATCTCCAAGGCCACAACTCCATTCGGACTCGTGGCCAAGCTGGAAATCGGCCAGTTGGACTTCATCAGCAAACAGCCGGCCCTGCCCAACAGCGATGCCGGCCGGCAGACCTTCAATCAGCTTGCCTCCCCGACCGCAATCAATCTCGATTCCGCCGGCCGCCTCTACATCGGCGACTACGATCCCAACCTGGGAACGGCCATGAGCCGCGTCCTGGTGTTTCAGCCGCCGTTCACCAATGGCATGTCGGCTACCCGAATCATGGGCGTCTTCCCGCAGCTTCCCCAAGGCTCGACGCCGCCCACAGACCCCCAACTCTATTCGATCGTGATGAACGGCCCCGCGGACATCTTTTTCCTGCCCGGCACCCAGGGCTTGGGTGTGGTGGATTCCGGTTTCAGCCGCATTCTCATCTTCGATACCTTCGACAATTGGCCTCCTCAGTCCACCCAGTTTTCGCCTTCCGCCAAGTCCCTCGTGGGACATGCCAGCGGGATCACCGGCATCAACTCACGCGATCAGCAGAGCCTCGTCGCCAACGACGGCAACTTGCAGGGGTTCCAATCTTCAGCCGGCGCCTTTTGGGCTCCCCAGGCGGCAATCTTCCTGAATAACGAGCTCTTTGTGGCCGACACCGGCAACAACCGGATCGTCGTGATGCCTTACCAGAACAACTCGTTTCAGGCGGCCTACCGGCTGCTGGGCCAGGACCGCTACGACAGCAACGCCGTCAACCTGATCGAAGGGAAGGAGTTCGATTTCGCCGGGTCGTTTGCCGGGACCCCCCAATATGACGCCGGAATCGCCATCGATTCCACCGGCGACACGCCGCACCTCTACATCGCCGATCCGTACAACAACCGCGTGCTGGGCTTCAAGGACATTCGCAACCTGACCGCGGGCAGTCATGCCGACATCGTCATCGGCCAGCCGGATTTTTCCACGAACATCTGCAACTACCGCACCGGCGACGTGACCCAGCCGCAGCAGGATGGCCTGTGCCGCCCCGCCGGCCTGCTCGTCGATTCCTCCGGCAACCTCTACGTGGCCGATTCGCGCAATAGCCGCGTGGTGCGTTTTCCCGCGCCCTTCTCCCACGGCACCACGCAGGTCGCGGACGTTGTGCTGGGACAATCCAGCTTCTTCACAAAAATCACCGATCCTTCCGCCGGCACCATGGGCGTCCCGTACGGACTCGCCTTTGCCGGAAATAACGGGCTGCTGGTGTCCGACGAGGCGTACAACCGCGTTCTCTTCATCCCCTTCACCAACGGAGGGTTCACTTCGGCCGATAACGGAAAGGCGGCGACCAAGGTGTTCGGCCAGCCGGATTTCATCAGCACCAGTCCGGGCTCCGGCGACACCCAATTGAACACCCCCAAACACCTCGGCTCCGACACCGACAGCCGGCCCTACGTGGTGGACGCCGGCAACAGCCGCATTCTCATCTTCGATCAGATCAACCGCGCGCAGTCCACCGGCGCGCACGCCGTGGTCACCCTGACTCCGCAATCCAGCAACATCACCAGCATCTTCGTCAATTCGGTCACCGGTGAATCGTGGATCGGGGATCTCGCCAACGGGCGGATGATCAAGTATCCCAAGTTCGATACGCTCCAATTCAATCCGTCCCCCACTTCCACCTCGATCCAGTCCTTCGGTCCGCTCGCCGTGGCGCAGGATCAGTACGGCGACCTGATCGTTGCCGAGCGTGTCAACCGTGTCACGTTCTACTTCCCCGGCCTGACCGCCGTCAACGGAGCCACCTTCGTGATTGCCGCCGGGCTGGCGCCCAACGTATTCGGCACGCTCTTCCCCGTCAGCGGAGGCAACTTCGGCAAGGATACCGCGGACATCGGCACGCTCCCCAATCCCATTCCCCTGCCCCAGGCTCTGGCCAATGTCCAGGTGCAGTTCGATGGAGCTCCTTCTCCGCTGTACTACGTGGGCCCCGGGCAGATCAATTTCCTGGTGCCCTGGAATGCCGCCACCAGCGGGACCTCCAACATCCAGGTGGTCAACGTGCAGACCGGCCAGGTGCTCGCCGCCGGCCTGGTGCCGATGAACCAGGTGGCTCCGGCCATCTTCCAGGGCGCCAAGCTGAGCGCCACAACCGTCCAGGCTGCCGTCATCAACCAGGACGGCTCGGTCAACGGTCCCACCTCGCCGGCCAACCGCGGCGATACCATCGCCATCTTCGCCACCGGCCAGGGCTTCATCAACGGCGCCCCGGCTGACGGCGCCCTGCCCTCGAGTCCGTTGAGCACGTCATATTGGCCCCGGGTCGGCATCGGCGGACAGTTCGTCGATTCGATCCTGCCGCTCCAGGGCGAGAAAGTCCCAACCGGACCCGGCGGTTACGTGACCTACTCGGGCACCACCGGCTATCCCGGAATGTGGCAGATCAACGTGCAGATCCCCATGGGCGTCGCACCTAACCAGCCCGCGGTGCTGCTGATCAATGCGCAGGGCTTTCCTTCGAGCAACGGCGTGAACAGCAATGGCGTGAACGCGATCGTCTACATCGGCAAGTAGGGATTGCGAGCCGCTACCTCGTCGCCCGCCGCTCGCCCCGCTCCGCGCGCAGCCGCTTCAGGGTGTACATGTTGCGGTCGGCTTCGTCCAGCGCCTCGCGCAGCGCGCGCCCCTGCGTGTCGGCGGTGCCCCAACTGAACGTGATCGGCAGCATGCCGATGCCGCGCACGCGGAACTGTTTCAGGCGCCCTTCGATGGCTTCCAGCCGGCGCCCGGCGACATCGGTGTGCTGATTGCGAAACAGGATCACGAACTCGTCGCCGCCCCACCGGAACGCCATGTCCTCGTGTCGGATCGAAGATTGCAGCAGGTTGCCGATATTGCGCAGGATCTCGTCGCCGATCAGGTGCCCGTAGCGGTCGTTGACGTCCTTGAAATTGTCCATGTCGCAGACCACCACCACGCCGTCGAAGGGCTCGGGATCCTCCACGCGCCGCGAGAGCGCCGCCTGGTTGAACAGCCCGGTCAGACGGTCCAGGTCCATGCTGTGCTTGTTCTCGCGCCGCACGAAATCGAGCTCGTTCACCAGGTCGCGAATCCGGTCGATCTGACCCTCGCTCCACATCGCCATGGCCGCGAACGCCAGCACGCAGTGCAGCATGAAGTCGATATACGACTCGTGGTGCAGGTATTGCGCCCACGCCGGCGCGCCGCCCTGGTTGAAGAGGTACACGAAAATGAAGGCGTGCTCGAAGAACGCCGCCGACAGCACCAGCAGCGAAAACCGGAAGATGCGCGCGCCCACCCCGGCCGTCTTGCGCAGCATGAAAAAGTTGTAGAGGTAGACGAACCCGAGCGCCAGCGCGTGCGTGGCGTGGTAAGCTTCCAGTCCGGAAATCTGCCCGATCGCCCAGACAATGGCCACAAAGATCGGCAGGATCGCGATCAGCCGCAGCACCGTCCGCCAGTCCTTCATGCTGCTGGCAAAACCCGCGCGCGCGGCCGAGATCAGCACGATCACGAACGCAAATTCAAACGTCGCGTACGGCGCCAGCCATCCCGCGTGCAGGTGCTGCTGTAGCTCGAAGCCGAAGAACGACGCAAACAGCCGCAGAACCCACGCCGCCGACCACAGGCCGAAATACACCACCCTCGATTGCCGGTACAGAAACAGAAACACCAGGCAGAACAGGGCCGCGCCGATCTCCTGAATCAGAAACGCCGTGAGATCCGCTACCGGCCCGGAGGCATCCATCTCTAATCTCCGTTGATGGCGTGCCGCCGGATGGCGCGTGCCCGGCCGGTGGATTCGTCCACGTCGATGATCACCGCGTGGAGTTCCGCGCCCGTGCGCGCGGCTTCCATGCGAACCGGAAGCGAAGTGAGAAAGCGTTGCAGCACGATGTCGGTCTCCACACCGATCACCGATCGGTAGGGTCCCGTCATCCCGCAATCGGTCTGGTAGGCAGTGCCCTCCGGAAGGATGCGCGTGTCCGCGGTAGGAACGTGGGTGTGGGTGCCCACCACGGCCGATACCCGCCCGTCCAGGTACCAGCCCATGGCGATTTTCTCGCTCGTCACCTCGGCGTGGAAATCCACGAACCTTACTTTAACCCCGGAGTCGATCTGGCTCAAGATGCCATCGGCGGTACGAAACGGGCAATCTGTGGCCGGCATATAAGTTCGCCCCTGCAGGTTGATCACCGCGCACTCGATTCCGCTCCGCGATCGCAGCGTCACCACACCCTTGCCGGGCGCCTGCGGGTAGTTCGCCGGGCGGATCAGGCGCGGCTGCCGTCCCAAGTAGTCGTAGACCTCGCGCTTGTCCCACACGTGATTGCCCGTGGTGAGCACGTCGATTCCCAACGCGAGCAGATCCTCGGCGATGGCCGGTGTGATCCCGAACCCTCCGGCCGCGTTTTCCCCGTTTGCAATCACCAAATCGATCTGGTTTGCTCCGATGATATCTTCCAGGTGATCGGCGACGATCCGCCGCCCGGGTGAGGCGAAGATGTCGCCTATAAAGAGAAGGTTCACTGAGTCTTCAAGTTAACATCAATCCTTCCCGCCGAAGTGCTGCGCATTTGACAAGGGAATTCTACCACAGGACTTAGTAGTACTGAACACTCTGTAAGTACTCTATCCCAAGTCCCGGAGGTAAACATCCGTAGCTGGCCCTTTTTCCGCAACCTGCTAGAATCCCTAGGATGTCCCAACTCTTCCAGCGGAAGCCGATCGCCGCACTGGTGGCGGAAACCGAGGATCCCCGCGGCCTCAAACGGAGCCTCCGCGCCGGAGACCTCGTCATGCTGGCCATCGGAGCCGTCATCGGGGCGGGAATCTTCGGTGCCATCGGCACCGCGGCCGCCGGACAGCTTGGACCCAACGGCGAAGTGATCCGGACCGGGGCCGGACCCGCCCTGGTCCTTTCGTTCCTGCTGCTTGGCGGCGCCTGCGCCCTCGCCGGCTTGTGTTACGCCGAATTGGCCTCCATGATTCCTCAGGCCGGTAGCGCCTACGCATACTCTTACGCGACTCTCGGCGAGCTGATCGCCTGGATCATCGGCTGGGACCTCATCCTGGAGTACGCCGTGGGCAATGTGGCGGTGGCGATTTCCTGGGGCGATTATTTCAATACGCTCCTGAGGGGCGCCGGAATTGCTCTTCCGGCCTGGATCAGCACCGGCTATCGCACGGCCTTGCTCAGCCCCGATTCTTCGGTCCACGGGTTACTCAACTCCGCGCCCCACATCCTCGGCATTCCGATTCTGGTCAACCTGCCGGCGTTCGCCATCGTGATGCTGATTACCTGGCTGCTGTTGCACGGCGCGAGAGAGAGCGCTACTGCCAACAACATCATGGTGGGCATCAAGCTGGCAGTTCTGGCGCTGTTCGTGGCCGTCGGAGCGGCTCACATCAAGACCGCCAACTACCATCCGTTTGCACCCAACGGCTTTACCGGAATTCATCAAGGCGCGGCCATCGTGTTCTTCGCCTACATCGGATTCGACGCCATCTCTACCGCTGCCGAAGAGACGCTGAACCCGCAGCGGAACCTGCCCATCGGCATTCTGGGCGGGCTGGGCATTTGCACGCTGATCTACGTGATTGTCGGCGCGGTGCTGACCGGAATGGTGCCCTACAAGGAGCTGGCCGTGGCCGATCCTCTGGCACGGGCCCTCGACCTGGCCGGCTTCGGCACGGTCGGCTGGATCGTGGCGCTGGGCGCGGCCATCTCGATGTCCGCGGTGCTCCTGGTATTTCAATACGGCCAGCCGCGCATCTTCTTCGCCATGGCGCGCGACGGCCTGCTTCCCAAGTGGGCGGCGAAAGTCCATCCGCGCACCCGGATCCCCTGGACCACCACACTGCTGACTGGTCTCTTCGTCGGCTTGTGGGCCATGATCGGCGATGCCGCCGAGACCTACGACCTGACCAACATCGGCACACTCTTCGCCTTCATCCTGGTGAGCATCGGGGTGTTGGTGCTGCGGCATAAAGAACCGGAACGCCCGCGCCCGTTCAAGGTGCCGTTCGTCTGGCCGGTCTGTCTGCTCTCCGCCGCCGGCTGCCTGTTCATCATGAAGGGCCTGCCCGATACGGCCTGGGAGCGGTTCGGCATCTGGCTGGTGATCGGCTTGGTGCTGTACTTCGCCTACGGGTTCAAGCACAGCGAGCTGCGCAAGTGACTTGAAGCGGTGCCCTGACTAGATGTGGGGCGGGCAATCCTGCCCGCAGCCGCCTTTCAGGCGGCCTGTTGCGCTCGACCACGGATACTCCTGAGCCTCGACGACCAATCCCGCTTTCACAGGGTTCTGCTCGATGTATTCTCGAATGCGGTCGAACTCTGCCGGAGATCGCACCAGATGATCGTAGCTCTCGTCCTGCCAAAAGGCTTGCCCGTGGCAGCCGAGCAATTCGTTCGCTCGATGTGCGGTGAACCCTTTCAGTGGCGCTAACCATCGGCTCGCCGTGACCTTCGGTGTCACCAGAAGGTGAACATGATTGGGCATGATGACGAACGCATGCAATTGGTATCGATGAAACTTGTCCTGCCCGTCCTGCAATGCCTCGATCATCAATTCAGCGATTTCCCGGCGCCGAAGGTGCACCGGACCGCTCGCGCCACGATCCAGGAGCCGGTCCATCGCCACGAATGCCCTTCCCGACAGCGCCAGGGCTCTAGGAGGGAACACCCGATGCGACGGAAGACTCCCGTGCGGGCGGAACGTGACAAACAGGGGCTGCTCGACCGTGTCCCAGTGCGGGAGTCGTCTTTCATAGTGCCGCATTTGAGAGTTGTGGCTGTTCGGGGACGAATTTCTCAGAAAACTGCGCAAGGAGCCGGCCAAAAGCCGGCTGCGCCAAGATGGGCGCCCCCCCACATCTTGTAACACAGTAGGACTAGTTCCCGACGTTTTGCAATAGTTATCAGTAGATGATAACCTTGAATCGATGAAGGGCCGTGATCGGGATGCGGATACAAACGTGCTACTGGATCTTGACGGCCACGTATTTGTGGCCGATGCGAAGGGCCGGTACTGGGTTCGGTCGGCCGTGTCGCTCGTTCCGCCGAGCGGCCGCATGGGTTGAACTACTCGTTAACGCTGCACGGCCCAGGTGGTCAACGGCTGGTTGGCTTTGACAACGCTCATTCCGT
>Ga0335080_10002986_pt1 | contig 17022 bp, 14 predicted proteins | sample Lox_Sample_34_FD_206720 | JGI IMG/M metagenome (GOLD analysis project Ga0335080, IMG submission 206720) | Soil microbial communities from Loxahatchee National Wildlife Refuge, Florida, United States - Lox_Sample_3.4 | ecosystem: Environmental > Terrestrial > Soil > Wetlands | place: USA...
GAAATCCGCCTCGAAATCGAATGAAACTTCCACGTCGATCGCGACTTCACCGTAGTTGTTCAGCGTGACCTGGTCATAACAAACCGTCTCAGTAAGGAACTTCGTTCGATAGATATGCACGGTGCCGCGAGGCAGCGAAGCTCCCTTGTCCAATTCGAGATCGGGATTAGTCAGATCCACGGCAAATAGAACGTTATCTTCGCGCACCGTCGAGCTCAGCAGCAGCGGACGAACTCCGCAGAAGCGCATTTCCAGCCGTGACAGATGGCGTGTTTCGTTATAAAAGATGCCTTGCTGACCGAACCCCACCGGCTGAATGTCACCGCTGCGATCGAAGACCGCAAACGTGTCGCCGTTTAGCAATACGCGTGTTCGATCGTCGGCAAGCGCAGAGGAAGCTCGAATGTAGAATTGTTGACCGACTTCAATAACGTCGCCCTGCTGCTTCTTTTGCACCGATGGAACCATCGATTGGGAACTCCTCAATCTAAGCTGTGAGCGAAAGTCCTCGTTCGTCGCGGTCTACGGCCCTCTTCTCCCAGATCATGCGCTCGTACGCAGCCACGTAACGCTCGCACATGCGCCTCGATGTGAATCGCTCCAGGAATCGCTGATGGCACGTTCTGCGATCCAGTGACGTAATTCGACCCCACGCCTCCACCGCTTCTTCGACGCTTTCCACGATGAAACCGGTTACCCCGTCTTCCACAATTTCTGCAACTGAACCGCCCCGGAATGCGATCACAGGCGTGCCGCAGGCCATGGCTTCGATCATCACCAGTCCAAATGGCTCCGGCCAGTCAATCGGAAACAGCAGAGCCGCAGCACCCCCCAGAAATTCAGTTTTGTCCTTCTCCCCAATTTCACCGACAAACTCGACCTCCGAGTTCACCAGCAGGTCGCTGATCTCCGAATCGAAGTAGCTCCTGTCCGCTTCGTCAATCTTCGCCGCCACTCGCAGGGGTACTCCAACCTGGTGCGCAATCTCGATTGCTCGGTCCACGCGCTTTTCCGGTGAGATGCGCCCCAGAAAAGCCAGGTACTCTCCGCGGCTGAAGGTCGGTTCATGCAGATCCTCGGGCAAACCGTGGTAGACCGTAGCCAGCCAGCTCGCCCATGTCATCGGAGTTCGCTGCGCGTCAGAGATGGATATCAGCCGCATATCGCCAAATTCGCGGAACAGCGGGCAGAGATCGGGAATGTCCAGCCGGCCATGGAGCGTGGTTACGGCTGGGATCGCAAGATGCCTGATCTGCGCGAACGGAAGGTAGTCGAGATGGAAGTGGATGACATCGTACTCATCCGCTTCCTGCGCCACCGTCTCAATAAGATTCAAGTGATGAGCAAGGGGCGAGAGCAACTTGCCTCCTTCAAGGCGAAGTGCCCGTTCGCTGACCGACCGCAACCTCGCAGCGGTAGAAGAATCCCCGCTCGCGTACAGTGTCACGTCGTGGCCCATTCGCACCAGCTCTTCCGTCAGATAAGAAACAACTCTTTCGGTGCCTCCATATAGCTTTGGAGGCACACTTTCGTACAACGGCGCAACCTGCGCAATCTTCATGGCACTCTCCCCGGCCAGCTCTTGCCTGCGGGTCAGACTATGCCGTTAGATGCGCAAACGGCTCATACTCGTGGCCTGCCCTGAGGACCTTGTCTCTGACCAAAACGAACAATCCCATGCAGATGCGCAGCGCCCCAGCTCGGACATCTCCAGTGCGCCCCGTTGAAACGAAAGCAGATCTCAACGTGAACCGCCCTTTTTAAATACATGCGAGAACAGGCGATGGCTGCATCCCGTTTGCATTTTTGCCCATCTCCTGCGAATATCTACGTATGGATGTTCGGACCTGTTGTCGTCACTGTATGCCGCCTCGCGCGTGCACAGGTGACCTTCGGCCCGAATAAAGTCGTCGATTTGTAATTCAAGGTTTCCTGAGAGCCCGCGAGACAGCCTTAGCTGCCGCGGGCTTTCTGTTTCTGGCGAATCCCCTCAAAGAGGTCTTATGACTGACGCTGTTCAACCCAAAGAGACCAAGGCCCAGCGCGCCGAACGCCTCAAGCGCGCCAAGAACCCCTGGGAAGCATTCGATGAAGTACGCGCCTTCGCACGCGAAGGCCGCTCCAGTGTCGTACCCGAGTGGGCCGGCACGTACTTCAAATGGTGGGGTATCTATACCCAGGGCGACGGCGTCGGGGCCACCGGCGGCAAAGGCGGCGAGGGCCTCGTCTCTGACTACTTCATGATGCGTATCGGCATCCCCAACGGGATCATCTCATCGCACCAGCTTCGTACCATCGGCGGCCTCACGCGCAAATACGCACGCGACCTCGCCGACATCACCGTCCGCCAGAACATTCAGTTGCATTGGCTCTCCATTGAGTCCCTTCCCGAGGTTGTCGACGCTCTCGATGACATCGGTCTCTCTCCCAAAGGCGCCTGCGGCGATGTGGTCCGCAACGTGACCGGCTGCCCTCTCGCCGGAGTCGACCACGAGGAACTGATCGATGCTTCGCCGATCGCGCTCGGAATCGCGCATCACCTCACGGCGAACCCCGAGTTCTACAACCTTCCCCGTAAATTCAAAATCTCCGTCACGGGATGCCCGACGTGGTGCACGTATCCCGAGATCAACGACATCGCGCTTACACCGGTGAAGCACAACGACCAGGTCGGGTTCACGGTCCGCGTCGGGGGCGGACTCTCCAATGAGCCGCACCTCGCCGTTCGCCTCGATGCGTTTGTGCTTCCCCATCAGGCCCTCCCCGTCGTTCGGGCCATCACTGAAATCTTTCGCGATCAGCAGGTACTGCGCGAGAGCCGCGATCGCGCCCGTCTCAAATACCTCTTCATGAAGGAAGGATGGACCCCTGACCGGTTCCTCAAAGAGCTGCAGTCCCGGCTCGATTTCCAATTGCTTCCCGGCGTTCCGGAAATCATTCCCAATGAAACCCTGCGCGACCACATCGGCATTCATCGCCAGAAGCAGTCGGGCCTCAGCTACGTGGGAGCGTCGGTCCTGCGCGGCCGACTCACCGGCGAGCAGCTTGAGGCCGCCGCGGATCTCGCCGACAAGTACGGCAGCGGCTCCCTGCGCGCCACGGTCTCACAGAATTTGCTTTTTATTGATGTGCCTAACGACAAAGCTCCCGAACTGGTGCGCGAACTCGGCGCCATCGGCTTGCATGTTGAAGGCTCGCCCTTCTGGCGAGGAGCCGTGGCCTGCACGGGTACTGAGTTCTGCAAACTCGCCATCACCGAGACAAAGGGCTTCACCCGCTGGCTCGTCGACGAGCTCGAGGAGCGCATTCCGCAGTTCGATCAGGAATTGCGCCTCCACGTAACCGGCTGCCCCAACGGCTGCGGACAGCACTGGATCGCAGACATCGGCATCGAAGGCAAAAAGATCAAGCACGAAGGCAAGCTCGTCGACGCCTACTATTTCTGCCTCGGCGGATCCGTCGGCCAGCATGCCAGCATCGCCCGGCCTGTCGGCTATCGTTCGCCGGCATCGCAGGTACCCGAGGCAATCGCCCGGCTTCTGCGTAAATACCTGATTACACGCGAAACCGACGAAAATCTCCGCGCCTGGTTCGCTCGTCACACAAACGACGAACTGCGCGTGTATCTCGCCGGGGAAACACTCGCACCGGTCGAGCGCGACCTCCCCACTGGCCGCGTCCCTCACGCGGCCGCAGACTGAGGCCGATCATGAGTTTGCTCCCAATCTTCCTCAAACTCGATGGACGGCCAGGACTCCTCGTTGGCGCAGGAAATGTTGCGCTGGAAAAGCTCAATACCCTGCTCACCACCGGCCTGCGTACGCGCGTAATCGCACCCGAAGCCAAATCTAAGTTTCGACAGCTTGCCGCCGAAGGCAGAATCGAGTGGGTGCAGCGCGCATTTGAACCAACTGATCTCGACGGCAACTTCTTCGTCATCGCAGCCACCAACGATCCTGAAGTCAACGCAACCGTCTACCGCGAGTCAGTCCGCCGCGGCATCCTGGTCAACAGCGTCGACGATCCGCCGCACTGTGACTTCTACTTCGGATCGGTAGTTCGGCGAGGAAACCTGCAGGTCGCCATCTCCACGGCCGGCGAGAGCCCCTCGGTCGCGCAGCAATTGCGCCGTGAAATCGACGAACAGTTGCCCAAAGACCTCGGACCATGGCTGGCACAAATCGGTCACCTCCGACGAGATATTCTCGCCACCCATCAGGCGGGCGAAGACCGCAAATCCCTCCTGCATCGAATCGCCAAACGTCAGATTCTGAAATCGAATGCTGGACCGATGCGCCCACAAGCACCTGAGCTGTCCCGCGAAGATCAGAACACCGACTCAGGCACGGTCTTCCTCGTCGGAGCCGGCCCCGGCGATCCCGATCTGCTCACGATCAAAGCGCAACGCCTGATTCAATCTGCCGATGTGATCCTGCACGATGACCTCGTGACACCCGCAATCCTCAGTCTTGCCAACCCGAATGCCGAAATCGTCAACGTCGGCAAACGCTGCGGCACGAAACTCATCACCCAGGAAGACATCAACGCCCTCATGGTCAGCTATGCGCGCGACTACCCCACAGTCATTCGCCTCAAAAGCGGCGACCCGCTCATCTTCGGCCGCGCTGCTGAAGAGATGGCCGCCCTCAACGAAGCCGGTATTCCATTCGAGGTCCTTCCCGGCATCACCGCCGCCTTCGCGGCAGCAGCGGCGATTCCTTGCTCGCTGACCGATCGCAATGCCGCCTCCAACGTGATCTTTTCCACGGGCCACCACGCGCAATCGCATAGCGAAGCCACAATCCCGGAACAGCAAGACGCAACCCGAATCGTCTACATGTCAGGCCGCGACCTAACCCTCCTCTCGCTTGAATGGCTCCAGCAAGGCCTCCCGCCCAACTTCCCCTGCGCGATCGTCTCCCACGCTGCTCGCCCTGAGCAGCAGGTTCAGCGGACGACTCTCGCCGAACTCGGCAAAGCCCGTCCAACCTCCTCACCCAGCCTCCTTATCGCCGGCTGGACCCTCCGCAACTCGACTGACAGCCAACTTCGCCGAATCGCTTCTGAAACGGCTGGCGCATAGCTCCTCGTTTCCAGTTCCCTAAACCTCTGATCCCTGTTCCCTTTCTCTCCCCCTTTATACTGAGATGTTTGCTGCATCCATCTATGGGGCCGTCATAGCGCGGCCTTCAGATCCTATTATTCGGAGCTACCGTGTCTCAGGCAGAAATCGGTATCATCGGCGGCAGCGGGCTTTATTCCATGCCTGGCTTCACCAACGTCCACGAAGAACGCGTTGAAACGCCTTTCGGCGATCCATCTGATCCTTTCGTTCTCGGCGAACTTGAAGGTCGAAAGGTCGCTTTTCTTGCTCGCCACGGCCGCGGGCATCGCATTCTCCCTTCCGAGCTGAATTTCCGGGCCAACATCTACGCATTCAAGAAACTCGGCGTCGAGCGCATCCTCTCCGTCTCAGCCGTTGGCTCGCTCAAGGAAGAGCACAAGCCCACCGACTTCGTCATTCCCGACCAGTTCATCGACCGCACCTTCCATCGCATTTCAACCTTCTTCGGCGATGGCATTGTCGGGCACGTCGCATTTGGCGATCCTGTCTGCGCAACCGTCGCCAATGCCGCAAATCAAGGCTGCAAAGCCACCGGCGTCGTCGGCAAGCTCGGCGGCACCTACGTTTGCATGGAGGGCCCTCAGTTCTCCACCAAAGCCGAGTCGAACCTCTACCGCAGCTGGGATGCCGATGTAATCGGCATGACCAACCTCCAGGAAGCCAAGCTCGCCCGCGAGGCCGAAATCTGCTACGCGACCGTCGCCATGGTCACCGACTACGACTGCTGGCGCGAGGGCCACGAGTCCGTCACGATCGAAGAGATCGTCGCCGTGCTGCACAAGAACGCCGATAATGCCGCCAGAGTCGTCGCAGCCGCAGTAGCCGCAATACCCGGCGAACGTAAATGCGCTTGTGCCTCCGCCGCAAAATACGCTGTCCTAACGCAGCCTGACGCGATTCCGGCGGCAGCCAAAGAGAGGCTGAAGCTGCTCTTCGGCAAATATCATGGCTGGTGACGTCCTTCGCCGATCCAGGCTTCAGCCCAAATCGGGCTAGATCCGCTAACGCCACTAACTCCGCTAGCCCCGCTAGCTCACCTCAACCTTGGAGAGAAACTGACCCATGGCAATCACCGTAGTAGGCAGCGTCGCGTTTGACACTGTCGAGACACCCGCCGGACGCAGAGAACGCTGCCTCGCCGGCGCGGCCACTTACTTCTCGCTCTCCGCGAGTTTCTTCACCGATGTCCGCGTCATTGCCGTGGTCGGCGAAGACTTCGGTGCCGCTGAACAAGCTGTCTTCGATGCCCACAGAATTGACACTGCGGGCATTCAGCACGCAGCCGGCAAGAGCTTCTTCTGGCAGGGCTCGTACCTCGACAATCTCAACGAAGCCAAGACCCTCCGAACCGACCTCAATGTGTTCGCCGGATTCGAGCCAACGATCCCCGCTTCCTATAACGATTCGCAGTTCCTGTTCCTCGCCAACATCGATCCCGTCCTTCAGCGCCGCGTCCGCGAAGCTATGCCGAAGGCCAAACTCGTCGGTGGCGACACCATGAACTACTGGATCAAGGACCACAAGCCTGCGCTGCTCGAAGTCCTCAAGGGTCTTGATGTCCTTCTCATCAACGATACCGAGACCCGTATGCTCACCGGCGCGCGAAGTATCGCCCTCGCTGCCGACGAAATCTTTAAGCTGGGTCCAAAGATCCTCGTTGTGAAACACGGGGAATACGGCGCCACCGCGTTCTTCGCGCCCCAAAAACCGGATGGAGTGGAACGCGTTGCTCATCGAGCCTTCAACGTTCCGGCCCTTCCACTTGAAGAGGTCGTCGATCCAACCGGAGCGGGCGATAGCTTCGCCGGCGGCTTCTTCGGATACCTCGCTTCGCAAAAAGAGCTGACACCCAAAACCTTCCGCTACGCGATGTTCTACGGCAGCGTAATGGGCTCCTTTGTCGTCGAGCGCTTCGGCACCGAGCGACTCCAGGAACTTACTCGCGAGGAAATTGACCACCGCTTCAAGCTGTTCCGCGAGCTCACGCACCTTGACTGAGCAGCCGATCCGACGACCCATCAGCCGCATCGAGTGGCTGCTCGTGGTGGCGTCTACCGTGGCGGCCTCTGTCGCTGCCTCCCTCTGGAGCTGGAACCACAACGCGATGCTCAACTACGGAGATGCCGTCGCGCATCTCCACATCGCCCGTCGCGTCTTCGATTCTCATCGCCCAGGCCTCTCTCAACTGGGCTCAGTCTGGCTCCCCTTGCCACATCTGCTCATGATTCCCTTTGTCGCGGTCTACGCATGGTGGGCCAACGGCATCGCCGGCCTGATTCCGTCGGCCCTCGCTTACATTGCCGGATGCGCAGGCATCTATCGCCTCACGCGCCATTGGCTCCGCCCCCCCGCGGCCATTGTTGCATTGATGTTCTTTGCGCTGAATCCTAACCTCCTCTATCTGCAAACCACGGCCATGACCGAGCCCCTCTTCCTCTGCGAGATGATCTGGCTCTCAGTCTGGCTGGTTGAGTGGCGTGCCGCCCTCAATAACAATCCGCCCCTCGCTGCTCGCCGCATGATCCTTATCACGCTCGCCCTTATAGCCGCCGTCTTCACCCGCTACGACGGCTGGGTGCTCGCATTTCTTGCCTGGACCTCCATCGGCTTCGTCCAGCTTCGCAAGAGCACCCTTCGGTCGCACACCTTCTGGATCTGCAGCGCCGCCGTCGTCGCAGCGCCTGTCGTCTGGTTCGCCTACAACGCCGTCGTTTTCGGCGATTGGCTCGACTTCGCCCGCGGCCCCTACTCCGCCGCCGCCATCGAAATGCGAACTGCAACCCCCGGATCGGGACCGCCGCACCCCGGCTGGCATGACCCCTGGGTCTCCCTGCTCTTTTACGTAAAGTGCGCCAAGATGGATGCAGCCTTTCAGGCCTGGGGTACCATCATGCTCGTCCTTGCTGCGCTCGGCACAGCATGGGCCTGGCTCACAACACGAAATCGCGCCTTCACCTGGACGCTGTTCCTCTGGCTCCCCATTCCCTTCTACACTTACTCGATCTCCTACAGTTCAGTGCCGATCTTCTTGCCGATCTGGTGGCCGCACTCCTGGTACAACACGCGCTACGGCATGGAGATGCTCCCCGCCTTTGCCCTTGGCCTCGCCTTCGCCGCACAGTTCGCCCTTGCCGCCACCCGCGAATTCAAGCCCGTCCTCGTTCGATACATGGCCGCCGTTCTCTACGCCGTCGTCCTGCTCAATGCGTGGAACATCCTGCGCCACCAGCCCCTCACCTACATCGAAGGCACGAAGAACATCGAGTCCCGTCGCCAGTTCGAAGAAAACATCCCGCCCCTGCTTCGATCGCTTCTCGCCACGCGACCCGGAGGCCTCGTCTTGATGAACACCTCCGTCTATCCCAATCTCGTCGCCTTCGCTGGCATCCCCTTGCGCCAGACGATCAACGAAGGCGATCGCGAATATCTTTCCGCCGCTCTTGCCCATCCAGCAACACACGCAGCCATCGTCGTCGCGTTCGAAGGCAATGACATCGATGACGCCGTGAAGAAGCACCCCGAAGGTCTTCGCGCCGTCGCCCGATTCACCGCCCCGAGACAGCCTCCTATCACGGTTTACGTCTCCGATACCCCGCCCGGCTCCAAAGCACGAGAGCAGTGATAGCATCAGCCAAGGTGAGAGCCATGTGCACGACGTTGGCGAACATTTCCGGGCCTTTTGATTTCAGCTGGCTCCAGCAGTTAGTGGTTGTCAATGGTGCCATCAGCCGCCTCCTCGCCGCATCGGTACTTGGCGGGATCGTCGGCCTCGAGCGTGAGTACAAGCGCCGATCGGCTGGCGTCCGCACCAACCTGCTCATATGTCTCGGTGCGGCATTCTTTACCCTGCTCTCCGCCATCCTCGCAGGCGACGCCAACCCCGACAAGGGACGGGTAGCCTCCAACATCGTTCAGGGCATCGGTTTCCTCGGCGCCGGCCTCATCATCCACAATCGAAGCCGCATCAATGGTCTTACCAGCGCTGCCACGGTGTGGGTCGTCGCCTCAATCGGCATGGCTTGTGGGGCGGGCTTGCTCGTTGCCGCAGCCGTCGCCACCTCGATCGTCATCGTCGCGCTCGAACTCGTCGGCTTCCTCGAACGGCGCGCCAGTATCAAAATCTATTCGCTCGTATACGAGGCTCGCGGCGCCGACCAGACCGCAATGCTCCATTCCATCCTCAACGCCATGGACAACGCCGGCGAGCGCCTCGCTGATTTCGTCACCAGCGCCATCGGCGACCTCCAGCGTGTCACCTTTACGATCACCGCAACCAAGAAAGAGCACGAGCGCTTGCGCGGACGCCTCCGCTCCGAGCCCGCCATCGACACGCTCCTTAACTTCCGCGATCCGGAGGAAGATTGATTCCCTTTGCCAAGGCCCACGCTTGCGGCAACGATTTTCTCATCGTCACCGAAGATGCAGCCGCAGGCCGCGATTGGGCCAATCTCACGCGCCATCTCTGTTCGCGCAACACCGGTGTCGGTGCCGATGGCATCGAGTTCTTCGCATGGACCGGTTCCAAATCAGGCCGTATTCGTCTCCACAACGCCGACGGCTCCATCGCCGAGATCAGCGGCAACGGCACCCGTTGCGTCGCTGCCTGGATGAGTTCGATGATTGGTGCCCGGCCCGGCGATGAACTGCGCATCGAAACCGATGCCGGCCTCCGTGCGTGCCGCATCAACAGCGTGCAAAGTGATCCGCAATACTCCGTCCAGGTCACCACCGGCATGGGTATCCCGACCGCCGCGCCAAAAACCGTGGCCCTCAATGCCAGGTCCATCATTGAAGGCATAGCGGTCTCCACCGGAAATCCGCACTTGATCGTCGTCGTCGATAACCCCGAATTCTTTGTCGGCGGAGAACCGTGGCAGGTCATCGGTTCCCAGATCTGCACCCACCCCGACTTTCCCAGCCAGACAAACGTCGAATTCCTCCGCGCCATCAGCCCAACCGAAATCGAGATCCGCATCTTCGAGCGCGGTGTTGGCCCAACCACTTCTTCCGGCACAGGCACCTCGGCATCCGCAACGGCCGCCATTGCATTTCACCGTTGCACGTCGCCTCTGCGTGTCGTGGCTCCCGGTGGCGCACAAACTGTAACCTGGCGCGGCCCCGGCACCGAACTCGAACTCACCGGACCCGCGACTCTGATCGCACGCGGAGAGGCATGGTACGGATGAGTCCTGAATCCAGAACGCTCCTTCCCCTTAGCCCCATCCCGACGGGCTCAGGCATCAGCATCATTTCCCCCGCCTCCTTCGCATTTCCCGAGCGTGTCAACCGGGGCACCGAATGCCTCCGCCAACTTGGCTATTCACCGCGCATCTATCCAAATACCCAATCGCGTGGACCGCTTTTTTTCGCAGGAACGACCGAACAGCGCCTGGCCGACGTGCATTCTGCTTTCGCCGATCCCGAAACCAGCTTCGTCGCCGCCGTGCGCGGAGGATACGGATCGAACTACCTTCTGGAATCAGTCGACCTCAAGCTGATTCTCGAGCATCCAAAGCCGTTCTTCGCCTACAGCGACATGACCGGCCTGCAACTTCATCTTCTCGATAAACTCGGCCTGCCCGCGTTTCACGGTCCTATGGTTGCTGCTGATTTCTACCTCGACGACGGCGTTCATCTCGAGAGTTTCCATTCCGCACTCGCCGGCCGCCCGTATACGCTCAGCAACGCTGAAGGCCTTCGCACTCTACATCCCGGAACTGCCCGCGCCACGCTCTACGGCGGATGCCTGAGCATTCTCGTCGCTTTGATCGGCACTCCGTGGGAACCGGCGACCGAAGGCAAACTGCTCTTTATCGAAGACGTCGGCGCCAAGCCCTACCAGGTCGACCGCATGCTCTGGCAATTGCGCCACGCTGGCAAGCTCAAAGACGTACGTGGCATCATCTTCGGCGAGATGCTCGACTGCAACTCGCCCGGCGCGCCCAACGACCTGCTGGACAACGCGATCCTCTCTGCGCTCGATGGCCTCGATATCCCCATCGTCATCGGACTCCGCAGCGGCCACGTTTCACGTCAGAACGTTACACTCATCTTCGGCATTGAAGCAGAACTCCAGGCCAACGGCGAACCACGTCTCTCGCTCCTTGAACCAGCTCTACGATCATGACTACTTCTCGCAAACACATTCATCTCAGCGGAATCAGTGGCACAGCAATGGCCTCCCTCGCCGGTCTACTTCAATTGCAGGGTCATCGCATCACCGGCTCCGACAAAGCCGCCTACCCACCCATGAGCGATCTTCTCCGCTCGCTCGGCATTCCAGTCCTCGAGCCCTACGCCCACTCTAACCTCGACCCCGCTCCGGACCTCGTAGTCATCGGTAACGCTCTCTCGCGCGGAAATCCTGAAGTCGAGCGTGTCCTCGACGAGCGCATACGCTTCACTTCCATGGCTGCACTCGTCCGCGAAGAGTTCCTCAGAGGCCGTGAGTCCCTTGTCGTCGCCGGAACCCACGGCAAGACCACCACCACCAGTATCCTTTCCTGGATCTACCAGGTTGCCTCGCACGAGGATTCAGCGCTCGAGCCGTCTTTCCTCATCGGTGGCGTCGCCGAGAACTTCGGGACCAGCTTCCAACTCCGCCCCACCAGCACCTTCATCATTGAAGGCGATGAGTACGACACCGCCTTCTTCGACAAAGGGCCGAAGTTCCTCCACTACTTCCCCGACGCGCTCATCCTCACTCACGTTGAATTCGACCACGCCGACATCTACGCTGATCTCGACGCCGTGAAGGTCGCCTTCAAACGCCTCGTCAACCTCGTCCCGCGGCGTGGCCTGCTCATCGCTTTCGACGGCAGCGACAATGTCACCGAGTGCATCAGCAAAGCCTTCTGCCGCGTCGAGCGCTACGGCTTCAAGGCAGAATCCGCTTGGCAGATCCGAAGTCTGCGCCACATCGATGGCCGCACCCGCTGGGAACTCTGCTACAACGGCGAACTCTGGTCAGAACTCGCCATGCAACTAGCAGGCGAACACAACGCCCTCAACGCCACCGCCGCGGCCGCTCTCGCCTTCGGTCATGGAATCAAAAAGGAGACAATCCGCACCGCGCTCGCCAGCTTCAAAAGCGTCAAACGCCGCCTTGAAGTGCGCGATGTTATCCGCGGCATCACCATCATCGACGACTTCGCTCACCACCCCACGGCCATCCGCGAAACCCTTCGCGCGCTCCGCTCTGTCTATCCCGATGCGCGCCTCTGGGCCGTTCTCGAACCTCGCTCCAACACGCTTCGTCGCAAAGTGCTCGAGAACGATCTTGTCGAGAGCCTCCGGTTGGCCGACCGCGTCATCCTCGCCGGCGTCTATCAGCAGCAGCGCATTCCTGACGCCGAACGCCTGCACCCCGAGGACGTCGTCAGCGCACTCAACACCATTGGCACTCCCACCGAACTCCACCCCAACGCTGACGAAATCGTCGCTACCCTCGCGCCGCAACTCAAAGAGGGAGATGTCGTCGCCATCCTCTCCAATGGCGGCTTCGAAGGTATCTATGAGAAACTGCCAGCGAGGCTCAGAACGCGTTCAACCTGACCGCGAAAGCTCGTCATGATCTCCTCGTTGCTGTTATTCGTCACGTTCATCGTTCTCGGAATCCCAACAGCCATCATCTTTATTCCCTGGTCCGTCCTCACCGGCAACGTCCTGCCCCTCTACAACGCCACGCAGATGATTGTGCGCACTGGGTATTTCCTCGCGCGCATCCGTGTTGAGGTAGCCGGCCGCGATCTCATCCCGCAAAACACCGCGTGCATCTTCATGGCCAATCACGTCTCCAATCTCGATCCGCCCGCCCTCATTCCGAACATTCCCGGTCGCACGTCCGCATTCCTCAAGCAATCTCTCATGCGCATTCCTGTGCTGGGCTGGGGATTCAAGCAGGGCGAATTCATCCCCGTCGATCGCACCGGTGATAGAGAGAGCGCACAGGAAAGCGTCGCCGCCGCGCGCCAAATCCTCGCCAAAGGCATACACATCACCACATTCGTCGAGGGCACGCGATCGAGAGATGGCCGCATGCTTCCCTTTAAAAAAGGACCGTTCTATCTCGCTATGGAAACCGGCGCGCTTTGTGTTCCGGTATCGATCTGGGGAACAGAAACCCTGATGTCGAAGGGGAGTGTGAGCATCCGCCCAGGTACGGCTCACGTTGCCTTCCACGCACCGCTGAACCCCGCAGACTTCGACACCCGCGAAGATCTGATGATCGCAGTCCGCGAAGCCATCGCCTCTGGCCTTCCGGAATGGATGCGAACCTAACCCAGGCTCCGTCTCACTAAGCGCTGTTCACTGGCATTGGTTTTACTGCACGATCGCGTTGTACCCGTCGTTCAGTAGCTTCTGCCGCATCGCATTCGCATCGTTGCGGTTCACGAACGGCCCGGTCTGCACATGGATCATGTTGTCTCCGAGGTCACGGCGTGCAGTCACTTCGTAACCACGTTTTCGCAGTGCGTCCACAAGGACCTGCGCGTCTTCAGCATGCGAAATCGCTGCGATCTGAACCATCCACCCCTGGGCCTGCGCAGTTGCCGGCTGTATCTTCAACGTTCCCTCCCGCTCACCAGTGCCCGCCGTTCCGCCGAGTGCCGGACGCACCTGAGATTCAGGCGCAGGCTTCACCTGGGCCTGATTTGAGCCGGTGCCCGTAACTGCCGGCGCCGCCCAAGCCGGGTCCGTTCCATTCTCTGCATCGTTTGATCCCTCAGCGGTCGTCGATTTCGGATGAGCTGGCACCACTGCAGACGCTCCTGGCTTCACTCCCAAACCCGTCGGCGCTGTTGCAGTTTTCGAACGCGGCTCCGGCATCACCGCTGCAACGGCCTGGTCGGTAGACTTGCGATGCCCAACCGCATATCCAAGCCCAAAGCAAGCTCCGCACAACGTCAAAAGGCCCGCAGCAAGCACCAGAAGAGTGCCTCCGCCCAGCGTGACCTCCGTGTCATTGCTGGTCGCAACAGGATCTAGCTCTTCCTTGCTAAAGTCTCGAATCATTCAGCATCTCCAGACCCCTGAAGCTCCAGATTCATCTCGCGTTTGCTATACGCCGTGATCCGTCGGCCGAGCTGCAACTGGCTGCGATGCAGGTGACAGCTTGTTCAACATCGAAAGCAGTTCCACCGGCAGCGGGAACACGATCGTCGTGTTCTTCTCTACTCCAATCTCCGTCAGCGTCTGCAGGTACCGAAGCTGCAGCGTGATCGGTTGTGTAGCGAGCAGCTGTGCAGCATCCACCAGTTTCTGCGCAGCATCGAATTCACCCGACGCATGGAGGATTTTCGCTCGTGCTTCGCGGGCGGCCTCTGCCTGCTTGGCCATGGCCCGCAGCATCTGTTCCGGCAGATCCACCTGCTTCACCTCAACCGAGGTCACTTTCACGCCGAACGGCTCCGTCCGCTGGTCGATAATGCTTTGGATCCGAAGGTTCAGTTTGTCGCGATGGCTAAGCACCTCGTCCAGTTCAACTTCGCCCAGCACCGAACGCAGCGTGGTCTGCGAAAACTGCGATGTTTGGTAGACGTAATTGGCCACCTTGATTGCCGCCGCATTGGGATCGACGACGTACAGTGTGACCACCGCATTCACCTTCAAGGTCACGTTATCGCGCGTAATTACGTCCTGCGCCGGAACCTCAAGCACCTCCTGCCGAAGCGAGATGCGGATCATCTGTTGAATCGGACGGAAGACAAAGATGATGCCCGGCCCCTTGGGTGTCGGCCGGATGCGGCCGAGGTTGAAAATCACAGCCCGCTCATATTCGCGCAGAATCTTGATGCAGTTGATGAGATAAAGGACAACGATAGCAAGGGCGATCAGGATTGGAAGCGAAACGTCGGGCATAGTGCTTTCCCCCATTCAGCACGGATTGTACTCCCGCATCAATTCAAGCCGCCGTGCGCGGCGTTGCCGCCGACTCAGCCGGAGCAACACGCAGCACGTACTGCTCGTGCCCGGTGACGCGCAGCTTTGTTCCCTTTTCAACCGCTTCGCTGCACACGGCGCGCCAGATCTCTCCTTCCACCAGCACGTGCCCCTCTGGTGCAAGAGGCTCCATCGCGGACGCCTCGCTGCCCACCAGCGCATCGACGCCGAGTCTGGCCTTCAGCTTTCGGGCCTTCATGGCGATCCGCACCAGCAACACTGTGATCGCTCCAAACCCGAGGCTCACCCCAACGGCGACCCAGGGGTTGATGCGCAACTCGGGGATCGGCGCCGCAATCAGCGTGAGCGTTCCAAACGTGAGACACACAATGCCCGCGACACCAAGCACGCCGTGCCCGCCAAACTTTGCCTCCAGCAGAATCAGCCCAAGCGCCGCCAGCAGCAGCATCACCGCCGTAAACCTAATCGGCAACAGATCCAGCGCGAAGATGCCCAGCAGCACCATCAGCGTGCCGAGCGCTCCCGGCACAATGGTTCCCGGCGTGTTGAACTCGAGATAAATCAGCAGCGCGCCACCCACCAGCAGCAGCAATGCAATATTCGGGTTCACCAGCCATCCCAGCAGATTTTCGCGCAGAGTCGGTTGCAAAAAATCGATGCGCGCGTTCTTGGTGTGCAGAGTCTGCTTCGCGCCGTCCATGTGCGTGATTTCGCGTCCATCAACTGCATCCAGCAGTTCCTTGTCGCTTCCCGCGATCACGTCGATTAGATGCTGATTCAGCGCCTCTTCCGCCGAGTAGGAATGGGACGAAGCCACAGCAGCGATCGCAGCTTCCGTGTTCCGGTTCCGCCGTGACACGTAGGAACGCAGAAACGCCTCCGCGTCATTCTCCACCTTTTGGCTCAGCGTCTCGTCAGGTTTCCCGCCCTCGAAGACAACGTGCGCCGCACCAGCATTTGTCCCCGGCGCCATCGCAGCGATGTCCGCCGCCTCAAGCAGAAAGAAACCCGCCGATCCCGCCCGCGCCCCCGCGGGTGCCACATAGACGATCACCGGTACGCGCGAACTCAGAATCGCACCCGCCATCGTGCGCATTGAATCCACGAGCCCGCCAGGCGTATTCATCTCGATCAGCAGGGCCGCCGCCCCGCTGGTGTTGGCGCGCGCAATCGCGCGATCCAACATCCCGGCACTCACGGGCTGGATCGTCTCATCCAGAACCAGCTTCTCAACGACCGGCTGTTGCGCCGTTATTTGAACGGTAAGGACGAACACCAGCCCGATCACTGTCATCAGGCTTATGACTCCGCGGAACCTGGCTCCACGCACTTGCTCACGCATGGTACGCTCCTCGAACCCAACTCCGGAACGGCCCGAATTACTGCCGCTTTCCGGTCCTCGCCTCGATCTCCCGGTTCAATTCCTGCGCCGTTGGGCTTGCCGGATCGAGCTTCAGCGCTTGCCCAACTTCCCGGCTTGCGTCGTCCATTTGGTTGGCCGCTATATCCAATCGCCCCAGCACGAGATATGCGTCGAGCGATGGCGAAATCAGCAGCGCCGCATTAGCCTCATTGCGCGCCGAAACCACGTCGCCCGTCCGCTCGCGCACCGCCGCCAATCCAGCATGCGCCTCCGCCACCTTGCTGTCGTCGGCTACTGCGGCTTGATAAACCCGCTCCGCCTCCAAAAGCAATCCGCGATTGAAATACTCCTTCGCCTGCGCCGAAAGTTTCACAGCGCGCTCGTGCGGCGACAGTTCCGCCAGCCGCGTCGCTTCCATCTCGTCGATCATCTGTGCCGCCTGCTTGAAAGCCCGCGCATCAAATGTACGGATAATTCGCTCCAGCGGCTCCGCCGCCTCTTCCGCCTTCGGTCCCTTCCAGGCCGCCAGCACCTGTTGCGCCTCCGCGTCATTCGGACGCAGTTTCAGACACTGGCTCAACTCGTTGATCGCACTCGCATCAGACCCATGCCGCTTCAGGCTCACAGCCAG
>Ga0335080_10002987_pt1 | contig 17019 bp, 10 predicted proteins | sample Lox_Sample_34_FD_206720 | JGI IMG/M metagenome (GOLD analysis project Ga0335080, IMG submission 206720) | Soil microbial communities from Loxahatchee National Wildlife Refuge, Florida, United States - Lox_Sample_3.4 | ecosystem: Environmental > Terrestrial > Soil > Wetlands | place: USA...
ACGCGACGCGGACCTGCAGCAACTGCTGCGCAGGCTGCAGGAGCCGGTGAAGGGTACGCAGTACTACCTGCCGCTCGGCGGCTGATGGGCCGCCGAGGGCAGGAGGTGGCAAATCCGGCCGGTGAAGCCGTACTTCGGCTTTACTTCGCTAGCTGTGCCTGAAGGTATTCCCCAGGCAGGCGAGCCATGCGGGGCCCGTTTGTGGTGTTGACCGGGTGCGCGTAATTGCGCTCCGGCGTCTTCTTTTCGGGCAAGGTGCCGTCCGCGTGCAGGCGCTCGATCCGCAGGCCGAGCGTGCGCTCCAACTGGAACAGCTCCGTACGCTGGCTGGAGAGGAAGAGCGTGGAGGCCACGCCCGTTTCCCCCGCGCGGCCGGTGCGACCCACGCGATGGATAAAGTTTTCCGCCAGTTCGGGCAGATCGTAGTTGATGACGTGCGCGATGTCCTGCACATGGATGCCGCGCGAGGCCAGGTCCGTGGCCACGAGCACGCGGACGCGCCCCTGCTGGAATCCGGCCAGCGCGGCGGTGCGCTGCGACTGCGAGCGGTCACCGTGAATCATCGCGGCGGCGATGCCGTCGCGGTTCAGGTTGCGGACGATGCGCTCGACGCCGCGCTTGGTGCGTGAAAACACCAGGCACCGCCCGGTCTCCTTGGAGAGCAGGCGGTGGAGGACGTCGGGCTTGGCGTCGATGGCCACCTCGAAGGCTTGCAGGCGCACGTTCTCCGAAGGCTTGAGCGTGGAGCCGAATGACAGGCGAACGGGATTGCGCATCGAGTCGTTGACGAGATGCACGACCGAGGCTTCGAGCGTGGCGGAGAAGCACATCGTCTGCCGCTGGCGCGGAAGCACGGACATGATCCGGCGGATCGCGGGCAGGAAGCCGATATCGAGCATGCGGTCGGCTTCATCGAGCACGAGGGTCTTCAAGACGCGGAAATCGACGAGCCGGCGGTCGAGAAGGTCCTCGAGGCGTCCGGGCGTGGCCACGATCAGGCGCGCACCCTTGCGGATGGCGTTGATCTGCTGGCCTTCGGAAAGGCCGCCCACAACGACGGCGGCCGGCCCGAGCTGCTTTCCACGGATGCCGTCAAACTGAGCGGCCACCTGGAGGGCCAGTTCCCGCGTGGGGACGAGCACCAGCGCGGCTACTCCCTTGTCATTTGTTTTCAGGAGCTGCTCGGCGACGGGCACGAGGAAGGCCAGCGTTTTGCCGGTTCCCGTCTGCGCCGTGGCGAGCACGTCCTTGCCCAGCAGGGCCTGCGGGATCGCCGCGGCCTGCACCGGCGTGGGCGCGGTGAAGCCGAGCGACGCCAGGCGCTGCTGGGTGTACTGCGAAATCGGTAATTCTGTGAAAGTCTGCATTTCTAGTCTGTTCTCTTTTTGGGCCTGTGCCTCGGCCGCGCGGCACGAAATGGTGCGCCACCACGGCAACTGGGCATGGCCAGTTTGATTTACGCTGAAGACGTTCGGAGGGTACTGAAGGCGGGTGTTCTCAGATCAACTGCACCAGAGGGACCGCACAACACAACCGGAAGCGATCAACGCACAAACAGTCTAACACATCTGTGGGATTTCGCAACAGCCAAGTAGCGGCCGGTGGTGGCAACACAGACGCAGTCCACCGCAGGGGCCGGGCAGCGAGCCTCTGAGTCGAACATTTTTCGTATCCGTCCGCGAGCCGTCAGGGCACCGCCCGGTTGATGCTCACTTGTGGGGCATGGCAATCGCCGGTGCCGACAGCCGTCGCGCTCACCTCGGACTCTGTCCGGACGAAGAGGGGAGTCCGTTGCATTGTGTCGTGTGCCGATGTCATGTTCTTGTCAAGCAGTACTTTCCTGGCGAGCTTGACCTCGCCGAGCAGCTCCATCAGCGGCTTTGTATCCTCGAATTGTTTGTCGCGGCCGTAGATTGCCTTCAGATTAGCTGTGATCTCATCGAGAACGCGCTCGATCGGAAGCCACTTCCACGCACCGGGGTTGGCCTGATAACTGCGCAACTGAGCGATGCGCACAAGAACATCCCTGGCCGCTTCCGGATCTCCTGCGCCGTCCAACAGATAGTGACCTATGCATTTCGGGTCCTGGTTATAGGTCGACAATTGGTGGCCGTTATTCTTATCCAACTCAGGAAACTGTCCGTACAGGTCGGTTCGCAGGAGGTCATTCATTGCCACAAACGATTCGAGCGAGTGGCTATCGCAGTCGGTACTGCTTCCGCTCTGCGGAGACGGCATTACGATACTGATCGCAGGCGCATGACCTGCCGTCTTGGCAGCGAATGGGATCGTGTCGTTGTACTCCATGGTCTCGTCATAGGCCTCGCCGGTGAGGTTTGCCCGGACCGTAGGCTTCACGAAGTAGTGCAGGACCATCAAGACGGTGTAAAGCGTGCCCGGTCCTTGCATTGAAGCAATTGCGCCCGGTGTCGACGCAATCCTCGAGTAGGATTGGTTCAGGTGCGTGTAGTAGCAGGGGGCCGGCAGCGAAACGGAGTAGCGGCTTGTGTTTGGATGGTACGAGCCACGATTGTTCACGATTTGCTTGATGAGGTCGGGCTTCACGGAAATGGGCAATGCTCCACCATCGGATGGAGGCGTATTCGCGGGACAGTCCGCCTTCGAAAACTCCAGCGCATAGCGGCCAGCTGGATAGCTCGGGCGGGTGTAGCCGGCTGCACGATGAGCGCTGTGGGCCTGGGGAACGTAGTTGCTGGCATCTTCACCCGGGAAAATCAGAACCGGGCCATGATGATCGGCCGGCAGCGCAATCAGTACGACGCGAGAGGAATCGTCCGGATCCTGTGCGAAGGTCCAGGGGCCGTTGACCAGTACCTGGACCTCCTGACTCTGTGCTAAACCCGGAACTGCGCAGAAAACCAGGGCGAATGACAGCATGATCAGACGGAGATGGATTTTCTCAGTCACGGTCGTTTCCTCCCACCCTTCGTACATGCTAACTGCTTCCAAACACGCTGAAGGCGGACCAATAGTACGGATGCGCCATTCCAGTCCGTTCGCGCAGAGCTTTCTGTGCTTTTTGCACCGAGGTCGGGACGTCCAGACCGGCTAATACAGACGCGTAGAAAGATCGCATGAACGCCTCTGCCCCCGCCGAATCCACGGCCCATCTGCTGGCCACGACGTGGGGGACCCCGGCGCCGACAAACGCGCGCGCAAGATCCGCGGCATCGCTGTCTTCGTCGCCGCGTCCACCGCTCGTCTCGCAACCGGATAAGACCGCGAGTTCGAGGCGCGAGAGAATCTTTGCCTGAAGGGAGGAGGCATTGAGAGGGCCGTCAGCGAGGATCAGGCCCGATTGGCCGATGGCTGTGGATGCGTGGCCCGAGAAGTGGAACACCTCGGAGGCTGTCAGCCCGGCCAGCACGGCGCGCCGCGTGGCTGCGGCGCCTCGAATCAGCGTTGCATCTCGAAAGGCGCCGGCAACGACCTCACCCTCGCTGACTGCGTCAGGCAGCGGCGACAGTTGGGTGGCTGCGATGTCTCCTTGAGGTACGGCGACCACGAGGGCCGTCGAACCGACGGAAATTGGCGAATACCGTCGTGCCGTCCTGCGGTAGTGGGTCCCGAGGGACGACACCAGCACCGAACGGTCGCCGAGGTAACGGCCTTCGCCATCCACCAGCGCCTGGAACGGGACAGCATTGAGCACGCCGTCTGTCTCGATCAGTACCGCACGATCGTCCATCAGTTGACGCTCTACCGGCCCGACTAGCGCTGCGTACAGGCGTCTTCCTTCCTGATTCAAGTCCCGCGGATCGGATGCGGGGTTAGAGCACAACCGCCAGAAGCGGAGTGCTGCCTCCACCACCACGGGCGCAGCGACGCCACTCCATTGGAAAGTCAGCCCGCGGTTGTCATAGACCCAAATCCCGAGCCCGCTTGGCAGGAAGGCGTACGCGAGGACAGTCGCCTTTTGCAGACGAGAAGACTCCTCAGTTACGCTCCGCAAGGCAGACAGGTCCTTCGGAAAAGTGTCGTCAACGCCGTTAGCGCCCTTGTGGCCCGCACGGACCGCGGCTCCCAGGTACAACTCCCAGATTTCCAGGGCTTGCCCTATGTCTCCCTCGCGAATCTTGAGCTCGGCAAGCGCCCGGTATGAGTCCCGTGCGCTGCGAATCCAATCCAGCTTTGATTTCTCGTCCTGGAGAGATTTCAGATGGTTTTCGGCCAGCCTCACCGAAGACATCAGGGCCGCCAGTGCTAGCGATTGATGACCCAGCCTTGACTCGACTGCGCCGCGGGCAGCGTAGAACATGATGGGCACGAATGTCTCCGGGGCCTGGCCCACATCGGCCTCAATTTGCTTCAGACGCGTGGTCGCCTCCTCCAAGCGCCCTGTCTCTGCCTCCACCGTTGCCAGCCTGGCGTTCGCCTCAAGGCGTGCGGCGCGCGTAATGAGGTTTTCCGGTGCCTCGCTGAAATAGCGAGCCGCCACGGCCAACTCCCTTTCCGCCGCTTCAGTATTTCCTTCGTCCATGGTGGCGTTAGCCATGAACGTGTGAGCCATTGCCAGCAGTATTCTGTTCGCGAAAACGTCGCTGAGCTTCAGGCCCTCGCGCCACACGGCCACCCGCAGGTGAATCTCTCGGCTCATGCGGGCAAATTCCTGCATCTCGTAGTAGAGGTTGTATCCCCGCATCGGAGGGTAGGCTGCGGACCAAAAACACTTGAGAGCCCGCTCGCTTCTTTGCCAGGCGGAAGGAAAATCCCCGACAATTCCCTCCATGCCAGCGAGGTGGTCCTGTGTTCGAAGGTAGATCACGCCGTAGTTGTGGGCTTGCGCGGTGAGCGCGGCACTCGTGTACCTCTCCTCGGCCTTGCCCAACTGCCCCAGAAGAGCTTGGCAAGTGGCCTCTTCGAGTCTGAATTGAGTCCTGAGCCAGATGTACGCTCGTTGTTCGAGGATGTTTCGGGTGGAGGCGATTGCTCTTGCGCACTTGGCTCCTTCTTGTTCCAGATGCAACGCAAGAACCAGTTCGGCACGTGACCTCAGCTCTCCGGCCTTGTTGGCCGACTGCTTGAACAGGTCTTCGGCTTTGGCCGCCTCGAGTTTCGCTTCAACCGCGTTGTCGTTATCGTTTGCTTCGATCGCCTTTGCCAAGCTGACGGCTGCCATCCAGAACCGACCGCGACTGGATGCGCTGAGCAAATCAGTCAACCAACGGTCACCATGCCGCGCTTCCAAGCGTTTGGCGAGAGCGTTGAGAGCTTCCCAATGAGGCTGCGACCGGGTCCTTCCTCCTCCGGCACGAGTTGATGGTCCTCCGGAATAGAGGGCCGGCAGCCATTCTGTGGTCGCCACCGCCAGATAGTGTTCGTCGCTCGGGTCGTCAAGTTTGGCCGAGGTCCCAGTTTGAGAGTTCCTGGCCCACCTGACGAACTGGGCCGGATCTGTAAACAGCACCGGCCGCGCGTTTTCGTGTGCTTTGAGTTTTTGCCTCAGGGCGGCGAGGCGGTCTTTCACGTCGGTGGACCAGGCGCCGTTTGGGTCCACGCGCAGGTAGTGCTCCCAGTCTTCGATGGCCTGCTGGTAGAGGAACATTTTTTCGCAGGCGATGGCGCGGTTGTAGAGGGCGACGGGATCGTCGGGACGCTTCGCTAAGGACTGGCCGAGGTACTCGATGGCCTGGCCGTAATCAATGGCGCGGTCCTGGGCTTCCGCGCGCTGGAAGTAGGCGGTGGCCAGGCCCGTGAGCAGGTCGGGTGAGTCGGGCTGCTCGTCGAGGGCGTACTTGTAGCTCTTGATGGCGGCTTCGTAGTTCCAGTCGAGGAGTTCGGCGCGGCCGCGGGCGTCGAGCCAGCGCGGGTCTTCGGGATGCTTCGCAAGCTCTTTCGCGATGAGCGCTTCGGCTTCGAGTAACGCCGCGGGGCGGCTGAGCTGCGACCGGTCACTCGCGCCGCGCTCGACGCGGATGGGCGCCTGCTGCGCCCCCGGGATGCGCAGCTCCATCGTTCGCTTTTCCGTGTAGGCCTGTGCCAGGAGCTGGTCGGCGTAGGCGGGCTGCGTGCGTTTGTACAGCCACCAGGAGCCGAGCGCCACAACCAGCACCAGGACCGTCGCCATCGCCCACACCGGCCACAGGACGAATCGGGTCCGCTTCGCGGACGGGGTCACCTGCACGCCTGGCTCAACTGCCGCTGCGACTGGTGCGCCGGGCTGCGCCGCCAGCCGCTTCGCCATTCCTGAGGCGAAACTTGGCTGTGCGCTAGGCAGCTTCTCAATGAAGGCTGCCTCCTCACTCGCCGCTTCTGCGGCAAACCGCCCGGCAAGCTGCTGCAGAAGCGGCCCGCAGTAATCGCATGTGATCACGTGTTCCATCACCGGGGCGGCGCGTTCCGGCGCCAGAATTCCGGCAGCCAACTCGCACAATTCCGTCTCGGAGGCACACCCGTTGCCCCGCGTGCCTGCTGCCGCTTCTCCGAGGCGGCGGAGGCTTCCGACAATCTCTTCGTGCATGTGAACCAGCTTCCGGCAGGCTTCGCAGCTTGCCAAGTGTTGCCGTACAGACTCCGTGGCCGCCCGTGATATGAGTCCGGGTTCCCGAGGCTGGTTCTCGATCAGCCAATCAATCTGTTCGCGAGTCAGGTGTTGCGAGTCACTCAATCGCCCTACTCCTGTCAGAACGATTCCGACGCTTGAATCCCTTTCTCCGGGATTTGCCGCTCCGGGGACGAACACATGCGCTGCCTGAGTTCGCGCGTCACCCGCAGCAAAAGCGTTTCCACGCCTTTCGTTGTCAGCATGATTCCCGGCAAACCAGCGATGGCATTGGCGGTCAGGCCGGTCCGATAATAGAGCCAGAAGACGTAGCGGTCGCGCGCGGCGTTCGAGCCTTTGACCACGGCGCGGAGATGCACATCGATTTCCGCGAACAGCACGGCGCGTTCGGGAGCGGGAGTGTTCCGGTGCGGCACAGCGGCCGCGGGAGCGGGCTCCGGCTGCGATTCGAGGGGCGCCGATTCCAGGCCCGCGCCACGCTTTTCTGAATGCTCCCTGCGGAAATGGTCACGTGCGAGGTTCTGCGTGACCACCTTCAGATAGCCGAATACCGCGCCTTCGTGACGCGACTCGAACGACCGCAGCAGCCTCGCGTCGTTCTCGCAGAGTTTCAGGTACGTTTCCTGAACGAGCTCATCGATGATTTCGGGCGTGGCTCCACCCCAGGCGCGCGCCGTCCGCAGGACCGTGGTGGCGATCAGCCGGCCGAACCTGCGGATGAACTCTTCCCACGCCGCCGCTTCGCGGGTGGCAGTGCACGCCCTGACCAGTTGCTCGGGAGACACTTCGGAGTAATTCACCCGGGCCGGGCCTCCATGAATGGCTGGGGATTCTATATCAGCTTCTTGTCAATTGTTCAGGAGATTCAGTAACTGGCCCGTGACCGAGGTTTTGGGCGGCGGTTCTTCGCCAGGCTGTCCGGCTACTTGGGCGGGAACTTTTCGAGGCCCTTTTTCACCAGCTTGTCGATTTCCGCGTCGGCGTTCTTCATGAATTTCTTCGGGTCGGCCTTCGTTTTCAGGACGGATTGCCAGACAACGTTCTTAGACGACGCGTCCTGCACGCCAAACTTCATCAGGCCGACGGAACGGACCCACACGTCCATGGGCACTCCGTTGAATGTTCCCGAGAGTATGTAGTCTCCGCCATGAATGGGTTGCGACCAGGTGGCATCGGCGGCGTCAGGATCGGGAATGGCGCCGGCGTCGTAGTGAATCACGAAGTCGGGATTCGCCGGGTCCAGCACAAAGCCTTTGGAGGCAAGCTGCCGGTCTGCCGAGGCCTCAATCTTCTTTTCAATCTGCGCTTCAATTTCGGGCGTCTGGCGGGTGACCAGGGAATTCTTTCCCCACGCGTAGCGCTTGTATTTCTTGAAAGGAGCGTTGTTGTCCGCGGTGACTTCGACCTTTTGCGCCGATGCCGGCAGCGTCGCGAAGCAGCCGGCGAATGTGCAGAACACGAGTACCGACACGGAAGCCGCTTTCACACGCATGATCGAGTTCCTCCGACCGGCAATCATCATGCCGCGAAGCGCACCACCGCGCCAGCGGGATTTCGCAGCAGAGAAAAACGCCCGGGCCGGCGAGGTGAACGCAGCTGGCCCGGGCACGTGCGGCCGTGTGAGGGGCCTTCCGGTGTCTGGCTACTTTGCAGGTTTCTGGGCTGCGACCCAGGCGTCAACCTGCTGTTCGAGCACGTCCATGGGCAGCGCCCCTGCGCCGAGCACGGTGTCGTGGAAGCCGCGAACGTCGAACTTCGGGCCGAGAGCCGCCTTGGCCTTCTCGCGCAGGCCCAGAATCTTCAACTGGCCGATCTTGTATCCGAGCGCCTGTCCGGGAACGGCGATATAGCGATCCGTTTCCGCCTGGACCTCCACCTCGTCGATTCCGGAATGCGTGTGGAAGAAGTCCACGACCTGCTGGCGCGTCCACCGCTTGTAATGAAAGCCGGTGTCCACCACCAGGCGGATGGCACGGAGCATTTCATCCTGCAGGTGGCCGTAGTAGCTGTAGGGGTTCTGGAAAAAGCCGACTTCCTCGCCGAGCCGCTCGGAATACAGCGCCCAGCCCTCGACGTAGGCCGTGTAGCCGCCCTGCTGGCGGAACGGCGGCAGTTCCGGCAGTTCTTGCGCGATGGTGCCCTGCAGATGGTGGCCGGGAACGCCCTCGTGATACGCGGTAGTCTCGATTGTGGTGGTCGTGCGGTTCTGGTAGTCGCCTGTGTTGACCATCACATGGCCCGGACGGGAACCGTCGGGCGTGCCTGGTGCGTACTGCGCCCCTGACGCATCCTTCTCCCGGAATTCCTCGACGGCCATCACTTCAACCTTCCCCTTCGGCAGGCGGCCGAACAGGTCGGGCAGCTTGCCGTACATCTGGTCGATGTACTTGCGGTAGAGATCCAGGATCTCCTGCCGGGACTTCGGATGCAGGTCGGGATTCTTGGCGATGGAAGCGTAGAGGCTCGGCAGGTCCTTGAAGCCGAGCTTGGTGGCCACGCGCTGCGTTTCCGCTTCGATGCGGGCCACCTCTTTGAGCCCGAGCTGGTGGATTTCCTCGGGCGTCATGGTTGTGGTGGTGTTGGACTTCACCTGGAAGGCGTAGCGCGCGTCGCCGTCGGGCAGCGCCCACATGCCCGGATCCTTGCGGCCCTGCGGCACATACTCGTCGCGCACGTAGGCCGTGAACCTCATGTAGGCAGGATTCATTCCGTCGCGGATGGCCGCGATCAGTTCAGCCGTCAGGCGCTTCTGGTCCACCTCTGAGATTCCCGCGGGAAACTTCTTGACCGGCTGCGCGAACGGGCTGTCCTCGGGCTTCTGCTGGCCAATCCCCTGGGCCTGGACCACGACCTTTTCGAGCAGGATTCGCGGCGGCACCAGGCGCTTGCTCGCGCCTTTCTTCATCAGCGCGATGGCCTCGTCCAGCACCGCCGGATACTGCTTCATCCGCGCGATGTAGTCTTCATAGTCTTTCACGGTGTCGAATTGCAGGATGGAAATGAGCTGTGGAATCAGGATGTGGATGCCGTTGAACTGGTCGACCGGCATCAGCCAGTTTTCGAACTTCGCGCCGTCGAGCGACTCCTTCAATTGGCGGACCATCAGCGTCTTGTTCAGTTGTTCCTGCACCGGGAAGCCGGTGGTGTCCACGGCCTCGAACCTGGCCAGGAATTTCCTCGCCATCTCCAGGTCGGCGAGCACAGCCTTCTCGGAGATGTCGCTGACCTTGTCGTTGTAGCGTTTGTCGCCGAGGATGCTGGCAAATTCGGGCGCTGTGCGAAGCGTGTATTCCCACTGCTCCTTCAAAAGGCTGTCGAGCTGTTTCCGGCGCTCTTCCAGGCTCTGCGCTGGCCGGCCGGCCGCCTGGGCCGCGGCGGGCATCAGCATCACCGCCGCCGCGACTGCATGAAGCACAAGTCGAATCGATCGTTTCATTCCGTCTCCGTTTTCTTAAGGCTTGGAAACTGCCCTCTTTTGTGTGGAACGGCCGGCGCCCTTCGTTTGTTCCAGACGATTGCTGGCGGGAGCCCGGCGACCGTGCAAGAGAATACGACTAGGACGGAAGACGCGCGGAACCGGTTTCTGAGCGCCGCCTAAATGGCCGGGGAGCGTTTGGCCCGGCGACTACGGCCGGTAGTAGACTGCTGCTCGCGTGTCGCTCGGCGCCCGCCCTCGGCGCCTCTGCGGCCGCGTTCGCCTTTTTCTGCTATTCTTCGCGCGCACGATTGCTTCATACGCAAAGGGAGAAGCCATGGGTAACTGGTCGCGCAGAAATTTCTTTCTCACATCCTTTGGGGCGGGGGCGCTGGCCGGCGCGCGGCGCATGTTCGGCGCGGCACTGCCTGCGGCACAGGCCGCGGCGTCCGGCACGCGACCGCTGATCATTTCCAGCTCGAACGGCCTGCATTACCTTGACCGCGGCATGGCCGTGCTGAAGAAGGGCGGCGACACACTCGACGCCGTGCTCGCGGTGGTCACCGCGGTCGAAGACGATCCCAACGACGACTCGGTCGGCTACGGCGGCCTGCCGAACGAAGAGGGCGAAGTGGAACTGGACGCGTGCGTGATGCACGGCCCGACGCGACGCGCCGGCAGCGTCGCTTCGATCCGCAAGATCAAGAACCCGTCGCTGGTGGCACGCGTGGTGATGGAGCGCACGAATCACGTAATGCTCGCTGGAGACGGCGCGCGCCGCTTTGCCGTGGATCAGGGTTTTCAGGAAATGAATCTGCTTACGGAACGCTCGCGGATCGCGTGGCTGGCCTGGAAGGCGAAGTCGAGCAAGAACTGGCGGCCGGGCCTCGACAGTCCCGAGTGGAAGCAGGAACTGGCGGGACTGCTGGACACGCCCGAGAAGCGCGCCTGGGCGCCGCACATCGAAGAAGTGGTAACGCATCCGTCGACCGGCACCATCAATTGTCTCGCTGTAGACGCGAACGCCAACATTTCAGGAACCACCACGACCTCCGGGCTTTCCTGGAAGATTCCGGGCCGCGTCGGCGATTCGCCCATCATTGGGGCCGGTCTTTTTGTGGACGGCGACGTCGGCGCGGCCGGTTCCACCGGCAAGGGCGAAGAGAACATCAAGATTTCGGGCGGGCACACCATTGTGGAAGCGATGCGTCGCGGCGCCTCGCCCACGGACGCCTGCCTGGAAGCTGTGAAGCGCGTGGCCCGCAACTACAACAACAATATGGACAAGCTGCGGCAGTTTCACATCAAGTTCTACGCGCTGAACAAGGCCGCAGTCCACGGCGGCGCGGCTTTGTGGCAGAAGGACTACAACGGCAAGAGCGACTGCACGTATGCAGTGGACGAGGGCGGGGGGCCGAAGCTCGTCGAATCCGCGTATCTATTGAGCGGCGCGGGCAACATCGAATAGCACGAACACCTGCGACCACAATTGCCGGTTCGGAACCGTCGGATGATTGAACGCGAGACAGCAAATGCGGTAATCATCGGCGGCGGCGTGGTGGGCTGTGCCGTCGCCATGGAGGTCGCGGCGGCGTTCGAGGATGTGTTTCTTCTCGAAGAGATGCCACAGCTTGGCATGGGCGCGAGCTCGCGCAACAGCGGCGTGATCCACTCCGGAATCTACTATCCCCCCGGCTCGCGCAAGGCACGCCACTGCGTCGAAGGCAACCGGCTGACTTACGAGTTCTGCGAAAAGCACGGTGTCCTCCACCGGAATACCGGCAAGGTCGTGGTTGCCAGAACGCCTGGAGAAGAGGGCCAGCTCGAGGCGCTGATGCGCCGCGGCGAGGAGAACGGTGTCGCGGGCTTGCGGCTGATCGATCGCGCGGCATTGAGAACGCGCGAGCCGCACGTCGAAGGCCGCGTCGCGTTGGAAGTGCCGTCGTCAGGGCTGGTGATGAGCGAGGAACTGGTGAAGGCCTATGCGCGCCTGGCATCAGCCAGGGGCGCGCACATCCTGACCCACGCGAAAGTCACGGCGATGGAGCCTGCCGGAGCAGGCGCGCGCGTGACCAGCGAACGTGGCACGATGGAGGCGCGTGCCGTGGTGAATTGCGCCGGGTTGTTCGCCGACGAAATTGCCGCGCTGATCGGCTTTACGCGCTACAAGATTCAGCCCGTGCGCGGGGATTATTGCGAAGTGGTTCCCTCAAGGGCGCACCTGGTGAACACCCTCGTGTATCCCATGCCTGAGGCGGGAATCTACTCGTTGGGCGTGCACCTGACGAAAACGCTGTGGGGCACGCTGCTCGTCGGGCCGACGGCGCGCGCGGTTGCCAGCAAGACAGACTACGAGAGCGGCCGCGTTCCGATCGCCGAGTTTGCCCGGGGCGCGCGCGAGCTGATGCCGGAGATTACGGAAGCGGACCTGCGCCCCGCATACTCCGGGATCCGCGCCAAACTGGCCGCGCCCGGCGGCCATGCGGCTGCGCATCCGAAGGAGGCCGCCGACTTCGTGATCGAGCGCGATCCGCGCGTGCCTGCGATCATCCATATGATTGGAATTGAATCGCCGGGACTGACCGGCGCCTGGTCGCTGGCGAAGGAAGTCGCCGGCTTGGTGCGCGAGACCCTGGCGTGACGCTACCTGGGGACGGCGCTCGCCGCCGCTCCGTTCACGATCGCAGAAACCGAAACCAGGCGCACCCCGCGAGCTTCGATTTCCGGCAGCGCTTCTGCCAGGGCCGACAGCGTCGCCGTGTGCGGATGCCCGATGGCGATGCACGATCCCTGTTCGCGCGCCAGGCGTCCGGCATGCTGAAGCTGGCGGCGGATCGCGGCAGGGTCTTCGTCGTCATCCAGAAATACGTTGCGGCCGGCCGCCGGCACGCCCGCGCGCCGCGCAATGTCCAGAGCGATGCTCGCTGCAGACGTGCGACTGTCCACGAAGAAAAGGCCGCGCTGGCGCAACGCCGCCGCCAGAGCCGTCATCAACGCCGCGTTGGCGGTCGCCCGCGAGCCCTGGTGATTGTTCACCCCCACCGCGCCGGGAACCGTAGCCAGCATTTCATCGAGCACGCGACTGACCTCGGCGGCCGGCTCGCCGACGCGCAGTTCGATCTTCTCGGCCTTCTCCTCGCCGGCCACGGACTGCATCGGCAGGTGCAACAGCACTTCGATCCCGCGCCTGTGCGCTTCCTCCGCGATGCCCTGCGACTCAGGCAGGTTCGGCAGGATGGCCACGCTGACGCGCCCCGGCAGCGAAAGCACGGCGCGCGCCGCCGCCGCGTCGTAGCCCAGGTCATCCACGAGGATTGCCAGTTGGCCGTCCGCGCCGGGGCCTGGGCCCTGCGCCGCTCCGCCGGATGGCGCCGGCGCGCCCTCCGAGCGGAAGACGTCCAGCTTCAGCAGGAGCTGGTTCGCGTTCGTTACGGAATAGGTCGCTTCGCCGGGCGCAGCGCCGGCGGGTTCGATTCCCACTCCATCCTTTGCAGCCGCTTCGCGCCAGGCAGCCTCCAGCGCGCCGAGCCGCGACCAGTCCTGCAGCGTCACCAGCACGCGTGCCGGCACGGCAGGTTGCGACACAGCAGGTACGATGCGGATCGGCGACGCGTTTCCCGCAGCTGCGCGCGCAGCCGCGGCGAAATCGGTGGCCAGGCGGTCCGGGTCTGTGACGGGAGGGACGGCGCGACGGCACGCGGAGAGGCTCAGCAGCAGAAGAGCGATGCAAAGAAGCGCGCGGAATTGCCGGCTCAGAACGCACAGCACGCACGAAGAGTTGCGATTGTCAGGGACGCCCGCGAGATGGCCCACGATTAGCTGGGTTTTCCAGCAGGAGAAGGCGGATTGCGAAGCAGATCGATCGCTTTTCTCAGGGGAGCATCGCCGGCGCGTGAGGGGCCGGGCAGTCCGGTGCGCGGCGTTCCATCGTCGCCGCTGTCCGGCAGCGCGCTCGAGTCGTCTCCGGCGTTGTTGGCCACCTCCACGGATGGCTTCACGCCCCCTTCGTTGATGGCCTTGCCGGAGGGGTCGCGATAGAGCGCCGTGGTGAGGATCAGGGCGCCGCCGTCTTCCAGCGGAATCACGGATTGCTCCGAGGCGCTTCCGAACGTGCGCTCGCCGATTGTGGGTACGCCGCGGTCCTGCGCCAGCGCAGCCGCGAGAATCTCTCCCGCACCGGACGTGCTGGCGGAAAGCAGCACGGTCACCGGGCCGGTCCAGACAGCCTTCTGCGGGTCAGCCTTGAATTCCTGGACGGGCACCGTCTGGCCCTTCAGCGTCGCAATCGTTCCGGTGTTGAGGAAAAGGTTCGCCGTGGCCACCGCTTCCGAGACTTTGCCGGAGGAGCAGTCGCGCAGATCGAGCACCAGTTTATGCAGGCCTTGCTTGGAGAAATCGGCCAGCTTCTGGCGAATCTCACCCGAGCGGCCGTCTGCAAGGGTATTCACGCGGATGTAGGCGATGTCGTCGTCCACCTTGTCGGCGGCCAGGCGCGGCACGGCCACCACCGCGCGCACGACTTCGATATCCTTTGATTCTGTACCGCCATGGCGCACTTCGGTGATTTTCACGGGCGTGCCCGGCTCACCTTGAAGCAGCAGTTCGGCCTGGCGGATGGAAATCTCGCGGGTGGAGAAGCCTGCAATCGATTCCAGAATGTCGCCGGTGGAGAGTCCGGCCTTCTGCGCTGGGCTGTCGGGCAGCGCGGTCAGCACCAGCAGGTAGCCGAAGCGCTTGGAGAGAACCACGCCGATATCGCCCTTGGGGTGCGCTTTGAGCCGCGCCTGGTAGTCCTCATATTCGCGCGCGCTGAGGTATCCGGACTGCGCGTCCAACGATTCGACCAAGCCGTGCATCGCCCCGCGGGCGACCTGGCGCATGTTGGGTTCTTCCACGTAGTCCTGCTGGACCCGTTGCAGCACCTCACCGAAAACGCCCAGCGACCGGTAGGCGCCGTCTTCCGAGGTCCGCGCCAGAGCAAATCCGAGACCCGCGTACAGGAGCACCAGCGTGGAGAGTGCCAGAACGAGGATGCGGGCGGCGCGATTCATTGTGTCAATCCTTTGAAGACGGTGAGAGGCAAGTATAGCACCTCTGGCACTTTGTACGGCCGAAGCCTCAAGCCAGTTTCATCGAAAGCAGCTCAAGGAAGAGATGACGCCGAGCCCCCGGTGGATGCCCAGGCCAGCTCAGGACGCCGGCGCCGCTACTTCCGCAATCACGGGTTCGGCATATGTGATGTACGTCTGGGAAATGCGGTCGTGCCAGGTGAGCCCGTGCTCATCCCAAGCCGACCACAGGAAGCCGAGCGCGCCCGCGGCAGCAGAAATCAGATACCCGAACCCGCGCCAGGTCAGATCGGTCTGGTCGGGCGGTTTGCCGTCAAAGCACACGACGCGCAGTCCGCGCAGCGCCATGCCGGGCGTCCCTCCGCCGACCACCGTAAACAGCAGTACATACTGCGCGTAGATCAGGAAGGTTGCTGCCACGGCCACGGCCGCTCCGGTGCGGGAGAAGGCGAATTCACCACCTGCGAGGTGGAAAGCCAGAAAGAAACCGCCCACGGTGAGCGCCAGGATCACGGCGTCGAGGATGGCGGCGGTGCGGCGTTCGCGAAGGTCGGCGACGGGCAGACCCTGGTCCTGCGGCTGCTGGGTTTCGACAGCCGCGGCCGAGAAATCGAACACCGGCTGGGGAACGCTGATTTCCATGCGCTCCGGCTGCGCCGCAACGGGCGGGCGTGCGGCCGTGCGGAGTGCCACGCGGCGCCGCTCGTCCTCGGTCTCCTCTTCGGTTGCGGCTGCGAGCGATTCAGCGAATTCGGGGGCGTCGGACGCGGCAGCCGCGAATGATTCCGCGCCGACCGGCTCGGCCGTGGTTGCCCCAAGGACTTCCGAATCGGTCGCCGCGAGAGATTCCGAAACGACGTGTTCGGCCGAGACCGCTTCGTCGTCGTGAGCAACAGCTTCCGTAACCGGCGCTTCTCCGTAGACCGGCTCTTCCTCGTCCATTACCCGCTCTTCGGCCGGCGCGTTGCCAATTTCAAAGCCGGAAGTCAGCGAGCCGCATTCGAGCTCGGCGTCATCACCGTCGGCCGTGACGGCGTCCGGCTGAGCCTTCCAGTAGCCGGTATCAATAGCTGGCATCGCTGCCGAGGGGGCGGCCTCCACAGCGCTCGTCAGTGAGGCGGCGGGCGCGGCGGCCGGCGGCACCGTCTGCACTTCAGCAAGCTCGGCAGGGTCGGCATGGACCTCGAGTGTCGCGGAATCGGCCAGTACGACGGGCGGCTCCGCGGGAATCGGCAGCACAGCATTCATGGCCGGCCGTGGCGCGTCTTCGGTTTCGAGCGTTGCCGCAGCGGGCGCTTCCACCGCGTCCATGGCAGCGGCAAAGACCTGCTCGGAGTGTGACTCCGAAATACCGGCTTCCATCGGGGCGTAGACGCGCAGCGCTTCTTCCGTTTCGGTGGGCGCGACCGCTCCGGCCGCTTGCGTCATGCTGGCCTGCGCGGCCGAGGCAGTTGGTGGTGCGTCTGCGATGAGCGCGGACGGTGCGAACGTTGCCTGCAGGTCTTGCGCAGCATCGGTTATGGGCGCGACGGAAGCACTCGCCTTTTCCGCAGCTTCCGGCTCGGCCTCCAGTGTGTCCGTCTTCGAATGCACCCTGAAGGTGAGCACGGACTGGCCCGCCGTGTTGCGCTGGCGCTCGCGGCGGCTGCGGTAGGACTCGAGCCGCTCGGTCACTTCCCGGCGCCATTCGGGCACTTCCGGCGACGGCGTCGGCGGTTCCGAGACAGCAGAGCCGGCAATGGCGGGGCGCACAGGTCCCGGAGTGCTGGCGGGCGCGGAGGAGGCTCGCGCGCCGGCCCCAGCCGAGGCTGCCGCGGCGCGAGCGCGTCCTGCCGATCGCGCTTCCACCGGCACCGATGCCAGCACGGCGCGAATGCGCTCGACAGCTTTCTTTCGGTTGATGGCCGCGATGTCGTCGGAGACGTCTAGCCCGACGTAGGCGTCACAAATGGCAGTGGGCTCGTCGTGAATCAGCCCACACTTCAGGCATGGTGTTTTCATGGTCCTGTTTT
>Ga0335080_10002989_pt1 | contig 17014 bp, 17 predicted proteins | sample Lox_Sample_34_FD_206720 | JGI IMG/M metagenome (GOLD analysis project Ga0335080, IMG submission 206720) | Soil microbial communities from Loxahatchee National Wildlife Refuge, Florida, United States - Lox_Sample_3.4 | ecosystem: Environmental > Terrestrial > Soil > Wetlands | place: USA...
TCAAGGAAAGTATATCGTGTGACATCCACTAAATCGATTCACTTATCGAGCACGAGACCCGCGCGATTCTCAGCGAAGCGTCTCTTCACTCAACACTGCTCAAAACTGAATTGACTCCACAGTCATTCCCGCCGGCAGCATCCTCTATGCATGCGTTATTCGTACGCAAGCGCGTCGATGGGGTCCTTACGGGCTGCCATCCAGGCCGGGTACATAGCCCCAAGTAGAGATCCCAGAAATGCAATCCCCGCGCCCTGCATCAACCAGTGACCTGTGATCTCGAAATGCTGTGTCGGGAACGCATGCAGCAGAACCGTGCGTACCAGGTAGGTTCCCGCAATCCCAAGGGCAACCCCCGCGATAGCCATAACCGCTGTTTCGCGTAAAACCACGCTGACGATCACCGGCTTTGACGAGCCGAGCGATTTGAGAATGCCGATTTCGCGCGTACGCTCCAGCACTGCCGTGTACATCGACTGGAAGATCACGAGGAATCCGACAATCACGGCGATTGCGGTAACCACATCGAGCGCAAGATTGAAGCCGGGCAGCTTCTCCGGCGTCATCTCAGACATCCACTCGGCCATCGTCTCCACGGGATAGTCCTTCAACCCGGCGACATTGTGTATTTCGTCGATGACCGCCTGATCGTTCGACGGATCGTCAATCTTGATGTAGAAGATCGAGCACTTGTCTGTCGTCCCAGTCAGCGTGTTCATTGTGTCCAACGGAATGAGCTTGCGGCCGCCCTTGCCGTGTTCCACGATTCCGGAGATTTTGAATGGGTGGTTCAGAATCTCGACAGTATCGCCGACCTCGTAAGGCCTCCCGGTCTTCGGATTCTTTGAAGTTGCAAATATGTCGTCCACGATCGCGTCGTCGGGTCCCTTGAATGGGCCGCCGCTGACGAAGGCAAAGGGCCGCAGAGCATCGAAGCTCTGGTAATCAATACCATACAGAACCTCGACAGAGCCCTGGGTGTTCAGATGCGCGTTCGCCGGCGCCACGACGGTGATGTGCGGCAGCTTTCGGATCACGTCCGCAATCTTCACGTTCATGGTTGCCCCGCCCACGCCATTCATCACGCTGGTATTCGAGGCCCGCATCATCAGGTCCGCCCCGATTCCATTGGTTCGGGTCTTTGTATCGTTGAGTATCCCCATAAAGATGCCCACGATCGACAGAATCATGATCACTTCGATCGCCACCGCGGTAATGCTGATCAGCGACCGCAATGGGCGATGCAACAGGTTGGCAATCACGAGCTTGTTCATCGCTTCGGTAGAACTCCGGAGGGTTCGTCGTTGCTTCGGCTGCCCAGTCTAAGGGTATCAGCCCGGTTCAATTCCTTCCCGGCCTGCTTCCGCTGTTGCGCCGCTCGGTTCTCCTCCAGATATCCCGCTTCTGTTTTGCACAATATTGAGTGACGCGAAACACAGGGCACCCCTCTAGCTCAGTGATAAGTAACGGTGATAAAGTTGATTCATACGTGCAATGCCATTCGTAACTTGCCTGTGGAAATCCCCCGGGCTATGATGTCGGGACTGGTTACCAAATGAGTACTTTCGGGGAAGAGCTTCGATCGCAGAGGATCTCGCGAGGCATCGCACTCGAGCAGATCACTGCAGTTACCAAGATCAGCCAGCGGCACCTGGTGGCACTGGAACAGGATCGGTACCAGCAACTTCCCGGCGGAATTCTTAGCAAAGGCATTGTTCGTGGCTACGCCGGTGCTCTTGGGCTTGATACCCACGACTGGACTGACCGCTTTCTCAAGGCAACCACCCAGGTCGGTCTGACCGTAGACACCGTCGACAACAGCTGGACGACCTTCGCCTCCAATGTTGGCAAAGAGCGGATTCAGCGTCGCGAAGCATTGGAGCAGCGGCTACGCTGGGTCGGCGCGTTTGTCCTGTTGGCCATCGTTGCCGTCGCCGGTTTTCTCACCGTACGTTACGTCGGTGTCCGAGCCGGCTGGTGGAGTTCGGTAATCCCGGTCCCCGCGAGGGCCCAGGCGATCGGTGCCCACATAGCCTCGTGGTTCAGCCGGTAACCCACCACCCTCCCCCAGTCCCTGGTCCCTGGTTCCCTCATTCCTGTTCCTTGCCTCCCGTTCTATCCGTTGACCCGCACCATTACTCCTCTAGGTCCCCGCAAATCCCCGTTCGCTGCCACTCTTTGCCCGGTTTGCCTGCTCCCAATTACCATAGAGGGATACGCCGGTGCGACTATCGTCCGCCGATGCGCATTGTCTCCCGCTGGCAGTTGCAGGAATCGCGGCTGCCCTCATTCAGCCAATCGCGGCAGGCAATCACCTTGAACCCTTCAACGGGGAGGAATGCGAAGTTGAGCGATCGTTTTTTGTTTACCTCTGAATCGGTCACGGAAGGTCATCCCGACAAAATCGCCGACCAGGTTTCCGATGCAATTCTTGACGCCTGTCTCGAACAGGATCCCTACAGCCGCGTTGCCGCGGAGACCCTGACCGCCACCGGCCTCGTCGTCATCGCTGGCGAAATCACTACCAATGCCTACGTCGATTTTCAAAGCCTCGTCCGCGGCGTCGTTGCCTCCATCGGCTACGACAACGCCCTGTACGGCTTCGACTCCAACACCTGCGCCGTGATCTCCTCGATCAACAAGCAGTCAGCTGATATCGCGCAGGGCGTCGACACCGGTGGTGCCGGCGACCAGGGCATGATGTTCGGCTACGCTTCCAACGAGACACCTGAGCTGATGCCTGCGCCAATCTCTCTCGCTCACAAGCTCACCCGCCGGCTCAGCACCGTCCGCAAGAATGGCAAGCTGCCCTACCTGCGCCCCGATGGCAAGAGCCAGGTCACGGTGGAATACGACGAGAACGGCAAGCCCGCCCGCATCGATGCCGTCGTGATCTCCAGTCAGCACGCCGAGACCATCAGCAATGACGAGCTCCACGCCGACGTCCTCAAGCACGTCATCCAGGCGGTGCTTCCCGCCAAGTGGCTTGACGAACACACCAAGTACCACATCAACCCCACTGGCCGCTTCGTTATCGGCGGACCGATGGGTGACACCGGTCTCACCGGCCGCAAGATCATTGTTGACACTTACGGTGGCATGGGCCGTCATGGCGGCGGTGCCTTCTCGGGCAAGGACCCGACAAAGGTGGACCGTTCCGCAGCCTACATGGCGCGCCACATCGCCAAGAACATCGTGGCGGCCGGACTCGCCGAAAAGGCCGAAGTCGAGCTGGCCTACGCCATCGGCGTAGCCGAGCCCGTCTCTGTCCTCGTCGAAACCTTCGGCACCGGCAAAATCAGCGAAGGCAAACTCACCGAACTGGTGCGCAAGAATTTCGCGCTCACCCCCAAGGCAATCATCGAGAGCCTGAACCTGCGCCGCCCGATTTACAAGCAGACGGCTGCCTATGGCCACTTTGGCCGCACTGAACCCGAGTTCACCTGGGAATCGACCACCAAGGCTGCTGCCCTTGCCGAACAAGCCGGCATTGCATCATCCGCCAAAGCCACAAAGTAAAGATCTTTCTTCTACCCAAACAAGGGACCCGCAAGGGTCCCTGATCTTTGAATCCCCTACTCCCCATTCCCTACTCCCTCGTCCCTGTTCCCTGCTCCCGGCTCCCAGTGCTTTAGAATCTCCATGTTGTCCATTCATCATCGGGAGCTTTTCATGCGGACTTTTGCTCTGACGTTTGCGTTTGTCGCAATCACCGCCTGCGCGGCGGCGCAATCCGGTCCAGACTGGGAATACCTGGGTCACCACGGTCCGCTTGTCTGGGGTAAGCTGGATCCGTCATATCTGGCATGTTCCAAAGGACACGAGCAGTCGCCCATCGACATTCGCGGCGCCCACCTGAACAAGGCTCTTCAACCCATCGAATTCCACTACATCGGCGGCTCCGTCACTCTCGAAAACACCGGCCGCAGCATCATCGTTCATGTCAATCCCGGCAGTTACATGGTGGCCAATGGTGTTCGCTACGACCTCCAGCAGTTCGAGTTTCACCATCCCGGCGAAAGCGCAGTGAATGGCAAACTCGCTGACATGGATGTCGAACTGCTTCACAAGAGTTCCGACGGCAAGACGGCTATCATCGAGATCCTCATGTCCATGGATCGCGGCAGCCCCAACGCCGTTCTCGCCATGCTTTGGCCGAATCTGCCAAAGAAGGCTGGCGAAACTGAAAAGGTTACCGACATGGTGAATCCAGGTGGCTTCCTTCCTGGTGATCGTGGCTATTGGACCTACATGGGCTCTCTCTCCGCCCCGCCCTGCACCGAGGGAGTACGGTGGTTCGTCTTTGAAAACCCAATCACTCTCAGCCTCGATCAGTTGCGCGCCTTCACCTACATTTTCCGAGTGAATTCCCGCCCCCTCCAGGATGCACACGGTCGGCGCATCGAAGCGAACGAGTAGCAAATGGAATTCGGCCTGCGCGACCGCCCAGAGGCAAATCTGTGCACACTACTGCGCCGACTTTATTGCAGCACCGTCAGATTCGATATCTGGTTTTGCTCGGTCAACGGTCGGTCAAGTTCCTATAAACGGCCTCCGGCATCCTGTGGAGGGAAACACAAGCGGTTGGTATCTCTGGTGTGGTGAGATTTGGTCGGAGGCCAACGATTTCTTCGCGCCGGTGCACACTCGCCATATTGAGGAGGATTATCCGGAGATCGCAAATCTCCTCGGCCTGCCTCCCGGCTATCGATTTCTCAAGGCGGGCGATCATCTCGATGTATGGTTCGATCCGGAGTTGCTGAAAGTCGGAGATTGACCTACTCCGTAAGTGGAGTGAACGTAAGCACGATCCCCTGCTCACCAGGCAGGACGCGCACTTGCACTCCGGTGACGTCTTCCACCAGGTAGTGCGCTGCCGATAAGGATTCCGCTTCATGCGAAAACGTCGTCGCAATAACGACACATCCTGCGGCGCGCCCCGACAGCGTTCCCGATTCGGCATCTTCGAATACTACGCACTCTTCCGGAGGCGATCCCAGCAATGCTGCTCCTGCAAGATACGGAGCGGGATCAGGTTTCCCCTGCATCACGTCATCGGCCGTCACTAGCCGCTCTGGAACTGGAACCCCCGCTTGTGCCAGCCGCATCCGGGCCAGATGCTCCGTGGCACTCGTTACTACCGTCCAGCGATCCGCCGGCAGCGCCTTCAGCAGATCCAGCACGCCGGGCAGGACCGCTAGGCCTTCGCCATCCGCCAATTCGATATCTTCAATAAGCTGGAGTTCCGCCTCGCTGTCGAGGTCCGGCCGCAGCAGTGCCGCCGTTTCAATCGCGCGGCGGCCGTGCGCCGTCTTGCAGGCAAACTCAGGATCGACGCCGCGCATCTGGGCCCACTTCGTCCAGCTGCGTTCAACGGATCCTATCGAGGAAATCAGGATGCCGTCCATATCGAAGAGCACGCCTTTGCAGCGGATCTCGACGGGCGATGAGGCCATTCCCTGATTGTAACGGTTCGGCGTATCACTATTTTTTTTGAGCTGTTGTACCCTTCACTGTCCCGAAAGTCACTCTCGGAGGTTCACCGAAGGTGATTGTCGCTTTCACGCTACTACTCCGTCTTCCCAACAGCGCATGATTCTCTCCCAGCGTCACAGCGTGATTTGCAATCTCCCCATTGCCGGTCCAGCTATCAAAGCGAGCCAGAACTGGCGGCACTCCCTCCCCAGACGGGGCAATGCGGCCCGTAACTGAACCCTTCTTCCAATCAAAATGCAGCGTACCTTTCGCCGAAGATCCGAGGTCGCTGCCTCTGTATCCGGCCAACTCCACTTTGCCATCCCCATCGAAACGCGCACCGGCACACTTGAGCTCAAGCACACGGCAAATCTCCACTGGGCTCAACTGCTGGAATTGTCCCTCAAGCGAGTAGGCAAGCTTATCGCCATTCACGACTGTCCCGGTCACATGAATTTGTCCACCCAGAAGGCCGGCATCAACACTCGTCAACTCTGCCTCCGCCGTCGTTACCTTGATATCCGCTGTAACGTCCTGCAACGTTACGGGCCCCAGTACCAGGGACTGCGCTTTCAGCATTGCCTGAAGTGCAGGCCATTTGTGCTCTGGTGACGGAGTCAACCGTGCGATCACCGTCGACAGCAGTGTCCCGGCTTTTTCCGAGCCAAGGAGAGTCGCCTGTAGTTCAGCAGCATTCAGCGACGGGAAATCAAGGCTCACAGTTGGAGCGCACTGGCGCTCCGGATCGCACACCGGAATGATCACGCGAGCCGTCCCTTTCAGTGGGCCATAAGCAAATGCCGCCGGGTCCCAGATGCGTACACCGCCGTTGAGATGCAACACTGCCTCAGGAATCTGCACCGCTGTTGCAAGTTCATCCGTTTTCCAGTTCGCATTGTGCAGCGTAACGGTGCCAGTCAGCCTGTCTGGCCGAGGCTGAGTAGCCATCGCGAAGTCGACAGCCGCCTGTGCAGGTTCCGCGATCGGTCCAGCGCTTTCAACCGGTAATACGTCAGGGGGAGGCAGCCAGGGTCCGGCGATCGTGAGATCCACCGTCACCGGGTCGCCTCCGATTGCATCCAGCGCGCCCGCCTCCTTCAACCCCGCAGACTCTGCGATCTGCCGCAGACGCGAAGGCGTCCCGTCCCCCTTCAGCGAGACCTGATATCCCTCCAAAGTCAACCGCACAGTAAACGCCAATGGCGTGGAGGCGCCTGCCGGCAGAGTTGCCGTTCCGCTAAGCACCTCACCCTTGCCGTCCGCGGTCACAACCGGCTCCAAAACTGCCTTCTGAATCTGGATTGGCTGCGCGAGGGTACCGCCACTGAGCCGCAACCCCTCGACCGTGATACTTCCGCTAAGTGGCCCTGGCGCGACAGAAGTCTGCTTACCTGGCGCTACCCCGGTACCGTGACGCGTTGGCTTCCCTGCCGCTTGCGGCATCGCAGGCGGCACAGGTGCCGTCGCGTCGTATGTGAGTTTCCCGCTCAGCGTTCCATCTGTTTCCAGCCCCATCCCGAGTTCATTTCGTACCGTCCTCAGCGTGTCCAGAATTGCCTGTGCCGGAATCCGTTGCAGCTCGAGTGCGATCTTGGGCTCGCCACCGTTAGGCAAATCACCGCTGAGAAGCAGCCGGCCATCCCCAAGAGGAGAGTTGCACGCAAGCTTCTCAACCGATCGCACCGAGTAGTGATACACAAAGCCGCAATTCGCATCAAAATCCAACGGCACAGCAGGTGCAAACTCCGCGCGATGCACGCCCGCTGCGCGAAGCCGCGTCGTCACCTGCGCGGAATCGGCCGTGCCATCCAGCTTCATCTCCGCCGTCAAATCGCCGCGCCATCCCGGATCTGAACCGATCAGCAGCCGGCTCAACTGTCCAAGCTGCGCTTCACGCCACTCCAGCTCCACATGCACCGGCATCAGCCGCAATTCAGAGGCACGTCGCATCTCTCCTTCGAGTTGCACAATTCCCGTGTCGCCCAGGTCAAGGTTGACATCCGTGCGCGCCGGCTGGCCCTTCAGTCGAACCCGCCACTCACCGGCACTCTCCTGCCAGAAGGAGAGATCCGCATTGACCAGCGAATACGGTAGCTTTTCCACTCCCTTCTTGATGTTGATCCGCGAATTGGTCGCCTCAAGGTAGGGCAGTGGAACCGGCTTTCTCGACGTTCCATCGGACTGTGACTGAGCCGCAGTACGGAACAGAGTGTCCATGTTCCATCGTCCCTCGCTTGTCCTTACGAGGTTCAGACTCGCTTCATTCACGCTGATCCGGCTGATCTCCAGCCGCCCGCGCCACAGTGAAAGCATCCGGATTGCTGCCGTCACTTCATTGGCGTGCAGCACCGGTTCGGCGCCGTAGGCAGGATCTTCCTCTACGGTCAGATCTGTCATAACAAAGCTCGGACGGGGAAACAGCCGCAATTCCACTTCGGACAAGTGCACAGGCCGCCCCAGCGAGTTCGACATTGCCCGTGTGATCCGGCTCTTGTAACGATTGATGCCCACAAGCGGCGGGATCACGATGATAGCGACGAGAATAGTCAATGCCAGCGCTGCGATCCACAGTTTTGATCGCCTCTGCTGCCGGCCTTGCACTTCTTCCGTCATTGTCGTTATTTGCGCTCTGATTGCAGAAATCCCGGGCGGCAGTAGCCTGATTCAGCGTGTCAGGTGGAACGTCCGCTTCCACCGCGTATCAGTAAAGAAATGAAGCGCCACATGCCCCATCCACGCAATGTTGTTCCCAATCCCCGTCTCGTCGTACTGGTGTTCGGGTGTCTTGAACGACCAGTAATTGAATAGGGGCCGGCCTACAATGTTCTCGCGTGGCACAAATCCCCAGAAGCGAGAATCGAGACTGTCGTGGCGATTGTCGCCCATCATAAAATACTTCTCCGGCGGCACCACTAGGTCACCATCCACCACGTGGTTGGGCATATCCACCGCCCACCGCTCCGTAGCCCCAAGGTCCACGGTCATCGGAACCGTCGGAAAATCGTCCAGGTAGTCACGATAATTTTCCGGTGTCGTCGGCGCTGCATGCGGCTCGCTCTGCGCCACTCCATTCACCATCACGATTCCGTTTCGCAGGTGAATATGATCGCCCGGCACGCCGACCAGCCGCTTCACCAGGAACAGGATCGTCGGCTTTCCCTCCGCGTCGAGCTCGCCCGGCTTGATGAATACGACAATGTCACCGCGTTTCGGCTCGCGATAGCGCACCAGGGGCATCCATCTTGTCGGAGGAGCGAGCGAAATCCTGTCCACCACCAGGTGATCGCCCACCAGCAGTGTCTTCTCCATCGACCCCGATGGAATCACGAAGTTCTGAGCAATGAACGTCAGAATGAAAAGTCCCACAACCAGCACGGAGCAGATGCTCGCCGCTGCTTCAAACGGTGTCTCTTCGTGTTTTTCTTCTGGAGCAGGTTCTGTCTCGGCCGGTGCCATGGCTGGCGGCGTGTTTTTTGTGCTCATCCTGTCGCTCGGTGCTGGAGTGGCTGGCGCGATCGCTCTTAGTGCACTACACGGAAGATACGCTTCCAGCGCGCAAACGCCGCGAGACGTGCCGTAAGTTCCCTGTCGTGTCCGAGTCTATCATCCGCGGCCTCTTGCACATCTGTCGTCGACGGACGCCGTACAGAGAAGTAGATCACCACCGGCCGGGCAATGATCGCCTCCCGCGGCACAAACCCCCATGAACGCGAATCGTAGCTGTGATTCCGGTTGTCTCCCAGCACAAAGTAGTCGTTCGCCGGCACCACCAGCTCCCCGTTCTGCGTAAGCTTCTGCATCTGCCTCCACCACTCCGGATCGACATCGGGATCGGTGTACACGTTCGCCGGAAAATTATCCCGGAACTGGTTCGGCGCAGCGGGTTCGAACGCGGCATACGGCTCATCCAGCACAATCCCGTTCACGCTCACTCGCCCGTCCTCGATGCGAATGCGATCCCCGGGAATCCCCACCACGCGTTTCACCAGGTAGGGATGCGGCTCGGGATGATGAAATACCACAATGTCCCCGCGCACCACCGGCCGATAGGGCAGCAGGTGGTCGGAAATCCTTCCCGCCGGCGCGAACACCTGCTTGTTCACCAGCAAAAAGTCACCAACCAGCAACGTGTGCTCCATGCTTTCTGAAGGGATGAGGAAAGGCTGCACAACAAAAGTCAGCACGAACAACGCAACAACAACCGTGCGCAGCAAAGAGCCAAGAGCCTCCGGTAGCGAAGGAAGATGATCCCACAGGCGCGAACTGTGCTGAGGAGCATTGGCAATCTGAGTTGGGGTACTCATTCTGTCGACTCTTCCTCCAGACGGCCTGCAGCATCATCTCTCTCGACCGTCGCTTCTCCGCCAAGGCGAGCCAGTGCCCTGCGCGCCGCATCCTGCTCGGCATCCTTCTTCGTCGTCCCCGATCCGCGAGCCAGAGGCCTGCCCGGTTCGCCATTCGACGTCTTCAGCCGAACCTCCACCAGAAAGCGTTTGCGATGGTCTGGGCCGCTCTCGCTCTTCACCCGGTAAACGGGCGAGCCGGCTCGCTCCGCCTGCAATCGCTCTTGGAGCGCCGACTTATAGTTGCCCAAAGCCGCACCGGAACGCAACTGCTCAGCCAACTGCTCCACCGCTTCTCCCGTTATGTATCGACGAGCGAAGGTCCGCACCGGCTCAAGACCTCCATCAAGAAACAAAGCACCGATCACCGCTTCCATTGTGTTGGAAAGAACCGTGCTCTTCCGCCGCAGCCCGCTCCGATCTTCTCCGCGGCTCAACCGAACGTGATTGCCAAGCGAAATCTCGGTCGCAACCCTAGCCATGTGCTGCCTGCTCACCAGTTGGGACCGCACCCGCGTCAGTTCACCCTCTTGCCACTCCGGATGACTCAGAAACAATGCCTCACCCACCACCACGCCTAGCACCGCATCGCCCAGAAATTCAAGGCGCTCATTATCACAGGGGACGGGCGCCAACTTGTCGGTGCCGTCCTGTAACTGCTGGTTGACCAGTGAGCGATGAGTCAGCGCGCAAACCAACAACTCGGGCTTGGCAAATCCATGCCCCAGCGCAGCTTCCAGATCCTTCAAGACTGCTTCCACTCACTCCCTCTGTGTCGGGCGGCAACATCAGGGAAGGCCCATCCCGTACTCGGGATCCTGGTCAAGCCTCCAAACTGCTCCCGTTTCATTATTCCTTAGACGCGCCTGACCATCCAAATAAACCCTCCCGGACCGCACCTCGCCGATCATACTTGCCAAACACCAGTGCACATATCGGGCTCTCACGCCGGCAACTCACGCGGAACTCCGCGACCATTCTTGCGCCGCTCTTCGGTTCCAACATCTGAAACTTCGACCTCCTGTGCAAGCAACCTTTCCATTACCAACCTGACGCGAATTGAAGGCATCTAGACACGAGTTCGAGGCCCTGCTTGCTACACGGCCATGTGCCTCGTGCGGGAGGGCGAAATCCCGCTGAGGCAAATCAACTCAACTTTGGAGCACATACTCATGAACCGTATTCTTGGCTGTGCCGGATTGGTCGCGTTTCTGGCACTCTCCCTCTCAATCAACGCGCAAGATCAGACACCACCCCCGCCGGCAGAGGAGGCTCTGCCGCAGGCTCCTCCCCCGCAATACTCGCAAAACGTGCCACATGAGAACCCTCGCTGGACTGAGAACCATGGAGAGTTTGCCGCCTATGGTGATTTTGTCCGCGCAAGCTCAACGAACTTTCTCGGCGTTGGCGGCCGCGTCGCATTCAACCTTCACCCGAATGTTGCTCTCGAGGGCGAGATGAACTACGACTTCGCGCAGAACTAGACAACGGTCGTCACGAATGGCAACTCGGGCAGCATTGGCACGACAACTGTGAGGAGCAGAACACGCCCGCTCACAGGACTCTTCGGCCCGAAATTCCAGTTCGGAACTTCTGGACCCTTCCGCGCATTCGCTACGGGAAAGGTCGGATTCACCGAGTTTAGCCACAGCTCCACAACGGTCGTCTCAGGCCAGACCTTCGACAACTCGCTTGACCAGTTCGGTGGCGGCTCGACGCACTTTGCTGTGTACCCGGGCGGCGGAATCGAGGCCTTTGCCGGGCCGATCGGATTTCGGTTGGAGGCAGGCGATCAGATCTATTTCAATAACGGAGCCTACAACAACCTTCGCATGACCTTTGGACCTTCAATTCGCTTCTAGCATTCTGAACCGGGTGATTTGATATCCAGCCGACTGGAATGATTTGAGGGGAGCCGTTCAGCTCCCCTCCTGCCTTCCTGGATATTCTGCCGCAGCATCTCTTCGGGTCGATCCTCTGCGCAGCGGAAGGCGAAATTGCGCGAACTGGCGTGCACCTCAGCGGCTGTCAACCCCCGAAAACGCCAGCCTGTCTCTAAGCCTCTCATTTCATTCCCTAAAAACCTCTGCCGGTTTGCAGATCATTTCCCGTCTCCGCCGCACAATGAAATTGCAATCAATCCTCTACGCTGGGGCATGCAATCATGTGCCACCAAGGCTTGTTACTCCCGACTTCCTGCTCGTGTCCCCTTTGTTCCTGTCCCATAATCCATTTCTTTTCAATACTATACCTGCAACTCCTTTGCAAAGACGACTTTGCCGGGAGTTGCTTTCTGCAAACCATTGATGACACCGAACTTCCAACCAGAGACGGGGGTGGGGTACCCCCGGAGAAGGTACGGACCGGGACAATTTCTGACCCTTGCAGAAGAGATGACTTCTTGCCGCCAGGGGGAGAAAGCGAAAAGTACCTGCCCATAAGTCCTTTACGAAGAAATATTTGAGACCTAAACCGTTTGGCGTGAAATATCTACCGACAAGGATTTGCAGCAACCCGCTGAAAACACATGAACTCACACCAGATACCGGGTGGGGATGCCCCGCTACGGATCCTCGAGCCCACGTCCCGTGGTCCCGATCCCGGGTTCTGCTTCATTGCGGCTTCTGAGTGCTTGCGGGTGCCGGCGTCGTTCCGGGCTTGGTGTGCGGCGTGGTATCAGAATCGTCCGCATCCTCCTCACAGCTATGCCCGCGGACTGCGTACGGCGTCTTCGCCCCTCGCTCCGCAGCGAGACGCGTGTCCTGCTGGCCATCGCGCACCGCGAGAGCCTGCTGGTACTCGGCAACGGCCTGGTCGCGCTTGCAGTCGAGATCGAGGATGCGACCAAGGTAGATGTGCGACCAGGCAAGAATCCGCTGATCTTTGCTCGTCGAAATTGTTTTCTGGAAATCATCCACGGCTACGTCTGGGTGGCCGGTCATAATGGCGGCTCGGGCGAGTATGAAGTTCGCGCGCGCCTCCTGCGCAACCGCGTCGAGGGTGTCGCTGCGATCCGCCAGAACCTTGTTGGCCATTGCGCTCGCCGTCGCAACATCGCCCTGCGCGAGCTTGGATTCGGCCAGATCCAGCCCCGTTAGAACACGCGGCTTGCTGCGCTGGAGCACGTCTCCATCAGCCTGCTTGTCAAACTCGGTCTGTCGGGCGCGATGAACCTGCTGTTCGATGTCCATGCCGTAGACCATCTCGCCGATCGTATCGCGCAGGCTGGCCGGGTCCTTTTCAAATTGAATAAGCTGATCGAAAAAATACTGAGTGAGTACAAAACCCTGCGTCATGTCATGGTGCACGGTTGCGACTCGGACTGCTTCCTGCTTCTGCTGTGTGAGCTGGCGCTCGTGCTCGTACCGCGGCAGATCCGAACGCTCCACGCCTGCCGGAATCTTGTAGTCGGGAATGCCCGTGTCCATCGTGCGTGCCTCGATAGCCTTGATCAGGCACTCAACAACCAGCGGCACTGTCTCGGACCGATACCGATACTCGAGAGGAGCGTCCCGAACCTCTTTCATGATCGGTTGCATGCGGTCGATCGCATTGGAGCGCGAGTAAAGCAGCGGCTCGATAATGTAATGAAGGTAGGTGTGACGTACGTCGTTCATCGGAATCGTGCCATTCACCGGCGAAACCACAACGACATAGTCCGTGCCGTAAATCCGGGCATTCACAAGCTTCGGAGAAAGAAGAGGCTCGATGACCACGACGAAGCGGCTGCCCAGGTATGTCTGTGCTGGCATTTTGAGATAGAGATTGGTCGACACGATCATCTTCGACAGAGGATCGTGCAACCTGTTCGTCTCGTCGTCGTAGGTTCTGTGCACCGCAAGCCAGATCCCATGCAGGTCGACCGCCTGTACAAAGTCCCTGAGCAGGGGAACAATCTCCACAACCTGGGTCGAATCCGGAGGCATCTCGGGCAGCTCGACCGTGGTCTCGAGAGCCGGCGGCGGACTCAGATAAAGCGCCAGAGAAATGTATTGGGAGATGTCGTGCTCAGTTCCCGTAAGCCGATGCTGCGCGATGTAGAGGCAGACCTTGTCCCGCTTGTTACGCGCGTCTTCACTCTTCGCGAGAGCGGCGTTGATTTCATCGCGAACATGCTTGCGTACCGGCGCGCTTTCCTCCAGGCCCTCATCGTATCCGCAAGTGTTCAAAGCGGCGGCCATCAGAAACGCCGACTCCGAAGGCACCAGCGAGATCGTGGGACCTGCAGCATCCACTAGAGAGGGCGCCTTTTCCTGCACTGCCCCCTGTGATGAAGAACTCTGCTGGTTACTGCTGGAAGATTGCGCATCGGCGGGCAACAAACCCGACGCAGTCACAATCCAGATCGTGACGGAAACGGCGATGGCGATATTACGAAAAGCACTCAACGACATGAACAAGGACCTTGCCTGAAGTCTACGGCATTTCACGGCCGCTCGTCCGCGACAGCCGAGCCTCGACGCCCGCGCACGGATTTCCGCTCCGAGGCCTTGCAGGAACGATGGTTGGACGCAGCATCGCCATCAAAGGAAAGGCCCTCGCGTCGTCTCGCAACGCAAGGGCCCTTCCAACTGAGTGAATTGCGCTATCCGCGAACAGATACACCCGAGAACGACAAGACCGCAAGTCCACGAACCGGCTGACCGAAGAAGCGTGCCGGCTCAAAATGACTCCACAGCAGCAGATCCTCAACTTGGGAGCGCGTCCTCTCATCCACCGGACCGGAAACGATCCGATAGTCATAGACTTGGCCCTCTCCGTTGATGTAGGCCTCGACAACAACCGGCGCGGCAACTTCACGGATCTGGTCATTCCCAGTTGCCGCTGAGGAGAGATACAGAAAATGCGGCGACGTTGCCATTCCAAGCGGTTCGTCGGCGCCCTGCGCAACTTCCGGCCGTGTAAACATGCCCACCAGAACAGTCACGGTCCCGAGCAGCAGCACAGCACTGGCAAAGCCTGCCGTTGCCTGGAGAATGAACGGCCCAACCGTGTTGTCCCATATCAGTTTCCAACTCTGCAACACGCTCCTGCGACTGCGAGCACGCTCCTGGCTGACGGCCACCCGGATCCTTAAGAGGAGGTCTTCCGGTTCCGGAACCGGTCTCAGCGACGTGAGCGCCGTCTGCGCCTGCTTCAATTCCGACCATTCGACACCACAATCCCGGCAGGTCTCGACGTGGGCGGCGATGGACTGCATCTCGCGTCCGGTCAGGCGGCCATCGAGATATTCAGAGAACTTCGATTGAATGGAGTTGCAGTCGCTCATCTAGCCTCCTCTCCCAACGAAATCTCCCATCCGGAACGAAAACCTGATGCCTCCCCGGAACGAGACTCCGCGAGAATGGCCTTCAAAAGGGCCCGACCCCGTACGAGCCTGGATTTAACGGTACCGAGATTGACCCCCTGGATCTCAGCTACTTCTTCATATACGAAACCTTCGATGTCCCGGAGGATGAGCGTAGTGCGAAACGGCTCCGGAACTCGGCTAAGGGCAGCTTCCACGCGTGCCCGGTTCTCTTCATGCAAGGCCATTTCAAAAGGCGACTCACCTGGATCAACCAGCGTCTCCTTCAGCTTGATCGGCACGCCGGAGTTCCCTTCTCCGATCTCCTGCTCTATGGGAACCTCCTGCTGCTTGTGACGCATCCACCAGCGCCGCTGGTTCGATGCTTCGTGCAGGGCGATGCGGTAGATCCAGGTACGCAGCGACGACTCACCGTGAAAGCGCCCCACCCCGCGAAATACTTTGACGAAGACTTCCTGCGCAAGATCGGCAGCATCAGCGCGGTCGTGCAGTGTACGAGCGAGAAGCGAGTAGATCGGCTGGTGATAACGAGCAATCAGCCAGGCAAACGCTTCTTCAGAACCTGCTTGCAGCTCCGCTATCAGGGCTGCTTCATCAGGTCGAAGAGTAAGCGCGCTTGCAATATTCCCCATGGTGAGATCCGCCTGCAATTCAGTTCCCCCCACGTTACCGCATCAGCACCACATTTGGCATCTTCAGGTAGCAGTTGAAAAACCGCGTACGAGGAGGACGAAGCACGTATCGGATCGCTTCGCGCTCCCCATTCTCTTAGACACCGGATCACCCCCAAAGTGTTCCCGGTCACGGATGATTTTCGGCGTAGATGCCGGATTCCGGAGCTTTTATGTCCTAAACACGATCCGCTTCCCGCTTTCCTTCCGGTTCCAGGCCGATTCGACTTCCGCAAGTGCGACAGGCTCAACGGCGACCCTGAGGGTACCAGCGGCAGCTAGCGAGAATAACTGAGGAATTGCGTCGAGCACAGCCTGAAGGGGAAAGGAGCCAAAACCGCTCCCCATCATCGTCAGGTCGATGCTGCGCAACGTAGCGCCCGGCAGGCTAATCGTCTTCCCAGCACTCTCGCCGACTTCGACAAGGCGTGTCGAATGCGCGGCATTGGGGTCGAAACCCCGTGCGAGCGCTTCCAGCAGCAGTTCGGTGGGACGTCCCCAAAGATAGTCAATTACCACGTCAATTCCCGTCCCGACCTCCGTAGCAAAGGCATCGCGAATCTCATCGTCCGGCTGCAACAGGGAGATCGCCGAATCCGGAGATATCGACGCAAGCGCCTCCAGATTGCGGCCCGCAGCGATTACACGTTTCGCGCCAAGATGCCTCGCCGCCTGGATGGCAAGTTGGCCTGCGACCCCGGTTGCGCCGAGTATGAGGACATTCTCTCCAGGCTTCAACTTCGCCCGCTCCTTGAGCGAGAGCCACGCAGACATGCCGGGGTTGGCGATAGCAGCTGCCTGAAGGTCATCAATACCTGCCGGAAGCGGAAAGCACCTTGCGCGCGGTGCAACGGTGCGCTCGCACATGGTCCCCCAGGACTTTCGAGCGAAGCCAAAGTACACACGGCTGCCGTCATCGAGTGTGCCGACGCCATCAACGCCGGGGATCACATTGACTTCCCCTTTGCCTGAGTAGTGCGATCCAGCCGCCAGAGCCCTGACGATGGGGTGCAGCCCCGCCGCGCGGACATGGACGACAGCTTCGCCGTCGGCAGGTGTGGGCTCTGGGAAATCCCGATACCGCGGTGGCTCGCCAAGGGCAGCGACGACGGCAGCTTTCATAGAAGGGCCTCCAGCATAGTTATGAGGACAAAGCCGATGAGACCAGATTTCGTTCTGAGCTTAGGATGAAAAACGGGCAGTACGGAGCGAATTCA
>Ga0335080_10002990_pt1 | contig 17011 bp, 13 predicted proteins | sample Lox_Sample_34_FD_206720 | JGI IMG/M metagenome (GOLD analysis project Ga0335080, IMG submission 206720) | Soil microbial communities from Loxahatchee National Wildlife Refuge, Florida, United States - Lox_Sample_3.4 | ecosystem: Environmental > Terrestrial > Soil > Wetlands | place: USA...
GCCTTGAACTTGGTGTGCGGGGTGATCGAGCCCGGCTTGCAAACCACCTGGCCGCGCTCCACATCGTCTTTTTCCGTGCCGCGGAGCAGCAACCCGACGTTGTCGCCAGCGATGCCCTCGTCGAGCAACTTGCGGAACATTTCCACGCCGGTCACAACTTTTTTCTGCGTGGGACGGAAGCCGACGATTTCGATTTCTTCCCCAACCTTCACTTTGCCGCGTTCCACACGGCCCGTAACGACCGTGCCGCGGCCAGAGATCGAGAAGATGTCTTCGATCGGCATGGCGAACGGTCGATCGACGTCGCGCACCGGAAGAGGCACTTTCTCGTCAACGGCGGCCATTAGTTCCAGAATCTTGGCTTCCCACTTCTCGTCGCCGTTCAGAGCCTGCAATGCGGAACCACGGATGACGGGAACGCTATCGCCGGGGAACTGGTAGCTCTTCAGCAGTTCGCGAACTTCGAGTTCGACGAGCTCCAGCAACTCAGGATCTTCCACCATGTCGCACTTGTTCAGGAACACGACGATGTATGGAACACCGACCTGACGGGCGAGCAGAATGTGCTCACGGGTCTGGGGCATCGGGCCGTCCGTAGCGGCAACGACCAGAATGGCGCCGTCCATCTGCGCCGCGCCGGTGATCATGTTCTTGATGTAGTCGGCGTGGCCGGGGCAATCCATGTGCGCGTAGTGGCGGTTCGCGGTTTCGTACTCCACGTGCGATACCGCGATGGTGATACCGCGCTCGCGCTCTTCTGGCGCGTTATCGATCGAATCGAACGCGCGGAACGCCACCTTCGGGTTGTGCTTCGAAAGCACCTTGGTGATCGCCGCGGTCAACGTCGTTTTGCCATGGTCAATGTGACCGATCGTGCCAATGTTCACGTGTGGCTTACTGCGCTCAAATTTCTCTTTCGCCATTGCTTACTCTGCTCCTCTGGAAAACGTGCAATCCTAAATCCTGTTCTTACCTTGCGGCCTTCCCTGTGGCCTTGCTCACGACCTCTTCCGCTACCGACGCCGGCGCTTCCGCGTAATGCGAGAAGTGCATGGTGAAGTTCGCGCGGCCCTGCGAGCGGCTGCGGAGGTCCGTGGCATAACCAAACATTTCCGACAGCGGCACCTGGACGCGGATAATGTGGCTACCAGCGCGTGTTTCCGAGCCCTGAATCTGGGCGCGGCGCGAGTTCAGGTCGCCGAATACACCGGCCATGTATTCCTCCGGCGTGGTGACTTCGACTTTCATGATGGGCTCGAGCAAAACCGGCTTGGCCTTCGCACAGGCCTCTTTGAAGCCGATGGAACCGGCAATTTTGAAGGCCAATTCAGAGCTGTCCACGTCGTGATAGCTACCGTCGACCAAGACTACGGCGACATCAACCATCATGAAGCCCGCCAAGCCGCCGTTATCCATAGCTTCGCGAATACCGGCTTCGATCGGGGGAATAAATTCTTTGGGAATCGCGCCACCGAAAATCTTGTCGATGAAGAGGAAGCGGTGCTCCTTGTCAAAGCGCCACTTGCCGCCGTTTCCGGCAATGGACTTGGCTAGCTCATCCAGTTCGTCGGTGGACATTTCGTGCATATTTTCGTGGTCGGCGCTCGGCAACGGATGCACTTCCAATTTGCAGACGCCGTACTGTCCCTTGCCGCCGGACTGCTTGACGTGGCGGCCTTCGGCTTCGGCTTTGCGTCGAATGGTTTCGCGATAAGCAACTTGCGGGCGGCCGACATTGGCATCCACGCTGAATTCGCGCTTCATGCGATCGACGATGATTTCCAGGTGGAGTTCGCCCATGCCGGAGATGATGGTCTGACTGGTTTCCGTGTCGGTGTGAACACGGAACGTAGGATCTTCCTGCGCCAGGCGAGTGAGCGCCATGCCCATCTTGTCCTGGTCAGCCTTGGTCTTGGGTTCGACGGCTACGGAGATAACCGGAGCCGGGAAGTCCATGGCCTCGAGAATGACCTGCTTATCCTCATCGCACAGCGTGTCGCCAGTGGTCACGCTCTTCAAGCCGACGCAAGCACAGATGTCGCCCGCATGGACTGCTTCAATTTCTACGCGCTTATTGGCATGCATCTGGAGCAAGCGGCCAACGCGCTCGCGGGTGCCCTTGGTGGAGTTGTAGATGTAGCTTCCGGCATTCAACACGCCAGAGTAAACGCGGATATAGGTCAAATGGCCGACAAAGGGATCGGACATGATTTTGAAAGCCAGCGCGGAGAAGGGCTGATCATCAGCGGCGCGACGCAGAACGGTTTCATCCGTATCGGGATTGATGCCTTCGACCGGCGGAACATCGGTAGGTGACGGCAAGTAGTCCACTACCGCGTCGAGCAGAGGCTGAATGCCCTTGTTCTTAAACGCCGAACCGGCAAGCACCGGAACGATTTTCATCGCCAGGGTGGACTTGCGAATGGACTTGCGCATTTCATCGAGCGAAAGCGTGCCTTCGGTCAAATACTTGTCGAGTACTTCGTCATCGTGCTCGGCAATGTATTCGACGACCTTGGCGCGATGCTCTTCATAGAATTTCTTGTCGATCGCGGAACCCTTGAGGGCGGCCGCGATATCGGGACGGCTGGAAACGAAGGAGGAATCCCAAAGCTTGGCAACTTCAAAGACTTCGTACTTGGCGCCAAGAGTTTCTTCGAGCCATACAATCACATTTTCTTCAAGGAAGTTGATGCAGCCGATGAAATTGTCTTCGCGGCCGAGCGGAAACTGCAGCGGCACCGGATGCGCACCGAGGCGTTGACGCATGGTACGGATGGCGTGGTCAAAGTCCGCGCCCATCTTATCCATTTTGTTGACGAAGGCGAGACGGGGAACGCGGTACTTATCAGCCTGGCGCCACACAGTTTCTGATTGCGGCTGAACGCCGGCAACGCTGTCGAAAATGGCGACCGCACCGTCGAGCACACGAAGAGAACGTTCGACTTCTACCGTGAAATCGACGTGCCCCGGAGTATCGATGATATTGACGCGATATTTCTTGTCAAAACGCGTCCAGGAGGCGGTAGTGGCGGCGCTGGTGATGGTGATGCCGCGCTCCCGCTCCTGCTCCATCCAGTCCATGGTGGCCGTGCCTTCATCCACTGAACCGATCTTGTAGGTGACACCCGTGTAGAACAGGATGCGCTCGGTCGACGTGGTTTTACCGGCGTCGATGTGCGCCATAATCCCGATATTGCGGGTGTCTTCGAGTTTGAATGCTCTAGCCATGATCCCTAAAAACCTTTTCTCCCCTTTGACTGCTGTACCGCTTCTCCTCGTACCCACAAAATCTTGCTTGAAGCTTTCGTTGAGATCCTTCGTCGCAAACTGCGCTCCCCAGGATGACAACGCTGCGTCAAATTGACTACCAGCGATAGTGGGCAAAAGCCTTGTTGGCTTCGGCCATGCGGTGGACGTCTTCCTTTTTCTTAATCGCGCCACCACGGGAATTTGCTGCGTCAATCACTTCATCCGCGAGCTTATCGGTCATCGTCCTGCCCGCACGCTCGCGCGAATACTGCAAAAGCCAGCGAATCGCGAGTGATTGGCGACGAAATGGGTTCACTTCCACAGGAACCTGATAGTTCGCGCCACCGACGCGGCGAGTCTTGACCTCGACGAGCGGCTTGAGATTTTCGATAGCCTTCTTGAAAATCTTGAGGGCATCGTCGTTGGTCTTCTTGGCGACCTGATCCATCGCGGTATAGAACACGCGCTGGGCGGTGCTCTTCTTGCCGTCCCACATCATCGAGCAAATGAACTTCTCAACGATAGGTTCGCCGAAGACGGGATCGACTGCTTGAGTCCGCCGGCTGACTAATCCTTTACGAGGCATCGCTTATCTTTGCTCCTTCAAAACTCTCACTCCGTCTCAACTCAACCGAATCAACCTGAGAGATCTTTCGTCGCTAACGGCGCTCCTCAGGATGACGATCCTCACCGGATCGTCACTTGGCCGCTGCGCCGGCCTTGGGGCGCTTGGCGCCGTATTTCGAACGGCCCTGCTTGCGATTTTCCACGCCGGCGGCGTCGAGCGTGCCGCGCACGATGTGGTAACGAACGCCCGGCAGATCCTTCACACGGCCGCCGCGCACGAGCACGATGGAGTGCTCCTGGAGATTGTGGCCGATGCCGGGGATGTACGTGGTAACCTCAACGGCGTTAGTCAAACGCACGCGCGCGACCTTGCGCAGCGCGGAGTTCGGTTTCTTCGGCGTCTGCGTGTAAACGCGAATGCATACGCCGCGCTTTTCGGGGCAGCCCATCAGCGCGGGCGATTTCGTCTTGGAAATGACGCCTTCTCTTCCCATCCGTACAAGTTGCGAAAACGTTGGCACAGTCGTTCCTCGTTTTTGATTCCACTACAAACAGCAAAAGCATCGCGCGCAGACACAGCTTGCGAACTCTCGCGGAGCGCGCACAACAAAACGCGAGAGCACACACATATGCTGAAAGGTACTGCGAATCCGGAGAGAACCAGCAAGAGACTCCGTACGCACTCCAAGAGACAAGTCTTACGCTCTCGGTATCGAATCGGAGAGGCTTACTCGGCTTTTCGGGGCTGGCGCCCCATTCCGGCCGCTCTTCTGTCCCATTCCATCGAGCTTGTTCCGGGACTGAAGAAATTCCTTCCAACCAGTCTCCCCCACCCGGAGAAGACCTTACTGCACGGGTAAAAATACCCCTGACAAAACACAAAGTATAGAGAAGTTAGGGGGTTCTGTCAAACAGGAATCGCACAGAAGCTGTCGAAAAACATGTGGAAAAGTGGAAAGTGGTATCGGGCATGCTCAAAGTGGATGATTCTGCGCAAGTTGATGCCACTTTCGCAGGATGGGGACCTGCGGTCCCAGCCCGGCTAAATCGTTCGTAAGATGTGTTTTTTCTATCAGTTATAAGAATGACTGGAATCCAGCCCTTGTTCCCCAAATGTCCAGAGGCCGAAGGCCTTGAGGAAGTCATATTGACCTTGGTCGCGAAGCATTTTGGCGGTACGGTCGGGAGGCCAGGGGGAGGCGAGGCGGTCGGGACGATCCGCTAGCCAAAAAGCGGTGAGCGCCATGATCGTCGCATTCTGCGTAAGAACATCGGGCTTGACCGCTTCGAGGGCATCGGCCGCGGAGTGATGCGTGTATTTGTAGTCGGGCGAGTCCTGATTTAGATTGATGCCCGGCAGGCCCGCGAGAATGAATGGCCCGGTATCCGTGCCGAATTCGCATTTGTCGTTCACTTTGATTTCGCGAACATTTTCGAGCGAGTCGACAAATGCTTCGATGGCGGGAATCAGATCTTTGTGTCCGCCCATCTGGAATTCTTTAATCGGGCCCTGGCCTTCGTCGAGAATGATAGCCCCGAGGTGATCCTTCATTTCGGAGGCGTGCTGCTTGGTGTAGGCAAGCGAGCCGAGCAGTCCCTGCTCTTCTCCGGTGAAGAGAACGAAACGAATGGTGCGACGGGGACGCTGGCCGCTCTTCATAATGGCGTCAGCCGCCGCAAGCACACTACTCGTGCCCGTGCCGTTATCCGTTGTGCCTTCGCTGAGATCCCAGGAGTCGAGGTGAGCGCCGACAACAACAATTTGTTCCGGATGGTCGCGGCCAACTATCTCGCCGACTACATTAGCCGTCTCGACCGGGGCACCGGTGAGCGTGTTCTGCACGTTGATGTGGACACGAGGAGTCTTGCCTGCGGCAATGAAGCGCTCGAGTTGGCCCTGGTCCTCCATGGCCATGTCGACCACGGGAATCGCATAATCCTGGGCAAAACCGAGGATTCCAGTGTGAGTGAGATGCATGCCTTCGGCTTTAAATCCGCCCTGGCCACCGATAACCGCGACGGCTCCTGCCTTGCTTAAGGCATTTAGAAAATCGCCGTACTGCGCGAAGATCAGCCAGAAATTTTTCTTCGGAGCGCCTTCCGGTTTCATCATCACGATCTTGCCCCGGAAGTGGGCCATGTTCTTCATCTCTTCGTCGAGATCGAATAGGTTCGCGGTTACGACATCAGCTTCGGTTCCGTTTGGAGAAGTAGAGCCGGTCCAACCCATGGCGTCGACATCGAGCTTGTGGTGCAAGGGAAAGAGCAGTTCGGCACTGGCCGTGCCACGAGTCCATCCTTTCCATAGGGAGTATTTCTCGGCACGCACATTGACAAGACCGATGGAGTTCATCTTCGCAAGGCCCCAGTCGATGGACTTTTGGCTCTCGGGCGAGCCAGTGATACGGCCGCCGACATTGTCGCTAAGGTCGGTAAGGTATTCGAACGCCTGTGAATTCATGAAGCCTTCGCCGGCGATTCGCGCGAGGGCAGGGCGGGTGCCATCCTCGGCAGGGCCCTTGGGCCGAGCCGTATCATTGGCGCGGGAAAGGGGCGCGATAAGGGCGACGCAGAGGAGGAAGAGTAAGAAGCGTGTGTTCATTCGGGCTCCGTGGTGCGCAGTATGAAAACGAGCAGAAGTGACATTTTACATTAGACGCGGAAGGAGGCGGTTTAGTGGGGCCGTTCTGACCCTCGCCGCGGGAATGCGATTGCGAAACTCCAACCGCTGGTTGGCTTTACCCGAAGGCGGTCGTCGCCTAAACTGCGAACGTGAACAGTCAGGGATCCATGTGGAGATCGGACGGCCTCAGAAGGCCGTCCCTGCAGAGATTATTGTTCATTGCAGCCGTCGTGCTGTGGGTAACAACGGCGGCATTCCCCCAAACGCAGGCACCTACCCAGAGTCCAGACGAAAAGCCAGCGGCGAAAACTGCGCCTGCGGCAGCAGCAAAGAAAGAACGGCCGCAACTTCCCTTTCAGATCCAGTTGCTGGACACAACAATTCGGTTTGAGGCGAACGGAGATTCACGCAAGGAAGTCCATACCATCGTTAAGATCATCAACATTCTTGGCGCGCAACAGTTCGGAAGGATTTCGTTTGATTACAACCGCGGCTTTCAATCCGTGGAGATACCACTGGTGCGCGTGAGTCACGCGAACGGCGGAACCTCCGAGGTTTTGCCTAGTGCCGTGACCGACACGCCGAGCGCAGCGGCTGAGCCATTTCCGGCATATCACGATGTGCGCGTGAAGTCGGTGCGAATTTTGGGCCTACAGGAAGGCGACACGGTCGAGTATCGCGTCGTTACGACAACAACGAAAGCCCCGCTGGCCCCGGATTTCTGGCTGGAGCACACATTTGACCGGTCTGGCCAAGTATTGGAAGAACATTACGAACTGGAGCTGCCGGGGTCACGAAAGATCGATCTGAGAACCAGCGCTGATGCAAAGGAAAATCGACAAGAAAAGATTGGCGAGGGCGACGCGGAGCGGGTGATTTATCGCTGGACGCGGAAGTACGAAGCACCCAAGGATTTGTCGGCAGAGGAACCGCCCCCGGTTGCAGGATTCGATGTGGGCCTGAGCACCATGACATGGAATGAACTCTCGGCCCGCTTAGCAGAACAACTGCTTCCAAGCGCCAAGACAATCAGCCTTGACAGAACATCGCAAGAAGCTCGGAAAGAGTTGCCACGAATACCGGAAGTGGCTGCTGCGGTGAAAATGAAAACCACTGCTCTGACAGCGGAGACTAAGACAGATGTGGAACGAATGGCCGCGGTCTACGATTTTGTCGCAGCCAAAATCTCCACGGTAGACACCCCACTGAACGCACGAGGATTTCGTCCACGAAGCGCCGACGAGATTTTGGATTCGGGTTACGGCGATGGTCAGGAGAAGTATGTTCTGTTGGCAGCGATGACGGCGGCACTTGGATTGCGGGCGGACGCTGTCCTTACGGGAGCCTGCGAGCCAGGATCGCTCGCTACCCCGACGGGCTTCAGTCACCTGGTTGTGCGGGGCGCGACGAAAAACGGCGAATACTGGATGGACCCGGCAGTGGAAGTAGCACCATTTGGAATGATCTCGCCTGCGAAAGCAACGTGTGGGCTACTGCTGCGAGGGAATTTTGCCCAGAACGGTGCGACGGAACAGGCCTGGGTGAAATTGCCGACAGAATTACCGTTCCCCGCAACGCAGCGCGTAACGGTAGATGCGACGTTAACAGAAGCTGGGCAGCTAAACGCGCGCGTGAAGTACGTCGTGCGCGGGGAAAACGAGTTACTGTTGCGGGTGGCGTTTCACCAAGCGCCGAAGGAAAAGTGGAAGGACGTGGCTGGTTTGTTGTCGCTGTCGGACGGATTTCGCGGCCAAGTGACAAAGGTGGAAGCTTCCGACCCGGCGGAGACGAAAGATCCGTTTGCCGTCGAGTACGAGTTGTCGCAATTGAATTTTGTGGACTGGAAGAAAGCACCGGTGCGAATTCCCGCACTGCTGCCGCAGATAGGGCTACCGGACCCGCCACCGGCCGGAGCGACAGCACCGATCGAGCTAGGTACACCGCTCGACGTGCAGACGAGCATGACGCTGCACGTGCCGGCCGGAACAGAAATTCAGACACCTGTCGCCACGGCAGTCACGCGAGACTATGCGAGTTTCACCTCGAAATATTCGGGTTCAGAGAATTCCATTGTCGCGTCGCGCCACATCCACTTTGCGAGAAGGCAGATCCCCTCAGATCGACTGGCGGATTACAACGCGTTCTTGCACGCCGTGCAGAACGATGCAGCACAGAGGATTGTGTTGCTGCCCAGTAGCAAAGAGAAAAGTGCTAGTAGCCCAAAACCTTAGCGGAATTGTATATCGTTGCCGAGAATCGATAGACTGAGATCCTTCGCTTCGCTGAGGATGACAAAGCTTCAGTAAATTGAGTGAAATGGCAAAAAACTAAACGCTCATGACTTCCTTTTCTTTGGTAGCGCAGAGGTCTTCGACTTTTTTCGTTTCGGACTGGGAAACTTTGTCGAGCTCTTCGAGCGAGCGTTTTTGTTCGTCCTGGCTGATCTTCTTTTCTTTTTCGAGCTTGTCGATGGCTTCCTTCACGTCGCGGCGAATGTTGCGGATCGCGGTGCGGTGATTCTCCAGTGCTTTGTGGATGTGCTTGACCAGCTCTTTGCGGCGCTCCTCCGTGGGCGCGGGAATCGGAACGCGCACGACCTTGCCGTCGGTGGTGGGGTTGAGACCAAGATCCGAGGAACGAATGGCCTTGTCGATCAGTGGAACAGCACTGGGGTCCCACGGGGTGATCATCAGCATGCTGGCGTCGGGGACAGTGACGTTGCCCAACTGGTTCACCGGCATCGGCGTGCCGTGATAGTCGACGCGCACGTGATCCAGAATTGCGGCGTTGGCGCGGCCGGTGCGGACCGAAGCGAGCTCCTTGCGGAAATCCTCGACGGCTTTCTCCATGCGGGTCTTTGCTGCAACCATGGCATCTTTCGTTGTGGCAATCGTGGTCATTGGTTGTTCCTCTTTTTTCGTTACTCTAGCATGAATGAAATGGATATCCGATATCAGAGAACTGAAGACAAGAGAGATTCCTCACTCCGCAGACTCCGTTCGGAATGACGGGTTCTCAGCCGGCGCGAGACAGATCGGTCGTTAGCCCATGGCTAGAAGGTCTTCTGCTCGGCCGGCATGACGGTTGAGCCGACACGTTCGCCCAGAACAGCACGGCGAATGTTGCCAGCTTTGTGCATGTTGAAGATTTTGATGGGCATGCCGTTGTCCATGCACAAGGAAATGGCGGTCGAGTCCATCACTTTCAAATTCTGGTGCAACACATCGCGGTAGGTAATCTCCGCGAAGAACTTGGCGTCTTTGTGTTTTTCGGGGTCGGCGCTGTAGATGCCGTCAACCCGCGTAGCCTTCAGGATGACATCGGCCTTGATTTCCATGGCGCGAAGCGCCGCGGCGGTGTCGGTGGAGAAATAGGGATTGCCAGTGCCGGCAGCGAAGATTACGACGCGGCTCTTTTCGAGGTGACGCGTAGCGCGACGGCGGATGAAAGGCTCGCAGACCTGGTGCATTTCGATGGCGCTTTGCACCCGAGTGTGAACGCCAACTTTTTCGAGCGCGTCCTGGAGGGCGAGGGCATTGAGCACCGTGGCCAACATGCCCATATAGTCGCCGGTGGCTCGATCGATTTCGAATCCCTTCTGGCGAGCGCCCCGGAAGATGTTGCCTCCGCCGACCATGATCGCGATTTGCACGCCGAGCTTATGGACGTCGCGGAGTTCTTTGGCGATGTCGTAGATGGTTTGGCCGTCGATGCCGAAACCTTGGGGGCCTTGAAGGGATTCACCGGAGAGTTTGAGGAGAATGCGATGGTAGGCAGGCTTCTTGAAGTTTTTGCCGTTTTTGGAGGGCATTCGTGTATTGTCCCGTTGGAGCGAAACGTTGGAATTGTAACAAACAACCGGTTGTATGACATGTGCCGATGCGCACAGATGCGAGCCGGTACGAAACTGGGCGGCACGGTCATTCCCACAAAAAGAATGCCCCGGCTTTTGACCGGGGCCTCGAAAAGCAAAAGAGAGATTCCTCGCTTCGCTCGGAATGACGATACTGGCTAAGACTCAGGATTTGGCAGCTTCGGGTTCGGCGGTTTCGGTCTTGGTCGCACCGGTGACTTCGCCGACCTTGAAGCGCGAGAAGCGGCGAATGGCGATGTTTTCGCCGAGCTTGGCGATGGCGGCGTTGATCATCTCGCCGATGGTCTGCGTTTCGTCCTTTATGTAGTGCTGCTCGTAGAGGCAGGTCTCCTCGTAAAACTTCTCCATCTTGCCCTGGACGATCTTCTGGATGACGGGCTCGGGCTTGCCCGTGGCGCGGGCCTGGGCGGTATAGATTTCGCGCTCCTTGTCGAGCATCTCAGCGGTCACGTCTTCGCGGCGCACGTAGCGCGGATCGACCGCGGCGATGTGCATGGCGACGTCGTGGCAGAGCTGCTGGAAAGCTTCGGTGCGCGCAACGAAATCGCTTTCGCAATTGACTTCGACGATCACGCCGATTTTCCCCCCGGCATGAATGTAATGACCAATCAGACCCTCGCTGGCTTCGCGAGTGGCTTTCTTGGCAGCCGCGGCCTGACCCTTCTTGCGAAGAACGTCGATGGCCTTTTCGATGTCGCCGTTGGCTTCGACGAGCGCGGCACGGCAATCGCTGAAGCCGGCGTTGGTCCTCTCTCTGAGTTCTTTCACGAGCTTTGCTGGGATTTCCATGACTGGTTTGGTTGTACTCATCCTTTTCTCTCTAGTCTCTTTCCGTTAGCTTCCGAAATTTGTATGAATGGCTAGTAAAATGGCCCGGCGAAGGGCATTTGCTCCGCGCCGGGCCAGTGAAAAATGTGACCGCGCGCGAGGGTTAGCGCTTTTCCTCGTCCGGAGGAACGGTGGTCTCTGCAGCCGAGATGAATTCCTCGGTGCCTTCGACGAAGTCGCCTTCCTGCTTTTCGTACTGCTCGTAGGCGCTGGTATCGACGTAATCGACGCCGGCTTCATGAGCCTGATCGGTCGCTACCTTCTGATCGACAACCTGCGACTGTTCGTAAATCGAGCGCCCTTCGGCTACGGAATCGGCGATCTTGGTAGTGAACAAACGGATGGCGCGCAGCGCGTCATCATTCCCGGGAATGATCCAATCGACCATATCGGGATCGCAGTTGGTGTCCACGACGCTGACCACCGGAATACCCATGCGGCGGGCTTCCTTCACGGCAATTTCTTCGGCGTTTGAATCGATGACGAACATGGCGTCGGGAAGCTGCGCCATGTTTTCGATGCCTTCCAAATTCTGTTGGAGATGCTTCATCTCACGATCGAGGCGCGCGCGCTCTTTCTTGGAAAGCTGCTCCATGCGGCCGTCTTCGGTCATGGCCTTGAGGAGCTTCAGGCGCTTGATGGACTTCTGGAGCGTGGCCCAGTTGGTAAGAGTGCCGCCCAGCCAGCGATGATTCACGTAATACGCACCCGCGCGCTTGGCTTCTTCGGCGACGGCTTCCTGAGCCTGGCGCTTGGTGCCGACGAAGAGCACGGTCCGGCCATGGCTCGAGATTTCAGTCACGAAGCGAGAGGCTTCGCGGAACATTTTGAGAGTCTTCTGCAGATCGATGATGTGAATGCCGTTGCGCTCCCCAAAGATGTATTCCTTCATCTTGGGATTCCAACGACGGGTCTGGTGACCGAAGTGAACACCGGCCTCCAGCAACTCTTTCATGGTGATTTCTACCGCCACTCTTCCTCCTTAGTAGATAGCTGCTTATCGATCGCTCCAAAGATGCCAGGGAAAGCCCGGCGCTCCGGAGCTACGCAGCAGCCTCTTGCCGGCGTCTTGCCGGCCGTGATCTTGGAGTTCCGGTTTGCGCCAGAACTCCAGAGCCCGATTGGTCCCACCCAAGCACGTGTCGTTGAGATCCTTCGTCGCAGACAACGCTCCTCAGGATGACACGCCGTGGAGGGCGTGGACCAAATTCCCCAAGCGATTAACGCTTGGTGAACTGGAACCGCTTGCGCGCGCCCTTTTGGCCGTACTTCTTGCGTTCCTTCATGCGGGAATCGCGCGTCAAAAAGCCGTTCTTGCGAAGGCCGGGACGCAGTTCCGCGTTAAACCTGCTGAGTGCGCGAGACAGGCCCATGCGAACCGCGCCAGACTGTCCGCCCACGCCGCCACCCTTGGCGCTTGCCACAACATCGACCTGGTCGAGCAGGCTCGTGAACTTCAGCGGCTCGGTGGCATCATGCTCCCAAGCGTGATTCGGGAAATATTCTTTTACCGGGCGGCCATTCACAGTGAACTTGCCGCTGCCCTGACGGACGAACACGCGCGCGATCGACTCTTTGCGCCGGCCCGTGCCGTGAAACCAAGTCTTGCTGCCCACTGCGGGCGTTTCGACAGTACTCAAAGCTCCTCCTCAAAACCTAACAGGCGAGACAAGTCCGCCTCGTGAACTTCGCGCTCGGAAGATTCCCACCTAAGACACAACTTAGAAAGGAACAGCCAATGCGGAAACTCTTAAATAATCAGACCGCGTATCGTAGAGACGGAAGAAAAACAGCCGTCCCTATCCGCGCCAAGCAACATCGGTTGAGATCCTTCGTCGCAGACTACGCTCCTCAGGATGACAATCGAGGAAATCCAACCGGCTAAACGGCAACAGGCTGAGGCTTTTGTCCGGAGTGCCGCGCCAGACCGGCGGCGTCGCGATAAACGCGCAATTTCCTGGCGCGCCGTGCCCGCAGCTTGTTCTTTGGCAACATTCCGACAATCGCTTCGCGAACCACCCACTCCGGCTTAGCTTCTCGAACCCGCTTTGCCGGAACGGCTTTCAAACCGCCCGGGTAACCGCTGTGCGAGTAGTACACCTTTTGCTCGACTTTGGCTCCGGTCATTTTGATCTTGTCGGCATTGATCACCACCACGTGATCGCCGGAATCAAGGTAAGGTGTGAACACGGCTTTGTCCTTACCGATCAGAATGCGCGCGGCCTTGGTGGCCAAACGACCCAACACCTGGTTGGTCGCATCAATGACAAACCACTGCTCGCCGACTTTCAGGGCTTCCGCCTCGGCTCCTTTTGCTACATACGTCCTCATTGCAATCAGCCACACCTTTCCCTGTAGAGACAAAATCTAAGTTTAGAAGGCCAGGCAGGGTTTGTCAACGAACGAGTTTGCAATTCGCGCGCCATTTCTGTGAAAAATCAGCCTTTGAGACTGGTTTCCCGCGGCGAGTTGCAACCCTTCGCCGCCGTTGCAATGGGCTTTAGCGAGTGATGAGCCAGGCGTTGGCGCGGGGTGAGCCTTGCAGAATCGCGAGATGTTTGCCGTCGGGTGAAGGAATACCCCATCCCAGATCTGACTGTTTGGAGCCGAAAGAACTGGTGATCTTACCGGTCAGATCCATGCGAACGAGACGTTGCTCTTCGCCCGAATCGATTTTGACCCACAGGCTCTTGTTATCCGCGGTCCAGTCGATGTACTGGACGCCCGTGCCAAGTTCAAGCGGAAGATTGATGTCGCGTCCCGTATCGACTTCATGCACATGAATCACGGTTGGCTCTCGTCCGGTGCTTACCCTGGCAGTCGCCACACGTTTACCGTCTCGAGAAAGAGTCCAATTGAAATAGTAGGGTTCGTTTTCCTGCAGGCGCAGAAATTCCTGCTTCTGACCGGTGTGCTCGTCGAACTGATAAATGATCAGCGTGGAAGGAGTGGGCGCGTCGCTGATCAAGCACAGGCGTGAAGGCAGGAAGGCGCATTGAAAATTACTGATGATGCTGCCTTCCAGAATCTTGCGCGGCTCACCACCTGTCAGCGGCTGTTCCATCAAGCGGTAGGGAGGAGTCTTGTGATTCGCGTCGGCGGACAAAAGATACATTACCGCGTTTTGCTCAGGATTCATGCGAGCAATCATCACCGAATTCTCGCCGCCCACGACGACCTCCGGCGTGGCTTGGTCAATGTCTTGCCGAAAGACATGGAACGTGCCGTCGCGGTCGGAAGTGAAAATCACCGAGCGGCTGTCGGCGGTCCAACCGTAAGGCATGTCTTTGCGGTCGTCGAGCGTCAAGCGGCGATAATTCCTCAAATGCCCAGCCGAACCTTCAATGTCAGCCAGATACACGTCTGGATCGTTTCCCCCGCGCCCGTAGAGGATTTTCTTTCCATCGCGTGAAGCGGATGCGGCATATTTTCGGTCAGGGCCGCTGGTGAGCCGCAGCGGCGGACCGGTGGGGAGAGCGGTGCGCGGATTTAGAGGGAGTTCCCAAAGATTCGTGTCATTTTGTCCCGGGGGGAGGTCGGCACGTGAAAATTGAAGTTTATCCTGCTCCGACCAGGTGAGTCCGCCGCTGAGGCCTGAATCCGAAAAGATGACGTTGACGGTGCCGGTGGCGAGTTCGAAGGTGACCACGGCAACATCCCAGGAGTAGTGGCCCTCTTTCGCGAGGCCGCGAACAAAGGCGAGCCATCGCCCGTCCGGAGACCACGTCATTCCGATGATTCCGGCGACGGGTGTGGAAGTGAGCACGTGTTCGTCCGTGCCGTCCACCTTCGCAAGCCAAATTGCTTGAGCCCCTTCATCGCCGCGGACGAAAGCAATACGCTGCCCATCGGACGACAGCACGCCTTCGCGGGCGTCGTCGATGATTTTTCTCGGGTCCGCACCGAGGACGGAGATACTCCAGAGGCCGGGTCTACCGGATTGCGGATCTCGAGCGAAGGCCAGAATGTGAGTACCATCCGGGAACCAACCGAGAGCGCGGGGATGCACGCCCTGAGGCACCAATACTGGACGAGTTTCGCCGGTCTCGAGCACGCGCAAAAACAAGCCATTCGCGTCGGAGTAGGCCACAAAGTTGCCATCGCGGGAAAGAGCGGCACTGTGGATCGGGAGCTCAGCTGGATTGGCGGTTACGCGAATTTCAGAAAAATGAGCGGCAAGGGCGCTATTGGAGCGGCGTCCGAGAAGCCATCCGGCAACGCCCGCCACAATCAAAATGATGCCGAGAGCGACCCACGTTAACGGATCGTTGCGAGTCGCGTGCATCGCAGGCGGGGGAACGACAACCGTCGGCGAGGATGCTCCGTGCACGGGCGCAATGAACCGATAACCGCGACGTGCGAGAGTTTCGACGAATCGAGGATTGTCGGCGGAATCGCCCAAAGCATCGCGCAGACGTTTGATCGCGGTGTTGAGACTATGTTCGAAATCGACGAACGTGTCCGCCGGCCAGAGGCGCGCCTGTAGTTCCTCACGCGTGACGACGTCTCCAGGGCGCTCCAGGAGAAGACTCAGGATCTGAAGAGGTTGGTCTTGTAGTCGAATGCGAATGCCGTTGCGACGAAGTTCGCCCGAACGGAAGTTCGCCTCGAAGGTGCCGAAGCGAATCGTCGGCGTTCCATTTTCGCCAATTCCTTGAGCCCCGGCCGCCAGACATCCTCCCTCAACCGGACCGTTAAAGTCCTATACGACGGTTTCCGCCGAAGAGTTTCACGTTACCTCTAGGCGCAACTATTTGACGACGGAGAAGTTGATTGGTCATGTGCGAATCGGATGGTCGTAACCCATAGACCATTGAGGTACTTCGGGCCGGGCGCCAAGGTGAATCCCTCGAAAGGGGGAATTTACCTTGAAACGGCTATTGCGCTACTCGCTCCTGGTTGTTTCTGCTCTGGGGATGACTCAACGATTGCAGGCTCAAGCTGGCGGCCCTACACGCCCCGAGCCATCGCTGTTGACAGTCTGCCTGGTGAACGACGCTGGCTTGACGGACGATGAGGTGACCAAGGTCGAAGGAGGGGTCGACCAACTATTTGGGGGGGCAGGGATTGCGATTCGGTGGATACGAGGGGGGGACCCTGGGAGAACGGTGGAAGAAAAATGGGCTTGCGAACATCCCGAGTCATGGCAGCGAGTTATGGTGCGTTGGATGAAAAGCGGGTTGGTCACTTCGCCGAATGAATTGGCGGAGGCGTTCCTGGACGGGAGCGGAAGAGGGGTGATCACGGACGTATTCTTAGACAAGGTAGAGCGGGTAAAAGGGGAAAGAGGAGTGGATTTTGACATGTTATTGGCGCACATCACAGCACACGAAATTGGGCACCTGTTGTTGGGCGGTGAACCGCACTCGATGTCGGGATTGATGCAGGCAAAAGTAAGCGAACAGAGCCTGACGAGGATGATGCAGGGAAATCTGAGCTTCAGCCGTGCCGAGCAGAAAAAGATGCATGCGCGGGTAGCGACGGCGGAAATGTCCGCACTGCTGGCGCGAAATCAAGCCGAAAAATGGGGCAAATAGGCGCGGGATCAGGCGACGGGAACATGGCGTGCCCGCCATGCGGTCAGGGCGATGAGTGTTTTCGAGCAAATCTCGTGCGGAGCCCCTGTGGCAGCAATGGTTAAAAGCAGCCCCGCTCGTTTGTAGAATTGGATTAGGGGCAAAGTGCTGCGGTCGTAAGCCTCCAGCCGAACTCGAATGGATTCCAGGCGATCGTCTTCGCGCTGGAAGAGTTTGCCGTGACAGATGTCGCAGGTGCCGGAGATCTTAGGAGGACGTTCCGTGGCGTGGAACACCGCTTTGCACTTTTCGCAGGTAAGGCGTCCGCCGAGGCGAGCGACGATTTGTTCG
>Ga0335080_10002991_pt1 | contig 17000 bp, 11 predicted proteins | sample Lox_Sample_34_FD_206720 | JGI IMG/M metagenome (GOLD analysis project Ga0335080, IMG submission 206720) | Soil microbial communities from Loxahatchee National Wildlife Refuge, Florida, United States - Lox_Sample_3.4 | ecosystem: Environmental > Terrestrial > Soil > Wetlands | place: USA...
TCGGCGGTAATTCTCCGCGATCGCGCGGCGCAGGGAAGGCAGGCCCGCGTTCTCAGTGTAGAATGTGAAGCCGTCTTCCATAGCGCGCACGGCAGCCCGCTTGATGTAATCCGGCGTGGGCAAATTGCTTTCGCCGAAATACAGGCGCAGCACGCCGTCCATGCCCATGGCGATCTCCGCCAACTCGCGAATGCGCGACCGCGGCACCATCTCCACGCTGTGAGCAATCCCTGGCATCTCGCTATTTTCGCACCACTATAATGGATCTTTCATGCCACGATACCCCATCGCAGCAATTACCGACGAGTTCTCGCCCGATCTCGAAACCGCCGTCCGGTCCATGCGGCAGATCGGTATGACGGGCGCCGAGCTCCGCATGGTTTCCGGCAGGAATATCATCGACCTCACCGACAGCGAGCTCGACCGCGCCATCGGCATCGTGCGCGGCGCCGGCATGGAGATCATCTCCATCGCGTCGCCGGTGCTGAAGTGCGTCCTGCCCGGCGCGCCGGATATCGACCCGCGCTTCCAGCAGGACATGTTCGCCTCCCAGCACACCTTCGCGGACCAGCCCCGGCTGGCTGAGCGCGCGTTCGAGATCGCCCGCCGCACGGGCGCGCGGATTGTTCGCGTGTTCTCCTACTGGCGCACGGTTCAGCCGGATGCCTGCTTCGATCGCATCGTGGCAGCGCTGCGCAAGCTTGCGGATCAAGCCGCGGCGCACAACCTGATCATCGGAATCGAAAACGAGCACGCCTGCAACATCGGCACGGGCTCGGAAGCAGCGCGGCTGCTGGCCGCGCTGGATCATCCCAACCTGAAGTTGGTCTGGGACCCCGCGAACTGCGTGGTCGGCGGCGAGAAACCCGTCCCCGATGGCTACCGGAAACTGCCGGTGTCGCGCATCCAGCACGTGCATGCCAAGGACTGCACCATGGACGGGCACAAGCCCGACTGGTGCCGCCTCGGTGAAGGACTGGTGGGATGGCGCGAGCAGATCGAACTGCTGGTGAGCGGCGGCTATCGCGGATGGATCAGTTTGGAAACGCATTGGCCGGGGCCGGGCGGGAACAAGCATGAAGCCAGCATGATCTGCGGGCGCGCGCTGGCCGAACTGGTTGCCTGATCCTGAAGTCGATAGAATAGGAGAGAATCCCGCGGCGGGATGATGGAATCGGTAGACATATCGGACTTAAAATCCGATGGGGCGCAAGCTCCGTGTGGGTTCGAGTCCCACTCCCGCTACCAGGTTTCTTTGTGCCTCGCAGTTCTCGGCTCCTGCCTGGGACTTTGCGCGCAAACTCCTACCCGCGCGACCCCCGTACCCATCAAGGTAGTTGTCGTCACCATGTTCGAGCGGGGCGCCGACCTGGGCGACACGCCAGGCGAATTCCAGCTTTGGGTGGAGCGCGAGCATCTCGATCAGGTCCTCCCGCTCGCCGCCGGTTACCATCACCTTCGTCTGAACAAGGATGGCGTGCTCGGCCTGCTTACCGGCGTCGGGACCGCCAAGGCGGCGGCTTCGGTGATGGCGCTTGGCACCGACCCACGCTTCGATCTGACGAAGGCCTACTGGCTGGTGGCCGGCATCGGCGGCGGCGACCCCGCGGATGTCTCGCTCGGTTCGGCGATCTGGGCACATCACGTGATCGACGGAGATATCGCCTACGAGATCGATGCGCGCGACATTCCCGCCGGCTGGCCCACAGGCTATGTCCCGCTGCGCAAATCGCGCCCATATGAAATCCCCGTGCGCAACGAGCTGGAGGGCGAGGTGTACGTGCTGAACCCGGCCCTGGTCGATTGGGCCTTCCGGCTGACCAAAGATCTCGCACTCGCCGATACGCCGGCCCTCCGCAGCGCCCGTGCGAGATTCGCAGGTTTTCCGAACGCGCAGAGGCCTCCGTTTGTGACTCGCGGCGATACGATCTCGTCCAGCACATTCTGGCACGGTGCTCGGATGGACGCCTGGGCGAACGCCTGGGTTCGGTACTTCACCGGCGGCGAGGGAAACTACATGATCTCGGCGATGGAGGACACGGGCACGATGCAGGCGCTGACGTTTCTGAGCGCGGCAGGCCGCGTGGACCTGAGGCGAGTGCTGGTGCTTCGGACCGTGAGCAACTATGACCGCGAGGCGCCAGGCGCGACGCCCGCCGAGAGCCTCGCGAGCCTGGTCGCTGGCAACTACCCGGCCTATCTGGCCGCGCTGGACGCCGCGCAGAGCGTTGGCAGCAGAGTGGTTCGTTACCTGGTCGAGCACTGGACACAGTGCGAGTCAACCCTCCCAAAATGAGGACGGACAACTTTGTTATACTCGCGGTTCTGGCAGCGCTTTCAGTAACTTCGACAGCGCCGGGCCTCGGCGGCTGACACATGGCTCAATCTCCAAACACTCCCGTTCGCCTGAAGGACATCGCGCGCGACCTGAACGTGAGTGTCATGACGGTATCGAAGGTCGTGCGCGGCTGCGCCGATGTGGGCGCGGAAACGCGGAGCCGCGTGCTGGCGCGAATCAAGGAGCTCAATTACCAGCCGAACTGGGTGGCGCGGAGCCTGGCGGCGCGGCGGACGTTCATCATCGGGCTGATCGTACCCGACCTGATGCATTCGTTCTTCGCGGAGATCGCCAAGGGCGTATCGGCGACGATCCGGCCGCTCGGGTACGACGTGGTGATCTGCAATTCCGAAGAAGACGGCGAGTTCGAAGCCAGCGAGGTCGAGCGGCTGCTGGCGCGGCAGGTGGACGGGCTGTTGATCGCATCGGCTCTCCCTCCGGACCGCACGGACGTATTTGAACGGATTGAGGCGCGAGGAGTGCCGTACGTGCTGATCGACCGGCGGTTTTCCGACGCGAAGGCTCCCTACGTAGGCGCGGACGATGAGGCGATCGGGCGAATGGCCACGCAGCACCTGATCGACCGCGGGTGCCGCCGGATTGCGCATATCGCGGGACGCGCGGTGGCGCCGGGCACCGGGCGGCTCGAGGGATACCGCGAGGCGCTGGCGGCGGCGGACCTGCAAGTGCCCGACGGATATGTCGAACACGCCACGGACGACGCGTCGGGCTATGAAGCCGGCCGCCGGCTGCTGGCGCTCCATCCGCGTCCGGATGCGATCTTCGGATATAACGATCCCACGGCGGCGGGCGCGCTCAAGGCGATTCTTGAGGCCGGGATCCGCGTGCCCGAGGAAATCAAGGTGATCGGAGTCGGGAACGTGCATTACTCGGACCTGTTGCGCGTGCCGCTTTCCACCATCGATCAGAGCAGCACGAGCATCGGGCAGCAGGCGGCGGACATTTTGATCAAAGCTATCGGGACCAAACGCAAGCGGCCGGCCAAGACTGTGCTCATCGAGCCGGTGCTGATTGCGCGCGAATCCACCCGGTAACCGGCGTAGCGACCGCCGGCCTTGACATTTCCTGCCGGTTTTGAAAATCTCAAACCCTGCGAGGGAGGTTTGGGATGCTTCGCTTTACCTGGTTCGTGTTTTGTGCAGCCTTACCGGCGTTTCCACAGGCAACCACCGCGACTATGGACGGCGTAGTGCGCGACCCCAGCGGCGCCGTGGTTCCCGGCGTCGCCATCACCGTCACCAACGTCGAGACACGCGTTTCCACGTCTCGCGTGACTGGCGCCGAGGGGCAGTTCACCGCGCCGTTTCTGCAGCCTGGCGAATACGAGGTGACGGCCGAAAAACAGGGGTTCAAGAAAACTGTCCGCCGCGGCATCACGCTGCTGGTGGCGGATACGACGCGCATCGACCTGACGCTGGAGATCGGCGCCGCGACGGAGACGGTGACCGCGGTGGCCGAGGCGCCGCTGGTCAAGGTGGATACGTCGGAGCTGGGACAGGTGATCGAAGCGAAGCCGATCGATGAGCTGCCCCTGAATAGCGGGACGGGCCGGAACTTCACGGCGCTGATGACGCTGGTTCCGGGAGCCATCCGCACCAACCCGGTGGGCGTATTCGATGCGCCGCAGGGCAATTCGAGTTTTGCGATCAACGGGCAGCGGGACGGCGCCAACAATTACATGATCGACGGCGCGGACAACAACGAAGTCCTGCTGGGGATCGTGACGACGTTACCGCCGCCCGAGGCGCTGGGCGAATTCAAACTGCAGACCAACGCGTTCAGCGCGGAGTTCGGACGCGCGGGCGGAGCAGTGATCAACGTAAGCACGCGTGCGGGCACCAACGACCTCCACGGGAGCCTCTATGAGTTCCTGCGCAACAGCGCCATGGACGCGCGCGGGCCTTTCAATCCGGGCGCGCTTCCGCCGCTGCGTCAAAATGAATTCGGCGCCACGTTAGGCGGGCCGATCAAGCGCAATCGCACGTTCATTTTCGGCGATTTCTCGGGATTCCATCAGCGTGCTGGAAACTCGTACATCGTCAGCGTACCGACGCTGAACCAGCGGAACGGCATCTTCACGGCCGCCGAGGGCGCGGGGACGATTTACGATCCGACGACGCACACGCCCTATCCGAACAACACGATACCGGCGGGGAGCATCAGCCCGATTGGCCAGAAGATACTGAACCTCTATCCCGCGCCGAACGCGGCAGGGCGCGTCTCCGCGGGCAATGGCGTGGCGAACAACTATAACGGGGTAAGCGTTCAGCAGCAGGATGTGACTCGGGCCGACCTTCGCGTGGACCACAAAATCTATTCCAAGAACAGCCTCTACGGGCGGTACAGCGTCTTCGATGCCTTCACGGCGCTGCCGCCGCTGTTTGGGCCAACGGCCACCGGCGATACGCCGAGCCGCGCCGGCAAGGGCGACTCGCGCAACCAGTCGATGGTCGTCGGCGATGTGCACGTGTTCTCGGGCACCAAGATCAACGAATTCCGGGCGTCCTACGCGCGCATTGCCAATTCGTTCGTGGGCTACGACTACGGGCAGGACCTCGCGACGCAGCTCGGCATTCCGAACATCAACGTGTTCGGGCCGACCTCGAGCGGACTGCCGCGCATCGATATCAGCGGGCTGAACTCGCTCGGCGTGGACGCGCCGATTCCCGCGCTCCGCTACGAAAACAGCTTTCAGTGGGTGGACAACTTCAGCTACTACCACGGAAAGCACAGCATGAAGTTCGGCGCCGACATCCACCGGTTCCGCGGCGACTTCTTCCAGATCTCGCTGGAAAGCCCGCGCGGGCACTTCGGCTTCGACCAGAACTACACGTCGAACAACGGCGCCGCGGGCACAGGGTTGGGCGTGGCTACGACGTTGTTGGGGTATCCCTCGTCAGAGAACCGCGGCGTGATCTACATGTTCCCGTCGAACCGGATCACGCAATCGTTCTTCTATTTCCAGGACGATTTCAAGATATCCCGTAAACTGACGCTGAACCTCGGTGTGCGTTACGAGCTGTACTTCCCGCCGGTAGACCGGTGGGACAACCAGGCGAACTTCAATACGCAGATCGGCCAGATGGTGCTGGCGAATCGGGGCTCCAACTCCAGAGCGTTGGTGAACCTGGACAAGAACAACTGGGCGCCGCGGATCGGTTTCGCCTACGCGGCGCGTCCCAAAACGGCGATCCGCGGGGGTTACGGGATCTCGTATTATCCGGACAAGTTCGGCGCGAGCGGCGGAACATTGAACAATAATTACCCGTTCATCAGCGTGCAGCAGCTGACGCCGCCGGACCGATTCAATCCCAGCCCGCAGTATTACATCGGAGCGGGAATCCCGATCCCGGTGCGGCCGGATCTGACCGTGCCATCGGTGCCGCTGGTGGGAAGCGCGACCTATTTCGATCCCAATTACAAAATCGGCTATATCCAGTTCTGGAACTTCACGGTTCAACAGCAGCTCACGAAGGACATGTCGTTCGAGGCGGCCTATGTAGGTACGAAGGGTACGCATCTGTTCGGTAACAACCACGTGAACATCAACCAGCCGGATCCCGGGCCGGGCTCGATCAACCCTCGGCGGCCGTTCTATGCTCTGGCGCCGCTCGCCACCAGCGTCCCGCTGCGCGACTCGAGCGAATGGTCGATCTACCACGCACTGCAGACCAAGCTCCAGAAGCGCATGGGTGCCGGGCTATGGCTGCTGGGTTCGTACACGTGGTCGAAAGCCATTGACGATAACGCGACATCCTACGACGTGCACGACTGGGATGGCGTCACGCGCGGACCGGCAGCGAACGACTTCCGCCATAACGTAACGATCAGTTCGCTGTATGAGCTGCCGGTGGGCAGAGGGCGTAGGTTCGGCGGTTCGATGCCGGCCGTGGCGGACGCCATCGCCGGCGGATGGCAGGTGAACGGGATCTATGTGTTTCGTACGGGCTTGCCGTCATCGGCTTCGCTTGCTTCCGGTTTGGTGAGCTCGACGGTCAACACCGGCGGATCGAGCCGCCCGGACCAGATCGGACCTGCCGAGCTGCCTTCCAGTCAGCGTTCCATCTATCAATACTTCAACACAGCCGCGTTCGTCGCTCCGGCGGCGAATTCTTTCCGGTACGGCAATGCGGGGCGCGATACGATTCGCGGACCGAGCTTCTCGAATTTGGATTTTTCGTTGTTCAAGAACTTCAGGTTCAAAGAGCGTGTCACCGCGCAGCTTCGCGGCGAGTTCTTCAACATTGCGAACCATCCGAATTACGGACAGCCGGGGACAAGTTTCGGCTCGGCGACATTCGGGACCATCACGTCGCTGGCGAGCACGGCGACCATGCGCCAGGTGCAGTGCGGGTTAAAGGTGCTGTTTTGAGCTCGCGGGCAGCCGGCGCGTGAGCCAGCAGCCAAAACTGGTTCGCGGCATCGGGCTGTGGGGCGCGACCTCTGCCAACATGCTGGAGATGATCGGGGTGGGCCCGTTCATCACCATTCCCATTCTGCTGGCCAAGATGAATGGGCCGCAGGCAATCCTGGGATGGGTGCTGGGCGCCATCGTCGCGCTGTGCGATGGCATGGTCTGGGCAGAGTTGGGGGCGGCTATGCCGGGAACGGGCGGGCCGTATCGGTATCTCTCCGAGGCGTACGGACCACAAGGCCTTGGACGCATGATGAGCTTCCTGTTTATCTGGCAGACGGTTCTGCTGGCGCCGTTGGGGATCGGGTCAGGCGCGGTGGGCTTCGCGGACTATACACGATTCCTGTGGAAAGATATGGGATGGTGGCAGGGAAAGATGGTGGCGATGGCTGTGTGCGGGTTGCTGACCGTGCTGCTCTATCGCGACATCCGCTCCGTGGGACGACTCTCGATTGTGATGTGGCTGGTGGTGCTGGCTACGGGCCTTTGGATTTCGGCGGCGGGGGTCCTGCACTTCAACGCACGGCTGCTGGACCTGCCGGCGGGGGCGCTGGCGCCGTCGCGCGCGTTCTTTTTCGGCCTGGGCGGGGCGACGTTGATTGCCATGTACGACTACGGCGGGTATAACAACGTGTGCTTTTTCGCGGAAGAGATAGAGCGGCCGGAGCGCGTGATTCCGCGCTCGATTCTCCTTTCGATCCTGGCCGTGGGCGCGCTCTACCTGACCATGAACATCACGATCATCGGCGTGGTGCCGTGGCGGGAAGCGATGCGCTCCACGTCAATCGTCTCGGATCTCATCCAGAGACTGTACGGGGCCGGCGCGGCAAAGGCGATCACAGTGCTGGTGCTGTGGACCACGTTCGCGTCGATCTTCGCGGCGCTGCTGGGATATTCGCGGATTCCGTATGCGGCGGCGGTAGAAGGGCGATTCTTCAGGCCCTTTGCGAAGTTGCACCCGACGAAGAACTTCCCCAGTTTCTCTCTGGTTTTTTTGGGTGTTTGCTCGGCTCTGGCGTGCCTGCTGAACCTGGAGGTGCTGATCAACGCGCTGATCGTGATTCAGGTTCTGATCCAGTTTCTGGCACAGATCGTAGCGGTGGCGCTCATCCGGCGAAACCGCCCGGATATCGCGCGGCCGTTCCAGATGCCGCTCTATCCGTGGACGGCGGCGGTGGCGTTTCTCGGCTGGACGTACATTCTCGTAGCTAGCGGATGGACCTACATTCTTGCGGGCGTGGGGCTGCTGGTGCTGGGGATCGCGGCGTACCGCTGGCGCGCGAGAGAGGCGGCGTGATGCTCGACGCGCTGGTGGCCGGCGAATTGTACACGGACCTGATCATGAGCGGGTTCGATTCCTGGCCGCAACCGGGGCAGGAGGCTTTCGCGCGCGAGTTCCGCCGCGAACTCGGCGGAGGCGCCGCGATCACGGCGTGCGGTTTGGCGCGTCTTGGCACGCGGAGTGGAGTCTTTGGGATCGCCGGATCGGATCATCATGCCTGGATGGCGGAGCGGTTCGCGGACCGGGACGTGGCGACGGAATACCTGGCGATCGACGCCGGCGAGCCGACGGGATTCAGCGTGGCGGTGAGCACGGCCGAGGATCGCGCATTCTTCACGTACCTGGGTGCGAACCGGGGATTCGCGCAGGCGTTCCGGGAAGCGGCGGAGGAGCGGCGCCTCCACGCGGGGCACGTGCACCTCGGATTCGCGCCGGCATGGGACACAGCCGCGAAACTGATCGACGCAGTACACGCGAACGGGTGCACGCTCTCGGTGGATGCAGGCTGGCACCCGGACTGGCTGACGGACCCGCGTGCGTTGGGAGTGTTGTCCAAGGCCGATCTGTTCTTTCCGAACGAGAGCGAGGCGGCGCTGATGACGGGCCGCGTGGACGCAGTCCGGATGCTCGACCGATTCGCGGAAGCCGGGTTTCGCAAGGTGGCGTTGAAACTCGGGCCGAACGGCGCGGGGCTTCTGTGGGACGGCGAGGTGCACTTCGGCGTGCCGCCGGCGGTTACGGTCCGCGACACCACGGGAGCGGGCGACTGCTTCGACGCGGGCTTTCTTCACGCGTGGCTGAACGGCGAATCCGCAGCTCAGTGCCTGCGGACCGGGAACGTTTGCGGAGCGCTCTCGTGCGAGGCACACGGCGGGGTCGCGGGATTCCCGGACCGCGAGCGCCTGGCGCGGGAACTGGAGCGGACGTAAATGCGAAAGGCAGCGATCATCGGAGGCGGCGGTGTGCGCACGCCGCTCCTCATCCACGGGCTGGCACGAGCGCAGGCTCTGCTGGGCATCGATGAGTTGTGCCTGTTCGATCAGGACCTCGAACGTACGCAGGCCATCGCCCGCATTGGCGCGGAGATCGTGCGGCGCCAGGGCGGCGAGTTCCAAATCCGCGTGGAGCCGCGGCTGGAGGATGCGGCTGCCGGCGCCGACTTCGTGCTGAACAGCGTGCGCGTGGGCGGCATGGCCGCGCGGGCGCGGGATGAGCGGCTGGCTATCGACCAGGGACTTGCCGGGCAGGAGACGACCGGTCCGGGGGGCGCGGCGATGGCGTTACGCACTCTGCCGGTCACCCTCGCACACGCCAAATCGGTCGAGCGCGTGGCACCGGAGGCGTGGTTCATCAACTTCACCAATCCGGCGGGGCTCGTGACGCAAGCGCTGACGCAGAATACCGGGCTGCGGGTGATCGGGATCTGCGATACCCCGAGCGAGCTGTTTTACCGCATCGCCGGGACTCTCGGTGCGCAGGTGAGCGAGCTCGAGTTCGATTACGCGGGGCTGAATCATCTGGGATGGATCCACCGGGTGCGGCGCGGCGGAGAGGACATCACCAAACGCTTGCTCGGAGATTCCGGATTGCTGCGGCAGATCTATCCGGCAGACTTGTTCGACCCGGAGATGATTCGGGCACTGGGGATGATTCCCACCGAGTATCTGTTCTTTTACTACTGCCAGCAGAAGGCCTACAGGAACCAGGTGAAAGCTGGGGCAAGCCGGGGCGAGGAATTGCTGCAGATGAACACAGGGCTCTTCGAGCGCCTGATTCATGAGACTCCCACGCAGGCTTTGGAAACGTACCGTGCGTATTTGCTGAAACGCAACGCGTCGTACCTAAAGCTGGAGGCGGAGGGAGGATCGGCCTTCAGGGCAGTGGAGACGGAGAGCGATCCGTTCGAGACCGCGACGGGATATCACCGGATCGCGCTGGATGTGATGACTGGGCTGGCACGCGATGGGGCGCGCGACTTGGTGTTGAACGTGCCGAACCGCGGAGCAATCGACGGGCTGGAGGACGACGACGTAGTGGAGGTGCCGTGCGTCATCGATTGCAGCGGCGCCCGTCCTGGGCGCGTCGGATGTTTGCCGGAAGGTGTGCGGGGATTGGTGCTCAGCGTGAAGGAGTACGAACGGGCGCTGATCCGTGCGTCGCTGGCGGGTTCGGCCCGCATGGCGAAGTTGGCGCTGATGGAGTGCCCGATCGTAGGCCAGTGGGAGGTAGCGGTGCGGGTGCTGGACGCGATGATCGGGGCCGACGGAGCGGGGCTAGGGTATTTGACATAAGGGGCCGCGCAGGTCTTGCGACGCTGCGCGGATCCCCCGCGAAACCACCTGAAGCTGCTTAACGGCCGCCCTTCTTCTCGGTGTCTTCCTTCTTCTTTCCGCCCTTCTTCCCACCCTTCTTCTTGGTGCTCTCTTCCTTCTTGGTGTCTTGGGCGAAAGAGGTGGCGATCGTGGTGAATGCCAGGCCGAGGCCGACCATAAGGACTATCAGTTTCTTCATTGCGGCTTTTCTCCTTGAGATTGACGGATTTTTTGCTGTCCGACCCATCATCACCCACGGCACATGAACTGTCGCTTAAATCGTCATTAAAATCAGTTCATCTTGAACCATTTTCGGGCCGGAACGGGCGTGCAGGCCCGGAAAATGCCATGCCTGTTACATTGGAATCCGAATGCAGAAACCGGACGTGGCAAAAGAGCGGTGGCTGGCGGCGTGTCTCCTGCTGCTGACGGCCGGGTTGCTGATCGAATCGCAAACGCAATCGTTCACGGCAGATGAAGGCTATCACCTGGTAGCTGCGCAATCGATCCTCCATGGCAAGCGACCTTACCTCGATTTCTGTTTTCCACAGTCGCCGTTGAACGCATATTGGAATGCAGCCTGGATGAGCATTTTTGGCGATACATGGCGCACGGCGCACGTGGCTGCGGCGCTCCTCACAGCATTGGCGGTAGTGCTGACGGCGGGCTATATCCGGCGGCGTTTTCCGGTTCCCGAATGGCGGCTGCCGCTCGCCATCGCGGCGGTGTTCCTGTTCGGTTTGAATTCCAAGGTCTTCGTCTGCGGCCCGGTAGGCCAGGCGTACGGAATCGGCCTCTTTTGCATCGTGGCGGCGTTTCGCGCAGCGGTGCGGGCGCGGGAAGACGATCGGATCCTTTTCGCGGGCGCAGCAGGACTGCTGGCATCGGCAGCGGCAAATTCGTCGCTGCTCACCGCTCCGGTCCCGATCGTGCTGCTGATTTGGATAGTCGTCTGCAACCGCGCCGGATCGAAGGGTCGCAAGGCCGCAGCGTTTGTGGCGTGCGGTGCCGTGGCGTGTACTCCTTTGCTGTGGCTGTTTGCGCACGGGCCGCGGCAGACGATCTTCAGCGTCATCGAGTACCAGGGGCGTTACCGGCTGGTGGATTGGCCGGGCGCGATTGCTCACGATGCCGGCGTGATGCTCTCGCCGCTCGATTCGTCGCAGGCACTGGTTCTCGGACTGCTCGCCGTGGCCGGGTTGCTGTTCGCCCGAAAGGCTCCATGGGACCGGGCGGCGCGGTCCGAGTTCTCGTTGTGCGCCTGGCTGGCGGGCGCGGAAATCGTCTTCATCGCGAACGGTCACCCGAATTTCCCGCAATATTACATGTTCGCGGTGCCATTCCTCTCGATTCTGGCGTGCGCGGCAATGTATGCGGCTGCGGTAAAGCTCGCGGCCTCAGCGCCGCCGGGTTGGCCCGTTGTGGTTCCGTGCCTGATTGTCTTTCTGGCGCTCGGGAAAGCGCTGTACGAGCGGCGCGATTACGAGTCGTGGCAGGATGCGGAGGCGATCGCCCGGAAGATCCGCGAGATTCGTCCTTCGGGACCGGTTCTCGCTGACGACGCGATCTACTTTCTGTTGCGGTATCCGATTCCGCGGGGATTCGAGCTGAGCGATTCGCACAAACTGGATCTCGACCCGGCCACTATGAAGCAGATGCACCTCGTCTCGAAGGCCGAGGTCGAGCGGCAAATCCGCTCGGGCTATTATGGCTTGGTCGAGACTTGGGCGAACGAAGCGTGGAAGCAGGACAACTGGATCGACGATGTGGGACTGCCGAAGCTCTATTCGCGGCACGTGGAAGTCGGGGAAGGTGACATTTTCTGGGAGAAGGTGCGATAGGCCAGAAGCCTGGAACCGCGCCGCCGCGCTACCTGCCTGGATTCTTGGGCAGACTCAGCATATTCGCAAAGATGCGATACGCCCCTGGCACACCCTCCGGCAGTTCGCGATAGAAGGCGTAGGCGTTGTAGATGTAGATGCCTTTGCCGTACTTCGCATACAGGAAGCCGCCTTTCTGCGGTTCCTGGCCTTCGTCGTGGGTCTCGAGCAGGGCCTCGTATTGCGGGTCCCAGGTGCGCATCCACTTCGAGCCGCGCTCCTCCACCCAGCCGGCGAAGTCTTTTTCGGTAATCTTGTTGGGCCAATTGAAGACCGGGTGCGCCGGGTTCAGGATGTTGACCTTGGACTCCTCATCCGTGACCTCTTCCGGGTTGCGGCCCATCGAATACGGATATGGCCCATAATTGTGGTCGTACTCCGGTGTGTTGTATTGGACGATGACCACACCGCCGTTCTTGACGTAATCCAGTAGGCGATTGGTGGAAGCCTGCAGGTCCTCGCGCGCGGCGTAGGTGCGCACGCCGAGCACGATGGCGTCGTACTTGCTCAGGTCGCCGCCCGTGATGTCTGACGGTGCGAGGCTGGTGACGTGGATGCCCAGGTGCTCGAGCGAAGCGGGCACCTCGTCACCCGTACCCATGATGTAACCGATCTTGAGGCCCGGCGCGACCTTGACGTCGACACCAGTGGTTTTGTAAGTGGATGCACGATAGAGGAAGTAGGGGCGCACGCCGGCATAACCGGTGACGTCGTAACCCTCGCGATACTGCCGGCCGTTGTAGCCGGCGACGGCGGTGATCTGATAAGTGCGCTCGCCGAGGTTAACGGGAGTGACGGCGAAGGTGGCGGACTGGTCCTCGCCGTCGGCCGCGGTAGAAAAGACCGCGGCTTTCGGCGCGACGGTCCACCCGGGAGGAACTTCGAGGCGCACATCGCCTTTGGCGGGGCCTTTCACGTTGCTGTGGACGACGACGGTCACCGGGAAGGACCGGGCATCGAGCGGAACGATGCCGGCTCGTGGCGAGATGGCCACGCCAATGGCCGGCCCAACGACCAGCGGCTCGTAGACGCTGCCGAGTCCGGTGAGGCGGTGCATGGTCTGCACGTATTGTCCGACGAGGATTGGTGCGCCCTGATAACTGAATCTGGCCCATCCGGCGAGCGGGTAGGGCGGCAGCGGATCGTTGAGGAAGCGCTCGTCCTGAATGTCGTAGTAGGACTGTTCGATATCGGGTCGCGAGAAGTAGGGACGAGTGAACGAGGCATCGTCGGGCACGGTCACTGAGAATCGGGCCTCAACCGGTTTGTTCGCCGCCAGATCGCCGGCGGGCGCCGTACCCTGCCCGGCGATGCGCCAGGGTTGACGCTGGCGATCGGGCTCGATCGCCAGCCGCTCGAGCTTGACGCTCGCAGGCCCCTGGCTGACCGCGTGGACGCGCACGCCAAAGGTCTGGCCGGGAATAGCGACGCGCATGGTTTCGGAATCGCCCATAAAGGCGGCCATGCGGGGATCAGGCTCTTCGAGTGGGGCGACAGTCGCAGAAACGGAGAGCCCCAAGGCCTCGGCAAGCGCGTCGTTGAATTGCGCGTGCTTGATGGCCAGTTCGTGACGGATATCGTATTTGGATTCCGCGGAGAGGCCGCTCTTTTCGACGGCGTCGACTAACAGCATCGTGGCTTTGAGGCCAGCGGCGAGCGGCGGCGCGGAGTCTTCGGGGTGGGTGGCGGAGAATTTGGCCATGGCGACCTCGACGTCGGCGTTAATGGCGCCGAGAGCGTTGCGCAAGAAGGCGGCATCGCCATCGCGCGCGAGGGTGGCGATCCCCATGAGGGAGATGTCGATGCCGTCGAAGAAGGTGTCCTCCTTGTCGGCGGCACGGATATTGGAAGCGTAACGGTGGTAAACGCTGCTCATCTGGCCGGCGCGCGGAATAGCCGGGCCGCCGTTCTGGGTCTTCTGGAACCCGAGGCCTTCGCGCGAGATCTGTACGTAGGAACGGCCCAGCACAGGGTCGTAGTCGCCCTGCGGGACGGTCACGTTGACCAACGACGTGTCTCCTCCGCCGCCGCGGCGCCCGCCGGGAGCGCGAGCATAGTCCTTGACCGGGGCCCACGGGCGCAAACCGGCGCGAATCTGCTCGGGAAACGCGTTGGGGTCGCCGGCGGCTTTGAATGCCTCCTGGGCCATGGCGCCGGCTGTCTGGTGATTGCCGTGTCCGTCGCTGGGGCCACCGACAAAGACCGAGGTGACCACCAGCGGGCGAACCATGCGGAAGACGCGGACCACGTCCGCCAGGACGCGGTCGTGGGTCCAGCGGGAAATAGACTCGGCCTTGGTCTTCGAGAAACCGTAATCCACTACGCGGGTCCAGTACTGGTCGACACCGTAGTAGCGGCCGGCGCTGAGCAGTTCCATGGTGCGTACCAGGCCAAGCGCGTCGAAATAATCGGGCGACATGACGTTGGCGCCGCCCTCGCCACGGTTGAGAGTCAGCAGGGCGGCGCGCGTGCCGCGTCCGCGGGATTCGTAGGCGAGCATGCCGCCATCCTCGTCGTCTGGGTGCGCGGTTACCATGATGAGGCTGGCGCGGGTGTGAAGTTTCTTGAGGCTCTGCCAGAGGGCGGCGGAGCCCTGGTTGATGGATATCTCCTGGTCTGCCGTCGCGGGCTTAATCGAAGTGAAATAGGGCGGCTGGGCGAGCGCGGCCATAGCGCACAAGAGAAGGCATCCCGGAATCCTAGTCATGATAGGGGAAGATATCGTGTTCTGAAGGGCCATGCAATTGGGGGAGGCAGCGCAGAACGGAAGCCTCCGCGACGATGTGGCAAAGCGCCGCCACAAATTGCTCATTAGTCGGCAAACCCTTGTTTTTTTCAGCGTCGGGTAAAAGCTCACAGATTGCAGCGCGCGGCTTTGGGAACGGCGTAAATGGTGATTCTGGCCAGCCCTTTCGCCTCCGCTGCTTCATCAGCGCACATCAGATTTGTGAATTCGTCAGGGGCTGTACGGGCCGTGATGGCGCTGGCGCACGAATCGGGTGCATTCTGGAGTGAAGCGCTCGAAGTGGCGCGGCGCCTGAAGCCGGTAGACGGATGATTGCTCTTCCGCGGAGTACGGATGTATTTGTGATCGGCGGCGGCCCAGCGGGGCTCGCGGCCGCGATTGCCGCGCGCCGCCGCGGCATGGAGGTCACGCTGGCGGATTGCGGGTTGCCGCCCGTGGATAAAGCCTGCGGCGAAGGTGTGATGCCGGACGGGCTGGCGGCTGCGCGGTCTCTCGGGCTGGACCTGGAGAGCGCGGGCGGCCGGCCGTTTCGGGGCATCCGCTTCTGCGATGGCGAAATCACCGTGCAAGCACTTTTCCCCCAGGGCTGCGGGCGCGGACTGCGCCGCACTGCTCTGCACAGGCTGATGGTGAATCGCGCGGCGGAAGCGGGCGTGCGGCTGGCATGGGGCGCACGCGTGCAGGGGATCTCGAGCGACGGGGTTCGCGTGGAAGACCGGACGGTGCGCGCGCGCTGGATCGCGGGCGCAGATGGCGGCCACTCGGCGGTAAGACGCTGGGCGGGGCTGGACGCCTCCGTTCGCAACTCCCGCAGATTCGGTTTCCGGCAGCACTATCGCGTGGCGCCGTGGAGCGATTTTATGGAGCTCCACTGGGCCGATGGCTGCCAGCTCTATGTGACGCCGATGGGAGAGGACGAGATCTGCGTGGTGCTCATCTCCGGCGATCGTCGCCTGCGCCTGCAAGACGCCCTGCCGAGGTTTCCGGCTATGCAGCGCCGCCTGCGGGACGTTCGTGCGGCCACGCCGGAGCTGGGCGGAGTGACGGCATCGCGGCGCCTGAAGCGTGTATGGACAGGCAACGTGGCCCTGCTGGGCGACGCATCCGGCAGCGTGGATGCGATCACGGGCGAAGGTTTGTGCCTGCTGTTCCAGCACGCGGAAGCCCTGGCGGCCGCGCTCGTGGCCGGCGACCTGGCGCGGTACCAGGAAGAGCACCGGCGGATTGGCAGGCGTCCAGCCTTGATGGCGGATCTCATGCTGCTCCTGGATCAGCGGCACAGGCTGCGGAGGCGCACGATCCGCGCCATGGCCGGGCGGCCGCAGCTTTTCGCACGCATGCTGGCCGCCCACACCGGCGCGCTCGATCTGGGGGCCCTGGTAAGCAACGGGCTCGCTCTCGGTTGGAAGATGCTGACGTTATGAGGAAACCACCCCGCCGGGTGAACCTCTTGCCGCTCCGTAGCATCCAGATCTGGTGAAACATGCCGGACTGTACGTGGAACCAGGTGCGTTTGGTCCGCGATCTGCCTTCTGATCGGCAAGACATGGATTTCCTACAACGCGCCCGCCTACATTCAAGCCAGACACGACCTGCCTCAGGACCTGTTCCAGGCATTCAGTGCCACGGGAGTCGATTCGCTGGCCGCGAAAAGCGGCGGATTGACGCGCGCTGTCCCGCTTGCCGCGTTTTTTTCGTGTAACCTTTCTCGTGTCCCACGGTAACATCACTGACGGCGAACGGCGCGGCCCGACTACCGCCTTTCGCGTCCAACAAGGAGGATTCGATGAGATTGGCACTTACGGGCGCGGCGTGGATCGGATTGGCCGCTGCCACGGGAAGCGTTCCCCTGCTCGCGCAAATGCGGGACAACACAGAAAAACAAATGACCTGCCAGAACGGCGGGTACGACTCCGACCATGCGCGCCATTGCGATATCCGCGAACAATCGGTTGCCAGCATCGGCCGGCTTAATATCGATGCGGGCCGCAACGGCGGGGCGACCGT
>Ga0335080_10002992_pt1 | contig 16999 bp, 15 predicted proteins | sample Lox_Sample_34_FD_206720 | JGI IMG/M metagenome (GOLD analysis project Ga0335080, IMG submission 206720) | Soil microbial communities from Loxahatchee National Wildlife Refuge, Florida, United States - Lox_Sample_3.4 | ecosystem: Environmental > Terrestrial > Soil > Wetlands | place: USA...
AGTACAATTGCGGCGCCGAGCTGCGCAAAGAGCCCAACGGCGGTTTTCAGATGACGATCATCCCCTCGATCATGTTGCAGGGGCAGTTCACGCATCTCTGGGACGCGGGCTATCAGAAATTCCTTCTATCCAGCGAAGGCAAGAAGTTTCCCGTGCGTGTGAACCAGCTTGGCGATCTGCGGCGCTTCAACGAAGAACTGCGTACGGCCCTCGGCGTCTCCACGTATTACAACGAAGCTCTCGGATCGACCTGCCACTATAGCGTCTACGATCGCGTCAAAGGCCGCCAGGGCGATGTGCCCGACGAGACCGTCGGCGCCCATCCCGAGCACGACCACTAAGCCGAGCACTTCCACTCGGTCTTGAGCGGTTCCGCAGCGTTGACAAAGCCAATTCCCAGCGGATAGCATCCTCCCTTTCAGGCGTTCCGATTACAGCAATCGGCTCGCCGGGGGGTGTCCCATGGCCGTTTACCTCGAAGAACTGTCTGCGGTGGGTGCCGTTCGCTTTCCCGATATTCCGCTCTATCAGGGCTTCGGCGCGCCTTCGCGCCTGGAAGCCGATCTGCGCGATTGCGAAGTGATCTACGGCGAAGTGCCGAAAGACCTCAACGGCATCCTCTACCGCTGCGGCCCCGACCGCCAATATCCCCCGATCGGCGGCGACGACATCTTTATCGACGGCGAGGGCATGGTCGTCATGTTCCGCTTCGAGAACGGCCACGTCGATTTCAAGAGCCGCTACGTGAAGACCGCGCGCTACAAGCTGCAGGCGGAGCACCGCCGCGCGCTCTTCGGTCGTTATCGGAACCGCTACACGCGCGATCCCATCGCGACGGATTGCAATCCGGGCGCGGCGAACACGAATGTCGTCTGGCACGCGGGCAAGCTGCTCGCGCTGAAGGAAGACGACATGCCATACGAGCTGAATCCCTACACGCTCGATACCGTTGGTCGCTACGACTACGACGGCCAGATCAAATCCGTCTGGATGTCCGCGCATCCGCACCTCGACCAGACGACGAACGAGCTGCTGACCTTTGCCTATCAGGCCAAGGGCGACGGGACGACGGACGTCGCCTACTACGTGATCGGGCCGGACGGCAAGCTGAAGCACCAGGTCTGGTTCAACGCGCCGTGGCCCGGCATGGTCCACGACTTCGCGATCTCGGACAAATACGTGATCTTTCCGTTCTTCCCGTTGCTCACCGACGTGGACGTGCTGAAGAAGGGCGGGCCGTTCTACACCTGGCATCGCGATCTTCAAACCGTCGTCGCCGTCGTGCCGCGCTACGGCACGGCCGATCAGGTCCGCTGGTTCCGCGGCGACACAAGCTTCGCCGGGCACATGATGAACGGCAGCACCGACGGCTCGAAAGTCAGCCTCGACGTCTGCCTCTCGCGCGGGAGCTCGTTCTTCTTCTTCCCGAACCACGACGGCACGCCGCCCGATCAGGCGGCCGCCATTCCCCATCTCACGCGTCTCACATTTGATGTCGCCGGCAACACCGAAAACTACAAGACCGAGCAGCTCTACGACTACATGTGCGAAATGCCGCGCGCCGACGACCGCTACTACGGCAACGGCACGTACCGGAAGGGCTACGTCATCTGCCGCGATCCCCGCGTCCCTGGATCGGGGAACATCGGATTCGGCGCGGTCGGCCAGTTCGACCATAAGACGGGCAGCGCGAAAGTCTGGAATCCGGGAGAGAACTCGGGCGTGCAGGAGCCGCTCTTTGCTCCGCGCAAGCCGAATTCGCCTGAGGGCGATGGCTACCTGCTGACGCTCGTGAACCGCATGGCGGAAAATCGCAGCGATCTGGCGATCCTCGACGCGCAGAATGTCGAGGCCGGGCCGGTGGCGATCGTCAAGCTTCCGCATCGCGTGCGGATGACGTTCCACGGAATGTGGGTTTCGCAGCAGGCGCTTGAAAACGGCAGCTATTCCGCCGTTCGCACCGCCTAGCCTCGCGGCTGGCCGCGAAAGGATGCTTTCTAGGGGGTCGGAGCTTCAGCTCCGACATCAAAAACCGCGCAACGCGCCTTCCATTGCGCTGCTTTATCAGCAGCATGTAGCCCATCTTTCTCCCTTTGACCAGGAGACGCACTGTGGCGCTCACCGCGATGCTCTCGCTCGATGCGGTTGTGTGGCGCCGAGCTTTAGCTCGGCATCTTGCCTTTCATCGAATCGGCAGGCCACGTCTCGACGCGCCATTTGTGTTGCGCCCGCCTGCGTGATAAACGAGATATGAGGAAAGCCCCGCTATGGCGCAGGTGCTTGCGCTTATCGACGACATCTTCTTTCAGGCGAAGCTGCTCGAAACCGCGAAGCAGGTCGGCGTCGAAGTCCGTACCTGCGCGACGCCCGAAGCACTCGACTCCGAGATCGCCAAATCGCAGCCGAAACTCGTCGTGATCGATTTGAACGCGCAGGCGAACCCGCTCGACGCCGTCGGCCGCGTGCAGGCGCGCGGCGGCGCGATCCCCTTGATCGGGTTCCTTTCGCACGTGCAGCTCGATCTTGCCGAACGCGCCCGCGCCGCCGGATGCCGCGAAATCATGCCGCGCTCCCAGTTCACGCGGAACCTGGCAACCATTCTCTCTCGCGCGAAATCCGAAAGCTGATGATCGGACGCTCCACTCTTCGAATGGTCGCGGCCGCTGCCGCCTTGACCTTGCTCCTCGCCGCGCGCGCCGCCGCCCAGGATGGCAGCGAAACCGACGCCACGGCGGCGCTGACCGCAGCGATCTCCGCGGCCTGCCGCGGCAACGAAGCGCAGTTCGAGAACTATCTGACGACGGACAATGCGGCCGCTTTTCGCGCACTCTCGCAGGAGCAGCGCACCGCGATGTTGAGGCGCCTATCGCTCGCGGACCAGTCCGGCAAGCCCCTGCTTTCCTCCGACGACCAAAATCACACTGTGCTCCGTTGCACCTCGCCCGCCGGGACCGCCGAATTTCGCTTCGGTAACGCGCGCACACGCGAGAACCTTGCGTTCATTCCCGTTGCTGTGAAGGACGGCGAAAACACCGAATTCGGCCTGGTGCGCGAGAGCGGCGGATGGCGCCTGCTTTCCCTCGGCGTCGTGCTGCTCGATATTCCGCAGCTTTCCAAACAGTGGGCCGAATCGGACCTCGCCGCGCGCGAGGATGCCGCCGTCGCGAACCTTCGCTTGCTCGACGATGCGATCCAGCGCTACCGCCGCGCCTTCGGCAAACTGCCCGACTCGCTCGCGCAGCTCGGCCCCGCGCCGAAAGACGAGATTTCCCCCGATCAGGCGTCCCTTGTGAGCGATAATCTCGCGGCAGGGAGTGCCGCCGGCTATCGCTTCCGGTATCGAGTCGTTCCGGGTTCTCAGGAAGACGAAAACGCCTTCGAGCTCGCCGCTCTGCCCGACGCGTACGGCAAGACGGGTCGCCGCTCGTTCTTCCTCGACGCGGAGGGCAAGGTTCACGGCGAAGACAAGCATGGAGAACTGGCCACCGCGGAAGACCCGGTGATCCCCTGATTCGCTGAAAGGATTTTCAAATGAGGATTCGCGCTCTGGCCCTGCTGGTCGCTCTCGTCGCTTCTCCTTGCCTCGCTCAGCAGGCCGAAGACCAGTCGTCCGTCGTCGCCGCCGCGAAGGAAATCTTGCAAAAGATCGCCGCCGGTCAGTTCGACGCGGTCGAGGCGCGGTATACGCCGCAGATGTCCGCGGCGCTTGCGCCGGGCAGACTCGCCTCCGTCTGGGCCAGCATTCTCGAACAGGAAGGCTCGTTTCAATCGATCGTTTCGGCCACGGAAACCAAAGCGCAGTCCTACGAGGTCGTGCTCCTCGCGTGCAAATTCGACAAGGCGGTGATCGATGCACAGGTGGCGCTCACCGCGGACGGCCGGCTCGGCGGCCTTCGCTTCACGCCTCATCGGGAGCCGCCGCCTCCGTGGGTCGCTCCGGCCTACGCGAAGCCGGATGCGTTCACCGAGCAACCGCTCACCCTCGTCAATGGAAAGTACGACTTGCCCGGCACGCTCACGCTGCCGAAAGGCAAAGGTCCGTTCGCAGCGATCGTCCTCGTGCAAGGCTCTGGCCCGCACGATCAGGACGAGACGATCGGCCCCAACAAACCGCTGGAAGATCTCGCGTGGGGACTCGCCACTCAAGGCATCGCCGTCTATCGCTACACCAAGCGCACCCAGAAATACGGCGCGCAGAGCAGCGACGATCCCGCCAAGCTCACCGTGGATGATGAAACGATGAGCGATGCCCGCGCCGCCGTGGCTCTCGTCGCCAAACAGAACGGTATCGACTCTCGCCGCGTCTTCGTCGCCGGGCACAGCCTCGGTGCCTACCTCGCGCCGCGGATCGCGACCGGCGATCCTCAGATCACCGGAATCGTCATGTTGGCCGCGAACACGCGCCCGATGGAGCAGTTGCTCGTCGACCAAGTCCACTACATCATTTCCAGCGGCCCCGCCGCGACCGCGGATGAGCAGAAGCAGATCGACATGGTCGAGGCCAACGCGAAGAAGATCGAAAGCCCCGACCTCAAGCCGGGCGACACGGTCACCGTGCTCGGCAGCGAGATGCCCGCATCCTACTGGCTCGATTTGCGCGACTATCACCCCGTCCCGGTCGCCCAAGCGCTCAAGATCCCGATCCTGATCATGCAGGGCGGACGCGACTTCCAGGTGCCGCCTGCCACGAATTTCGATGAATGGAAAACCGCGCTCGCGGCCCGCAAGAACGTGACCTTCAAGCTCTATCCCGCTCTGAATCACATTTTCATCACGGGCGCCGGTCCTTCGATGCCGCAGGAATATGACAAGCCCGGGCACGTCGATGAACAGGTGATCACGGACATCGCATCCTGGGTTTCTTCCGGCGGAGAGACACCGCACCTTTCGCAGAGCCGCTAACTCGCGCGCTTCGGACGCCGATTCGTTGACACCCCTCAACCCGGCTGCTAGATTCCTTTGTTAGTGCGTCTCACGCGGCCCAAACGAACGCCTCACGCCTTTCTCTCCCTGATTTCTTCAAGCCTCTTGGCGATTGCGGTTTCCGGATGCGCCGCCAGCCGCACGACCGTCGTCAGGCCTTCGGGTCCACCGGCGCCCATGCAGGTCGCCACCAAGCAGGATCTGATCGCGAAGTACAATCGGCAGGCCGGCGCCGTCACCGCGCTCAATGCCTCCGTCACCATGACGCTCACCGCCGGCTCCGCCTACACCGGCGTGATCAAGCAGTATCACGAAATCAACGGGTTCATTTTGGCACAGAGGCCCGCGAACATCCGCGCGATCGGGCAAGTTCCCGTCGTGGGCACGAACATCTTCGACATGGTGAGCGACGGCGATACGTTCCACATCTTCATTCCTTCGCAGAACAAATTCATCGCGGGCCCCGCCAGCTTGCAGCGACAGTCTGCGAAGCCGATCGAAAACCTCCGCCCGCAGCACCTGACCGGCGCCATGTTCTGGGACGCGATCCCGGAGCACACTCCGGTGCTAATCGAAGAAGCGGCGGACGAAGTGTCGCGGTACTATGTTCTGACGGTCGTGCGCTCTGCGAGTGCGCCGGCTGGTGCGGGCACTGACGCGACGCCCGATTGGGAAATCGCCCAGCGGATCTGGTTCGACCGCGCGAATCTCACCGTTGCCCGCGTGGAGAACTACGAGCCCGGCGGCAAGCTCGGTTCGGACGTTTCGTACGGCGCGTGGGACGCTTTTGGAAATATCGCGTTTCCGCGCCGGATCACTTTGTCGCGGCCGGACAACGACTACAAGCTGGAGATCGGGATCAAGAAAGTGACACTCAACGAGACAGTGCCGGCCGAGCGCTTCGTGCTGAACCAGCCGCCCGGCTCCGAATTGGTGAACGCGGGCGAGGAATCTCCGGCTTCGAAATCCGAGGTGGCCAAGCCTTGATCGGTCATCTTGTGGCTCGCAACGCCGTGCATCGGCCGATTCGCACCGCGATCACCGTGATCGCCGTCGCGATCGAAGTTACCCTGGTCATCATCGTTGTCGGGCTCACCAGCGGCCTGCTTCTGGACACCGCCAAGCGCACGGAAGGCGTCGGCGCGGACATCATGGTCCAGCCGCCTTCGGCCTCCGTCTTCATGGCCTTCAGCGGCGCGCCGATGCCGATCAGCATTGGCGCCAAGCTCGGCCAGCTCGAATACGTGCAGGCGGTCGCGCCCGTGCTCGTCCAATTCAATTCGGTCAACGGTCTCGATCTCGTGTACGGCATCCAGCCCGACACGTTCCGCCAGGTTTCCAGCGGCTTCGCGCTCGACGCCGGCACGGACTTGCAGGACGCCAACGATATTCTGATCGACGACGTGTACGCCCGCGCGAAGAAGGTCAAAGTCGGGCAGATGCTCCACGTCCTCGAGCACGATTTCCACGTCGCGGGGATCGTCGAGCACGGCAAGGGCGCGCGGCTTTTCGTCCTGATGTCAACCTTGCAGGAAATGTCCGGCGCGCATGACAAGGCCTCGATCTTCTTCCTGAAATGCGACCGGTCGGACCATACGGCCGCCGCGATGGACGAAGTCCGCGAGCTGCTGCCGCGCTATGAAATTCGCCCGCTCAAGGACTACATGTCGCAGATCACGTCCTCGAGCCTGCCGGGCCTGGGCATCTTCATCAACGTAATGATTGGAATCGCCGTGGGCATCGGATTCCTGGTCACCTTCCTTTCGATGTACACCACGATCATCGAGCGCACACGCGAAATCGGCGTGCTCAAGTCGCTGGGCGCCTCCAAGGGCTATATCGTCGAGATCATCCTCAGCGAGTCGAGCCTGCTCTGCCTGGGCGGCGTCGCGGTCGGCGTGGTGCTCAGCTTCCTCATGCGCATCGCTCTGATCAAGCTCTTTCCCGCGCTCAGCATTCAGATCACGCTCAAATGGATTGTCCTCGCAGGCCTGATCGCGATGGTCGGGGGCCTCTTGGGCGCCGGCTACCCCGCCTGGCTCGCCAGCCGCAAGGATCCCGTGGAAGCGCTCGCGTACGAATAGCCTCGTCGCGTGTCACATCGTTGCTAGGCAGAACGGCGAAACCCGACTAGAATATTTCGAACCGCTCAGGGAAGGTTTGTCTCGTGGGAGCCGGCTTTGGAGCCGATACTCAAGACAGAAAACATCTGGAAAGTCTATCGTTCCGGCAAGATGGAGCTGCAGGCTCTGCGCGGCGTCAGCATCGAAGTGCTTCCCGGCGAGTTTGTTTCGATCATGGGGCCATCCGGCTGCGGGAAATCGACGCTGCTCCACGTTATCGGCGGCCTCGCCCAGGCCACCAGCGGCCGCGTCCTGCTTGATGGCAACGATCTGACGCAGATGAGCGACGCGGCGCGCACGCTCCTCCGGCGGCACAAAGTCGGCTTCGTGTTTCAGCGCTTCAATCTGCTGCCCACGCTGGACGCGTATCACAACGTCGCCCTGGCGCAGCACATTCACGGCAACGGGTTCGATCCGCACCGCTTCGAAGCCGTCGCCGCGTTGCTCGGATTGAAAGACCGCTTGCACCATAAGCCTTCCGAGCTTTCCGGCGGCGAGCAGCAGCGCGTGGCGATTGCCCGCGCGATTATCAGCGAGCCGAAGATCGTGCTCGCCGACGAGCCGACGGGAAACCTGGATACGAAAAGCTCCGATACCGTTCTCGCGCTGCTGCGGCAGCTGAACAAGGACCTGGGCCAGACCATCGTGATGATCACGCACAATCCGGAGGCGGCGACCTATGGAAACCGCGTCCTGCACATGCGCGACGGCATGGTCGTCAACGGCTCCGCGGCCCACTGATCCCATGCGCGCTCTCTGGCGGGGCATCGTCCGAATCGTTTTCTGGTCTTATGAACGCGGCAGCTGGCCGTACGACGTTCTCGTCGCCGCGATTCTCGTTTTTGTGCTGCTGACGCCGCGAGCGTGGTTCCACGATCGCCCGCAGGAAAGCGTGGGCGCGAGTTCGAGCGTCAGCCTGGTGGCCGAGGATGTGGATGCGCAGACCCGCACGTATCGTCTCGACGCGACGCTGCTTTCGCCCCAGAAGCGCACGGCCAAGGCGACGCCCGAGCTGGAGCGCGAAACGCACGACATCCTGAACCGCACCGTCGAGGACCTGCGTGACAGCACGTTTCAGGTGGTCCGCATCGATCCCTCCGTCGCGAGCGATGGCTCGGTCAGCTACTACGACGTGACCGTGCACCGCTAGGGCGCCTTTCGGAGAAGAGCACTGTGGCAACGAACGTCGATCCCGGCCGGCCGGCGAAGGAGCGAATCGAAGCTGCGTTTCGCGAGCTTCAGTTGCTTCTGGATCGCCGCGCCACCACCGCCGAAGTCGTCCGCGAGCACCACAGCCACGGCGAGTCCTATCATCCCGCCGCCCTGCCGGACGTCGTCTGCTTCCCGCACTCGACCGAGGAAGTCAGCGAAATCCTGAAAATCAGCGCGAAGCATCAGGTACCCGTGATTCCGTTCGGCGCGGGCACGTCGATGGAAGCGCAGGTGAACGCCATTCACGGCGGCATCGCCATCGACATGCGCGAGATGAACAAGATTCTGCGCATCAGTCCGGAGGATTTGCAGGCCACGGTCGAGGCCGGCGTTTCGCGCTTGCAGCTGAACAAGGCGCTCGCGAATAGCGGCTTTACGTTTTTCATCGATCCCGGTGCGGACGCCACGTTCGGCGGCATGACCTCCACGCGCGCGTCCGGCACGACAGCAGTGCGCTACGGCACGATGCGCGAAAACGTGATGGGCCTCACCGTCGTCCTCGCCGATGGCCGCGTGATCAGGACGGGCACGGCGGCGCGCAAGTCCGCGGCTGGCTACGACCTGACGCGCCTCTTCGTCGGCGCGGAGGGCACGCTCGGCGTCATCGCCGAAATCACGCTGCGGCTGCATCCCCTGCCGGAGGCTGTGGGTGCAGCGTGTTGCACGTTCGCCACGATTCGCGACGCCGTCGAGACGGCCATCGCCATCATCCAGCTCGGCGTGCCCGTGGCGCGGATCGAGCTGATGGACGAGGCGCAAATCGACGCGTGCAACAAATTCTCGAAGACGAACTATCCCGTCGCGCCGCTGCTTTTTTTCGAGTTTCACGGCGATAGCGAGCGCTACGTTGCAGAGCAGGCCGAGACCGTTCGCCAGCTGGCCGCCGATCATCACGGCACTGGCTTTCAATCGTTCACCACGCCGGAAGAGCGCGCTACCCTTTGGGAGATGCGCCATTCCGCCTACTTCGCGAACCTGCAAATTCGCAAGGGCGCGAAGATGTTCACCACCGATATTTGCGTTCCGATCTCGCGCCTGGCGGATTGCATCGTGGCCGCCCAGAACGACACGCGGGGCGCGTCCTTTCCAGCGCCGATCGTCGGCCACGTCGGTGACGGCAATTTTCATATGTCCTTCATGCTCGATCCCGAAAATCCGGCCGAGCTTGCCGAGGCAAAAGTGCTCGAGGAAAAAATCATCCGGCGAGCCCTTGAAATGGGCGGCACCTGCACCGGCGAACACGGCATCGGCATCGGCCGCAAGAAATATCTCTCGGTCGAGCACGGCCCCGCCGTCGACGTGATGCGCGCGCTCAAGCAAGCCCTCGATCCCGACAATCGCCTTAACCCCGGCAAAATGGTCGAGCCGCAGCCGCTCTTTGGCCCGCCTGAATCGATCTGACCTGTCCGAAGTGGGAACTTTCAGGGAGTGAAGTGCTGACGAGTCCTTCCGCTAACGGGGGAGGGTCGCCCAAGAGGCGGGGACGTCGACGAGCGATCGATCGAGCTCCGCAATCGACTCGACGCCGAGCAGCGCGAGCGCCCGTTGCAGATCGGCCCGCAGGATTTCGATGGCGCGAGTAACGCCCGCTTCTCCCGCGGCGCCCAGACCATAGGCGTAGGCGCGGCCGATCAGCACAGCGCGGGCGCCCAGGCAGATTGCCTTGGCGATGTCACTGCCGCGACGGATGCCGCCGTCCACCAGAACCTCCGCCCTGCCGTTCACAGCCGCCACCACTTCCGGCAACGCGCGCAGCGTGGCGGACACTCCATCGAGTTGGCGCCCGCCGTGATTCGATACCACGATGCCCGCGGCGCCCTCATCGAGCGCGCGCCGCGCGTCTTCGCCGGTCAGCACGCCTTTCACGACCACGGGACCAGGCCACGCCTTGCGAATCCATTGCAGGTCCGCCCAGGTGACCACCGAGCGCGCGAGGCTTGCCTGCGTTTCCGAGAGCGGCATCGGCCCGCGCCCCGGCACGATCACGTTGGGCAGCACGAGCATCCGCCCGTCGCGCATGAACCGCCAAAGCCAGCCGGGATGGGCCAGCACTTGTGGCAAGAAGCGCGTTTTCGCGAAAAGGTTTCCGCCGATCAGCGTTCCGGCGCCGTTGCGAATGTCGCGCTCGCGAAAGCCGAACGTGCCCGTATCGATCGTAATCGCGAGGACGGTGAAACCGGCCGCGCGCGCCCGCAGCAGGGCTGCTTCCGCCGCTTCGCGGCCGCCTACGAGATACAGCTGATACCACTTCGGTCCCGTTGTCGCCGCGCCCACTTCTTCCACCGGCGATCCCGAAATCGTGGTCAACGTGAATCCGACGCCCGCCTTTCCCGCGGCCCGCGCGCCGCAGACTTCGCCCTTGGGATGAATCAGGCGGCTGAATCCCACGGGCGCCAGCAGCAGCGGCATCGCGAGTTCGGAGCCGAGCACGGTGGCGCGCGGGTCGCATTTCTTCACAGCGACGGCGTTGCGCGGGCGGAACGTGACCTCTTCGAAGGCGCGCGTGTTTTCGCGCAGGGTCACTTCGCCCTCGGCGCCGCCGTCGACGTAGTCGAAGACCACTTGCGGCAGGCGCGCCTGCGCCGCGCGGCGCAGATCGCCGATATTCACCACGCGCGGCGACGCAACTCTGCGCTCTTGCCGTGTCATCTTCTGACTTCCTCAATTCGCCGGCCGCGCAAACCCGAAGCGGAATCCAGCAGCGAAATTGGCTTCCCCCGCGCCATTCTACCGGGTATCCTCACACATTTGTTGGCGGAATGGCAGGTTCAAGGCGCTGGGCTGCCCTTCATTCCTCAGGGCAAGAAGAAGCCGGCGCTACGCTTGAATGCCCGGCGCCGCGCACAAATCGCGCGAGGAAGGACCCGCGCGGGGCTTCGCTCAGGATGGCGAGAATCAGGGAGAGGCGATGAAGGTTGGGGAAGCGATTGCGGAAATATTGAAGCGCGAAGGCGTGGACACGCTGCTCGCCTATCCGGTGAACCACGCGATCGAGTCCGCCGCGGCCGCGGGAATCCGCCCGATTATCGTCCGGCAGGAGCGCGTGGGCCTGCACATGGCGGACGCGATTTCGCGCGTCACGAGCGGGCGCCGGCTTGGCGTCTTCGCGATGCAGCACGGCCCGGGCGCGGAAAACTCCTTCGGCGGCGTCGCGCAGGCGTACAGCGAATCCGTGCCGATCCTCGTGCTGCCGATGGGCTACGCGCGCAGGCTCGCGCACGTCAGCCCGAATTTCAATTCCGTGGCGAGCATGCGGACCGTGACGAAGTCGGCCGAGCCGATCTTTTCCGCCGCCGAGATCCCCAACATCTTCCGCCGCGCGTTTTCGCGCCTGCGCAACGGGCGCGGAGGGCCCGCGCTGATCGAGATTCCGTCCGACCTGTTTGCGGAGGAGATGCCGGGGCCTCTGGTGTACGAGCCTGTGATTGCGACGCGCTACGGTCCCGACATCGCAGACGTGCGGCGGGCTGCTGCGGCGCTGGTGGAAGCGAAGAGCCCCGTAATCTACGCAGGGCAGGGAATCCACTGGGCGCGGGCGTGGGAGCCGCTGAAGAGACTTGCGGAATTGCTCGCCGCGCCGGTGGCGACCAGCCTGCAGGGCAAGAGCGCGTTTCCGGAGGATCACCCGCTCTCACTTGGTGCAGGCGGAAACTCATTCCCTCCGATGGTTCCACATTTTCTCGGACAGGCCGACTGGATCTTCGGCGCGGGATGCAGCTTCACGGAGACGGCGTTCGGCGTCGCGATGCCGAAAGGGAAAAAATTCATCCACGCGACGCTCGATCCCGATCATTTGAACAAGGACGTTCGCGCCGATGTCGGGCTGGTGGGCGACGCGCAGCTGACGCTCGAGGCGCTATGCACCGAAATCGAGCGGCTGATCGGCAAGCCGCGCGCCGCGTCCGTGGCGGGAGAGATTGCGGCGATGCGCAGGAAATGGCTCGACGAGTGGATGCCGAAGCTGACTTCGCCGGACGCGCCGCTATCGCCCTATCGAGTTCTCTGGGATTTGCAGCACACGGTGGATGTGGCCAACACGATCATCACCCACGATGCGGGCAGTCCGCGCGATCAGCTCGCGCCGTTCTGGGTGACGAAGAAGCCGCTGACCTACATCGGCTGGGGCAAGACGACGCAGCTCGGCTACGGCCTCGGCCTCGCGATGGGCGCGAAGCTGGCGTGTCCGGACAAGCTCTGCGTCAACGTGTGGGGTGACGCCGCGATCGGCTTTACCGGAATGGACTTCGAGACGGCGGTGCGCGAGCGAATTCCGATTCTCTCAATCCTGCTCAACAATTTCAGCATGGCGATGGAGTTGCCGGTGATGCCGATCTCGACGGAGAAATATCGCTCGACGGACATTTCGGGCGATTACGCCGCGATGGCGCGCGCGTTCGGGGGATACGGCGAGCGCGTGACGAACGCCGCTGAAATCGTTCCCGCGATTCGGCGCGGCATCGAGCAGACGAAGAAAGGCGTGCCGGCGCTGCTCGAATTCATTACCGCGAAGGAGATTACAATCTCGAAGCAATATCACGGCGGGAAGTAGCGCAGGCTAGCGCTTCGCGAATTTGCTTTGCAGCACGCTCTGGTGATGTGGCGGGGAGAAACTCTCGCAGCAGCCCATCAGACTCTTGAGAACTCCGTAGTAGAACGTGTCGTTCTCGCTGCTCTTCAGGTCTTCGACGGTGTCCCAGACGGAGATCGCCGTGGCGTCCCGGCCTGCCGGATCGTCGCCGCGGAGCACGAGCAGCACGCGAAATCCCTTCAGGTTGTCCATTGCGCCAATCAGGGTCTCGACCTTGGCGGCGAACTCATCGACCTTCCCGGCCCGAATTCGATACTGCGTCACGCGAGCGATCATCACGAACCTCGAAGCGCGGCGGCTGCCGTAGGCGGTGATTCTACCGCGAGAGCCGCATGCGGCAAACGGCGGCTGACCGGCAAGGCAGCCTGGCGCCGGACCGGCAAGGCGGCCCGGCCGCGGGACCGGCATGGAATCCGCGCGCGGGATGCACTATGATCGCGGGCAGATTTCCGGGGGGAAATCCGCATGAAACGATTTGCGTTTGTCTGCGTGTGGTCGATTGTCTGTGCGATTCTTGCGGCGGCTTCGGCTGCTCCGTCTGGGGCGCAGAAGCTGGCCGATCCGCTGCCGGTGGCGCCCGGCCAGAAAGTGTTCGGGCAGAGCTGCGCGTCGTGCCACGCGAATCCGGCGACCGCCAATCGCGCTCCCGACCTGAAAACGCTCATGCAGTTCGCGCCCGAGGCAGTCTACGCGGCCGTCACCTCCGGAAACATGGTGGTGGCCGCGCAAGGTCTTTCCGACGCCGACGAGCGCGCCGTGGCGGAGTATCTTGGCGGCCGCCCACTCGATCTCACTGACACGGGCAGCGCCGAGAAGATGACAAATCGCTGCGCCGCGAACGCCGGATTCAACGGGCCGTCGGCGAGTTCCTGGAACGGTTGGGGAGCCGATCGCGGCAACACGCGCTTTCTGAGCGGCCAGACGGCGGGACTGAATGCCGGTCAGGTGCCGCAATTGAAGCTGAAGTGGGCGTTCGGTTTTCCGAAAGGTGACACCGCATTCGGGCAGCCGACCGTGGTGGGCGGCAGAGTTTTCGTCGGCAGCGACAACGGCTACGTGTATTCGCTCGACGCGGCGAGCGGATGCGTCTACTGGTCGTTCCACGCGAAGTCGGGAGTGCGAACCGCTCCGACGGTGGCCGCGCTGAAGGGGCAGGGGGCGGCCACGTTTGCGGTTTATTTCGGGGATCAGCGCACGAACGCGTACGCGCTCGACGCCGGCACCGGGAAGCTGCTTTGGACGAAGGCTCTGTCCGACCACTACGCTTCGCGCATCACGGGAGCGCCGTCACTCTATGATGGAGTGCTGTACGTTCCCATCTCCGCCACCGAAGAGGCCTTCTCGGCCGCCCCGGCGTATCCGTGTTGCACGTTCCGGGGAAGCGTCGTGGCGCTCGACGCGAATACGGGAGATCAGCTCTGGCGGACCTACGTGATTCCAGAGGAGCCGCAGCCCGTCCGGAAGAATACCCTCGGCACGCAGATGTGGGCGCCCGCGGGCGCCGCGATCTGGAGCGCTCCGACGATCGATGAAAAGCGCCACGTCCTCTACGTTGGGACGGGAGACGCCTACACCGAACCCGCCGCAACGAATTCCGATGCCGTGGTCGCGATGGATTTGAAGACCGGCGCAATCAAGTGGTCGTTTCAGGCCGTGCCCAACGACGCGTGGATGGTCGGCTGCGTCCCGGTGTCGACTGAAAATTGCCCGAAGGATCTAGGCGTCGATTGGGATTTCGGCTCTTCTCCGATTCTGCTGAATCTCGCCGGTCACCGGCAGATTCTGCTGGCGACGTCGAAGAGCGGCACCGTCTTCGGCCTCGATCCGGATCGCGGCGGAGCAGTTCGATGGAGCGTGAACCTTTCGGAAACGAAGGCGCCGAATAATGGACAGATCGCCTTCGGCGGAGCCGCGGACAGCAACACGCTGTACGTGGCGCTCGAGGACGGCACGTTCGCCGCGATCGATGCGGCGAGTGGCCGGCGGGCATGGCAGGTGCGGCTGGAGTCGCTCGAAAATCTGGGCGCGCCTACGAACAACGGCGAGAACCGGACGAAAGCGGGCCTGCGGTTCGGCCAGTCCGCTGCGGTGACGGGAATTCCGGGAGCGGTGTTCACGCCGGGATGGGACGGCGTCGTGCGAGCGCTTTCCACGAGGGACGGAAAAATCCTGTGGCAATTCAACACCGCGCAGGATTTTCAGACGGCCAACGGCGTGGCGGCCAAGGGCGGTTCGATGGGCGGACCCGGCGCCACCGTCGCGGGCGGCATGCTCTACGTCCCGTCCGGGTACGCGAACGTGGGCGGCGGCATGCCGGGCAACGTGCTGCTGGCGTTTTCGGCGAAGTGAGCCGGGCGGCGCCGCCCGGTTCACGCGAGTCCTACTGTTTCGGTTGCGCGCTGGGGGCGTTGGCCTTCTTCGTGATCGTGATCTTCTTCATGCCGTCCGGATCGCTCTTGAGCTCATCCTTGCCGGCCGGATACTTGTTGTATTGAAGCAGGTAGGAGATCAGGTCGACGACCGTGTCCGCGCCCAGGGTCCCGGGCTTGTCCTGCGGCATCGTGTTGTGGATGAGATCAAACAGATCGCCCACGCTCTGGCCTTCCCAGGTGTCGGTGAATGCGTCTCCCGCCAGAGGAAGCGCCTGGCCGCTGCCGCTCAGGTCATCCATGTGACAGCTGGCGCAATTTTGGCCATAGAGCGCCTTGCCGCGGGCGGCCTGGTCGTCCGTGTAGACTCCGTCCATCGTCGTCTTGGGCGCATCGGCGGCCCCGGCGGAGCGAATCGCTCCGCCCACACACGCCAGAATGCCCGCTGCAAACAGCCCCAGCACCACTACCTTGCGAAACACGAATTTTTCCACGCGAATAATGCCTGCCTTATCGGCCGAGTTCATATGATGGTTTTCACCTCTCCAAGATTAGACGCGGAAATCGAGCTTCATGGCTACACGGAAATCATAGCAAACGTTCGCCCGATTTCGGCGCGGCATCCGGGAGACCCGGGCAAACGGGAGCTCCTGTTGCGGCCAATCCCGCAGTCGTTTAACATCCGTGCCGCAGATCGCTGCCGCGATCGGGACGCGATCGGAACAGGAAGGCAGACGTGATCAAGCGCAGATTGGGAAACTCCGGGATCGAAGTCGGCACGTGGGCTCTCGGCGGCAACGTGTTCGGCTGGACGGCGGACGAAGCGACGTCTTTCAAGCTGCTGGATGCATTCGTCGACGCGGGGCTGAATCTGATCGATACGGCCGACGTGTACTCGAAATGGATTCCGGGCCACGTGGGCGGCGAGTCCGAAACGATCATCGGCAACTGGCTGGCGAAGCGCGGCGGGCGCGACAAAGTGGTGATCGCGACCAAGCTGGGCGTCGAGATGGGCCCCGGAGAGCAGGGGCTTTCGCGCGCCTACATCATGAAGGCCGTGGAGCGCTCGGTCGCCCGCCTGAAAACGGATTACATCGATCTGTACCAGGCGCACCGGGATGACGACAAGACGCCGATGGAGGAGACGCTCTCGGCGTTCGGCGAGCTGATCAAGGCGGGGAAGGTGCGCGCGATTGGCGCGTCGAATTTCAAGGCCAACCGCCTGGCCGAGGCGCTGAAGGTCAGCGCGGCGAACGGATTGCCGCGATACGAAAGCTTGCAGCCCTGGTACAACCTCTACGACCGGGCCGATTTCGAAGGCGAACTCGCGGACCTCTGCCGCCGCGAAAGCATCGGAGTAATTCCGTATTTCGCACTGGCGAGCGGCTTCCTGACCGGAAAGTATCGCTCGCTGAAAGATGTGGAGGGCAGGCCGCGCGGCTATCGCGTGAAGGACATGTTGAACGAGCGCGGTTTCCGGATATTGAAAGCGCTCGACACCGTGTCGGCTGAATTCCATGCGACGCCCGCTCAGGTGTCGCTTGCGTGGCTCCTCGCAAAGGGCGTGACGGCGCCGATCGCAAGCGCCACGAGCCTCGAGCAATTCAACGATCTGCTGCCGGCGGCCTCGCTGAAGCTGTCGCCCGAAGCCGTCGGCCTGCTCGACGATGCGAGCAAGCCGACCGCAACCAGCGCCGCGGCAGAGACGCGCACGCCCCCGCCATCGTCCAGATAGCCGGAGGAGCGGCTGGCCGGCGCTAGTGCCGCGACATCAGCAGGTGAAC
>Ga0335080_10002994_pt1 | contig 16993 bp, 17 predicted proteins | sample Lox_Sample_34_FD_206720 | JGI IMG/M metagenome (GOLD analysis project Ga0335080, IMG submission 206720) | Soil microbial communities from Loxahatchee National Wildlife Refuge, Florida, United States - Lox_Sample_3.4 | ecosystem: Environmental > Terrestrial > Soil > Wetlands | place: USA...
TCGAGAAAGGTTACCGTCGCCATCCTCAGCGCCCTCCTTTCTTCGCGGGCTTCTTCGCAGCATAAGCTTTGGCCGGTGAGCCCGAGCCTTTTCCATCGCTTTTTGCCGAGTTTTTCTTCGCAACGAATTTCGCTTTCAATGCAGGCTGAATGGGCGATTCCGGCGCGACCGCTGGCTCTTCCGTTTTCTCCGGCACATCTCCGAAGTGAATCGGAGCCGACCCGCCGCCCGACGTGCCGCCGCGTCCGAATCCTTCCACCACCCACACAGGCGCAACCGACGATTTCGGCGGCAGCAATTCCTGCATTGGCCGTTCCCACTTCGGCCGAATCTTGTGGCAGTCGTCTCCCGTACAATACACCCCCGTGGCCGCAGTCTCGGCCGGAGGCATTGGCGATTTCTCTGCGAACTCTCGCTCCTTCTCGAGCAGAGCGGCAATCTTGTCTTCGATTTCTTTTTTGCCTTTCGCGTCCAACAGCTTTTCCTGCGTCAGGAATTTCTCGTAGAGCTCGATGGGGTCGCGTTTCTCCCAATATTCCCGCTGTTCCTTGGGCACATATTCGGCAGGGTCATGCTGCGCGTGGCCGCGCCGGCGAAACGTCTTCGCCTCGATCAGCACCGGCCCTCCGCCTGCCCGCGCCCGTTCCACCGCTTCCTTCGCCGTTGAATACACAGCAACGACGTCGTTGCCGTCCACGATGTAGCTCGCAATTCCGTAGGCCTTCGCGCGGTCGGCCAGATTTTCGAGTGGCACCTGGCGCCGGACTGGCGTCGAGTATGCCCACTGGTTGTTTTCAAGTATCAGCACCAGTGCGGCCTTCTGCGACGCGGCCAAATTCAATCCTTCATGGAACACGCCCGTGGAACTCCCGCCGTCGCCGATCCATGTCATCGAAACAATCTTTTGCCCGAGATACCGGCCGGCCATCGCTACGCCGGTTAGCACCGGAATCAAATCGCCCAGCATGGAGATCGGCGAGACGATATGCAGATCCTCCAGATCTCCAAAATGGCTAGTACCGTCCTTGCCTTTTGTCGGCGATGTGAACTTCGCCATGTGCTGTGTGAAGATATCGCGCGGCGGTACTCCCTTCACCAACAGCGCCCCGATATTTCGAATCATCGGCGCCATCCAGTCACGCTTTTCCAGCGCATACGCCGATCCGACGGAAATCCCCTCTTGTCCGAGCGAAGAATACAACCCGCCCACAATCTTGTTCTGGCGGAAGAGCCGCGTCATGGTCTCTTCCACTTCTCGATTCAGCCGCATGTAGTAGTAAAGGTCCAGGTGCTGCTGCTGCGAAAGCTTTGCCGCTTTCGCGCGTGTTTCGGAACCAGCCATGGCCGCCGCGTCTCCCCTCTGCATTCGGGCACTCTATCTTACGGCGAATGCCGTCATCAGGCTAATGCTGGTGCCGTATCACTGTCCGAAAACGAACAGTGCCGATACCTGAGGGCGCTCGCAGGCTATTGGACGGAAACTTCTGGGCTCTTTTTTCGTCTATATAAAATCAGGAAAGGGCAATCTCGGCTGGCGGTGCATCCCTGCGTTGGTCTTTCTGCGCGTCGCGGGAAAAGGGAACTTTTCATCGCCTTCCTTAGTATCAGTGAACAGGGTGGGGGTGACTCATGGCCGACCTCTTTCGGGATATTCGCTACGGATTGCGCTTGCTGTGGAAGAGTCCTGGGTTCACCTCGATTTCGCTCATTGCCCTCGCTCTTGGGATTGGGGCCACAACCGCCATCTTTAGCCTGCTGTATTCCATCCTTTTAGCCCCACTACCCTATCCCAATAGCGACAATCTGGTGATGGTCTGGTCCCACTTTAAGGGCGAACGCAACGAAACTTCCCCGGCCGATCTCCTGGACTGGCAAAAGCAGAGTACCGTTTTCCAAACCCTCGACGGCTGGACCGGATGGGGCTTCACGCTCGTCACTCCCGAGTGGACAGAACAGGTCCGGGCTTCGCGCGTCGCTCCTGGTTTCTTTGACGCCCTCATTGGCGAGAAGACCGCTCTCGGACGGCATTTTCTTCCCGAAGACACCCAAGTCGGAAATGAACATGTGGTCGTGTTGTACAACCGCTTCTGGCGCGAGAAATTCGGAAGCGATCCCAACATTGTCGGTAGAGTTCTGCGCATGAGTGGTGAACCCTACACCGTCGTAGGCGTGGCCGCCCCCGGCCCCTCCGATAATGGCGACTCCGACGTCATCGTTCCCTTGGCGTTGCGCCCAGAGGAAATCAATCGGGACAATCATTTCTTGCTCGTCCTTGGCCGCTTGAAATCCGGCGTTTCTCTCGCGGACGCCAACGCCGAAATGGCTGTGATTGCTCAGCGCCTGGCGCAGAACTATTCCAAAACCGACAGCGGGCTCACCATCACCGTCGAGCCGCTCAAGAATGATTTCCTTCCCAAGAACACGCGGACTGGTTTGTGGTTAATGATGGGCGCGGTCGGATTCGTTTTGCTGATCGCCTGCGTCAATATCGCCAATCTCCTCCTCGCGTGGGGTACCGCGCGTCAAAAGGAAATCGCGGTCCGTGTTGCGCAGGGCGCCACCCGCGCGCGCATCTTCCGGCAATTCCTCATTGAGAGTCTTTCTTTGGCGTTGCTAGGTGGGGCACTTGGCGTGCTCCTGGCGGTAACGATCCTCCGCGGCGTCCTGGCTGTACTACCACGGAATCAGATGGGCATTCCCTACGAAGCCAATCCCCATCTCAATCTCCCTGTCCTGCTATTCACTCTCGGTGCTTCGATTTTCGCCGGCATCTTTTTTGGCTGTGCTCCCGCTTGGCACGCCTCGCGGCAAAATGTCAGCGACATGCTGAAAGAAGGTGGCCGTTCCTCCGCCGGCCGCCGGCATATTCGCCTGCGAAGCTTGCTGGTCATCGCTGAATTCGCGTTGGCCTTGATCCTTGTTGCCGGCGCTGGACTCATCATCCGTAGCTTCGCCAATGCGTCTCGCGCAGACCTGGGCATACAAACCGAGCGTGTACTTACCTTTCGCATTCCCTTAGGAAACGAACAGAAATTGAACGCCGAACAGGTTCGCAGCGTGTACACCGAATTACTCAATCGAATTCAGGTTGTACCCGGGGTTTCGTGGGTAGCAGCAGCTCCAGGGCTGCCCGCCGCCGGTTCTGGCCAATTGCATTTCACCATCGTCGGCCAGCCCTCCGAGGAGGACGCCAACAAGCAACCGTTCACAGTCTTCATGCCTGTTACCCCAGGCTACTATCGCACCTACGGCATTCGTCTGGTCCGAGGACGTTATTTGAATGGGCAAGACCGCGCAGGCGGCGTGCGCGTTGCCATGGTCAGCGAAGGTTTCGTCAAAAAGTATCTGGCTGGCGTGGAGCCGCTCGGCCAACGGATTCGCATTCCGGAACTAATACCCGGCGCAGTCCAGCCCCTCGGAAATCCCGTGGAGTGGCAAGTCGTCGGTGTCTTTCACGACGTGCAATACGACAGTCATCCCAAAGCCGAGGGTACGACAGAGGTGGACGTGCCCTTTGACCAGAGCCCCTGGGCATTCACAACCATTGCGGTCCGCACCACCGGCAAACCTGAGGCCGTCACCAAGAGTATCGCCGCAGCCGCTCGTTCCGTGAATCCTGACTACCCCATGACCCAGATCCGTACCATGGAGCAAGTGGTCACCGAATCGCTGATCACCGACCGCTTTGCCGTAGTGGTCTTCGGCAGTTTTGCGGGATTGGCACTCGTGTTGGCCGCGGTCGGCATCTATGGCGTTATGACCTTCTCCGTCGCGCAGCGGAATCATGAAATGGGCATTCGCATGGCGCTCGGTGCGGGCACGCAGCAAGTGCTGAAACACATTGTCGGCGAGGGAATGAGAGCCGCTCTCGTGGGCATGGCCATTGGACTGCCCGGCGCCTACTTCGTGGGCACAATCATGCGCAGCCAGCTTTATAACGTCGCCGCCGTCGACGGGCTTGCGCTGTTAGCGGTAACCGTCGTCCTGCTCACTTCGGCGTTGCTGGCCTGTTACTGGCCTGCTCGCCGCGCCACCAGAATCGACCCGCTGGTCGCCTTGCGCGAAGAGTAGCCGCAAGACCGAACTGGCAACTACGGTTTCGCTGCTGACGCCGTCGCGGGTAGGCCGGTTTGCCGGTAAGACTGAATGATTTTCTCAAATGTGCCTTGCGACTCGTTGAACAGCGGTTCCACACACCACGTGGTGATGCGCGAGAAACTTTTCCCGTCCGGAATGATGGCTACAAGGAATTGGATGGGAAGATTATTGGCCTTGCGCGAGACGCCCCGGTACGACATCAGCAAGGAAGGCTTTCCGTCAAAGGTTACCCTGTTTTCCGACAGTTTTTCGTAACCGTCGAGGTTCTGCCTTGCCTGAATCTCTACCAGCCCGCGGTAGCTGTCCAGAGAACCCGTGTATTGTTCCTGCACCAACATCAGAAAGCGCATGTCGTCGGCCGAACTGAGTCCGGCCAGCACATCCGGACCGGCCTTGAGTGACGCCTTGATCTTCCATCCTGCAGGCAGCGCCAACGTGAAGTTCCCCGTTCGGTTGACATAATTAGCCCCGCTTAGGGTTTCGTCGATCTTCGGCAGTTCCTTCTTGGCTGGGTCGACGCTGTTTTCTGGGAAATTGATCGACACCAGGTCTGACCTTTTGACCTGCATCTTGCCGTATACCGTCTCCACTTCAATCTTGTCGGCGGTCAGCGCCGTCATTTTTCCAACGAGCTTTGTGCCGTCTTTCAGCACAAATTCTTCGCCTGCGGCGGCCGCGCAGAGCCCAAACACGAGCAAGCAGATGCAAAGCGCTCGATACATGGGGAGTTCTCCGGCGGCCAAAATTCCCCCGCCTCAGGCGGAAGGCCGCACATGCAGTGTATCGAGCAAGAAATCACGACCTGATTAGCCCACTGGTTCTAGTGCGTCCTGTCAGTAACCGTCAAAATGGCCAGTCTCTCTTCGTGGAAGGGGCGCAGGAGCGCGCCCCGGCACGCACAAAAGGCTGCGCTTGAGAGCCGTCGCTTATGTACTGTCATTAGCCTCTGTGCCGGCTCTTCGCTCAACCCAAAGCTATCGGCCTGTCGCCGCCGTGGCTGCAAATGGATTCTCATCCGCGCTTGGCCCATAAATGGACGGTACGGCCACATTGAGCATCCGCAGATAGACAGAAAGCTGCCCTCGATGGTGATAAATGTGATTCAGCATCACCATGCGCAGGAACCCTGCCCGCGGCACGGACAAAATCGTCTGGCCGTTTACTTGGCCCGTCCACGTCGCGGCTAGAAAGGCGTCGTTCTTCTTCGCCAGCGCTTCCTTCGCGTTCGCAATGCCTTTTGCGAACGTATCGAGAACCTCTTGCCGGCTTTTCGCCTCTGGCGGATTCTGCTGCAGTTGCACCGGAATTTCGTGCACGTCCTTGCAGGCCACCTCGGCGAGGTTGCCCTGTCCGGCAATGTGCATCCCAAGCTGCCCAAGCGAGAACGACTTCGGGTGTGGCCGCCAGCTCAGCTTGTCTTCGGGAATGCGCTCGAGCACCCGCTGCGTGCGCTTCGCTTCGTCCTCCAGTTCCATCAGAATCATCTCCGCAATAGGCATAGCTCCTCCTTGCCGCACCGAAGTGCGGTTGTTTTCGAAATTGGATTGTTGGCAAAGGAATCGCGATTCCGCGATGATCTATGACGCCAGTTGCTTCTCCAGCAGCACGAAGCAGCCGGTCCAGCCTTCGTTGTGCTTGTCGCGCTGTTCGATGGTCGTGAAGTTCGAGTGCTTCAGCAAAATTTCCGTCGACTCGCCCAGGTCGTGGAACTCCACGGATACTAGCGTTTCCGGCGACCCCTCGATGTGCTGCCAGCGCCACGTGAACACCAGCTTCTCCGGGGGGTTCACCTCTTTATACCGGCCCTCCAGCTTGCTCACGTTTCCGCCCTTGTGGTGCATCTCCAGCTTGTATGCACCCCCATTCCGCAGATCCATTTGCGTGATGATCGTGGTGTACTCGACGGTCGGATGGAACCACAACGCGAACTGCTTCGCGTCTGTCCATGCTCGGTACACGCGTTCCCGCGGCGCCGCAAATGTGCGCCTTATTTGGAGCGTGGTTTCCGGTTGCGCTTGTGTTGTGGCCATTGCTGTTCCTCCTGACCGTCGGTATTGTCTTCAGATTGACTGAGAAATCGTTCCAAGTTGTCCAGCGCGCCTTCCCAGAACCTCTGATACTGCGCGATCCACTCTTCCGCTTCCTTCAACGGGTGCGCTTCCAGCCGGCAACTTCTCGTACGGCCCACCTTCTCCTGCGAAACCAGTCCCGCATCCTCCAGCACTCGGATGTGCTTCATAACCGCAGGAAGTGACATGCGGTGTGGCTTGGCCAATTCCGTGATGGACGCTTCGCCGAGCATCAGCGAAGCAAGAATGGCGCGGCGGGTGGGATCGGCGAGCGCGCCGAAGGTGGAATCGAGCTGGTCAGAATACTTAACCATATGGTTTAGTATTGCCTCCTCCGGTCCCTCTGTCAAGACCTATTTTTCATCCCGGGCCGCGCCACGACTGCCCCGGTCTGCGCATCCGGTCTGCTTGCTCTTCACGCTCTGTTCCTTGACGCAACCATCAAGCAGTGCTACAACTCTGGCCGTTTGTTAACCAGGTTTCGGCAAAGTTTGCGCTGGACGCCTGCTTCCCGCGTGCGCTTCGTCCTCGTTTCCTCCCTTTGGTGCAGGCGAATCAAATCGACGGAGAACCGAATATGAAGACGAGAGTTTTCCTTTGTCTTGCACTCGCGCTTTTGAGTCGTTTGCCGGCAGCGGCCCAGCAGGCACCAATGCAGCCGCTGACGTTTTGGTATGAGTACACGGTCAATCCAGGGAAGGACGACCAGTTCATGGAGTTGGTAAAGGCCGTTGGTGCTCCGGTTCGCGATAAATTGATGGCCGATGGTGTAGTTCTCGCCTGGGGCGTGCAGACGCCGCTGCTCCGCATCCCGGGCAGTTCGACTCACGTTATCTGGTATGCGGTTGCGGATTGGTCTGGCGTAGAGAAGGTTCAGAATGCGTTGCAAGCGCAGATCGGCAGGCTGACTGACGAAGCGGCCAAAGGCGGTGTGACCAAAAAAGGCGCACCCATCTCGCAAGGCCCGCTCGCACGCATCGCAGAAATTGCAGACCTTTCCAAGACGCATGATTTCTTGACACGCGATCTTGTTTTCGCCGTTGCGCAAACGCCACCTACGACAGGCCTTCTCCCTTACACGCGGTACAACTTCACAAAAACAAGACCGGGAAAGGGCCCTGAATACCGTAAAGCCTGGGAGAAATACAACAAGCCTGTCCTCGACAAATTACTCGCGGACGGCATTATTTCCGCTTACGGACTTGCCATCGAGGAGGTGCGCACCAGCGGCGAATTCACGCACTTCACTTGGTACGACGTAAAGGAGTTGGCCCAGTTCGAAAAGGTTCGCGCGGCCTTTCTGGCCGACCGCGACCACCGTTCGCAGGAAGAGCAAAATGCCATCAACGAACTCTTCGCTGCCTTGACAGATCCCGACGCGGCGCGCAGCGAAGTGGACCACGCCGTAGTCTTTAAGGTCTCAGGAATGAAATAGCTGCCGTGCACAACCGGCGCTCTCGCCCCGCGTGCACTCCGGCGCGTGGCTTAGCTTTACAGAGCTGTGGTTTCAATCCGCCCCAGTTCGACGGTTAGCTCTTTATGCGGTACATCGCGCGGTTCCAGGGAAAGCAAGCTAGCCACGTGTCGCGATAACCGCGCCTGAACGTCGGCGACCCTAACACCGCGTTCTAACAGCTTTTCGAGGGATGTTGCTTTGCGGTCTGCAATGCCGCAGGGAATGATCAAGTCAAAGTACCGCAAGTCCGTCGAAACGTTATACGCAAAACCGTGAGAGGTCACCCACCGACTGATGTGCACTCCGATGGCGCCCAGTTTCTCTTCTGTGGCGCCGGCCCGCACCCAGATCCCGGTCTTGCCCGCAACGCGAAAGGACTCGATTCCAAGCTCCATGCTGGTCCGAATCATCGCCTCTTCGAGCAGCCTCACATACCAACCCACATCGCGCTTGATTTTTCCCAGGTTCACGATGGGATAGCCAACGATCTGACCCGGACCGTGGTAAGTGATATCACCGCCCCTATTAGTCGGTTGCAGTTCAACATTCTTTTGACGCAGTACGTGCTCCGATGCCAGCAAGTTCGACCGGTTCGCGCTCCGGCCCAGCGTAATCACATGCGGATGCTCGCAAAACAGCAGCACGTCTTCAATCGCGTCCGCCTTGCGCGCCGCCACAATCCGCTGCTGCCAAGCATACGCGTCGGCCCAGGAAATCAAGCCGAGATCGGTGATCAGTAGCGAGGACATGGATAATGACCGGGCTTGTCCGGAAATGGACTGTCAGAACAAACGGATGTCAGACGTTGATCTGCAACCCGCGCACTGAGGCGAACGCATCTCCCATCGCCTCCCAGACTGTGGGATGCGCGTGAATCATATTCATTAAATCGTCGATCGTTCCTTCCAGATTCAGCACCGCGGCGGCCTCGGACAGAATCTCCGTCGCCAGCGGGCCGATGATGTGAATGCCCAGCACTTCCCCATATTTTTCGTCCGTCACCACCTTGATGAACCCACCGTGATTGCCGAGAATCGTAGCCTTGCTGTTTCCCACAAATGGGAATTTCCCGGTCTTCACTGCGTAGCCCGCGTCTTTCGCCTGTTTCTCGGTCAATCCGATCGAACCGATCTGCGGCTCGCAATAGGTCGCATTCGGAATTCTTGTCTTGATGATTTTTTGCGTGGGCTTGCCCGAGATGTGCGTCACCGCCACAATTCCTTCCATCATCGCGGCATGCGCTAACTGAGGTAGCCCGGCCACGATATCGCCCACCGCATACAACTCGGGCTCTGCCGTCTCCATGTATTCATTCACATGGACGAACCCGCGCTCCACCTTGGCTTTCGATTTTTCCAACCCGCAATTTGCCGTCATCGGTTGGCGGCCCACTGCCAGCAGCAGTTTCTCCGCCTGCAGTGTTTGCGCTTTCCCGTCTTTATCCTTAAACGAAACTGTCACGCCCTTCGCGTCCTTCTTCACGCTTTCCACCACGCAACTCGTGAAGATGTTTATACCTTTCTTGCGAAATGCTTTGTCCAGTTCGCCGGAAATCTCTTCGTCTTCCACCGGCACCACGCGCGGCAACGCCTCCAGTATCGTCACCTGCGTGCCGAACGAGTTGTAAACCGACGCAAATTCCACGCCAACTGCTCCTGCCCCGACGACGATCAGAGTCTTCGGAATCTCCGGCAGCTCGAGAATCGAGCGGTTCGTCAGGATCTGCTTGTGATCGGGCTCGATTCCCGGCAGCGCCTTCGCCTCCGACCCGCTTACCATCAGCACCGCGCCCGCTTCAATGGTGGTCTTCTTTCCGTCTTTCTCGACACTGATTGTTCCCGGGCCCTCGTAGCGCCCCCAACCTTGTACCCACTCCACTTTGTTCTTCTTGAACAGGAACTCGATTCCCTTGGCGTGCTTGGCTACAATTTTGTTTTTTCGCGCCAGTACGTTCGCCCAGTTGATCTTCAGGCCGGAAACCTCGAAGCCTAATTCCGCCGCATTCTTCATGTGGTCGTACACATCGGCGTGGTGCAGCAACACTTTCGTCGGGATGCACCCTACGTGAAGACACGTGCCGCCGAGAAACGGATCTTTTTCCACCACCACGGTTTTCAGCCCTAGCTCGCCCGCGCGGATCGCCGCCACATATCCGCCTGGACCGCTGCCGATAATCGCCACGTCATATTTCGCCACTCTTGATCTCCCTTCCGAACAACCCGCAGCGACTCGCCGCCCCGCAACGCTGCGCAACAAATGGAATTAGATGCGCCACCAAATCGCAGCGATAGATCCCCCCAGGAGCAGACAAATTCTGCGAAAAAGAAATTGTAGCAGTGCGTCACGGGCAGCCGCAATTCACGCTTCAATGCGCCCGGGCGCGTGCTACTTTCTCTTGCCATAATTACTATTTCATAATATAAATAACTGCAGAACTCTTCCCCAAGTTCATTCCTGGTCGCTCTCGCCATCGAATGCAAAGCAAGAGGCTCCCATGCCGACTTCTTCCGGAATACGTTGGCTCTGTCCCAGCCGTGATTGCAATTGGTCCATGGTGTCGACCGTCACCAGCGAGGATGGCAGCGTCCCCCGCTGCATCTGCGGCCAGCCGATGAAACAGGCGGATATCGTTCCCGTAATGAGCTACCTGGAATTCCTCCGCGGAGACCTGGATCTGGGTATTTCCGGGCCCGACAAGGATTAGCCACCATGCGTGTCGTGCGAATCGAAATCATCCACCCACGCAACAAGGCCCCGCTAGTACTGCGCGCGCGCTTCGAGCGCACCTTCTTTGGCTTCGGCCTCTGCATCGCAGGAGCCTTGCTGGCAGGTGGCGCATATCTACTGGCTGACGCCATCCGCGAACCGCTCGAGGCATCCGAAGCGTCCGTTCTGGTCGCCGGTCTGGCACTGGCCCTCGGTGCTTTTGCCATTCTGTTTTTGCTATGGCCCCGCGGCCATTTGGCGATCGCTCATCGAAACGAACTCGAGCGCTTCGACGACGAGTGGAAGAACTACGTTCTGACGGCGTACGGCGAGTCCGTACAAAATCGCCTGGAAGCCCGCTCCCTGATCGAGGAGCATAAAGACGATCTGCCAGGTCCCATGTAGCCGGCGGTCGCGCCCTTACCCCCGAACTAAGGCTGGCAGATAACGCTCCTTCAGGATATTGCTGTGGTGCCTTTCGTGACCCGCGATAATAAAGCTTAGCGCGAGTGCGCTAATTTCCTTCCCGCTCGCCGTGCCTCGCCGAGTCCACGCTTTGTCGTCGAGAGAACGGATTAACGTGACGCTCGCTTTCCGGATTGACGCAAATTCGTCGAGCAAATCGCTCAGTTTCCGCGCCGAAAACCTTCCCGTCTCAATGTAGGGATCCTGTTCAAAACTGGCCAGTGGCGTCTGATCGCCGCGCGCAATCCGCAGCAGCCGATACGCAAAGATCCGTTCGGCGTCACTCAGATGGCCGATCGTTTCCTTGATTGACCATTTTCCGGGCTCGTAGCGAAAATCGGCCTGTGCATCGGTCAATGGCGAAAGCAGTTGCATCAGTTCACTGTGCTGTTCGTCGAGGGCGCCCAGAAAGTCCCCGCCGGGCACCAACGCGATATATTTCTCGTAATACCCGGCATAATCGCTCTTCTCCGGCCGTTTCTGTGTCATCATGCGGCTACCTCCTGGCGGGGCTGAAATTATAACTTGCCGTAACCGCTGCGCGAAGAGAGCCAATCCAAAGCTGGATCGCACCAATGGGCCATATTGACTTCACCACCATGCGTGTCGCGTTTCAGGGCGAGCCCGGAGCGTTCAGCGAGGCTGCTGCCGTGCAATTGCTTGGCGAGGGGATCAAAACCGTCCCTCGCGCTACCTTCGACGCCACGTTCCGCGCCATTGCCGACAGCGCCGCCGACGCCTTACTCGTGCCGGTTGAAAACACGCTCGCCGGCTCGGTGGTACGCGTCTTCGACTTGCTTCTGCAGAGTCCACTGGAAATTTGCGGTGAAACCATCCTTCCGATCGAGCACCACCTCATGGGTGTGCCCGGCGCTTCGATCGAGAACTTGCGTTCCGTCGCCTCTCACCCTATGGCTCTAGCCCAATGTGAGCGCTTCTTCGAAACGCATCCGGCTGTGAAACGCGTTCCCGCCGAAGACACCGCCGGAAGTGTCCGCGAGATGGTGGATCGTCGCGATCCTTCCTGTGGTGCGATCGCCGGACGTCGCGCCGCTGCCCACTATGGCGCCGTGATCCTCCGCGAGAACATCGAAGACAATACCGAGAATTTCACACGTTTTGTTCTGCTCTTGCCGCCTGGAGACGCCGAGCGCTTTCGCCCTTCGGATGCCAAGAAGATGTCCATCGCGCTGCGCCTCGCCCACAAACCCGGCGCCCTGCTCTCTTCCCTTGAGCCCTTCGCACGCAACAATGTGAACCTGCTGAAGATCGAAAGCCGACCCATCCACGGCAAGCCCTTCGAATACCAGTTCTATATCGACGTGGAAGCGGACCGCCGCGAGTCCCTTTCCTCGGCCCTTGCTCAGGTCCGTCCCGCCACCAGCGACCTCCGCGTCCTCGGCCTCTACGCCCCAGCCCGCCTCGGCTAAACCGAATAATCGACAAGGGAGTGCCTACGGTGAAGCAGATCCAGGTTTTCGAATCTCCTACGGTATTGCTCCTTCGTATGACGGCAAGAGGCAAACTGTCGCCAACGGTGATGGTTTAACGGCCTGGACCCTGCCTTAGAATGTAAGGTTCTATTGAAAGCGCTCGCGGCTTCCTAATCGCCTCAGCCGGTGGCACCGTCTACGCAGCGCCTCGCCGCACACCAGTCATGCGGCGGCCAAAATCTCGCCCACCTTGCCCTAATTCAATTCCGGAATGCAGCCAAAACAGCGCAATAGCTTTGCGCCAACTACTCCACCTTGGCTTGCGCTCCGGTTATTTTGAAGTTGTACCAGGCGGTGCCCACCGGATACGCAACGTCTCGTATTTCAAACTTGTCCTCGGCGTTCGGTCCAAGTGTTTTTGAGATCGTCCCTTTGTTCTCCACCAGGATGTGATTGTCCGCCCCGATGTAGTCCGTTTGATATCCGATCGTTGTATACGTGAACTTGCCGGATTTGTTCATCACCGTAACTGACCAGACCGTGGTGGCCCCCATCGAGTCTTTTTGCATCGTCGCGCGCTCGATTTTCAGGTCTTTCACCGCATCGGCTGTCGAGACGTCCGCCGCCGCCGCGGTTGTCTTAACCGTCTCTTTTGCCGGCCCTTTCGTGAAAACCCTGTATCCGAGCAACAGCGCGATGACCCCGGCGACGATCAACGCGTCCATCCAGTAGTTGTGAGATCCCGTCTTCGATTTTGCTAGTGGATCCTCAAACATTTTTCTCCTCCGTCCTTGAGCGTGCAGAGCTCCTTCGCTTTCGCACCTCGGCTGCTAACCGGGCGACCTTCCAGTTCCCCGCGGCCCAGCGCCGGTGATACGCGTTTCCGCGGAAACCAAACCACCGCCATTCTTCTGGCCCTTCTTCGTCAGTTCTTGTTTCAACCGCGCGTCCTTCCCTTAAAGAACAGCCAGAACTCATTTCCCCGCCGACGACGCTTTGCCGCCCGTCGCCAGATCCGATGGCGGTCCGATATTGTCCGGCAGCTTGCCATTTAACGCGTCCAGAAACTGCAACAGATCGTCGCGCTCGTCGAATGTCAGCACATCCAGCGAGTGAATTTCCTTATCGAGGTGCGCGTTCCAGTTTCCCCCTCCGATGTAGTGCGCTAGCGCGTCCTTCACCGTGGGGAAACTGCCATCGTGCATATACGGTCCGCGATTCTTCAGGTTGCGCAGCGTGGGCGTTTTGAAACAGCCCATGTCATCTTCTTTCTTGGTGACGGCGAATCGCCCGACGTCGCCCAAATTGCCCCGCGTGTCTGCCCCGACTCCGAGGTTGTGGAACTTGTTGTCCGTGAACAGCGCGTATCCCTTGTCCAGCGTATGGCACACTGCGCAATTGCCTTTCTTCGGATCGATGAAAATCCTGAGGCCGCGCTGCGCCTCCGGTGACATCGCACTCGCTTCATGTCCGTACATGAATCGATCGAAGTCCGAATCGCCCGCAATCACCGTGCGCTCAAACGATGCGATCGACTTGGCCACCATTTCGATGGTGATTTGGTCCGTGCCCCACGCTTGCTTGAACATCGCCGGGTAATTCGTATCCGCCTGCAGGCGCTTCACCACCCCGTCCAGCGTGTGCGCCATTTCCACCGGATTCGCCATCGGCCCTACGGCTTGGTCTTCCAGGCTCCCGGCTCGCCCGTCCCAAAATTGCAGTGTGCTGTACGCGGAGTTGATCACCGTCGGCGCGTGCCGCGTTCCCAGTTGCTTGCCAACGCCTTCCGAAAACGATCGGTTGTCGGAGAATGCAAATTCGGGCGCATGACAAGACGCGCACGAAATCGAATGATCGACCGAAATGATGGGGTCGTAGTAGAGCCGCCGCCCCAGCGCGATAGTATGTTGAGTAGGCGGATTGTCCGCCGGAATCGGAACCGGCGGCAGCCCCAATGGAGCTTTGATCTCAATCGGCTTCCCGATTGGCTTCACGCCGTTCGTTCCCACTATGGTTTGTGCGTGAATCGGCGGGTTGGATAACACGAACAGCAGGCTCAGAGCGACGAGCACAAGAAGAGCCACGGCTGCCGGTGTCTTCATGGGACACCTCCACACGCACACCGGAATCGTACCTGCCACCACCAGTTCCCTCTGTGACGGCAAACACACATCGAGCCTGGGTCTCTCGGGATCTCCTTCCCGAATGACCCAGGCTCGGCTGTTTCTCAGGATTTGCTTCCCCCGGTTGGACTTAGCAGTAGCTGCAGGCCTCGTCCCCACCCATGCTCGACATGTCGTCGGTCATCCGGCGCAACCGTCGCCCAAGCCGCTCGGCCAGTTGATGCCGTGCGCGCCACAGCCGTGCCTTCAGCGTGTTTTCCGTGACGCCGAGCTTCTTCGCCGCTTCGCCGGTTGAGTAGCCCTGCACTTCGCGCAACACGAACGCCGTCCGCAGCAGCGGTGAAAGTTCGTCGAGATTCTCGTTGATCATTTCGCGAATTTCCGTTCCCGCGTAGAGCTGCTCGGGATCCGGCCCATCGTCCGCAAAACGCTCCGCTGCCGGCAGCTCGTCTTCATGCTGCTGCTCATCCAGTGAAACCGCAGGACGCGCTTTTGCGCTGCGGCGCTTCATCAGCGCTGCATTGATCACGATGCGCGTCAGCCACGTGGAGAATTGCGACCGGCCTTCGAACCGCTTCAGGTTCCGGTAGGCCGAGAGCAATCCGTCCTGCAAAGCGTCCTCGGCATCTTCGGCATTGCCCAGGACACGCAACGCAGTCTGGAACAGCGGCCGGTGATACCGGCGAAATAACGTCTCGATCGCCTGCGCATCGCCCTTCTGACCCGCCCGGATCAGCTTCTGTTCGCTCAACCTCGCGTCGCTAACCTGCGTAGTGCTTATCACTTGCGTTGCCATTTGTCCCCCCATGTAGACCCGTAAGAGTCTCTGCCACCCAAAAAGTTACAAAGCCCTCGGCTCCTTCTCGTTAATGTACCGGTACATTTCCCCCGCTCATCTTTGGCCTCTTCAGCAAGAAGAAGATCGGAATAATCGCAAAGAAGACGATTCCCAACAGCTTAAAGTCGTCAAGAAACGATAGCATCGCCGCCTGCCGCTGAATTACCCCATAAACCGTCGCTTGGGCCCGCACCGTTGCATCCGCTGCAGACGCCCCCGCTGCTGTGTAGGCCGCCGCCAAATTCGTCACCATGTTGTGATACGCCAAGCTGAAAGAATTCGCGTGTTCCCCGAGTTGCGCCATGTGATGCTGCGTGCGCCTTTCGAGCAGCGTCGTCACCGTCGCAATCCCCACGCTTGCGCCTACGTTCCTAGCCAGGTTGATGATTCCCGTCCCCATGTTTGTTTTCTCGCGCGGCACGTACGCGAACGCTGCCACGTTAATCGGAATGAACAAGAACGCGAGCCCAAAACTTTGCATCATGCGTCCCAGCACTGCGTGCCGGTAATCGAGACCTAGATTCCAGTTCGCCATCACAAACAACGACGCCGCGGAAATCGTGCACCCGAACGCGATCAGCCATCGGGTATCCACGCGCGACACCAATATGCCCACTACCGGCATCATCAGCATGATTACCGCGCCGCCCGGCGATAACGCCAATCCCGCAAGTTCCGCTGGATAGCCCAGCAATTGCTGTAGCAACTGCGGAATCAGCACCGTGCTCGAATACAGCACGAAACCAAGAAAGAACATTGCCGTCGTTGCGATCGCGAAATTCCGGTTCTTCAGCATCCGGAAGTCCACTACCGGATCTTTCGTTCGCAATTCCCACAGCACGCCCGCGACTACGCCGACGACCATCAATACGGCAAACACCACGATGAAGTTGGACGCGAACCAGTCTTCCCGTTGCCCTTTATCCAGAATGATCTGCATGCTGCCCAGACCAAGGCTGATCAGCCCCAACCCGATGTAGTCGATGCGGAACCCTTCTTTCAAACTTGCCCGTTTCATATACGGCGGATCCGACACCAACACATACGTAAGCGCCATCGACAAAATTCCCACTGGCACATTGATGTAGAAAATCCATCGCCACGAGTAATTGTCCGTAATAAAGCCACCGAGCCACGGGCCGATCGTCGGTGCCACGACCACCGCGATCCCGTACACCGCGAACGCCATTCCCCGCTTTGCCAGCGGGAACGTATCGTTCAGAATCGCCTGTTCGCTAGGCTGCAGCCCTCCTCCCCCAACTCCCTGGAGGATTCGGAACACCACCAGCATCCCTAGGCTCGTGGCGAATCCGCACAAAAACGAGCTCACCGTGAAGATCGCTACGCACGTCATGTAAAACCGCTTCCGCCCAACCAGCGAAGACAACCAGCCCGAAAGCGGCAGAATGATCGCATTCGAAACCAGGTACGAGGTCAGCACCCACGTCGACTCATCCGCGCTCACGGACAGATTTCCGGCGATATGCGGCAGTGCCACGTTTGCAATGGACGTGTCCAGCACCTCCATGAACGTTGCCAGCGTCACCGTGACCGCGATCACCCACGGGTTGATCGACCCGTCTGGCATCCGCAGCTTCGATTTGATGCGATCGAACATTCCCTCGGCCTCGAGTCCTCTCTTTAGTCCGTTACTACGGTCGCTTCCACATTCATACCTGGCCGTAGTACGGCCACATCTTGCGAAATCGGGTCGAGCACAATCTTCACCGGAATTCGCTGCACCACCTTCACGTAGTTGCCCGTAGCGTTTTCCGGCGGCAGCAGGCTCAGCACTGCGCCCGTTG